>Ga0180436_10003101_pt1 | contig 15394 bp, 12 predicted proteins | sample SS_ome_2_FD_132434 | JGI IMG/M metagenome (GOLD analysis project Ga0180436, IMG submission 132434) | Hypersaline lake sediment archaeal communities from the Salton Sea, California, USA - SS_3_S_2 metaG | ecosystem: Environmental > Aquatic > Non-marine Saline and Alkaline > Hypersaline >...
CGAACACCTCACCCTGACCCTCAATATCCAGGGAATGTGGTGCCCGGCCTGCGCCTGGCTGATTCAGGAAACCCTTAGGCGCACCCCGGGGGTGGCCCGGGCCACCTGCCAATTCGACCTGGATCGGCTGCGCTGCCACTACGACCCGGTAAAGATCACCCCCCGCCAAATCACCACTGCCGTGGCCCGCCTGGGTTATCAGCCCGCCCCGCCATCAGCCCCGGCCAATGCCCGCTACCGGCGCCGGGCGTGGATCCGGCTGGCGGTGAGCGGGTTTTTGACCATGAATGTGATGATGCTCTCCTTTGCCCTTTACAGCGGCTTTGTCAGCTCCCTGGACGCCCGCAGCATTGGCTACCTGTCCTGGCCCATTTTGATCATGGGCACCGCTGTGGTGCTGTATGGCGGGTACCCCATCTACCGTCGTGCATGGGCCGGGCTGAGCAACGCCGCCTTCGGCATGGAGAGCCTGATCACCCTGGGAACGGCCGGAGCCTGGGGCTTGAGCCTCCATCACTTTATTAAGGGCGGACTGCACCTTTACTTTGATACCGCGGCCATGTTGATTACCCTGGTTTTACTGGGCAAACAGCTGGAGCAAAACGCAAAGGGCCGGATTCGCCGGGGCCTTAAGGATTTTCAAAACCTGCGCCCAGCCAAGGTGAAATTAATTCCTCCCGGCCAAACCCGGGGAGTCTACACCGCTGCGGACCAGTTGCACCCCGGCGATCTTTTCGAGGTAACCAAAGGGGAGGTAATCCCCGCCGACGGCAGGCTGATCCAGGGACGGGGATACCTGGATATGTCCAGCCTCACCGGGGAGGCCCACCCGGTGGCCAGGCGCACCGGGGATACCGTCACCAGCGGCTCGCGGGTTACATCCGGAACCTTGCGGGTCCGCGCTACGCAGCGCCCCCGCGATTCGGTCCTGGGGCAGATGCTGGAGATTATGGAGCACGCCCTGGCCCGTAAAACCGCCCTGGAAGGCCGTACGGATAAAATCATGCAGGGATTTGTACCCGCCGTTGTACTGCTGGCCCTGGGAACCGCCGCGGTGATTTATTCTGGGGGCCAGAGCGCCTCCGCTGCCTGGCTGCGGGGCGTAACGGTACTGGTCATATCCTGTCCCTGCGCCCTGGGAATCGCCATTCCCCTGGCCCGCTCCACCGCCCTGGGCGCGGCCCTCAAACAGGGTTTCCTCGTCCGCAATTTTACTTGCTTTGAGCGGATTGAACAGGTAGATACAGTCTTCTTCGACAAAACAGGCACGTTGACCCGCGGCCGCTGGACACTTTCCGGAATAGAGGTCCTGGAACCGTTTTGCCGTGGCGGGATACTTGCCTGGGCCGCCACCCTGGAAGCCGAGGCCCAACACCCGGCGGCCCGCCAGATTTTAAAAGCAGCGCAGAGGGAGGGCGCTTTTTCAACAGACCCTCCCTCAGCACAGGGCCTAACGATCCATGAAAACGGGGTGTGCGGCAGGATTGACAGCCGGTCCATCCGCCTGGGCAGTTGGGATTATATCCGCAAGGATCTCAATCCTCCGTCGCGGAACGCACCATGGCCCGACCCCCGCTCGCAAGACACCCTCCGCTCCCGGATATACATGACTGTGGACGGATCACCGGCGGCCGTGTTTATTTTCCACGACGAACTGCGGCCCACGGCGGCCGCCGCCGTGCTGGCCCTCGCATCCCGGGGGCTGAATCTCGCACTGGTTTCCGGCGATGACCCCGCTGCCACCCGGGAGGTGGCCGGCCGCCTGGGCATCAGCCATTTTCAAGGCGGCCTGTCTCCCCGGGGCAAGGCCGCAAAGGTCAGTGACTCTATCAAACGGGGCGGCACCGTGGCCATGGTGGGGGACGGGATCAATGATGCGCCGGCCATGGCCTCGGCCCAGGTGGCCCTGGCCCTTTGCTCCACCTACGACCTGGGACGGGAGGTGGCGGATGTGACCCTCATGACGGCGGATCCGGAGCGCCTGCCGGATTTCTGGGAACTGGCCCAACGGGTCAACGGCAAGATCTACCAGAACCTGGTTTTCAGCTTTGCCTATAACCTGCTCAGCATTCCCGTGGCCATGTCCGGCTGGCTCTCGCCGCCGGTGGCGGTGGCCGCCATGCTGCTGAGCAGCCTGAGCGTCATCGGCAACACCCTGGGCCTGCTGCGTGCCCAACCGACGGCGCCCCCGCCCCGGGTTCAGGGAGAAATTGGAAGTAAAACATAAGGAAAGCAAATAAAATGAGCCTTGGGAAATTTTTTTGGGTCGGCTCCGACCGCCGCCGGCAGCAACTGGACGAAGCCGTACGCCGCCGCCGGCGGGCCAGTTTCGGCTTCGAACAGGTTCCGGAGGAGGAGAAAGTCCATCGGGTACGGCGCCACTTCAACTCCGTGGCCCATTGTTACGATTTCATGAACACCCTGCTCAGTTTTGGCATTCACCTGGCCTGGAAAATCAGAGCGGTCAAAGCATTGGGCCTCAAACCGGGCCAGCGCGTCCTGGATGTCTGCGGCGGCACCGGCGATTTAGCCAAGCTTGCAGCCCGCAAGGCCGCGCCTGCCGGTCAGGTCACTATCTATGATATCAACTGGGAGATGATGGCCGCGGGAAGACCGCGGATTGCCGCCGGCCGGGAAGGCCGCTTTATCAATTTCGTCCAGGGCAATGCCGAAGCCATCAGTTTCGCTGACAATACATTTGACGGCGCCATGGTGGGCTTCGGCATCCGCAATGTCACCCACATGGCCACGGGCTTTAAAGAAATGTACCGGGTGCTGAAACCGGGCGGCCATTTCATGTGCCTGGAATTTTCCAAGCCCCGCAATCCGGTGTTCCGCGTGCTTTACGATTTTTACTCCTTCGCCATCATGCCCCTGTTAGGAGAGCTGATCGCCGGATCCCGGCAGGCTTACACCCATCTGCCGGAAACCATCCGCCTCTTTCCCCTGCCCGACGAACTGGCGGCCATCCTCACGAAGATCGGATTCACCCGGGTCGGCTACCACTCATTGACCAACGGCATTGCCGTGATCCATTACGGGGTAAAACCCAAATCCTGACGGCATTAACTGCTGCTGGTGCACTAGGCCAGGGTGATGTCCACATTCAGCTCATCACCAATGGCCAATAATCCTTCGGCCACACCCCCCACATCCAGGCCATCGGGCACCTGGACGTTGAGTTCCATGTGGTAAATGGCCGCACCGCTCTCCGGGGAGGGCACCATTTTAGTATTAAGGGTGGCGATATTGATCTTCTGCTCAGCCAGGAATCGGCTGACTTTGTAGACGATGCCGGCCTGATCCTGTCCCTCCACGGTTATTTTTCTAAGGGCCGGGGCCCCGGCCGGCAGTTCCGAACCCGACTCCACCGGGCGGACAAATGCGGTGATCCCCTTCTCGCGTTCCAGACGCCGGCACTCCTGGGCCAGACGCACCTCCAGCACCTGGAGATTGTTCCTGGAGAGGGGGGCCACCAGCATGATCATGGCGAATTCATCGGCCAGGGACGTCATGGCCGAATCTTCCAGGTTGCAGCCATTTTCATAAATTAACTGCGAAATATCAGCCACCGCACCCGGACGGTCCTTGCAAGATGCGGTCAGCAAAAATTTTGTGGACATGCAGTGCTCCTTTATGGATTGATTAAGAAATTGCCTGGAGATCAGGGCTCCTGCAAAGAAACATACTGATGACCAGCACCCTAATATCGAAAATAGGCATCCTAGCCAGACGGCTGCAGCATGTCAAGCCAGGGGAGCTCAAAGGCACTGAGAGCGATTGTCAGAATAACGTTCCGATTGATTGTGGTTTTCACTGCAGGCTGTTAACTTTGGATAGGCGGGTTTGAAACCCGCCCCTACTCCCTGGCATAATTGAAACGGTATCAGGTATCGGAATGTATTTATGCAAACCACTATAAGGCTTTTGCCAGGATCATTCACACCGAAACGTGTCTGAATTTAAAAAGGATTCCGGCATGGGCCGACATTTGGTACTCATCGGCGGCGGCCACGCGCACATGGTGACACTGGCCAATATCCACCGCTTCATTGCGCGGGGGCATGCAGTTACGGTCATCGGGCCTGCGCCCCACCACTACTATTCCGGCATGGGTCCGGGCATGCTGGGGGGCACCTATCAACCCGGGGAGATCCGCTTTGATACCCGTGGTGTGGTGGAAAAGCAGGGCGGCCGTTTCATGCTCGATCATGCGGAGCGGGTCGATCCTGTGCAGCAACAGGTGGTCCTGGCATCGGGCCGGACCCTGGCTTACGATGTGCTCTCCTTCAACACCGGCAGCTTTGTGCCCAAGGACACCGTCACCGCCCAGCACCCCCACCTGTTTACGGTCAAACCCATCGGGAAATTGCTCAGCGCCCGCAACCGCATCAAGCGACTCATCGCACAAAAGCCCCTTAAGGTCGGGATTGTGGGCGGCGGTCCTTCAGCCGCCGAACTGGCCGGCAACATCAGCCAACTGGCCGCTGCCGGGGCGCCCCACCCCCTTACCGTGCATATGATCTGCGGACGGGGGTTAATGACAAATTTTCCCTCCCCGGTACGCACCCGTATCGCGCGGTCCCTCATCCGGCGGGGAGTTCGCCTCATTGCAAACGATTACGCGGCGGCTGTCACACCGGAGGAGATCCGCCTGAAATCCGGCCGGACCCAGGCCGCGGATATGGTGTTCCTGGCTCTGGGGGTCCGCCCCTCAGCCATTTTCCACAAATCCGGCCTACCCGCCGGACCGGACGGCGGACTGCGGGTTAACCGTTTCCTGCAGTGCCCGGAATATCCCAACCTTTTCGGTGGTGGGGACTGCATCTATTTCCAGGAGCAACCCCTGGACAAGGTGGGCGTCTACGCTGTACGGGAAAATCCTGTGCTTTACCGTAATCTGGTGGCGGCCCTGGAGGAACGGTCCCATCTGACACCCTTTGATCCCGGAGGAGATTACCTGCTCATCTTTAATTTGGGCCATGGCGAGGGGGTGTTGAAAAAGGGCCGGCTGACCTTTGGAGGACGCCTGGCCTTCATGATCAAAGACCGCATCGACCGCCGTTTCATAAAGAAATTTCAGGCTTTGGAGCGCTAGGTCACAGAGTTGATGCGAAGCGGGCTGCAAACCTTTACAGATCTGGAAGCGCTATTAATTAATGTTCCGGGCAGGGGTCCTATAGCGCCATATGGATCAAAACCAGCACCAGCAGGGATAGGGGATAGCAGCTGGCACGATTAAACAGGACCATGGCCCGGCGGGGGGTGGGTTTCCGGTAAAGATTGAAGGCCGGCACCATCAACAGGACCACGCCGATGATGAGCACCAGCAGCAGACCCAACCGGCCCAACTCCAGCGGTGATAGGGCAAACAGCATCAATCCGGCGGCCATGGAGCCCGTAAGGGAGCCCAGAATGATCCGGATGGCGCGCCGGGCACCGAAATGGATGGGAATGGTGCGGGCTTTGAATTTACGGTCGGCATCAATATCAGCCCAATCGTTGGGCACGTTCTGGCCGCCGATCTCCCATAAAAACATGGCCGTAAACAGCCAGAAGAGGATACCGGGCGCCGGGTGGGGGTCCACCGCAAAAACCGCGGCCAGGGGTCCGCAGGTTTTAACGATCCCGTTGACCAGGGTGCGGTAGTGGGTCACACGCCCGAGCAAGCAATAGAGCGCTTCCAAAAGGCAACCGGCCAGAAAAATCCACAGGCACACCGGATTAAGCCAATACGCCCCCACCACGCCCACAGTGCTCCAGGCCAGGGCCCAGAGCAGACCCTCATAAAATGTCAGATACCCCTGGGCCATGGGATGGCGGACAAACACGGCATCAAGATCGCTGCCGGAATCACCAAATCCGCCGGATGCGAATTTGGTTTTGTCATGGCGGTAATCCACCAGATCATTGAGGGCATATACCGCGGTGTAGCCGGCAAAGGCCGTGATGATACCCAAAAGCGTCCTTCCCAGGGGGGGAAATCCGCCCAGGCAGATCAACGCCGCCAGGGCCGGCGTGGCCATGTCCAGCACCCCGTGGGGTGTGCGCGAGAGGGCCCAGAACAGTCTCAGCCGGGCAAGACCGGCTGGCGGTTGATTGAGGACGGTGGAAGACATAAGATAGCCGTTCAGTGATAGATAAGTACTTATTTTACCGGGGCGCCACCCTACCACGATCCATTCCCGGGATGCAAGATGACGAGCACCGATCTCGATTTGATGGCCATGTTTTCATTAGGTGTACTGGGCAGCGGACACTGCCTGGGCATGTGCGGCCCGCTGGTATTGGCCCTGCCCGGACGCAGCGGGCATTTCTGGCCCCACCTCGCCTATCATCTGGGCAGGGTGCTGACCTACAGCGCCATCGGCGCGATGATGGGCGGTGTGGGGGCCGGACTGATGCATGTTGGGGGAGGCGGGGACATGGATTGGGCGGCCCGCGTGCTGCGTATTCAAGTCTACCTTGCCCTAATCACCGCGGTCCTGCTGCTGTGGTTCGGCGTCCTGCGTATCAACCTCATTGCGGAACCACGCTGGATGGGCACCATCCAGCCGGAACGCCTGCCAGGATATCAGCGCCTGCTTAAGGGCGCGCTGCAGGGCAACAGCCCGGGATCCATGCTGGGTGTGGGACTGCTCATGGGCTTTCTGCCCTGTGGACACTCCTACGGCGTCTTTACGCGGGCCTTGCCTGCGGGCAGTGCCTGGGCCGGGGCCTTGATGGTACTGGTCTTTGGCCTGGGCACCGTTCCCGGGCTGCTGCTGGCGGGGATCTTGCCCACCGGCCTGGTCCGCCGCTACCGCCGCCCTTCGGATATCATCGCCGGTTTGATCATGATTTTCATGGCCCTGGCCCTGCTGGCCCGCTACCTGCCCCGGCTGGGGGGCTAGCGGATGCAACCCATCAGCGTGCTGCTGCATCACCAAACCCATAAGGATCACAACGGAATGTATTAATAGAAGGGCCGCAGTCGCCCTACTGCGGCCCAAAAGGAGGAGGAGATATGAAAACCCTGCAGGAATTGCTGCCTGAAGGGGTTGTAACTTTATTATCGGCCAAAACCGCCGGGACTTTAATTATTTTTCTTTTTTTTCATTAGCAGGGCGCCGTCCTTTTAATGCGTCATTTTATCCTCCATTAAAGAATTCTTGACACCACCGCCATTTTTGCTAAGAGCAATGATCTGTTATGTACCTGAATGACAATCGGTTTGCGTGTTATGTTTAGCAAAATTAGAAGTATCATCGCCCTGGGAACCAGCCTCATCATCGCGGTCCAGATCGGCATCATTCTGGTAAGCGGCAACGCGGCCTGCCCCAATGAAGCCTGCGAAATTGTGGGGCAGTACACCACTATTACGCCCTTGGGCCTGAACATTCTCGGATTATTGTACTTCCTGTCTGTTTTCTGGATCCTGCGCCGATCCGGCAGCCGTGAAGGTATTTATGAAAGTGTGGGGATCGACTGGCCGGGCTTGCTGCTGCTGGCAGGTTTGGCCGGGGATACCGTGTTGTTTGCTTTTCAGGTGTTTGTGGTGCAAAAGTTTTGCGGGTATTGCCTGCTGATCTTAGGCCTTGTGCTGACGCTGAATCTCTTGGGCGGCAAAAAGCAGGTGCTGGCGGCGCTGGCCCTGGCCCTGGCGGTCCTGATAAGTTTTTCCATGTTGAGTTTCCAGCCCGTCACGGCAACTTCCCGGGATTTTTCCCTGGAGGATGGCGTTTTCGGAACGCGAACCTGCGCCGCACCCAGCAAACAGATCTACCTGATTTTTTCCAAAGATTGCCCCCACTGCCTCAGGGTGCTGGAGTCTTTGGAAAGCTGCAACAGCTGCAACCTGCACCTCAATCCCATTGATCACATCAGCAACCCGCGCTTTGCAGATGTCCAGCCCAATGAATCATACTCCCCCGAGGTGAATCGTCAGATCCTCGCCATGTTCGGGATTGAAGAGATACCCGTACTGCTGGTGGACAATCAGGGGGAGTTTTTATTCATCAAGGGCGAGGAAAAAATCATCGAATACATCATGCACGCCTGCTTCACCCAGGAACCGACCATTTTTCTCGACCACTCACAATACTCCGATCAGAGCCAGATCAAGGCCTTTCTGCACGGCGGGGATGACTGCTCCATAGATATCAACTGCGGCGAGCAGGGTTCCCAAACATCCCAACCCTAAATCAGCGTACAAAGACCTCAACCCTGCGGTTGCGGGAATCGGCGACACCATCCGGGGTGGGAATCAGAGGGTTGGCTTCCCCGTGGGAATCGACTTGGATCATGGCCGGATCGAGCCCCTGGCCGATGAGATGATCCCGGACCATCTCAGCCCGCTCCAGGGCCAGGTGGTAATTGGTGGTTTCCTCGCCTGACCGGTCCGTGTGGCCGATAATATTCACTTCCGGCGGATGGTGCCGCTTGATAGCGGTGACAATATGGGGAAGCTGCTCAGCGGATTCCGGGGTTAAATCCGTGGTGCCGGTGATAAAGTAAATGAGGAATTTTTCGGGAAACACGGGCCGGGCTTCCAGTGCCGGGCCGAACAGGGCCTGGATTTCCCGGGCATCCATGGTCGCAGGGGCGCCGGGCGCCGTGTTCGCCGATTGTACCCGGACAGCCTGACCCGCCGTGTCCAGCACCTGGCTTCCCGCTTGGTTGGAAACTTCCATGGCACCCACCGTCCCGTCCGGATCGGCCATTAACACAACTACCGTACGCGGTTTGGCACACGCGGCCAGGGTCATCACCAGCAGGACCGATAATGAAAAATATTTCCATGCTGAATGGTCGTTCACAATGGACTCCTATTCTGACAATGGGCCGGAAGATGTCTGATTACTACGAATTATACGGCTCCGTATGAATTATTGGGGATGACCTGAATTCTATCATAACGCACTGCAGGGGCAAAATGATTTTTAGCTAAATTAATGTCCGACCGAAAACTCCCCTCCCCTGGCTTAGAGGGGTTGGGGGAGGGAGAAATAAATGCCTGAAATATTTCTCCCCCGCCCCACGGCCATTACCCGTCCTGGTGCATGAGCCGTTCGTAATCTTCGGGATGTGTGGCGCTCTCATCGGCCAGTTCCCTGGCGATCCAACGGAAGCGGTCCTCCACGCATAAGAACGCATCAACCAGTTCCGGGTCAAACAGGGTGCCCCGCCCCTTGGTGATGATTTTGACCGCCTTCCCATGGCTGAAAGCCGGCTTGTAAATCCGGCGGCTCACCAGGGCATCGTACACATCGGCCAGGGACATCAGCCGACCGGCCAGGGGAATCTCCTCCCCGGCCAACCCCCGGGGATAGCCGTTGCCGTCCCAGCGTTCGTGGTGGGTATAGGTAAAATCCTTGGCAAATCTTAAAAAGCGGCTGACTGCCCCGGAATCAAAATGCTCCTCCGCCTTCTCAATCGCCTGCAGTCCGTAGACGGTGTGCTTTTTCATCTCCTCATACTCATCCTCGGTGAGCTTGCCCTGCTTTTGCAGGATACGGTCGGGGACCCCGACTTTGCCGATATCGTGCAGAGGCGCCGATTTATACAGCAGGTCAATGGTGTCCTCGTCCAGCAGATCGTTGAAGCGGGGGAGATGTTTCAGATAGTCACACAGCGCCCGGACATAGTTCTGCACCCGCTGGATATGCCCGCCGGTCTCCTGATCCCGGGTTTCGGCCAGGGCGGCCAGACTTTGCAGGGTAAACTCCTGGGCCATTACCAGATCCCGGGTACGCCGCTGGAGCCTGCGTTCTTCATATACGAACTTGAAAAGGGTTAACAGGCCGAAGCCACTGCCTAGGGTCAACAGGGGAAAGGCTGGGGATACATAGACACCGGCGTCATTGAGACACCAGGCGGCTCCGAACCAGAGGGCCAGACCCCAGGCCCCCAGCAGCAGTGTGTTGACCAGCGTCGGGGCCCAAGAGAGCAGGAAGGCGGCCATCAGGCCGGTGCCTACGATTAATAAAAACTCCAGTCCCGGCACCCATTGCGGGCGGGCCAGAGCATCTCCTTTTTGAATGTTGTCCACAACCGTGGCATGGATTTCAACACCGTGAAAAACGGGCGCCACCGGTGTGACCCGATGATCCTCCAGCCCGCTGGCCGAGGTGCCCAGGAAAACAATCCTGCCGGTCAGGTTCCGGGGATTGAGGTGACCCGCCAACACGTCGGCCGCCGAATAGTAGGTAAATCCCGGGTTTGCCCGACGATAGCGGATCAGCAAATTACCCTTCTCATCCAGGGGAATACGAAAACGGCCCATGATGAGGTGCTGGACCCTGCCCTGCTCCACCGCCAGCAGGGCCTGGGTCAGCCCATGGGCTTTGGACAGGGCCGCCAAGGACAGGCTTGGATAGAAATGGTCTCCATGGCGGATTACCAGGGGCAGGCGTCTTAATATGCCGTCCCTGTCGGGGGTGGCATTGATAAACCCACTACCGGCGGCGCTGGCCGCCAGGCGCGGCAACGGACAGACCACGGTCCCGGACCGTAATAGGGGCGGGGCCGCCTCACTCCCCCCCCCGCTATAGGCCACGGCCATATTCAGCGGATGCAGCCGGCACTCCCCGGTGTCCGCAGCATGGCTCTGAAAATTAAATTTGAAGCCCAGGATAAAGGACCCCCGCTCCAGGCTCTGGGCCAGGATGCGGTCGTTATCCGTCAAATGGTCGGGAATACCGGTCCAGGGCAAGGGGGCCCGGAACGTCCGGGAGAGATCCTCCCGTATGGTTTTCAGCGATGTCCGGTCGGGCTCGGCAAACAAAATGTCGATGCCCAGGGCGGTTGCCCCGGCCTTTTCAATGGCGTCCAGCAGACGGGCAACCCGGTAGCGCGGCCAGGGCCACTGCCCGTACCGGGCCAAACTCTTTTCATCGATATCGACAATAACCGGGGTCTGGGATGTATCAATTACCGCGGGGGGCCTCAGCAGCAAATCATAAGTTTTGTTTTCCAAATAATGGCGCAGATTGGGATAGGCGATATAGAGGGCGGCCAGGAGCGCGGTGAATAGTACACCGTAGAGCAATGCCAGTCGATTGCGGTTCAGGTGCCGGCGGGTAAACTCCCGCCATATGGTATCAAATCCCACCATCACGGCAATTTTATCACCCGGTGAAAATCAGTAAACAAGAATTTCAACCCTCCGGTTGCAGGGTTGGACGGCCACACCCGGGGTGGGCATCAGCAGATTGGCTCCAGGGGTTGGCAGCAAAGTCGGCTTGAAAACTGTTTACTTGCGCTGATCAGGTTACACTCAACGCAAATCGCGTGCCGCGAATGCCGATGGTGGCTTCGGGCGTTTCGATCTTAACCGACTCGGGGGACAATTTCCCGATCATTCCGGTGAAAAATGTGGCCGTCCCCTTGAGCATACGGACGATTAAGGAGAGTCGATCTTCGGTAGGTGTAAACATAAATTTGGTGATGACCAGTTCGCTGGCCGGTCCCAGGCTCATCACGGTATTATCCCTGAGAATAAAACCCAAGGATCCGTCATCCCCGGTTTTTATCGTATCCCCTTGGTACAGCGGGGTACCGGCAGACACAGAAAGGATCTGTCCCTCCCGCTCAATGGAGGCTTGGCCATTAAGGGTTTTCACCAGGCCCACGGTTTTTCCGGCGGCAACGGCGCTGCCCGCGGTCAACAGACAGGCGAGAATTATACCGATAATTTTTTTTAGCATGGATTACCTCCTTGCTCCCGGCCCGATTTTCTACAGGCATGTATTGTAAGGGTGATTTTAATAAATTATCAAGGATAAAAGAAAAAACCCTTGGACTATTTTTGCGGTACCCTTCCGCCCGGCTGCTGTTGCGGGACAGACCAGGGCAAGGGCGTGATTCCCCGCAAACCGCCATTATCTTTACAAGCCCCTGGTAATAGTGCGCATATACGCACAGCAACAAAGAACTTGACAGCGGCAGATGGATTGGCTAATGGATCATAAAATCGCAACAAAGGTGACACAACCAATGAAAAACCTATTTTGGGGCGGCTTTATCGGCAGCTTCTTTTTTAAGAAGTCTGCTCATGGGTCGGCCGGGTGACATAAAACTTAGACCGAAAAAGTCAGGGGACCATGGGTAGACACAATAAAGTGGCATCCATGGTTCTGTATTTAGGGGCTGTGGGTGAGTACACTAACAGCCCCTTTTTTATGGGCCTGTTAGGCCCAGTTTTTCACGATTTGATCCAAGGAGGCGTGCACCATGATTTACGATGTCGAATACGAAACCATGCCCCGGGAAGCGCTGGAAACCATCCAGCTTAAGCGGCTTCAGCAGACCCTGGAACGGGTGTATGCAACGGTTCCCTTTTATCGCCGCCAGTTGGAAAGCGTCGGCATGACCCCCGGAGACGTCCGCAGCCTGGCGGACCTGCAGCGCCTGCCTTTTACCACCAAGCAGGATCTTAGGGACAACTATCCCTTTGGCTTGTTTGCCGTTCCCATGGAGACCGTGGTGCGGATTCACGCCTCATCGGGCACCACCGGCCAGCCCACCGTGGTGGGTTACACGGCCCGGGATATCGACACCTGGGCCAACCTCATGGCCCGCTCCCTGGCCGCCGGGGGCGCCACCCGGGAAGACATCGTCCACAATGCCTACGGTTATGGCCTGTTCACCGGCGGGTTGGGCGTCCATTACGGCGCCGAGAAGCTGGGGGCTTCGGTGATCCCGGTTTCGGGCGGCAACTCCCGCCGCCAGGTGGTGATCATGAAGGATTTCGGACCCACCATTCTCACGGGAACACCCTCCTACATCCTGCATCTGGCGGAAACCGCCGAAGAGCAAGGCGTGGATTTCAAGAACCTGAAGTTCAAATTCGGTGTTTTCGGCGCCGAGCCCTGGTCCGAACAGATGCGCCAGGAGATCCAGCGCAAACTGGACCTTACGGCCACGGATATCTATGGCTTGAGCGAAATCATGGGCCCCGGCGTATCCAACGAGTGCCACGAAGCCCAGCAGGGCCTGCACATCTTCGAGGACCATTTCATTCCGGAAATCATTGATCCCGATAGCGGACAGGTCCTGCCCTACGGAGAGACCGGCGAACTGGTCTTCACCACCATCACCAAGGAGGCGTTTCCGGTGATCCGCTACCGCACCCGGGATATCACCAGCCTCAACCCCGAGCCCTGCATCTGCGGCCGCACCATGGTACGCATGAACCGCGTCAGCGGCCGCACCGACGACATGCTCATCATCCGCGGCGTCAATGTCTTTCCCTCCCAGATCGAAAGCGTGCTCATGGAGATGGACGAGGTGGAGCCCCACTACCAGCTGGTGGTGGATCGGGAAGGCAACCTGGACACCCTGACGGTGATGGTGGAAGTGGGCGAGCATCTCTTCTCGGACGTGGTCAAGCCCCTCCAGGATATGGAAAAGGCCATCGCCTACGAGATCAAAGAGACCATCGGGGTTTCGGCCCGGGTCAAACTGGTGGAACCCAAAACCATTGCCCGCAGTCAGGGCAAGGCCGTGCGGGTCATCGACAATCGCAAGATATGAGCAACCCGGATTTCACATTTCAAATTTGAGATTTCAAATCCCAGGAGGAGAATCGCCATGCACGCCGAACAAATCTCCCTATTTTTGGAAAATAAATCGGGCCGCCTGGCCGAAGTGACCCGCATCCTGGCTAATGCCGACATCAACATCCGCGCCCTCTCTTTGGCCGAAACCACGGACTTCGGAGTACTGCGGCTCATTGTCAATGACAACGAAAAAGCCCGGCAGACCCTCAAGGACCAGGGTTTTACCGTTAGAATCACCCAGGTGGTGGCCGTTAAGGTTCCGGATCGGCCCGGCGGCCTGGCCGAGATCCTGGAAATCCTGGGTCAGGGCACCATCAACATCGAGTATATGTATGCCTTTGTCCAGCAGAGCGGCAACGACGCCATCATGATTTTCCGTTTCGACCATCCCGATGAAGCCCTGCGCCTGCTGCAGGCGCGGGGCATGGCGGTTATTGCCGGGGAGGCGTTAAGCCAGCTGTAGTTATCACTCAACCCTCAACCCCAAAAAGGAGGAAGGAAGCCATGAATCAAAAACGACACAGCCGGAAAGGAACACTCTACCTGGTAGCAGCGACGGCCATCATTTTGCTCGCAGGCGCTACTCTGCTGCAGGCAGCGGATACCTATAAAATCGGCGGCGTTTTCGCCGTTACCGGACGCGCCTCCTTTCTGGGCGATCCGGAAAAAAAGAGTATGGAAATGGCGGCTGAAGCCCTCAACGCCGCCGGCGGCATCGACGGCAAAAAGGTGGAAGTGGTGATCTACGACACCGAGGGGGATCCCACCAAGGCCGTCATGGGAGTCAGCAAACTGCTCAACAAGGATCGTGTGGTGGCCATTGTGGGTCCCAGTACAACCCCCACTACCCTGGCCGTGGTGGGTGCCGCGAAAAAGGCCAACACCCCGCTGATCTCCTGTGCCGCCGGCAACAAAATCACCAGCCCGGTGGAACCGCTGATTTTTAAAACAGCCCAGAGCGATATCCTGGCCGTGGCGGCCATCTATGCCCAGATGCAGACCACCGGCATCAAAAAAGTCGGCCTGATCACCGTTTCCAACGCCTTTGGCGAAAGCGGACGCCAGCAATTGGAGCTACAGGCCGCCCAGTTCGGTCTGACTGTAGTGGCCGCTGAAAAGTTTGGCGGCAAGGACACCGACATGACCGCCCAGCTCACCAAGATCCGCTCGGCCCAGCCCGATGCCATCGTCTGCTGGGGCACCAATCCGGGACCGGCGGTAGTGGCCAAAAACGCCAAGCAACTGGGCCTCACCATGCCCCTCTACCAGAGCCACGGCGTAGCTTCACCCAAGTTCATCCAGCTGGCCGGGGACGCGGCCGAGGGCATCATCCTGCCCACCGGCAAAATCCTGGTGGCCGATCTTCTCCCGGACAGCGATCCCCAGAAGGCCGTGCTTAAAGCTTACGCCCAGAAGTATACGGAGATCTACAATGCCCCGCCCTCCGGCTTCGGCGGCTACGCCTATGACGCCATGCACATCCTGGCCAAAACCCTGCCCGGCACCGACGGCGATCCGGCCAAATTGCAGGCCAACATCGAAAATCTCAAAGGTTATGTGGGTGTCAGCGGTACGTTTAACTTCAGTGCCGAGGAGCACAACGGCCTGGCTCCCGACGCCTTTGTGATGGTACGCATCAAGAACGGCACCTGGGAACTGGTGGAATAAACCGGTGCAGGAGCTGCTGCAGTACATATTCTCGGGGATCACCAACGGGGCCATCTATGCGGTCATCGCCGTGGGCTTTTCCATGCTCTACAACGCCACGGAGCTGATCAACTTCGCCCCCGGCGACTTTGCCATGCCGGGGGCCCTGGGCCTGGTGGGTCTGTGGGGGGTGGGGGGCTTGCCCC
>Ga0180436_10003104_pt1 | contig 15386 bp, 26 predicted proteins | sample SS_ome_2_FD_132434 | JGI IMG/M metagenome (GOLD analysis project Ga0180436, IMG submission 132434) | Hypersaline lake sediment archaeal communities from the Salton Sea, California, USA - SS_3_S_2 metaG | ecosystem: Environmental > Aquatic > Non-marine Saline and Alkaline > Hypersaline >...
GCTTCAAAAGACAGTACAGATATAAGAATCGCACAAGCAAAACCTGATCTTTTAATCGAACCACAAGTTGAATGTGGCCTTTTAGAGTTTGAAAAAGCAGAACAAGCAATCGAACAAGGTAGAGAAGCAATGGAAGCAGCGTTACCAAAATTAAAAGAGATTCTTTACGGTCAAAAACCAGAAGAAGAGCAATATTAAGTCAGCACTTCGCAGCCGTCTTTCGTAACTGCAACGGTATGCTCCCATTGGCATGCTGGCATTTTGTCTGCAGTTATAATCGTCCATTGGTCGCTTAAGGTAACTATTTCTGCCCCGCCCATTGCTACGATTGGTTCAATTGCTAAAGTCATGCCTTCTTTAAGAACAATATTATTTGTATGATCTTTATAATTTAAAACATAGGGATCTTCATGAAGTTCGCGGCCGATTCCATGTCCTGTTAATTCTTTGATAATGCTGTATCCGTGTTTATCTTCAACAATTTTTTGGATAGTTTCGCCTATGACATTCAGTTTTGTTCCTGGTTTGATTCGCGCGATACCTTCGTTCAGTGCTTTTCTGACAACAAACACAAATTCTTTTACTTTTGGATCAACATTTCCAACAAGCATTGTGATTGCTGAATCTGAATGAAATCCTTTGTAATAAACTCCGCAATCAACAGTTAAAATATCACCGTCTTTCAAAATCATATTAGGAGAGGGGATTGTATGAACAACTTGCTCATTAACTGAAGAACAAATAGTAGCTGGGAATCCTTTATAACCTTTGAAAGATGCTTCGCATCCATACTTTTTAATCAACTTTTCTGCATATTGATCTATATCTTTTGTAGATTTGCCGATTTCAGTGAATTTATCGATTTCTTGAAGAACATTGTGAAGGATTTTTCCTGCTTCACGCATTATTGCGAGCTCTTCGGGAGTTTTTATAATAATCGCCATTCAAATTATTTTAGAATTGGATCTAGTACCTCTTTTAATAGTGCATCAACTTCTTCAATTGATTTTGATCCATCAACATGAATCATTTTACCTTCTTCTTCGTATGCTTCAATAACCGGCATTGTCTCATCCATGAATGCTTTTAGTCTGACTTTTATACTGTCTGCATTGTCGTCAGTTCTTGTAATTAATTCTCCTCCGCATTCTTCACATTCATCTTTGTCATATTTTGCAGGATATACTTCTTTACAATCATTGCAAATTCGACGTTTTGTTAATCTTTCAAGTGCTTCTTCTTCAGATAAATCCAAAATGACACATTTGAATTTTCGTCCTAGTTTTTCAAGTAAAGCATCAAGGGATTCTTTTTGTTCCATTTTTCTTGGAATTCCATCAAAAAACACACCCTTGCCTTCAGGAACTTTAGCTAATGAATCTTCTACAATCTCCATAACAACGTCATTATCTACTAAATGCCCTGCTTCCATTATAGTTTTTACTTTTCTTCCAAGGTCGCTATCTTCAGCTGCTAACCTTCGTAATTCAGCTCCTGTTTCAAAATAACCCATATCATAGTGATCTTTGAGCTTTTTGCTTTGAGTTCCTTTTCCTGAACCCTGAATTCCGAACATGAGAATATCCATATCAAAGTTTGTTAAATTACCTATGACATTTAACCTTTTAAGTACCTAATAAGTCAATACTCAATCTTTAATCTTTTGCTTCGTTCGCTAAAGCTCACTCCTTTAAGACGCTTCGCTTTGCTACGCGTCTGTTAATAGAACTTACTGTAATCGTGCATTACAAGTTGAGCATTAACTTGTCTAATCAATTCAAGAACAACACCAACGATGATGATCATTCCTGCACCACTGATTAGTAGTTGCATGTTTCCGATTTGTAGCTGAGTAAGTACAGCTCCTAAAATAATTGGGAAAACAGCAATAAATGCAATGAACAGACCACCCCATAGGTTCATTCGGCTAGAAACTTTACCTAAATATTCAGAAGTTTCTTTTCCTGGTCTGATTCCTGGAATATAGCCACCACGTTTTTGAAGATTTTCAGCAACTTGTTCCGGATTAAAGGTAATACTTACATAAAAGTATGTGAAAGCCACAACAAGTAAGAAGTAAATTACTATATACGCGGGGCTGTTAAAGTAGAAAAATGTATTTATAAAGTCTGCAATACCTTTTAGAGATTCATTAGTTGAATTAGCAAACAACTGTGCTAAAACTCCTGGGAATGAAACCATTGATACACCAAAGATGATTGGTATCATTCCTGCCTGATTGATTCTGATAGGCAGCACTGCATGGTCAGATTTTCCTCTGGTTCCACGACCTGCATAAATAATTGGTATTTGCCGGTTTCCTTCTGTAATCATGATTACAAAGACTAAGAGCGCGATAGTTACGAGAAGCATTAAAACAAAAGGTATTAGTCTATCAGTTTCTGATACTGTTAGGGATAGAGTAGAACCTAACATAACAGGTACTGTTGCTATAATACCAGCAAATATTATTAAAGATATTCCGTTTCCTATACCATTTTCTGTGATTAATTCACCTAACCACATTACAAATACTGTACCAGCAGTAATTGTAAGCATTATAGGTATTACAACTGCAGGATTTCCTATATCTGGAATAATTGGAATTCCTCCAGCTTGTGAATTAATTAATACGATCATTCCATAAGATTGTAGGAATGCGATCGGTACTGTAAGCCATCTAGTATATTGATTGATTTTTCTCCTTCCAGCATCACCTTCTTTTGATAAATTTTCTAATTTAGGCACAATCACGGTTAATAACTGCATAATGATCGATGCATTAATGTAAGGCGATAGCCCCATTAAAATGATCGAAAAGTTTTCTGCAGATCCACCTGTAAGTGCACTAAAAATACCTAATAGTTCATTTTTATTAACAATAGTTTTAATTGCCTCTACATCAGCTCCAGGGATTGAAATCTGAGTACAAACTCTATAAACGATTAAGATTGCGATTGTAAAAAGTATCTTTTTACGTAAATCTTTAGAATTCCAAATTTGTTGTATGTATTTGAACATTAGGGTAGGGGAGGGTTATTTTTCTTCTTCCGGATCCGAAGCCGCAGGCGAAGGATCTTTTTCTTTCTTTTCTTTTTTCGCTTCGTTTACTTCGTTCACTCCAGAAGAGCTCGTTTCACTCGCTCCGTTAGCAGGTTCTTCAGCAGGAGCAGCTTCTTCTTTAACTTTTGCTACATTTTCTTCAGTTTGAGCCTTTTTGTCAGCTTTTTTCTCTTTTTCATTGTTTTTTGACGTGCTCCGTTTCACTTCGCACGTTCCACCTGCTTTTTTTATCTTATCTTCAGCAGATTTTGATACTGCATCTACTTTAACTGTAAGTTTTTTTGAAAGATCACCATCTCCTAAGATCTTAACAGGTAAATTTTTCTTTGCAACTAATCCTTTTTCAACAAGTGCTACAACATCAACTGTTGCACCGTTATCAAAAATTTCTAAATCTTTCACATTTACAGCTTGAAAAGGTACTCTTCCTGGGTTTTTAAAACCTTTTAATTTAGGCATTCTTGAGATGAATGATGTTTGGCCACCTTCGAATCCTGGTCTTCTGTTTCCACCACTTCTAGCATTTTGACCATTCATACCTTTACACGAGAATGTTCCCATTCCAGAACCATTTCCTCGTCCAACACGTTTTCTTCTGTGTTTTGCTCCGCTTTTACTTCTTAATGTATGTAATTTCATTTTATGATAAATTTATAGAATTATTTTTTTGCTTCTTCTTTTTTTTCAGCTGGTTTCTTTTTAGCCTTGCTCTCTCCGCCTTTTTTAATCTCAGGGAAATCTTTAGGTTTATCTTCTTTCTTTAAGTTTTTTGGATTCTTTTCTTGTCTTTTTCTTAATAAAGTTAGAGCTTTAACTGCACATTGAGTGTTGCTTACTTTATTATTTGTTCCAAATGATTTACTTAAAATATTTTTAATTCCAGCTAATTCAACTACTTTACGTATTGCTCCACCGGCGATAATTCCTGTACCTTCTCCAGCTGGCAATAAGATGATTCTTGAAGCTTTATGTTTAAGCTTAATATCATGAGGAATAGTATCTCTAAATATTGGAACTCTAATCAAAGATCTTTTAGCTTTTTGAATCGCTTTTTGGATCGCAGCAGCTACTTCATTTGATTTTCCAATTCCTATACCAACTCTTCCTTTTCTATCACCAATTACAACAGTTGCTCTAAATCTAAGTCTTCGTCCACCTTTTACTACTCTTGTTACACGATCAATCTGAATTACTTCTTCATCGAATTCTTTTTTCTCTTTAATTGGAGCTCTTCCTTTTTTATGTGCTGGTTTTCCCATAATTATTATTAATTATTAAAATTTAAGTCCTCCTTCACGTGCACCTTCAGCTACAGCTTTCACTTTACCGTGATACATATAACCGTTTCTATCAAATACACATGTTTCGATTTTTGCATCTTTAGCTTTTTTTGCTATTTCTTCTCCTACTTTTTTTGCTTTTTCAGTTCCTTTACCTTTTTCTTTCATATCTGATGCAGCTGCAATTGTTTTACCTGTTGAATCGTCAATTAATTGCGCATAAGTGTACATGTTGCTTCTAAATACAACTAATCTTGGTCTTTCGCTTGTACCTTGAGCGATTGCTTTCACCTTTTGATGTCTTCGATTTCTTGCTATGTCTTTTTTACTTGGCATTTCTTATTTAGTTATTTAAGTTTTTAATTATATTATTAGCGGTTTAATTTTTTGGCTCCGCTTCGCTCCATAAGGCCTATTCGGCCTTGGCTACAGCTTTACCAACTTTTCTAGCAACATATTCACCTTCGTATCTAATACCTTTACCTTTGTAAGGTTCTGGTTTTCTGTATGAACGTACTTTTGCTGCTACTTCTCCAACCATTTGTTTGCTGATTCCACTTACGATTACAATATTCTTTTTATCTTTATCAATATCGAATGTTACTCCGTCTGGTGCTTTATATTCAATTGGATGAGAGAATCCTAAATTAAGTGTTAATTTGCTACCCGAAGCTTGCGCTTTATAACCTACACCAATAATTTCAAGACGTTTTTCAAATCCTTTTGTTACACCTTCAATCATATTTGCTATAAGATTTCTTGTAAGTCCATGTAAGCTTTTTGAGAATTTTTCTTCATCAGCTCTTTTTACCACAACTTCTTTTTCACCAATTTCTACTGTGATTTTTTCATGAATTTTCTCTGATAATTCACCTTTAGGTCCTTTTACTTTACAATCACCATCTTTTAATTCGATAGTAACTCCTTCTGGTATCTCAATTGGTAATTTTCCGATTCGTGACATTATATTATTTGGTTAGTATGCTTCGCAGATTACTTCTCCACCAAGTTTTTGCTTTCTGGCTTCTTCACCTGACATAATCCCTTGTGGAGTAGAAAGGATTACAACTCCCAGTCCATTTTTTACTGCTTTAATTTCTTTACTTTTTAGATAAATCCTTTGTCCTGGTTTGCTTACTCTTCTAATGCTTAAAGGTTCTCTTACCCATGGTTTAATCTCTACAACTAAATCTTTAAATTTACCATTTTCCTTAACCTCATATTTTCCAACAAACTTTCTAGTTTGTAGAACCTTTGTAATTCCTTCTTTAATTTTTGAATAAGGTATTACTGCATGAGGATGTTTTGCTCTCGCTGCATTTCTGATTCTTGTTAAATAGTCTGCAATTGGATCTGTGTTCATATTTTTAGTTGTAATTAATTGTTACCATGAAGACTTTGTAAGTCCTGCAATTTTACCTTTTTGAGCTAGCTCTCTAATACAGATTCGGCACATATTGAATTTTCTGATATATCCTCTGTTTCGGCCACATTTACCGCATCTGTTATAAACTCTGGTAGGAAACTTTGGTTTTTTCCCTTGCTCTAGAGCTTTAACGTACTCATCTTGTTTTTTCTTAGTTTTTACAATTAGTGCTTTTCTAGCCATATAATTTAATGAATGTTAAATAGTTTCTGGTAATGATTCTCCTGGTAAGTCTTCAGCTTTTTCTTCTGGGGCTGGAGCTTCAGGTTCAGCAGGCGCTTTTGGCTCAGCCTCGGCCTTAGGTTCCGCTTCAGTCGCTTTCGCTCCTTCCACAGAGCTCGCTTTGCTCGCTCTTTTAAATGGGAATCCAAATGCTGTTAATAGAGCTCTCCCTTCATCATCATCTTTTGCCGAAGTATTAATACATACTTGAATACCATGTAGTTTTACTAAGTCATCAGGATTAATTTCAGGAAATACAGTGTGTTCTTTTAATCCAACAGAGTAGTTTCCGTTTCCATCAAATGCTTTTGGTGATATTCCTCTAAAGTCTCTTACACGCGGGAATACAATGTGAACTAGTTTTTCAATGAAGTCATACATTCTTTTTCCTCTTAAAGTTACACTCATACCATTTGGCATTCCTTCTCTTATTTTAAAGTTCGAAATCGCTTTTTTAGATTTATTAATAATAGGTTTTTGACCAGTAATAAGTTTGAAATTCTGTTCAAATTCTGAAAAATCTTTTGTTCCAGAAGTGTATAAAGTTCCTAATCCTGCATTAACAGTGATTTTGTTCAATTTAGGACAAGCATTTTTATTCTTTATACCTAGTTCCTTCATTATTTTTGGAACAATTTCTTTTTCATACCGTTCTTGTGGGGTCATTGCTTTTGCCATTATTATTTTTTAGTAGTTAATTTATCTAGTGCTTCTGAGCATTTTTTACATACTCTTTGTTTTTTTCCTGATTCTAGTTTTGTATAACTTACTCTTGTTGCTTTTTTACATTGAGGGCAGATAACCATTACATTGCTTACTGGCATAGCAGCTTCGAAAGTAACTTTGCTACCTGGTCTTGTTTGAGTTTTTTTGATGTGCTTTGTTCTCATATTTAGTTTTTCAACTACAACTTTTTCATTTTTTGCATCAACACGGATTATTTTTCCGCTTTTATTGCGGTCTTTTCCTGTGATTACAAGCACATTGTCATTTAATTTAATCTTCATAATACTTCTGGTGCTAATGAGATAATTTTTTGAAATCCTTTGTCTCTTAATTCTCTTGCTACTGGACCAAATACACGAGTTCCTTTAGGTTGCAAATCTTTATTAACAATTACAACTGCATTTTCATCAAATCTAATGAATGATCCGTCTTTTCTTCCGATTTCTTTTTTACTTCTTACAATAACTGCTCTTTCAACAGATTTTTTCTTAACAATACCTTTTGGTGCAGCTTCTTTAACTGATACAACAATTAAATCTCCAATTCTTGCGTATCGTCTTTTTGAGCCTCCAAGTACTTTAATGCATTGTACTAATTTTGCTCCTGTATTATCTGCTACCTGTAATTTAGTTTCTGGTTGAATCATTATTTAGTAGTGTTATCTTTTTTTGGTTCTTCCGTAGACCATCTTTTAAGCTTACTTAAAGGTTTGCTTTCATAAATCGTGATTTTATCTCCTTCTTCGTATTTGTTCTCTGGGTTGTCTGCATAGAATTTTTTAGAAACTCTATATCTTTTCTTATATTTAGGATGGTTTTTATATGAATGAACTGTTAAAACCAAAGTTTTATCCATTTTTTTGCTAGTCACTATTCCTGTTTTTGTTCTCATAGTTATTTAAAGTTAGGAGATTGTTATGCGGCTTTTGCCTCTTCTTTAGGTTCTTCGCTTACTTCTTTTTGTGCTTCGAATTCTGCTTTTTCATTAGATTGTAAACCATTTTTTATAGTTTTAATCTGTGCTCTGTATTTTCTTAAGTTTCTGATTTCATGACTTGATTTTGATGATCCAGTGTTTACTTCAAATTTCACTTTGAATAGATCTGAAGTAGCTTTTTTAAGCTCTGTGTCTAATTCTTTAACTGTTAATTTGTTTAATTCTTGTACTGTTAACATATTTAAGCTTTATGAGATTTAATAATTTTACATTTAACTGGTAGTTTGTGTGCAGCTCTTCTTAATGCTTCACGTGCAATATCTTCTGTTACACCGTCCATTTCAAAAATGATTTTTCCTGGTTTCACAACATCTACATATCTATCTATCGCACCTTTACCACTACCCATCGGTGTTTCTGCACCTTTTTCTGTTAGAGGTTTCATAGGGAATAGTCTGATCCAGATTTTTCCACCTCTTTTACAGTAGTGAGTGATTGCTCTTCTGGCTGCTTCAATTTGTCTTGAAGTTATTTCACCTGCAGATACTGCTTTTAACCCGTATTCTCCGAAACTCATTGAGCTTCCTCTCATAGACTTACCTTTTAATTGGCTTCGTCCCCGATGTAATTTCCTATATTTCGTTTTCTTTGGTTGAAGCATAATTATTTCTTAGTAGATTTAGTAGTTTTTTTAGTTGGAGCTTTCTTTTTTGGAGCTGCCTTTTGAGGTGCTTTATCTTCTTTTTTTGGATTTAGGTTGAATTCTTCTTCAGGTTTTTCATTTTCTTTTGGCAGATTGCTATATTTCATATCTTTTTTAAAGATATCTCCTTTATAAATCCATACTTTTACTCCGATTGCTCCGTAAGTTGTATTTGATGGTAGATATGCATAGTCGATATCAGCTCTGAAAGTGTGTAGAGGGATTTTTCCTTTTGAAAAGAATTCACTTCTTGCAATTTCAACTCCATTTAATCTTCCACCGAGTCTGATTTTGATTCCTTTTGCACCTGCTTCAATTGCTTTATCTATAGCCATTTTAGCAGCTCTTCGATAAGAAATTCTTCTTTCTACTTGTCTTGCTACTTGCTCAGCAACTAAATGTGCATCAAGCATTGGTTTTTTAATTTCAAGGATGTTTAATCCAAACTTATTTCCAAATTTCTTTTCCATTTGTTCTCTTAAAGATTCGATTGTTTCTCCACCTCTACCAATAATTAAACCTGGTTTAGCAGTATGAACATTGATAGTCACAGCATTAGCAGTTCTTAATATTTCAACTTTTGACACAGATGCATCTTTTAATTTTTCACGAATCATGTTTTCGATTTGAAAATCTTCATGTAGAGTCTTGTGATATTTTTTCTTCCCTGCGTACCATTTAGAATCCCATAAACGGTTGATTCCGACACGCATGCTAATTGGATTGACTTTTTGTCCCATAAATTAATTATTTAGTAGATTTAGGTTTAGATTCTTTTTTAGGTTTTTCTTCCTTTTTTGCTTCAGTCTTCTTAGCTTTAGCTTCTTTTTTAACTTCTGCTTTCTCTTCTTTTACTGGAGTTGGAGCCTTTGTGTCTCCTGCTAATCCAACAGTTACAGTAATATGTGAAGTTCTTTTTCTAATCGGATGAACTCTTCCTCTTGATACTGGTACACTTCTTTTTAATGTTCTTCCTTCAGTTACTACGATTTCTTTAACTAATAGTTGATCTTTATTCTGTTTAAAGTTAGTTTCTGCATTCGCTACTGCACTATGTAGTACTTTATAAAGAATTTGTGCTCCTTTTTTTGGAGTGAATTTTAATACATCTAATGCTTCCATTGCATTTTTCTTTCTAACCAATCCAGCAATTAAATTTGCTTTTTTTGGTGATAACCGTACATGTTTTGCGATTGCTTTCATAATTTTTAAGCTTTAGCTAGTTTACCTCCGTGAGTTTTAAATTTTCTTGTAGGAGCAAATTCTCCTAATTTGTGTCCAACCATATTTTCAGTAACGAATACTGGAATATGTTGTTTCCCGTTATGAACTCCGAATGTGTGACCAACGAATTCTGGTGCGATTGCTGATCCACGAGCCCATGTTTTAATAACTGATTTTTTACCACCTTCATTCATTCTCTCAATCTTTTTGATCAAGTTTGGGTCTACAAATGGTCCTTTTTTACTACTTCGACTCATATTAACTTTTAATTAATAATTTATAATCTATAACGAGGTCTATTTTCTATGCCTCGATTTAAGAATATGTTTATCAGAATATTTTCTTTTTCTGGTTTTAAATCCTAATGCAGGCATTCCCCATGGAGTTTTTGGATGCTTAAGTCCAATTGGTTGGTTACCTTCACCACCTCCGTGTGGATGATCGCATGGATTCATCACTTTTCCTCTTACTTGTGGTCTTTTTCCCATGTTTCTTTTTCTTCCTGCTTTACCGATTTTTATATTTGAATGTTCAACATTACTTACTTCTCCAACACTTGCATAACAAGATTTTGTTACAAGCCTTACTTCACCTGATGGAAGTTGCACTTGTGTATGTTTTGCATCTTCCTGAGAGATGATTTTTGCGAATGATCCTGCAGATCTGATGATTTGACCACCTTTTCCTTTACTTAATTCAATGTTATAAACCGAGAATCCTACTGGAACATTACTAATCAACATTCTGTTTCCTGGCTTAATCTTAGTTTTTTCTGCAAGGATTACTTTGTCACCAACTTTAATATCTTGTGGGGCCAAGTGATATCTTTTATCACCATCAGTGTAGTGAACTAAAATGATATAAGCAGTTCTGTATGGATCGTATTCTACAGCTGCAACTTTACCTTCAACATTATGTTTATCAGCTCTGTTAAAATCGACTAATCTATACATTTTTTTGTGCCCACCACCTCTGTGTCGAACAGTGATTCTACCTTGATTGTTTCTTCCTGATCTCTTGTTTAGCCTTTTAGTAAGCTTTTTATTAGGCTTGCTTTTAGTTACCTCTTCAAAGGTGTATGCACTCATGTTTCTTCGACCCGGTGTTGTTGGTTTAATTGGTTTTACTCCCATTATTTTTTCTTAGGTTTAGATTTAGATTTTTTCTTATCAACGAATTTAGTAATATCGATAGTTTTTCCTTCTTTCATTGAGAATGTTGCTTTTTTCCCTTCTCTTCTCTTTAAAATTATATTTCTCCCATAATATCTAGATTTTGGCTTCATTGGAGTTATTGTAACTTTTGCTACATCACCTCCATAAATTAATTTAACAGCATTTTTTACATCAATTTTAGTCGCGTCTTTATTTATTCGAAATACATATTTAGCTTGCTCCTGGAGCTGAGTGCTCTTTTCAGTTGTAATCGGTTCTATTAGTACGCTGTGTAAATCCATAATTATGATTTAAATACTTCAGTCATTTTATTAAGTGATTCTTCCAAAAATAAAACATTGCGATACTTTTGTAAGTCTGCAATGTTTAAATAATTTACTAGAATTGTCTTTACATTCGGTAGATTATTTGAAGATTTTTGGATTGTTTCGTTTTTTTCAGGTATTACCACTAATACATTTCTATCAACTGGTAATTTTTCTATCATATCTGCGAATGCTTTTGTCTTAACTTCTCCTTCATACTTATCTAATGCCATAATCTGCCCTTCAGTTGCTTTTACTGATAAAGCTGAGAATAAAGCTTTTCTTCTTTGTTTCTTTGGCATATCAACTTTAAAATTTCTATCATTTCTTGGTCCAAAGGTCACAGCTCCGCCTCTCATGTGAGGATTTCTTCTAGAACCCTGACGTGCATTACCTGTTCCTTTTTGTCTAAAAGGTTTGCGGCCTCCACCTCTTACTTCTCCTCTTAATTTTGTATGAGCAATTGCTACTCTTTTATTATTATGTTGCCTAACTAAAGCCTGATGAATCAAATCACCATTAAACGGAACTTCAAAAAATTCTTTTTTAAGTTCAACTTGTCCTTTCTTTTCTCCTGTTTGTGAGTATAGGTCTGCTTTCATTATGCTGTTTTAGCTTTTATAAATATTATTCCTTTGTTAGGTCCTGGAATCGGCCCTTTAAGACCAATTACATTATTTTTTGCATCAAGATGTGCAACTTTTACTTTTTTAAGAGTAACTTTGTCTACTCCCATGTGACCTGGCATCTTTTTACCTTTAGCCACTCTTCCTGGTTTTGCACACGCACCAATTGAACCTGGTTCTCTGTGGTGGTGAGATCCGTGTGTTTCAGGTCCTCTTGAGAAGTTCCATCTTTTAATCACACCTGCGAAACCTTTACCTTTCGAAATACCACTTACTTCAACTTCTTTCACTTCATTAAATTTTCCTAAGTCGATTGTGTCTCCTTTTTTATATTCTTCACCTTCATCTATTCGAACTTCTTTTAAATGAGCAAATTTCTTAGTCTTTTTTGGCTTTGCTAATTTAGAAAAACCAAGGACTATCGCCGGATATCCATCTTTTTCCTCTGTTTTCACTTGATGAACCTCATTTGGTTCACATTCGATCAGAGTCACAGGGATCACGCGGCCGTCGTCTTCTATGACGCGAGTCATACCTAATTTTTTTCCTAGTATTCCTAGCATATTTTTTAAGCGGTTAATGCAGTTTAAAGATCTTTCATTTTGGCCTTATTTATGCGGCGCCCTTAAACTGAACTTGTAACATAAAAATATATGTTGCCGGCCTAGTATAAGCGAGCAACATATTGAAGTCAATAGTTTTTTTTGGAAAATTAAGCGTTCAAAGCTGCAGTCATGTTTCTTTTAATTGATCTGTCGATTGTAACTTTGTATTCTTCATAAATGCCATTATCTACACCATCTGTTGCAACTTTTTTGTAGTTTTTAGCTACGTAAAGCAGTTTATTCTTTGGAGCTTTACCATTCATGCTTGAAACGATATTTTTGAATGTAGCCATTCTTCCACCCATTGAAACGCTCATATCGTCTGATCCTGTTGCAGAATAACCAGCTTCTTTTTGAGCAGTTTTCTTGATGTCTGTTTGAATTTGACCTCTTGTATTAATAAGTTTTGCTCTGCTGATTTTGACTTCAGCTTTTACTTTTGCAAGTAATGCTCTGGCAACTTTAGATACTTTTGCTTTAAAAGCCGCGGGAGTCTGGTATAAAAATTTTGTTTTATTAACTTCTCTTTCAGCAGCTTTTTTAACTTGTTTGGGAATAACTCCATTATTAAGTCTTTTTTTAAGTACCCTGGTGCTAAGTTTGCCTGCCTTTTTGATAATACCGAAATATTTCTTGTCTGCTTTTTTACAAACTGATTCAGGAATTTTTTCAGCACCACCAGTAACAGTTTCCCTTAAACCAGGAGGAGCCATAAATGCAAATCGTTTTTCACTAAATAAATAATTTTTCATTTTTATTTTTGTTAGTTTTACTATATTATTATACCCCAAAAAGGGGAAATTTTCAATCAAATAAGCCAAGAAATGAAGCTTCCTATAAAGAAAATCATATATATCGGACTCAGCTCAATATTTCTAATTATTGTTCTTCTTGGAGCTATTTTGTGGCATGTCCAGGCTTCAACCAGAGATCTTATTTATAGTTTTGAGGATGTTAAGGTGGTTGATTCTGCTCCTGTTGCTATTGTTTTTGGTGCTGCAGTTAATCCGCATACTCAATTACCAAGTGATATTCTGCAGGATCGAATAATTACAGCAGTTGATCTATATAATAATGAAAAGGTTCAAAAATTGCTTCTTTCAGGTGATAATCGTGTTCAAAACTACAATGAACCGGTTGTTATGAAGCGTTTTGGTGAGATTTTATCTGTTCCTGAAGAAGATTTAATTGAGGATTTTGCAGGACGTCGGACTTATGACACTTGTTATCGTGCAAAAGAGATTTTTGGGCTTGAGGACGTGATTTTAGTTACTCAGGAATATCATTTATATAGAGCTTTGTATACTTGTCGAGCTCTTGGGCTTAATGTTGTTGGAGTTTCTTCTGCACGTCAGGAATATATTGGGCAAAATTGGTATAATTTAAGAGAAATACCAGCTACATTGCTGGCATTTCTTGAAGTTCATATTTTGCATCCAAAGCCTATTTTAGGCGATCCGATTGAGGTCTTTAATCTTTAGATTTAGGATTCACTAGCATTTTAATCTCAATATCTACACCTGCTGGTAAACTTAAGTTTGAAAGTGATTCAATTGTTTTTGGAGTACTTTCCGAAATGTCTATAAGTCTTTTATGAGTTCGGATTTCATATTGTTCTCTAGATTTTTTGTGTACAAAAGTCGATTTGTTAACTGTATATTTTTCGATTTTTGTAGGAAGGGGGATAGGTCCATTAATAATTGCACCTGTCTTGATAGCGTTATCAATAATCAGTTTTGCACTATCATCAATGATTTTATGATCATAAGCACGAAGTTTGATTCTGATTTTTTGAGTTGCTGGAGGCATAATTGATTGTTGTTAAAATATACCGGGATGATTTGCCCGGCTAATACTATTAGCTGTGTTAGAAGTTTAACCGGGTTTTGCCATGGGTATGGCTTGCACCTTAAAAGCAAGAATGCATGAGCTATTTTATTCGAAATTGATTTGAAGTCAAGTTTTTTTGTATGTGAATGAGCCCCGACGTGTTTGTCGGGGCAGGGGTGGGAACGGTTCCTGCGCATTGGTTGCGCGGTGGGTTCACCTGAGGAAGGGGGAGGGGCTAGGAGCTGGCGGGGGCGCCGGTGGCAGCGAGGGCGTTCTTGAGGTCGGCGACCTCCTGCTCGAGGGTCTGCTTGTCAGCGCGAGCCACGCCGAGGTCCTGCTCGAGCTGGTCAGCACGCATGTGCACACCCTGAAGCTCGGTACGGAGGCCATCGACTTCGTTCTGGAGCTCTTCGATCTCCGGGTTGTGGGACTCAGCCTGGTTGAGTTCTTCACGGAGCTGCTCGTTGGACTGTTGCTCGAGCTGGAGCGCCTCGCTAAAAGTTCTCAAGCGATCGTTCAAGTCCTCGTTCTCCCGCTCGAACTGGTAGACGTCACGGGAAGCGGCGCGGAGTAGGTTCTCGTCCCGGAAACGCAGCATCTCATAGCGGTTGCCCAGGAAGTGCAGGGCCACGAAGGTCAGCAATCCCACGAGGCCTCCGACCAACACGCCGTAGCCGAGCGGAATCCCCATCCAGGACCAGTCCAACACGAGGCCTCCGATGTTGATGATGGATCCCTGGGCCCAGAACAGCCAGATCGTACCCAGTACGGACAAGAGCCCGCAAAGAGCACCAATTCCCGTGGTCACAAACAGTTTCTTCAATCCCTGATTCATGCCTTCGTCCTCCTTCTTGTCAATTGGTTCGTTCGAACCTCAGTTGTTCTCAGCGATGTGCTGTATACAGTCAAGTTCAGGCTTTTGCAGCCATCACAAAAAAAACAAAAGGAATTAATTATATGTAAAAAATCCACCTTTGTCAACTACTCTTCTGAAATCCTAAAAAAACCGATTTTACAAATAATTCTATTAATTATTTGAGCAAAAAATCCAATTAAAACTGAAAAAATAACTGCAATCCAATATCCTCTAAAGCCAATCGGATTGATATCCTGCATGATAATAATATCGTAGTTCAATCCTGTGGCCATATGAGCTATTCCAACAATAACTCCACCAATAATTCCTCCTAACAATATACTTAAAATGAAACTTTTTGTTTTAATTAAGCGTAAAAATGGAACAACCATCAAACCAAGTACAGCAC
>Ga0180436_10003106_pt1 | contig 15382 bp, 11 predicted proteins | sample SS_ome_2_FD_132434 | JGI IMG/M metagenome (GOLD analysis project Ga0180436, IMG submission 132434) | Hypersaline lake sediment archaeal communities from the Salton Sea, California, USA - SS_3_S_2 metaG | ecosystem: Environmental > Aquatic > Non-marine Saline and Alkaline > Hypersaline >...
ACCCCTGGCTGCTCTTGTGCTGGTAAGCATAATGGCAGCGGCTGTATTCATATCCATGAGGCTTTCCATGTTTATATATGCCAGGAAGGAGTTCTAGAAAGTTAATGGTGCCCGAACACTTTATACGCAAAGCACCATACTATCTTTGTAGTCCTGGCAGAATTCGATTTCATCAGATCTCCGGTAATTAAATGGACCCCCGTAATTATTTATCTCCATCCTGACCTAACCCAGTCTGGGAGACTCTACTTCCAGCCTTATATCCGGTCTCTCGAATACTGAGGATATGACCTTTCCGGAAATGGTATTGGTATTTTTGTTGCTCTAGTTCAAGTATCAGGGACCTAGCACGGGCTACCCTCTGCTGCTAGCCTCCGAAAAGCTGGGAGACGTGCTCTAAGGGACGAAAGGACTTTAAATGCCTACAGGAAAATATCGTTTAACAAGCTTGTAATAAAAATTACCGGGGTTACCATAAGGAATAAGATAAGCCTTCGTATTGTTCCAGATCTTAGATCTGGAAAGGCAGAGATCAGGTTTTGGTTCAAGGATGAGCTGATTAGTATCTACCAGGTTAAAAATGAAGACTTAAACCTACCAAATTTCAAATCAGAATAAAGACCCCTAAGGGTAAAATATTTTAATAATCTATTTTACTGAAAGTGGGGTACTTTTCGAATGAAATATGGGTGAATTCTCACTTGATACATGAAAGTATTTTTGAAATGTGGCAATTATTTATGCTTAAAAAATAGAAAAATGCTACTTGCAAGCAGTTCACTTTTAAATTTTTCCTAACAGAAAATTTCTCTATATGGTCGAAAGATTAATATTAAATCTTATTAATTAAATTTACCCCCAGTATGAAAGTCTGAGATTAATATCAAGTTATTTATATTAAGTGATTTACCTGGTCCTACGCATCTTATATATCATCTCATAGTGCTAGAGATTAATACTACCGAGCCAGCGGTTTAGTCCAACGAGAATTACGTTCTCAATTAAAAGATAAAGTTAAATTATTATCTGTTAAATTATTATCTTGACAAGGGATGACTAGCCTATATAATAATTAGTACGATGAAAGAACTATGATAATAAGAGTGTTGTTATGTAGACTCAAATCTTTAGAAAGTGTTCAGTAGAGTTAAAGATAATCCTTTTTGTTTTGAAATAGTAAACTTAAACTCAAAGTTAGGTATATGCATTAATGTGACAGGAAGTGATATAGTATGAAAATTATTGATATTAAGACAGTATTATTGACAGGGCCTTGTACTAATGATCCTTATCTTACCGAATGTAGAAAAAGAAGGAGTGCAGCTTTTATTGAAATTTATACTGATACCGAATTGGTTGGTATTGGTGAAACCTATGCAGGGTATTTCTGTCCAGAAATAGTCCCAGAAATTGTAGATTTTTTTAAACCAATATTGATAGGGCAAAATTTGGACGACATACACGAGTTATGGAATAGGATGTATCATTGCGGTAACTTCTGGTGCAGAGTAGGGCTTGGGTTGATTGTTATAAACGGAATAGAAGCAGCACTTTGGGACTTGAAGGGTAAAATGTACGACTTGCCGGTATATGAGCTATTAGGTGGTAAAAAACATGAAAGTCTTTTGTGCTATGCCACTGGAGGGCCAAGTAATTACCCAAAGGAGAAGTTGTCTTCAAAAATTGAATTTTATTTATCACTAGGGTTTAAAGCAGTTAAATTAGGTGCAGGATCCTATTCTGACTCAGGCAACTACGTACCAAATTCTCCACAGGAAGCAGCAGAATTTGAAGGTAAGAAGCTTGAATTTATAAGATCCACTTTCGGTAAGGAGATTATGGTTGCCATGGATGGTCATATGGGAAACAGTACCGGTGGGACATGGGATCTTTCTATAGCAAAAGCGGTGATGAAAGCACTAGAGCCCTACAATATTTTCTTTTTTGAAGAACCATTGCACTACACTAACCCGTGGGGCTATGCTGAGCTTTGCCGAAGCACCTCAATACCTATTGCAGGGGGGGAATGCCTAACAGGGGTTTATGAGTGGCGTGTCTTTTCTGAGAAAGATAGTTTTGACATTGGTCAGCCGGATGCTTCATTTACTGGCGGCCTAGAAGAGTTTATAAACGTTAGTACCATGCTAAATAGCCGTGGTAAAAAGATTGCTACCCATTCGTGGGGGGCCGGTGTTTCATTTATGCAGAACATCCACTGCGGGTTCGCATGCAGTAATACATTAGTATTAGAGATTGCTCCAAACTATGGACCACTGCATAGTGAAATTATCGAGGATTCTTTTATCATGAAAGAAGGCATGGCATTTCCACCTCAGAAACCTGGTCTTGGTGTAAAACTAAGCGAAGAAACTAAGCAAAAGTATCCTTTTGTACCAGGTAGTGGGGAATTTAATGATGTCCCTGGGAAAGTACTTGTTGATTAGAAGTGTTAGGATTAGAGAATATAACTATCGATAATTGCATGAGTGGTTATTGAAATCTAACCATCAAAGGGTTTAAGAATTTTATAGAAAAGACTATTTTATTAACCTACTATAAGAGGAGGAATGTGGTAATGATCGATGAGAAAATTATTAAAAGTGATTCATCAAGACAAGATACTCTTTTAGCTATTGATGATGTTTCTTTGACATTCAAGAAGAATGTTGGGATTTATCTCAGTAAACCAAATGTACGTCCTGAACCAGTTCTATTTCCCAGTCCCATGGAATCGAATGCTCCTGATAATCAGGCTGCCTATTTCTATGGTACCGTGCTATTTGACGAAGGAAAGTTTCGTATGTGGTATTATGCAGGCCATCGTGGTAAGAACCCTGATTGGCCCCCGCGAATGATGCAGCAAGTAGCAAAACAACCCGAGTGGTTTTCTGGCGGAGAGTGTAATAACTATCAAGGTCCACTCTGCTACGCTGAAAGTGATGATGGCATCACGTGGACCAAACCCGCACTTGGACAAGTACTTTTTAAAGGATCCAATGAGAATAATGCATTGGCTTTACCGCACACAAGCGTGAGTGGAGCCACTGTTATAAAAGATATGGACGATTCAGATCCAGCAAGACGTTACAAGATGATCTACCAATTCTTCCCTGATAGGAGCGATCCGGTAATAGATGAGTATGGGAACATTACTACAGTGGCATTAGCGGTATCACCAGATGGTCTGAACTGGACGGTAACGGGCATGCCATTTCTTAACCAGTTCGTAGAGCACTCTTCATTTATAAAACACAATGATTACTATATACTCCACTATCATGCAGTAGGGACAAAGGCATTTTATTGCGCAGAAGGCGGCACACCTTGCGGCCGCACAGGTGTAGCCCGAGTTTCGCCAGATTTCCGTTTCTGGCCAGACTTGATTGCTAAGTCCTTTGCTCTACCTGAACCTGAAGACCGAAACCTGCGGGGTCAAAGTGGTCTCTACGATCAGGTGCATCTAGGTGTGGGGGCAACTAGTTTTGGCAATGTCTGTGTCGGACTATATGGGCTTTGGCATAATGCAGATTTTGATAAGGCCTTCGAAAAAATATCTGGCGACTTTGGTTTACTAGTATCTAATGATGGTATACATTTTAGGGAACCCGTGGAAGGGCATCGTTTCCTACGGCGGGAAGACTCACTAGCTACCCCTGTACCGGGCCATAACTTCAACACTGTCTTGACACAGGCTAATGGTATCCTGAATGTCGGCGACGAAACACGTATATATCACGGTCGTTGGCGTAATGCTGGTGGTCATGTTGAAGACGATAAATACAGTTCAGGAGAAATAGCCTTAGCAACTTTGCCGCGTGATCGTTGGGGTGCGCTACGACTTAACCCCGGATCTAATGAAGGTATAGTCTGTTCGGCACCTATTATATTGCCGGATACCGTGAAATGTATAGTAGTGAATGGTGATATTGTAGCGGGCCTTAAAGTCGATATATTGGATGAACAATTCAATCCAATACCGGGTTTTACCAATGGAAGAATAAATGGTGAGGACGGTCTAGATTGTGGTGTAGAGTGGCAGGGGCATACACTAGCGGATTTAGCTGGACAGACAGTAAGATTACAGATAAACCTTTGTCTCTTAGAAGATAAAAGCCCGGGACTATATGCTGTATACATACGAAAATAAAGTTAAATAGTGACTACATGCATTTAGTAGACATATATTGCTATTTTATTATGCTGATATGTTCTGTATTATGTTTGTTTCCAAATTAAAATAGTATATAAATTAAATTTTGTCTCTTAAGTAATAGCAAGGTAGTGTTTTTCAATCCGGATGGAATTGGAATGATAATTGATTATAATTTATTATAGAGTGGATTAGTTAATGCTTTCTAGTGATCAAAAATGGATAAAGGATACAATTTCACATAGGACAAATAATCGTGGAGTGCCATATCATTTTGATTTTACACCACCAGCTAGTGAAAAACTTGCACGATATTTTGGAGATCCAGATCTTGAAAACATATTAGGTCTCCCAATCCGATGGGCAGGACCAAAAAGCATAAAACCTCTTTATGCTGATACTAAGACTTATGGTAAGGTCCTGAAAGATGAATTTGGCGTTACTTGGAATATTTCAGATAAAGACAGAGGAACTCCCATTCCCTGCCTTGCCGAATCAGACATTTCAAAATATAAATTTCCGGACCCATATGAATCTTATCGATTTGAAGATCTGTATGAGTGGTGTAATGAAAATGCTACTCATTATAGGGTAATCTGGGCTGGAGATCTGTGGGAAAGAGCTACATTTATAAGAGGCATGGAAAATCTTTTAATGGATGTAGCCACAAACAAGAACTTTGTAAAGAAACTGCTTAGGGGAATTGCAGATTATTTTATTGCTACTATGGAACTAATGAATGAAAGATTTGATTTTGAAGCTTTCAGTATATCTGATGATTATGGCACGCAGAGTGATTTAATGATATCACCGGCAGATTGGCGAAGTATTATAAAACCCTATTTATTAGAGATAAGTAAAGTAGCAAAAAAGTCGGGGAAAGAACTTATGATTCATAGTGATGGCAATATATACAGTATAATTGGTGATTTAATAGATATAGGCATAGATATTATACATCCTATTCAGCCTGAAGCTATGGATGTATATAAACTTAAGAAAGAGTTTGGAGAACTAGTCACTTTTGAGGGAGGTCTTAGTACACAGAAACTTCTTTCCTTTGGTACTCCTGAAGAAATCCAAAGGGAAATAGAAAAACTCAAAGGAAAGATAGGTAAAAACGGTGGATATATATTGGAGCCTGGAATAACTCTACAGGGAGATATACCTTTAGAGAACCTTATTGCAATGATAGAAGCAGCAAAGAGCAATTAATTTTTATTGATATTATTTTTTAATAATTTAGAAATCAAACAATTAAATATTTTAATTATTCCGATTTAAAAACAGAATAATTTCATAGATTCAGGCTGTACTGCTTTTTAGATCTAAAAAATGGGTCATCGAAGACTTTAAAGTTTTAAACGAACTTTTAACTTTGTAATGACAAAAATAAATATTGACAAGAGTTAGCAAGACTCTATAATTATAGTTAGTACGTCGATAGAACAATATGCTTATTGTAGATAAGGTTATATTATGCTAAAAATGCTGAAAAATAAAAAATATGTTTTTTTGGATTGGTGCGGCATTGAGGCAGGTTACGGTACAAAATGGCCAGGATACAATTCCCCACTTTTTACTCCAAGTGGTATTAGATTAAAAGTCCATAAACCTCTATTAGAGAGAGAACCTGTTTTTTATCCAGATAAAAAATGGGAGCAATGTTGCGTAAATGGTTATGCTACTTTTATGGAAGATGAAGGCATGATTAGATGCTGGTATGAATGCTTTTCTAGCCCAACAACAGATGATATGACCAGTTATTTAGCTTATGCAGAATCAGACGATGGTATAAACTGGAAAAAACCAATATTAAAAATCCATGAATTTAATGATTCCAAAGAGAACAATATAATTATGAATATTCATGGTACTTCTGTACTTAAAGATTCTGATGCCCCCTCTACTGAACGATATAAGCTTGTTTGGGCAGAATATGACCATGAAGACTCAAGAGGTTACTGGTGCAAAATCCTTGGAGCTACTTCTCCTGATGGCATATCATGGAAAAAAATACCCAATCCTATATTAATAAATCCAGGAGATACCCAGACGGTAGCTACTTATGATAACGAGATTAAAAAGTATGTGCTCTATACTCGTCAAAAATATAGCTGGTACACATATCAGCCTAATAAATGGGAGAGGAGTCCTGGCGGGCCTTCACGTAGGGCTATCTCGATGAGCATGACCGAGGATTTCCGCCATTGGCCGGAACCACAAATGATTCTTACCAATGACCCCACAGATCCTCCAGACTGGGATTATTATACAAATGGATACACCAGATGGCCTGGTGCAGATAGAGCACATCTTATGTTTATTGATATGTACCATAGGACGAAAGATACATTTGATGTACACTTAGCCACCAGCAGGGATGGGAAAATATGGAATAGGCCATTAGGGCAATGTGCGTGGATAGAAAATGGTCCTGCTGGAAGTTTTAATGATATGATGATTGAAGCTACATTGGGAATAATAAGGTCTGGCGAAGGGCAGTGGGTAAATTATGTACAATGTAATAGAAATGGACATAACAAACCGCCCGAAGAGTGTGATATACCTTATGGAGGGTATTGGAGAGCATTGATTAGGGAGGATGGCTACCAGTCTTTAACTGCGGATGAATTTGGAGAATGTTGGACTGTACCTATATTATTTGAAGGTAATATACTTCAAATAAATGCTACAGTACCATATGCTGGTAGATTATCTGTAGGTATTGCAGATAAAAAAACTGGAGTTCCTTTAAAGGGTTTTGATGTAGATTCTTGTGATCCATTAGATAGTTGTGAGGTGTGGAAGACTGTCAGGTGGAGAGGAAAAGAAGATTTATCTGAAATAGAAGGTAAACCTATTAGAATACAGTTTAAATTTTTTAAATCAGACCTTTTTGGATTTAGATTTATTCAGAAATAGTTATTAGGGGAATTATAAAGATCCAGGCAGTTTTAGTATACCAGAATGGAATATAAAAATATTTAATTTTTATATGTTTAAAATTATTTATATGTTTGGAAATAAAATTAAAATATTAAGTTATAAAAATATAAATATAAAAAGATTTAAGTTTATTTTTTAACTTATAAGCAATAAATAATTAATTAATTTATTGATTGATGAGTTAAATATATAAGTAAATTTTTCTTTCTGCTAGGCTTAATTTGGTTAATATTTTGTAGCAATATTATAAATAATAAGAACTTATCACAGGAGGAAGCAAAAATGACAAAGAATATATTTATAGCTATTAAAAAAACCAAGTCTGGAGTGAATGGTTTAACTAAAATACCTATGACTAAATTGTTCTTTTCTGAATTAAATATCAAGGATGAATATATAGTTCCAGAAGAGATAGCTAGTAAGATTAATGTTCTTTTCTGCGAATCTCCACCAAAAAACATTGGTGATATGGAGTCTCTTGAATATTTGCAGATAAGCTCAACCGGCTACTCTCAACTTTTTGGATTGGGACTTGCTGAAAAAGGTATACAGGTCTGCAATGCTCGTGGTGTATTTGATACTCCTATTGCTGAGTGGGCAATAGCGATGATGGTAAATCTTAATCGGGATTTGCGTACAATGATAAGAAATCAAGAGGCGTGCATATGGGAGCGTCCATCAAAATTTCAGGCTGAACTTAGAGGCAAAACTTTAGGACTTTTTGGATATGGTTCCATTGGCAGAGAGGTTGCCCGTGTAGCAAAATATCTAGGTTTAAAAATACATGCATATGACAAGGAGAGAGCAGATTTTACTTCACGAAATTATTATATGCTTCCTGGTACAGGGGATCCTAAATGTAAACTGCCAGATAAATTTTTCTATCCCAATGAAGAAAAAGAATTTATGTCCGGCCTTGATTTCCTTGCTGTTGCTATGCCGCTTAATAATGCAACAGAAGGTATAGTGACTGAGGAATACTTAAGGGCGCTCCCGAAAGGGGCTTATGTTCTCAACTTTGCACGTGGTCCCCTTATTCGTGAGAATGCATTGCTTAAAGTACTGCTTGATGGTCACCTAGGAGGTGCAGCACTTGATACTCATTATTATTACCCAATGCCTGCGGACCACCCATTGTGGAAAATTACCAATGTTATCATGACGCCACACATTTCAGGGTCGAGCTTGAGTACAAATTTCTTGGATAGAATATACGATATATTCACTATTAACGTGAAAAATTTTATTAATGAAAAACCATTGCTAAATAAACTTACACAGTCTCAGCTTTCAGGAAATTAATACTTAGTAAGGGAAAGCAATAAGGTTATTTTATAATTTTAACTAACTTGTTTGTAAACTTTTTAGAAGCAGCGATTACATGAAAGCAGCAATATTAAAAAAGCCCAAAGTGATAAAAATAGAAGATATACCTAAACCGAAACCTAAAACCAATGAAGTATTAATAAAAATAAAAGAAGTAGGACTTTGCGGTAGCGATGTTCATTACTATAATAATGGCAGGATCGGAAATTTTGTTCTGAGAAAGCCAATTATTCTAGGGCATGAGAGTGCTGGAATTGTTGAAGAAGTAGGAGAAGACGTAAAAAATTTAAAAGCAGGAGACAGGGTTACAATAGAACCAGGAGTTCCCTGTAAAAGATGTAACTACTGCAGAGAGGGAAATTACAATCTCTGTTCAGATATAAGGTTTATGGCGACTCCTCCAGATGATGGTGCTTTTATAGAATATTTGACATATGATTCTGATTTTGTTTACAAAATACCAGATAACACCTCCCTTACATCTGGTGCTCTTATAGAACCACTTTCAGTGGGTTATAGCGCTTGCACAAGAGCAAACATTGCCCCTGGAGACATAATACTAATTCTAGGATCTGGTCCAATAGGATTAGCGACTCTTGAGGTGGCAAAAATTTTTGGACCATCAAGAATCTATATTGCTGATATAAACGATTATAGGCTAAATGTAGCTAAGAAGAATGGGGCGTATGAAACTATAAATATATTAAAACAGGATATATTTAAAATACTTAAAAAAATACAAATAGATTTGGTAATCGAGGCTTCAGGTGTTCAAGAATCTATTATAAACTCAGTAAAAATTGTTAAAAGGGGAGGTAAGGTTATTTGGATAGGAATGGGAAATGATAGTATTCCAATACCCTATCCTATAGTTATTTCCAAAGACCTAACTGTAGAGGGTATTTTTAGATATAAAAATACATATTCTCCTATAATCAAATTGCTTAAAGATTCAAAAATAAATATTGAATATTTGGTATCCCACCATTTTAAATTTAAAGATATATTAAAAGCATTTAAATTATCAAGTAGACCAAATTTCAATAAACTAAAAATTGTAATAGATATATAATAATAATTTGGATGTAATAGTTAGGAAATAAAGAAGAAAAATGAATCACAGAGAAAGAATAGAAGGGGCACTAAATCATATTAAAACTGATAGAGTTCCTATAGATTTTGGTTCAACTACTGTTTCTGGCATATCTGCAAGTGTGGTTTCAAAACTTAGAGATTATTATGGTTTACCGAATCACCCTCCAGTAAAGGTAATAGAACCTTATCAAATGCTTGGTGAAATTAATAGCGATCTCGGAGAAATTCTTGGAATAGACTGTATTCCACTAGTAGGGAAAACTAATTTATTTGGTTTTGACAATGATAATTGGAAGGAGTGGGAACTTTTTGATGGGACCCCAGTATTAGTACCTGGAAAATTTAATACATTGCCCGAAAAAGATGGTTCACTATTACAGTATCCTGAAGGAGATATGTCAAGTGAGCCAAGTGCTAAAATGCCAAAGGGCGGATTTTATTTTGATTCTATTAAAAGGCAACTTTCAATAGATAACGATAATTTAAAAATAGAAGATAATCTTGAAGAATTTAAAATTATTAGCGAAAAAGAACTTAATTTTATAAAAAAAAGAATAAACTACTGTTTTACTGAAACAGATTATGCGATTGTTGCTAATTTCGGGGGCATGTCATTTGGTGATATTGCTTTTATACCAGCTCCTTTTTTAAAAAATCCGAAAGGAATCAGAGATGTTCAAGAGTGGTATATTTCTTTAGTATCTAGGAAAAAATATGTTTTCAATATCTTTTCTAAGCAATGTGAAATTGCCATAGAGAATCTTAAGAGACTATTTAAAGTTGTTGATAATAGAATAAGTGTAATATTTGTTACTGGCACAGATTTCGGTGCCCAGAATAGTCAATTTATTTCAAATGATCTCTATAGAGAATTATTTAGACCATTTCATATTAAAATAAATAATTGGATACATGAAAATACTCAATGGAAAACTTTCATTCATTCTTGTGGAGCCATTGAACCATTGATACTAGAATTCATAGAAGCTGGCTTTGACATAATAAACCCAGTTCAATTATCTGCAAGTGGGATGGATGCAATAGAATTAAAGAACAAATATGGGAAAAGGCTTATTTTTTGGGGGGGTGGTGTAGATACACAAAAAATATTACCTTTTGGTAGTCCCAAGGATGTGAAAAAAGAAGTTGAGAAAAGATTAAGGGATTTTTCAAAAGATGGTGGCTTTATATTTAATACTATACATAATATACAGCCGAATACACCAATTGAAAATATTGCTATAATGGTTGAAACAATAAATAAATTTTCAGTCTAATTTACTTTTTTAAGACAGTAAATTAGATATATTAAAAAATAACTTAGGCGGCATGATGGAATTTGATGGTTTGCATTGTAGTCCAAGCTCAATTTATCTGATTTCAAACGCTGAATCTCGTTCGATAAGTCCGGAAAATAAGACTGGTGAAAAATCCGGCGGAGGCAGGGCACCTGTTCCAGTAGATGAGAATAACCAATTGACTGGTCCCTCTCGAGAACTGGGGATTGGCTGGAAATTAAAGCCATGTGAAATAATAGAACCGGGAGAGACTTTGGTGCTTGCAAAAATTGAAGGTCCTGGTTGCATTCAACAGATCTGGATGACTCCGGCTGGAGATTACAGGCACATTATTCTACGTATTTATTATGATGGACAGGATATTCCGAGTGTAGAATGTCCTGTCGGTGACTTCTTTGCTTCTGCATTTACCAGCAAGAATGTCTTTGCTCAGATAAACTCTTTAATGATATGTGTAAACCCGGGTAATGCATTCAATTGCTACTGGCCGATGCCTTTCCGAAAAAGTATAAAGATAACAATAGAGAATATCTCACCGATTGATGAAAAAACGGTTATCTTCTATCAGATTAATTATGCTTTAAATAAAGTTCCCGATAATGCTGCATATTTTCATGCACAGTTCAGAAGAGTTAACCCTCTTCCATGTGGGGAAGTTTATGAAATCCTTAATGGAGTGAGAGGGCAAGGCCAATATGTTGGTACATATATGGCATGGGGATTGAATAATGATGGTTGGTGGGGAGAAGGCGAGATAAAGTTCTATTTGGACGGAGATGCTGACCCAGGTTTATCGGGAGGCAGAAAGATCGGAGGGTCTACTGGGTACCCTAGTATCTGTGGAACAGGGACTGAAGATTACTTCTGTGGGTCATATAATTTTGAGAATAAGGTAACTAAAAAATATCAGGAATTTACAACTAATTACAGCGGGGTTCCGCATATAGTGCGGCCGGATGGTGTTTATGTTGCCAATACTAGATTCAGCCTTTACCGATGGCATATTACTGACCCAATAAGATTTAAAAATAATATAAAAGTAACAATTCAGGCATTGGGCTTGCGAAAAGGGACAAGATACCTCCAACTTCAGGATGACATCTCATCCGTTGCCTTCTGGTATCAGACACTACCAACAGAAAGATTTCCGGAGTTGCCATCACCTAATGATCTGGAAATTATTTAGTGACTAATTAGGATTAATAAATATAAATATTTTAATTTGATTATTTGGAAAAAGTCAGAAGATTTGCTGTAAAAGAAAATTTTCTCTGTTATATCTTTGTTTTTGAAGATTAAAAGAGCTAACCAATGAAGTATTAGATTATGCCAAGCAAAAAGTTATTATCCGATTACTTCGAGAATAATAAATGGACAACAGGTATCCCTATTTCTGAGTGGTGTCAATGAAAACAAGGCCGCCTGAAAAGCTAATTAAATTTGATATTATTAAAAAAATATTCTAGTAAGGAAATATAATGAAATTAATAGACGCGTCAGGTCCAATATATGAAGGCATGTGGTCATATGGAGACCCATTTCCTAATTTTAAACTAGTAGAATTAGAACATCCAGATTGGGTTGAGTTCAGTGCTTATAGCCAAAAATTTGAAGGCTTTTCAATGTTGACTGGATCCTATATAGACGGACCTGGCCATGCACTAGGTTTAAAAAAAGCTAATCCAATTCACAAAATACCTTTAGAAAAATTATTTGGGGTCAATGCTTATGTTTTAAAATTTAATCTTGAAGAATTATCCAAAGAAGAAAACAGGCCATACATTACTATCAAAGATATAAAAAAAGCAGAGAAAGAATTTATACCCAAGGGGTCAAATATTATTTTTGCGACCGGCTGGGGACAGCATTGGGATAAACCAGATTTTTTAAAATGCAATTGGTTTTTAAAAAAAGAAGCTGCAGAATATATTGTTGAGAAAAACCCCTCTATTCTAGCTATGGACACCCCATCTGCTGATAACGTGGATAATGAACAAGGTTTGTGGTCTTTAATATATGGAAACGATATCTGTTTAGTAGCACCTCTGGTAAATGTAGAGAATATTTCAAATTACAAAGTAAAGTTATATGTTTGCCCATTAAACATATTAAACACCACTGGTCTTCCATGCAGGGTAATTATCATAGAAGACTAATTGAATATTTCGGCCACATCCGGACAGCGTAAGGAATTATCCGGACACCCTGTCGGACTATTTTAAAAAACTGATACCCTTATGCTTTTAAAGACAAAAAGCTTAAGGGAGGATAGAGACGATGAGGAGGACCGATATGCTAAAGGCCAGGGAGATCTTAAGACTCAAAAAGGCCGGACTTTCGCTAAGGAACATTGCCAAATCAACTGGCTGCGGAAAGAGACTGTTTCAGAAGTATTGTCATGTGAAGAAAAAGTGTCTCATACCCCACAGACCTAAGCGATAAAGAACTTATGTCAAAGCTTTATCCTCCTGCTGTAGCTATTAAAGTCACCAGCTATTTTTTATTGCAGAATAGGACATTGTTGCAAAGGAAATTCCCCAGTATTGCAGAGTAGAATTTCTCAATAATGCAAGTAAGGCCATTTAAGGCACCAGCTATAATATTTCCTTGTACTTTGATAACCAGATCGAATACAAGGAGGAAATAAAACAATTGAATAAACTACTTATAACTTGATTTTTTCTCTAGTATTATATTTATAAAAGCAAAAAAGTTTAATAAAAACCAAATAAAAAGACAAAAGTATAAAACACTGGTATGGGAAAACTGTTCAATCAATAATCCTGATATGTATAATAGAAATATACTTCCAATATAAGCATTTGAATAAATATACCCCAAAACAATGCCAAGGTTTTTATTATTTAGTCCTACCCCTAAGGAAGATACTAACATAAATAACCCGGTAGAACTTATCCCAATTCCAGCAATAAAGAATATCTTCACTAAAAAATTATTAGTAAATATAAGCCCAATAAAGCAAATTAATGCAATAACTGACTTTACAATTATTAACTTGCTTTCGCTCCAAAACTTAATCAAGTGTGCTTTTAGAAGTAAGCCAGCTATTTCGCTTAGAGAATATAGAATCAGAATTGAAGAGCTTGTAGTTACTTGAACGTTGAGCCCCTTAAAATAAGTAGTAAACCAGTTCATAAAAATAGCTATTGCGCCATCATGAAAGAACACAATAAAACCCATTATTACAAAACGTTTATCTAAAAAAATACCTTTATAAGCATTAAGGAAAGCTCTAATATTAAAGGTAGCTTTTACTACAAACTTCGATAAATCTGTTTTAATTACTATTAGTAGTATGATAAAGAATAAAATCCCGATAATTGTGAAACAGTATCTCCAACTCTTCTCCAAATAAAGAATGCTTATGGTAAGCAAGGAACCTAGAATTGCTCCAATAAACATAAATGATGCGAATTGTAGTAGTCTTCTGGATCGCTGACTTTTATAAACTGAGCTAATTAGAAAATTTAGAGCTATACCTAATCCACCTGAACCAAAACCAGTTATAAAGTAAGAAAATGCAAATAAAATATCGTTTTGAGCGAAAGTAATCATTGCCATTCCTAAAATCAAGCAAATATTACTTACCACGATCACCCTTTTTATTCCGAATAATTCAATAATATTGCCTGCAATTAAAACAGAAATAAAACAACCTAGAGAATTAACTGAAAGTACCAATCCCATAAAAGAAGCTGATAGATTCAAATCAACAGAGATAATAGGTACCAATATGCCAAATATTGTAAATGGCATACTGATTAAGATGCTTTCACTTAAGATAACTATATAAATTATATTATTTTTTATTATGTATATAATGTCTAAAAATTTATTATTCATTATTATTTTTAAACTAATCAGCCATAAAACATAATCAGATAATTCATATATAAATAGGCTATGTTAATTTTTAGCATCACGTATCTTATCCTTTAAGACATTGTCTTTGCTCTTTAGCTCATCATCCCTAATGGACGAAAAATATATATGGTGGTGGTACTATAAAGTATTACATTTATATTTATTACCAGAAGGCTAATCTACTGTTATCATCCAGTTAGTCTGAACATGCAATCCCCCGATGAGTTCCCTGTAGCCACTTCTTAAGGGAGTTCAACCTCCCGGTTTGCCAGAGGCAAAAGATTATCTTTCAGAATTGGCCTCTTTACTTGCTGCAATGTGTCTAAGTTCTTCTGCTGATGCATCATAATTCGGGAAAGGCGAATGTGCCTAATTTCATTGTTCCTGTTTTCAATTGCAACCATTAATAGTTGCCATACCAGCAGCACCACGGCCGGGCCCTGCCATAACTTTACGTAGTTTGTGTAGTCCCTCCCATGCAGTATGATAGTTGCTAAGACATAAAAACTTCTGAAGTCCGATGGTGACAATTATTACTCTATTCTTTTGACTTTCTATGTATAAGCTTACCCTAAACCACAGCTGCAGAGGCCTTCTAATGTCAAAAAATATCATTCCTGCAGAAAAAGAATCCCGATAATTGTAATTACCGAATAAATACAGTTCTTTACTGTAATCG
>Ga0180436_10003107_pt1 | contig 15377 bp, 14 predicted proteins | sample SS_ome_2_FD_132434 | JGI IMG/M metagenome (GOLD analysis project Ga0180436, IMG submission 132434) | Hypersaline lake sediment archaeal communities from the Salton Sea, California, USA - SS_3_S_2 metaG | ecosystem: Environmental > Aquatic > Non-marine Saline and Alkaline > Hypersaline >...
ATGAGAGCGTGTTTACGGCTGATGGTATTATGAAGGATTCGCGACGAATCGAGCCCTACATCTTTTTTTCCATGGGGATAGAAAAAATTGGCTATATGCGGCAGCGGGGACATCACGCGATTAAAATGGTGAATCGGGGGCACTTCACAGATCCACACCTGTTTGACGATTCTTTTGAATTCCATTGATAATTGTGCTTGACACCGTAATCATTTGATGGCAAATAATGGACTAGTTATTTAAAGATAATCATTATTGGTAAAGAATGGAGTGCTTCTTAAAACCAGGTAGCCGTTTTGCTTGATTCTTCCCGCAACATAGACAATCTTGTCAATCAGATCAAAGCCGCCGGCCATCGAATAACACCCCAACGCTTGGCCATTTTGGAGATATTGTTGACCAGCAACAGCCACCCCACGGTGGATCAGATATACGCACAGATCCGACCGGACTTTCCCATGACCAGCCGGGCTACCGTCTATAAAACCATATCCTTGGCCAAAGACCTGGGCGCGGTATTGGAGCTGGAGTTCAGTCAGGGAAGCAATCGCTATGACGGCCGCCTACCGTATCCGCATCCTCACGTAATTTGTACCCGATGTGAGCAGGTGCTGGATGCCGATGACCTTGAGATTCAAACCCTGCAGCAGCAGATTATCCGCAAAACCGGCTATAAAATCATGAATCACCGCATGGATTTTTTTGGTGTGTGTCCGCAATGCCAACAGGCATCGATAACACAAAAACAAAACAAGAAAGAAAGAGGAGGAAAAAAATGCCATCATTGAAAGGTAGTCAGACCGAACAGAATTTGCTCAAATCATTTGCCGGAGAATCACAAGCCCGCAATCGCTACACGTTTTTTGCCAGCAAAGCCAAAAAGGATGGGTATGTACAGATTGCTGATATTTTCGCCGAAACTGCCGACCAGGAAAAAGAGCACGCCAAACGCTTTTTTAGCCAGTTGGAAGGCGGCGATCTCGAAATTACGGCGGGGTTTCCGGCCGGTGTAATCGGCAGTACCCTTGAGAACCTGAAGGCGGCGGCAGCCGGCGAGCATGAGGAGCACACACTGCTCTACCCCGGATTTGCCAAAGTTGCCCGGGACGAAGGTTTTGATGTCCCGGCCATTATCTGGGAAATGATCAGTGTTGCCGAAAAACAGCATGAAAAACGGTATCTGGACCTGGCTGCCAACATCGAAGCGGATCGGGTGTTCAAGCGTGATGAAGTTGTCGTATGGCGCTGCCGAAACTGCGGCTATCTGGCAGAGGGCCAGGCAGCCCCTGAAATGTGTCCGGCCTGTGCGCATCCCCAAGCTCATTTTGAATTGCTGGGTGAAAATTGGTAATCTCTGAGCTGGAAGCAATCAATATAAAGCCGTAAGCACTTAGCTGCTTGCGGCTTTTTCCTTGAACTCGATGAATTTCACCTTTATCAGTTCGTGTTTGCTTAAAGATTCGTCGACAGCCTGTATCAGAGAAGGTGACAGCCCTTTCTGTCCCACATAAGCCACCGGCTTCATTCCATGGGCTATTCCTTTTAAATGTTTCTTTTGATATCCCAGTAATTTTTTCACAGCGACCTCCGTATTTTTCATATATTTCGTTTTATTTAATGCTAAAGTTGGAATTATGGGGTCCGGCGCCCTGTCAGTTTGATGCCTGAACCTGAAAATGGGAATCTGGAAAGTTTACCTTTCCCCATTTGGTTTGATAGGTTTTGGGGCTGATATGGCATAGATCGGTAAATACTTTTCGAAAAAAGCTGCTGTTTTCATAACCCACCTGGTAGGCAATTTCATCAAATGAACAGCTCTTGGTTTCAATGATTCTTTTAGCGGCTTCCACACGGAGTCGGTGTAAATATTTTAGGGGGGTGTCACCGGTGGCAGCTTTAAATCTTCTTTCAAGCGAACGCCTGCCGATCCCAATTTGTTCACATAGATCTTCAATCGTATTTATGGTTGCATAAGCTTTTTCCGTGATTTTGCGGTGAGGCAGGATTGAAACATTCCCATCGCATTGAATCGGGTTCCCGTCTAAATTGACGATTTCCACTTCAAAATAGGGGGTATGGTCCTGACCGAAAATATGATTCCAAAGTCGTCCGGCCAAATAAAAAATATCCAGCGGTCCCGTGATCATGGTGCCGGAGGACCCGTCCAATCCCAGGATGGTCACATGCTTCATGAGAATATCCAATAGTCGGGTGAAATTGTTTTGCTGAGAGTCAAATAGTAAGGGATATTAAAGCGAAATTCAAGCAGCGCCTCGCTTTTGTCGCAATACCGCTGCAAATTGTCGCTTTTGACGCTTTAAAATGAAGGGTTTGATTCTTAAAATGGCCTGCAATGGCAGTTTGCCCGGAAGACGCAGGCAACGGATTTGGATGAATGTTCCGGGTTATCTTTAACAATTTTACAGGAGGCGTAAAAATGAAGCCAGATGAGATTTCAACAAATGCAACAAACATTGATACCCCAAACCCGGATGATGCATCTAATCCGGCAGCAGCAGAGAAACCGGAGCAGGCCCATGTGCCGGAAGAGATGTGGCAGGGTGTAAAGGCGATGATGGGATTTTCGGACAACGAATTGGAGGTTTTCAAAAACCAACCCCGAACAAAAAAAATTCTGAGCCGTTTGGAGGGATTACAGGAGGCATCCGTCATTTTTGAGGTCAAAAAATCACATGGCTGTATTGCCGGGCACAAACAAGGCGATCATTATGTATTTCCCAATGGTGGATCCATGGATATGAAAAGCAGCTCACCATTGCTTTGCCCGTTTCTGATGCCGCCGATGGCACGGATCATGTGGATTTTGCAGGAACGGGTATGGGAAGGACTTGATCCTTTGCCGCTGTATGCGATGGGGCAATGTGATGATGTCGGCTTGGATTGCAATGGTTGGGGCCGGGTGGTGATCGAGGCACGCATACTGGGTCGGAAGGAGGCAGAAACCTTGGCCAAAAGTGATTAGGGAAATTATGGGATTATCTAATTCCCCACTTAAATTTATAAATTCTACTTGGGTTGACGCTGTAGTTAAAAAGCCGTAAGCAATGATCTGCTTACGGCTTATGCCTGAAATCTTATGGCTGCTCCGTCATCCCGCCAAACATGGCTTACGCGCTGCCGCGGTTTCATCCAATCGCCGGACCTTGGTGCGGGTTGGAGCCTGCAGGAGCAGCTCCGGATTTTCCTCGGCTTCCTTGGAGATGGCCTTGAGGGTGTTGATGAAGCGGTCGATATCCTCCTTGGACTCGGTTTCGGTGGGCTCCATCATCAAGGCACCCTGAACCACCAAGGGGAAGTAGATGGTGGGCGGGTGGAAGCCGTAGTCGATGAGACGCTTGGCGATATCGAGGGTGCTGACCTTGTATTCCTGCTGGTGCTTGTCCGTAAAAACGCACTCGTGCATGCAGGTTTGGTCATAGGCCAGGTGATAGGTATCCCGCAGACTCTCCTTGATGTAGTTGGCGTTCAGTACGGCCAATTGACTGGCTGTTTTAAGATCCTTGCCCATGGACAGGATATAGGCGTAGGCCCGGATCTGAATGCCGAAATTGCCGTAGAAGGCATGCACCTTGCCAATGGACTCCGGAAAATCCTCGGACAATTCGAAGCCGTTTTTCACCGCCACCACCCTGGGAACCGGCAGGAAGGGTTCCAGGTCTTCGGTCACGCAGACGGGTCCACTGCCGGGCCCGCCACCGCCGTGCGGTGTGGAGAAGGTTTTGTGCAGGTTGAGGTGCAGCACGTCCACGCCCAATTGGGCCATATCCACCATGCCCATAACGGCATTCATGTTGGCGCCGTCGGCATAGACCAGACCGCCTTTGGCATGTACGATGTCGGCAATCTCTTTGATATGGGTTTCAAAAAGCCCCAAAGTATTGGGATTGGTGACCATGATGCCGGCAGTGTCTTCATCCATGAGGGCTTTCACATCCCGGGGCGACAGGATGCCGTTTGCATTGGAGGCCAGCGGGATGGATTGAAATCCACACAAAGCCGCACTGGCAGGATTGGTGCCGTGGGCCGTATCCGGAATCAGGATTTTGGTGCGTGTCTGATTGTTCTTTTGATGCCAGGCATAAAACAGGAGCATGCCGGTGAGCTCGCCGTGGGCACCGGCGGCCGGCTGCAGGCTGACCGCCGGCATGCCGGTGACTTCGGCCAGATAGATCTGCAAGTCGTGCATAATCTTCAGGACGCCCTGGGAGAGACCGGCCGGCAGCAGCGGATGGGCCTGGGCAAAGCCGGGCAATGATGCCTGGCGTTCATTGGTTTTGGGATTGTACTTCATGGTGCAAGATCCCAGCGGATACAGGCCGGTATCCACGCCAAAATTCCAGGTGCTCAGGTGGGTATAGTGCCGGACAACCTCCACCTCGCTCAAATCCGGAAAATCGGGACCATCGCCGACCAGTTCGTCTGAAAGCGGCGATTCGGGCACATCGCTTTTGGGCAGGGACATGCCCATACGCCCCTTCTTGCCCCGTTCCCACAGGAAGGGCTCATCCAGTATCAGGCCAGAGATTCCAAGTGCATTTTTCATGCGGCCACCTCCTCGACCAACAGGTCCATATCGGGCTTATCCATGGTTTCAGTCACACACATGACATAATGATCGCTCAGCTCGGGATAATCCTTTTCCAGCGGCAGACCGGCCACGATATTCTTATCCAGCATTTTTTTATAGGTTGCGTCAAAACCCTGCGGGAATTTGACCACGAACTCGTTAAATACAGGCGTTGCAAAGGGGATTTCAAAGCCGGCATCAACCAGCGCATTCTGCAGGTAGGCGGCCTTGTCGTGATTGATCTGCGCCAGCTTGCGGATGCCGGTTCCGCCCACGGTGGCCATGTACATGGCAGCGGCTGTGGCGCACAATCCCTGGTTGGAACAGATATTGGATGTGGCCTTTTCGCGTCTAATATGCTGCTCACGGGTGGAGAGGGTTAATACAAATCCTCTTTTGCCTTCGATATCCTGGGTTTTGCCCACCAGCCGACCCGGCATGGAGCGCATATAGGCCTTACGGGCGGCAAATATACCCAGACCCGGACCACCGAAGGATCGGGGAATACCCAGGCTCTGTCCTTCACCGCAGGCTACATCGGCTCCCAAGCTGCCTGGATTTTTAAGCAAGCCATAGGCCAAGGGTTCTGTGAACCCCACGATGAAAAGCGTCTTTTTGGCGGTATGAATGGTATCGCCCAGGGCCTGATGATCTTCGATGCAGCCGAAGTAATTGGGAGACTGGACCGCGATACCGGCAAAGCTTTCCAAATCATCGATTCCGGACAAGTCGGTTTTTCCGGCTGCCGTCATGGGCAACTCCACGACCTCGAACCCGGTGGGGGCAAAGTAGGTCTGGATCACCCGCCGGTACAAGGGGTGGATCAGCCGCGAGACCGCCACCTTGTTACGCCGTGTTACGCGAATGGCCATCAACAAGGCTTCTGCCAGCCCGGAGGCGCCGTCGTACATGGAGGCATTGGCCACATCCAGCCCCAGAAGTCGCGTAATCAGCGTCTGGTATTCGTAAATGGCCTGCAGCGTTCCCTGGCTGATTTCCGGCTGGTAGGGGGTATAGGCCGTGTAAAACTCAGATCGGCCGACCAGCTGCTTGATCACTTCGGGAATATAGTGGTCATAGGAACCGGCACCGACAAAAACGCGGGATTCGGGACAGACGGCCATCTGGTCAGCCAGACGGCCCATGTGGCTGTTGAGCTCCCACTCGGTCATGGCTTCCGGCAGGTTCAGGTCTGTCTGTCTGCGGCAGTCTGCCGGTATGGAGGCAAACAACGCATCCAGACTTTCGACGCCGATTTTCTCAAGCATGCTATCGATGTCTGCTTGGGTGTGCGGTAGATATCTCATGGCTTTACTCCTTCAGGCTGTCCACATAAGTATCTTTGGACATCAGCTGGTCCAGTTCGGCCGGGTCATCCGGCTTTACCCGGATCATCCACCCCCCGGCATAAGGTTCGGTATTGACCAGTTCGGGGGAATCTTCCAGTTCTTCATTGATGGCGACGATTTCCCCTCCCAATGGCAAAAAAAGTTCGGAAACAGCTTTAACGGATTCGACCGTGCCGAATTCGCCACCCTTTTCAAAGGTATCACCCACGCCGGGCAACTCCACAAAAACAATGTCCCCCAATTGATCCTGGGCATAATCGCTGATACCGATGGTCACTTCGCCGTTGTCCATTTTGCCCCATTCGTGATCGTCGCTGTATTTCACGTCATCCGGAAAATTTAATTCGCTTAGTTCTTTCATCGCAACCTCCATTATTTTGTTATTTCGTTTGTTGTGTTTGTTGTGTTCGTTGGGTTGGTTAGGATGTTTTAACTGATAGTCTATGCTGTAAGCAACCCAATAAACTCAATGAACTCAATGAACCCAAAAAACCTAGAGTATTTCATGTAATTTTTGGATTTCATCTTCAAATTGGTCCTTGGAAAAGCAGTACTGCATTTCCAGGAAGTTTTGACGAAATGACGCCACCTCTGCTTTGACGTCTTTGCCTTCCTGCAGAACGTCCTTAAACAACTGCGCCAGAGTTTTAAAGTCATCGGGCTGCATACCAAAGCGGGTCATCTCCTGTACGCCCATGCGCAGCGATCCGGAGGCCGTAAAGCCCTCTTCGGCCGGGGCGGCCTGGTAATTGACGATGAGGTTGTTGTCCTCCAGTTGTCTGGCGATTTCAGGGCCCTTGGCATAGCCGACATTCAAGATCACCTGGTGGGTTTCGGTAAATCCGATCGTGGCATCGCCGGCCACACGCAATCCGCAGTCATCGAGCGCCGCCGCGAACGCGCGCGCATTTTCCAGCACCTGCTTGGGATATTGATCCTTGAAATAATTCATTTCATAGGCCGCCATGAGCAGGGCCAGCAGGGTACCCAAATGGTGGTTGCTGACGCTTCCCGGAAAGGCACGGCGTTTGACGGCTTCCCACAAATCGTATTTTGGTTCGGTTTCATCCATATTCCCGGCGATAATGCCCCGCTGGGAACCGAAAAAGGTTTTATGGGTGGATCCGGTGATGAAATCGGCCCCTTCCTCAAACGGTTCCTGAAAATAGGGACCGACCAAACCCAATACATGCGCCATGTCGTACATGATGATCGCGTCCAGATTCATCTCTTCGATCATCTGACGAACCGCTGCCACCGGTTCTTTGTGCAGAACCATGCTCTTGCCAAAGATAATCAACTCGGGTTTATGTTTTTCGATCAGCGTTTGGCAGGCCTCAAGATCGATGCAATATGGGTTTTGCAGCAGGACCGGGAAATTGACCACAGCCGGTTTTTCCGACAAAGGATCGCGGGCCACAAAATCCCGCAAAGCCCCCATGGGCTGGGCACTCAGGTGTCCCCCCCGGATAATGTGGTTGTTGAGGACTTTTCGTAGCCGCCGCTGTTCACTTTTGCGGTCCGCGCGATTGATATAGTCCAGCATGGCGCTAAACAGGGCCATATTGGCCATTTGGCCGGAAACCACGCGGGTTTCAACTTGCTGACAACCGAAAAATTCCTTTAAGGCGGCCTCCAGTCGATCTTCCACCTCGGCAATAAAGTCGGTTCCCTGGTAATAAAAAACTTCGGCTTCGCTGAAGGCACCTACCTCTTTGTGCTCGGCATAGCGGCCACAGGGATCCATGATGGAAAGCCAGCGGACCAGGTTTGATTGGGTCTGTTCGGACGGTATCAGATTGATACATTCAGTTTGACGCCATTGGTTGTTGGCGACGGATTTTTGAAGCAGCTGCTGAACGTCTTTCTGAATATCCCTGCCGGCTTGAGACTTGCGATCCCGGCCGATTTGATCCCAGGGAATCGATCGGGCATACGGTGGCGCCTCGCTGCGCAAATGGTAGGGAACGATGACCGCCGGTGTCTGCTTGTTGCGAATTTGAACCTGGATGTCGTCGCCTTCCATCAGGGTGCTATCCAAAAGGGCCAGACAGATGCCCCTGAGTTCATGATTTTGGGTTAATTTAGAGAAAATACCCTGGCCTTCGATTTCCCAGCGGGGCACCATGGTGCCGCTGGTGATATAGCCCACGTGTCGGTCATCCTGAAACACTTTGAAGCCGGCCCTGGCAACACCCTTTTTCTTGAGGGCCACCGGCATGATCCGGCGGGGAAGGTCATCGATACGGGAAAAGTCTTGATCGACAATGCGTTTATAGGCGTCAAATTGCCTTTGCAGGGCCTCCCGGCCAATAAATTCCTTTTTCAAGGGTGACAGGCTGACCGCAAAGCGGGACAAGGGGGAGGCATAAGCAGGGATTTCCTGGTCTTCCGGATCCAGGCCCAATTCGTGACCATAAAGCGGCAAGCTGGCTTCCAAGCGCAACGTGTCACGCGCGCCTAAGCCGACCGGGTGGGCACCGTGATCCACTAAACCGTTCCAGACCGCGAGCGTGTCGGTACTATCTATGAACAATTCAAAACAGAGGGGTTCGCCGGTGTAGCCGGTACGGGCGATCATAACCTTTTTACCTTGGATGCTGCCAAACCCGAGGCAATTACGCATGGGGTCGGGAAGCTCCGGCGAATCCAGTAGTCTTAGCAAAATGTCCTTGGATTCAGGTCCCTGGAGGCTCAGCATGGACACATCGTTGGTGATATTATCGAGGGTGACATCGTCAAAACCGGTGAGTTGGGACTGGAAATGATCCCAGTCCTTGCTACTGTTGGCCGCATTGACGACCAGCAGATATTCATCGGCATAGAAGCGATAGAGATAGGCATCATCGATGGCGCCGCCATTTTGATTAGGAATCAGTGTGTACTGGCTTTCGCCTTCTTCCAGCCCGGCGGCGTTGTTGGAAAGCACATACTGTAAAAAGGCCAGGGCATTGGTACCGCCGAACCTGAAGCGCCCCATATGGGATACATCGAACAGGCCGGCATGTCGACGCGTGGCCAGATGTTCCTGCAAAATTCCTTGGGAATACTGAATCGGCATGTTCCAGCCGCCAAAGCCAACCATCTGAGCGCCCAATTCAACATGGCGATCGTGTAAAACAGTTTTGTTTAGATTCTCCATGGGTATCTCCTTGCTATAAAACGTAAGGTAGGTTCAAACCATAGTTTTTATATACCACAAAAGTCTCGACGGATTGGACATCTTTTATCTGGGCCACCTGCTCGGTATAAAACTCAAGCAGACCATAGCCTTCCTTGAGCATCACAATCAGGATCAAATCAAAACGGCCCGTAACCACACTCACAGAAACTACGCCTTTCAGTTTACTGAATTCCTCACCCTTTTTGACCAGATGCATGGTGGCTAGTTTGACGCCCACCAAAACCGAGCGATGACCAGGAATAGCTTCCGGATTGATCAGACCCTTGATGGAGAGAATGCCCTCAGCTTTTAGCTGGTTGACGCGAGTTCGGACCGTATTCTCGGACAGAGACAGGTCATCGGCGATTTTTCGCAATGATTTGCGGCCGTCCTGAAGATGCTTGATAATGTCGATGGAGGTGGCATCAATTTTCATAATAAAATTGCTTCGCACTTTTATGGAACACGACTTCGTCGTGTTAATTAGCACTATGAATATTGAAGTTAGAAAGTTTTAATGAAAATGTCAATATTATTTATATAATTTTATGGATTGATGAAATATTTAATTTGTTTTTATTGGATCGTTCAAAATAGTGTAACTATCAGCTTTAAGGTGTCAGCCAAAAGCTGCATGTGGCATATGGATGAAATTCTTTTTGACATTGAGTATCATTTTGATTAAGATAAATTCGAATTTCGAATCTAATTCAATATTCGAATAAAATTTTAGTGCGATCGTATTAATTCTTTGGTTAAGGTTGAATTTAATCTTATTCGAACCGTTTAAATAATCCACAATCAAACCGCGATGAAATCGTGCCCAAAAGAAATCGCAGTGGCTTAGAAGTTTCGTGATTGAAAAATTTTCATTTTGGCGTAGCAAGAGGCCTGCGTGATCGAATAGGCCGGCTTCAAGCGATTTCTTTTTTATGGAGGAAAAATGGACTTTGCATTTAGCACGGAACAGCTCATGTTCAAAAAAGAGGTGATCCGATTCGCCAAACAGGAAATCGTTCCCCGGGTTCAGGAATTTGATCGCCGCGAGGCTTTTGACTTTGAAGCTTTTCGCAAGCTGGGTGAATTCGGCATCCTGGGACTGCATTTTCCGGAAAAATATGGCGGCGAAGGGGCCGATGTGGTGACCACCGTCATCGCGGGTGAGGCTTTGGGTGCCGCCGGCGTTGATGGGGGCTTGACTCTTTCTTACGGGGCGCATTCGTTCTTGTGTGCCGACACCATATTATGTCACGCAAGCGAAGCACAGAAACAGCACTATTTGCCCGGTCTGGCCAGCGGCGAACTGATCGGCTGCATGGCTTTGTCTGAGCCGGATGCGGGCTCTGATGTGGCTTCCATGACAACGACGGCTGTGAGGCAGGGTGACCGGTATATCCTCAACGGTACCAAGATGTGGATAACCAACGGACCGATTGCCGACGTGGCTGTGGTATATGCCAAAACCGATCCGGATGCCCAGCACGCCGGCATATCGGCCTTTATTGTGGACAAGGGAACGCCCGGGTTCACCGCCGGTAAGCCCTTAATCAAAATGGGGGTTCGCACATCGCAAACATCAGAGCTGGTGTTCAGCAACTGTGCCATTCCAAAGGAGAACCGCCTGGGAAACGAGGGCGAGGGCTTTTTGATGGCCATGCAAACCGTGGAATGGGATCGCAGCGCTATATTGGCCCCTTTTGTGGGCACGGCTGATTATCTCCTAAAAAATTGTGCCCATTATGCCAAGGGCCGGGTTCAATTCGGAAAACCAATCGGACATTTTCAGGCCATCAAACATAAATTGGCTGATATTCGGATTTTCGGGGAAGCGGCCAAGGCCTTGGTGTATCGGGTGGCATGGTACAAGGATCAGGGGCGTCCATTGAATCACCTGGAAGCCGCCATCGCCAAGCTCTATATCGGCGACTACAGTTTGGGCCCCACCAATGATGCGGTGGTACTGCACGGTGGTTATGGTTTTACGCACGAATTCGATGTGGAACGAATTTTCAGAGACAGCCGGCTGGCCCCCATTGGGGGTGGGACGTCGGAGATACAGAAGAAAATTATTTCCAAGTTGATGTAGTGTAATTTTATTCTACAGAATTTTTCATTACGAGATGAGCGCAAAAAATTAACAACTGAAATAAGGTTTAAATTCGAAGCACGAAGCACCAAATTCGAAATAATATCGAACGATCTAAACTATAAAGACCAAAATATTCACTATATGAATCCAAGGAACAATGCTTTATAAACATGAGGTTGTGATGAATTTTGATTTTAGCGAGAGTGAACAGAAATTTCACCGGAAGATAGCGCAGGCCTTGGCAGGGCATGAGGCCCCTGAAAAAATGGGTATCGAATCAAAAGCGGCTGTCCCTGAATGGATCTCCCGGTTTCACCAACTTCTGGCGGATGTGGGATATTTAAAGTTGGGTTTTAAAATGCAGGGGCAAGATGACGGTGACAGCCTGCATCTCTTGGCCGGTCAGGAGATCCTGGCGGTTTTCTCCCAATCCCTTTATCTGACCGTTGAGATGAGCATGCGCATGTTTGGCAGCTTGGTTCGTCTTTGGGGTAGGCCCGAACAACAGGCTCAATTGCTTCCCGAATTGCAATCCGGGAAAATCCTGGGAGCAGTAGCACTTTCTGAAGATGCTCTGAATGTGAGCAATGATCCCCTGAAAACAGAAGGTATCCGGAAGGATAAGGTCATCCGGGTTTCGGGAAAAAAGAGTTATGTGGTCAATGCCCCCTGGGCAGATTGGATTGCGGTGGTGGGGCGCATGCAGAATCAAACGGCCATATTTTTGGTGGATAAGCGTACTAAGGGGCTACAGGTTGAAGTACCTTTAAAGCCTCTGGGATACGAGGCCGCGGCCATTGCAGGCATACAACTGGATGCCTGTGACATACCGGCCGACCGGGTAATTCTGCCGCCTGAAGATAAATCTGCACTGGCATCTTTGCGGCAGTGGGAAAATTTCATTTTGATGGGTGCCGGCCTGGGTATGATGCAGGCCGCTTATACCGCAGCAAAAGCGTATGCCAATTCTCATTATACCGGCGGCAAGCCCATCATCGCCTACCAGGAAGTGGCTTTCAAATTGGCTGAGATGCTGACGCTGTACCAGACATCTCAGTTGTTGGCCTACCGGGCCGCCTGGACCATGGACAAGCAACCCCAGGAGAAGGACGGCTTGATGCTGTGCGCCAAAGTTTTGTGTGCTGAATCCGCGGAAAAGGTAGCGAGCATGGCTTTGCAGGTACTCTCGGGCCAGGGATATCAACACGGCAACCAGGCGGCGGATGCGTATGCCTGTGCCAAGTATACCCAGATTGCCGGGACTTCCATGGAGATTGCCAGGGTATTCATAGGCGACGAAGCATTGGGATATAAATGATGGTTGGTTTTAGGTTTTAAGTTTTAGGTTTTAAGATAGCTGAAGGCCTAGTAATCTTCAGCCTACAGCCTAAACAACTGCTTTAAAATGGTTGGCGGGTGTGGTGTTTGAAAGGATGGCGGTGAAATCCTGTGCTTAAGGTTGCCTGCCTTTTAGCAACCCAACAAACTCAACGAACTCAATAAACCCAATGAACCCAAAAAACTATAATTTTATGTTTTGAGTATTGTGTAACGAGGTTAGGAGATAAAATTTAAATGAGAAGTCAGGTTAAAACCAAACCCACCCGCAGTGAACTCAGGCGGCAGCGGGAAAGAGAGCAACGTTTCCAATCCATATTGGATGCGGCCGAAAATCTTTTTGCTAAGAAAGGTTATCACCACACCAATATGGATGAAGTGGCGGATCTGGCTGAAGTGTCAGTGGGGACGGTTTATTTTTACTTTAAAAACAAGGAAGATCTCATTTCTAAGATGCTTGAAAAAATCGGATTTCAGCTTCGCAATCTATTGGGACGGGAATTTGAGAACGCCGATGGCAGCATTGAGGGGTTTAAACGAGCCGGCATTTTGTTTTTTGAAGAATTCTGCCTCAATCACCCGCAAAAGGTGGCCATTCTTTTCAGAGAGTCGGCCGGCCAGAGCAATCGTTTGGAAGAACATCGCAAACAGATTTTTGAAAAGCTGATCCAGGATGTTCAACATGCACTGATTCGGGTGGGCGACAATCTCAACGTTGCTTACCAGAGCCCGTTCTCATCGGAAGTCATGGCGGTGAGTATCATGGGGATGTATGAGCGCATCGCCTATCAATATCTTATTTGGCAAAACCGACCCGATGATCTCCAGACCATTGGACGGGATGCCGTGGACTTTATCGTCGGCGGAATAATGAATCTCAGCAGCAAAACATAGCCTCGAGCATTAAGGGATAAAGTAAGGGAAAGGAGACATCCATTATGACGGAAAATCCACTACTATATCAGGTCGAAGATCATATAGCTCGTTTGACCATCAACCGGGAAAAGCAACGCAACTCTCTGAGCCCTGAGGTGATCTCGCTTTTCATGGAATATCTGGACCAGGCCCAGGCGGATGAAAGTGTGCGTGCGGTGATGATCACGGGAACCGGCGACAAGGCTTTTTGCTCCGGCGCGGACCTCGGTGGTGCCGCCACTGATAGTGGTCAGGCATCCTTTCAACATTATGCCGATCTGTTAAAACGATTGGCCGCCTATCCCAAGCCGACCGTTGCCCGAATTAACGGCTACTGCCTGGCCGGCGGACTGGGCTTTATGATGGCCTGCGACATTGTAGTGGCCAGAGAAACGGCCAAGTTCGGCACCCCCGAAGTTAACGTGGGCCTATTTCCCATGATGATCGGCGCCTTGATATTCCGGAACGTACTGCGCAAGCGTGCCATGGAAATGGTTCTGCTGGGGGAAAAGCTTATGGCTGCGGAGGCACTGGAGCTGGGGCTGATAACGCGGGTGGTCCCCTTTGAAAAATTGGACGAGGCGGTTGAGGGTATTCTGACCTCACTGGTTGCCAAGAGCCCTATCGGTCTCAAACTGGGCAAAGAGGCTTTTTACAACATGGCGGACATGCCTTTTGAGGAAGCGGTTGATTATCTGTGCGGTCAACTGGCCGAGGTGGTTTCCACCGAGGACGCCGTTGAAGGTATCACGGCCTTTATCGAAAAACGAACACCGAATTTTAAAGGACGATAGAATTAGACTGTTAGGTTGAAATCCATTAGACGGAAAGCGCCTAAAAGTCTACAGCCTAATAGCCTAAACTGCTTCTAAAGTAAAACGGACCCATAGAAATGAGGAGAGAAGCAATGTCAAACAAATCGGTCAATGGCAACCAAAAGGTCATAATTGCCAACTGCAGTGGTTTTTATGGCGATCGGTTTTCAGCCGCCCAGGAGATGGTGCAGGGCGGCCCCATCGATTTTCTAACCGGCGATTATCTGGCTGAATTGACCATGGCAATTCTGCTGCGTAAGCAGCTGAAAGATCCCAATGCCGGTTATGTCTCGACCTTTTTAAAACAAATGGAAGCCGTCATGGGTGAATGCCTGGATAAGCAAATTCGGGTGGTATCCAATGCCGGCGGCTTAAATCCGGCATCCTTGGCCAATGAGCTACAAGCGGTTGCCGATAAGCTGGGCCTGCATCCCAAAATTGCATATATCGAGGGGGATAATCTGCTGCCCCGATTGGGAGAACTTCAGGAACGCGGTGAATCATTTGAGCACCTGGACAAAGGGATTGCACTCAAGGACGCGCAGGCGCAACCCATTTCGGCCAATGCCTATCTGGGTTGCTGGGGGATTGTGGCGGCCTTGAATCAGGATGCCGACATCGTTGTCGGTGGTCGTCTGGCCGATGCGGCTCTGGTTATGGGACCGGCCGCCTGGTATTTTAAATGGCAGCCGACGGATTGGAACCAACTGGCCGGGGCAGCGGTTGCGGGGCACATTATCGAATGCAGTGCCCAGGCCACCGGCGGCAATTACTCATTTGTAGACGAGGTTCCTTCATTCAGCAACGTCGGATTTCCGATTGCCGAGATAGAAGCAGATGGCGCCGCCACCATCACCAAGCACCCCCGTACGGGCGGCCTGGTATCGATCGGTACGGTAACCGCCCAGCTCTTGTACGAAGTTCGCGAGCCCAGCTATCTTACACCGGATGTGATTGCCCGTTTTGATACCATTGACATTTCTGACGAGGGCAATGACCGTGTGCGGATTCAAGGCGTCAAGGGGGAAGCGCCCACACAGACAAGCAAGGTATGCATCAATAATCTGGGTGGTTATCGCAACAGCATGACCATCGTGCTGGCCGGTCTGGATATTGAGAA
>Ga0180436_10003108_pt1 | contig 15375 bp, 10 predicted proteins | sample SS_ome_2_FD_132434 | JGI IMG/M metagenome (GOLD analysis project Ga0180436, IMG submission 132434) | Hypersaline lake sediment archaeal communities from the Salton Sea, California, USA - SS_3_S_2 metaG | ecosystem: Environmental > Aquatic > Non-marine Saline and Alkaline > Hypersaline >...
GCGGGACCTGCATCGAACTCGTGATTGCCGAGGCACATCCCGTCGTAGCCGAGCGCGTTCATCACCTCAGCGATAATCTCACCGCCACCGACGGTGAAGTAGAGGGTGCCCTGGAACTGGTCTCCGGCGTCAAGGAAGAGGACGTCGTCTTCCTCATCCAGGATTCCGTCGACCAACGTCTTGAGTCGTGCGACACCGCCTTGTACGACATCGCCCCACGGCTCGAACGACTCGTAGTGTGCATGCAGGTCGTTCGTGTGAAGGATCGTCAGCTCGAAGGGGCCCTCTGCCGGTTCCATCCACACCAACGCCGCCACCGCCAAGCCGACCAACGCAGCTGCCAAGACTAGAAGCTTCCAGTTCATTGTGTCCCTCCTCGCGAATCCCGCTGGATGACTCTCTCATCTGATGATCCGTCCGCAGGTCCGCGACGGCAACCGCCACGCGTTGGGCGGGCGTGGCGAGTTCCTACTCTTCGAAGGCGAATGCTCCCGACTCGAGAAGGTCTGTGCAGGCTTCGACAACCTCCGGATCGTAGCGCACTCCGGCGCCGTCACGGATCTCGGCGATCGCCCGCTCGACGCCAAGGGCCGGCCGGTACGGGCGGTGTGACGACATCGCCTCGACGACGTCGGCGACCGCGAGGATCTTCGCTTCCAGGAGGATCGCATCCCCGGCGAGTCCCTTCGGGTATCCCGAGCCATCGAGACGCTCGTGATGCTGAATCACGATGTCGGGGATCGGCCAAGGGAACTCCACCGTATCGAGGATGCTGCACGCGGTTCCGGGGTGCTCCTGGATCAAACGGAACTCGGTGTCGGTGAGCCGGCTCGGCTTGCTCAGCGTCTCAGCTGGGATCGCCAACTTGCCGATGTCGTGCATCAGACTGGCAACCCGCAATCCTTCGATGCGCTGCTTCTCGAGAGCGAGCTTCTCGGCGATGGCGACGGCAAGCTCAGTCACACGTCGCTGGTGGCCGGCCGTATACGGATCCCGTACCTCGGCCGCTGCGGCAAGCGCAGCGACGGTCTGACTCAGCGCTCGCGATAGGCTGCCGTAGCTTGCCTCCAGATCTGCCTTGGCTCGACTCAGCTCGTCGACGTGCTGCTCGAGCGCCGCGGCGTGCCGCTCGACATCCTGACGAAGCTGAGCTTGGCGGAGCGCGATCGCCAACTGACTCGCCAGCTCGACCGCCGCCTGGATCGTCTCATCCGTCGTCTCGTTCGGAAGCGAGAACCCCACGTTGAGCGACCCGATCAGCTCCCCTCGAGCACGTAGTGGAACGATGATGCAAGACTTGATCCCAGCGGCGAGGAGCCGCTCCGAGTTGGGATTGGGGGCCGTAACGGCCGTCAGATCGTCGAACCGTTGCACGCTTCCAGAGGCGAGTTCATCTCGGTCTCCGAGGGCCTGAAGCGGAAGGACCTCTCCCGCGTGCATCGCCGGCGTCTCGCGCGTTCGAACGGCGAGAACGGTCGCCTCGTCTCGCTCGAGATCGAAGGCTGTGACGCTCATGCGGGCGCTCAAGAGGATCGAGTGGAGCGCTTCCAGGGCGATCTCCGCTACGGACTCGGGGGACTGCGCCTCGAGGATGGCGAGGTCAATCTTGTGGAGTGCCTCCAACCGCTGCGCATGCCGACGAAGCGTCTCCTCCGCCTGCTGCCGCCTGGAGAGCTCCTCCTGGAGGTCGCTGGAGCGCTTCTCCAACTTCGCGACGAGGCGCTCGCTGTAGAGGCGGAGAACCTCGGCCTCGTCCGCCACGCCCGCACCGCGTGAAGCGCCTCCCTCCCCGGCCTGCGCCACGACGGCCTCGATCCTCGCCAGGAACGCGTCCGGTTCGGTCGGCTTCCGGATGAAGTCATCGGCTCCGATCTTCATCGCGAAGTCGGCGTCGCTCTCTTGGATATAGGTCGCGGTGTAGAAGACGAAGCGAACGTCTCGAAGTTCTGGATCCTTGCGGACTTCTCGGCATAGGCGGAAACCGTCCATCACCGGCATCAGGATGTCCGAGATGATCAGGTCCTGTGAGTCGCGGCGCGCCACTTCGAGAGCCTCCTCGCCATTCGCCGCGGCGCTCGTCTGGTGTCCATGTCCAGTCAGAAGGGCCTGCAGCAGATAGCGTGCATCCTGCTTGTCGTCCACGATGAGGATCTTCATCGCTCAATCTCCTCCCGTCTCACCCGCGGCATCCTCGCCGGCTCCCGCCCCCGTGCTCATGTAGCGCTCCATCTCCTCGACAAAAGTGGCCGGATCGATCGGCTTCTCGATGTAGCCGGTGCATCCGGCCGCCATCACCGCTTCTCGGTCGCCGGGCATCGCGAACGATGTGACCGCAACGATCGGGACCCTTGAGGCGGCGAGATCGACATGCAGCTTCCGCGCGACCTCGTGCCCGCTCATCGTCGGAAGCTGGATGTCGAGGAGAATGGCGTCGGGACGCTCCCGACGCGCCGCTTCGATCCCTTCCGCGCCGTCCCTCGCGACGAGAACGCGATAGCCCCGTGCCGAGAGCATGTACTTCATCAAGTAGAGGTTCCGCTCGTTGTCCTCGATCACGAGTACGGTCTTCGCCACGATGCCACCTCAGCTTCTCGTCGGGAGCCGAACCGAGAACACGCTCCCTCGTCCCGGCTCGCTCTCTACTCCGATGGTTCCTCCAAGCTTGTCGATCAGACGCTTGCATATCGAAAGCCCAAGCCCCGTTCCCTCGTATTGCCGGGTCAGACCGGTGTCGATCTGCTGGAAGGGTGTGAACAGCTTCTCTCGATCCTCCTCGTGGATGCCGATCCCGGTATCTTCGACATCGATCCGCGTTTGCCCGTCCGTCGCCTCACAGCGAACGCCGACCTGCCCCGACTCGGTGAACTTGATCGCGTTGCTGAGGAGGTTGGCGATGATCTGCCCAAGGCGGCGACGGTCACTCTCGATCTCGCCGACGCCTTCGCCGAGATCCACGCGCAAGTCGAGGTCCTTTGCCTCGGCAAGTGGGCGCGAGACCTCGACGCGCTCCATGATCAAGGCGGGGAGATCGAACCGCTCGATCGTGACCTCCAGCTCGCCCGCCTCGATCTTCGAGATGTCGAGGACGTCGTTGATCAGATCGAGGAGATGCCGGGCGCTTGCCTGGATCATCCCGAGCTGCTTCGTCTGCTCGTCGTTGAGAGGGCCCGCCAAGTTCTGTAGCAGGATCCCCGTGAAGCCGATGATCGAGTTGAGCGGTGTTCGCAGCTCGTGGGACATCGTCGCCAAGAACGTCGACTTGAGACGGTCGGCCGCCTCGGCCCGTTCCTTCGCCTCCTCGAGTTCCCGCGCGGCCTCCTTCTCCTCGGTGATGTCGAGCGACGTGCCGATGGCGGCGATGATCTCGCCAGCGACGACGACCGGCGCCACGTTGGAGAGGAACGTTCGGACCTCGCCGGTCACCATCCGGATGTCGTGTTGCCCTCGAATCGTCTCTCCGGCGAAGACGCGGCGCAGTTCGTCGAGCCACGTCTTGCGCAGTTCATCAGGGATCTTCAGCTCGTCCGCCCGTTGTCCGACGACGTCCCCGATCGCCCGCTTGCTGATCGGGCTTTGCATCGTGTAGCAGAGGTCCTCGTCGATGGCGAAGAAGTCGACCGGCATCTGCTCGATGATGGTCCGAAGGTACGCCTCACGCTCCCGAAGCGTCTCCTCGACGTACTTGCGCTCGCTGATGTCGACGTGCGTGCCGACGACGCGCGCCGGCGCCCCCGCCTCATCCCGAACCAAGAACGCTCGGGAGAGGACGTTGATGTAGACCCCGTCACGGTGCAGCATCCGGAACTCGGCCTGATACCGATCGGATCTCCCACGCAAGTACTCCGCCTCCGCCTCCAGCACGTCATCGAGGTCTTCGGGGTGCACCAGCTCTCGGAATGTCTCGATCGTCGGAACGACCTTCGCCGGGTCGAGGCCGAGCATCAGTGCCCAACGCGGCGAGTAGTAGACCTCTCCCGTCGTGAGGTCCCAATCCCACAGGCCGTCGCTCGCGCCACGCATGGCCAGTTCGAAGCGCTCCTGGCTTTCGCGGAGCTCCTCACGTGCCTTCGTACGCTCCCGAACTTCACGGCGAACGATGAGAAAGGCGATGACCAGGACTGCGATCAGGATTCCCGCCAAGATCAGGGTCGGGAGGAGCCAGGCGGGCCACTCCACGACGGTCTCCCGCTTCGGCGCTTCGAGCAGATGCTCCTCGAGCAGCCGGTAGTAGGCCGAGGCGTGATCCGCCTTCAGATCGAGAAGCGCCCGATCGATTCCACGAATCAGCGTCGGCGTCAGTTCCCCCGCCGGAGGGAGTGCGAAGCGCAACTCGATCGGATTGAAGACGATCGGCGTCCGCAGTACACCGTAGGCCCCCTCGAACGTGAGGCCGAAGACGCGGTTGACGACGCCTGCGTCCGCCGCACCGGAGAGAAGAGCCTCGAAGACGTCGGTGTAGCTATCGAGTTCGAGGAAGATGCATCGGATGCCGAAACGCTCGGTGAGATCCCGGATTCCGCCCGGATCGACGGTGTGCGTGCTCCCCCGCATCACCGCGACGCGCAGGCCCTCCAACTCGGGAAGCGATAACACCGACAGCTCCGGCCGCGTGTAGATCGTTCCCCAATTGACCAGGACGGTCTCTTCGTTGAACGCGTAGAGGTCCTGCCGCGGCACCGTGTAGGCGACGTCGACCATCACGTCGATCTCCCCACGATCGAGCCGTCCCATCGACTCGGTCCATGTCCCCGGGACGTATTCGAGATCCCAGCCTTCACGGGTGGCAATCTCACGCAGCAACTCGGGGTAGAGCCCCGAGACGGTCCCATCGGCTCCGATCGCTACCTTCGGCGGGTTGCTGTAGACACCGACCCAAACCGGGACCTGAGCCAGAACCTCGGGAACTGTGGTGAAGAGGAGAAGAAGGGCACCAACGAGAAGGGAGCCTCGGCGAACCACCCGCTCAAACTCAAGCCTCCGGCGCGGCATACGCCGAGAGCTTCCCATGGATCACTCCTTCGCAGCCGCACGCCACCATAGCACAGACCATCGAACGCGGGAAACCCGCTCCGCCCTTGGGACGGTCTTGTTCCCCGAGATCGAGACGCTCCGCAGGCGACGCGGCGCGCGCAGAGCGTCTTGGGTACCGATCTCAGCTACCGCGCGGAATGGCGCTCTTCGTCTCGTTGTTGGACTCGTCGGCCTCGGCGATGCTGTTCGTGGGATCCGCCGTGACGGTCACCTTCACCGGCCAGGAAACGCTGTCGTAGGAGCCGAGATCGAAGGTTGCCGTAACGCTCTTCTGCTGTCCGGGCGAGAGGGTGCCCACAGTCACCGCCTTTGACCTACCCCCAACCTTGATCTTGGCCCTCACGTCGACGGCCGTTGCCTGTCCGCCGTTGTGGATGGTGCCGCCTGCCGTGGCGATGGCGTGTTCTCGTCCATCGTCCGACCACGTCCATCCCCCGCCAACGTTCGTCACCCAGAGGTTCGGCAGCCCACCGCTCGGCTCGCCTTCGGATCCGCCTGGCGGCTCCCCGACCGGATCTCCCCCGTCTTCTCCGCCGGGAGGCGTTCCCGATGGATGGCACCTGGGAGCGGGATCCCACGCATTCACCCAAGCCTGTCTCGTGATCGGCCAGCAATCCCACGGGGCTTCCTTCTGGAGCCATAGACTGCCGTAGAGGTATGTGAGGTTGCTCAGGTCGAGGTTCGGAGCACTCGCGGTGTAGACCACATCGTAGGTGTACGAGCTGTTCGCCGGGATGTCGAGACCGTACTTCCAGTCCTGGCTATCCGGTCCGCCTCCCAGTCCGTTGATCCCATCGTTCAGCCCGACGAGCCCGTACGCCGTGATGTCCTTCGCGTCGACCGGAGAGTGGTTGCGGATCGCATACGAGGCATAGACGCGCAGGACGCCGTTCTCGTAGGTGTAGCAGATCGCCGTGATCTCACCATCGACCGAAGCGCAGTCTCCCGTCTGTGCCGGGCAGTCCGCTTCTTGGCATGAGGCGGCGCCGTACTGGATCGATCCGCCAAGCTCGAAGCACGACTCTGCGGTCAGGATCTGACACGTGCCATCCGGGAAGCAGCACGGGAAGAACTCCTCCGGGTCGAGCGGATCAAAGGGCTCTCGTGGATCGCCCGAGTCACCCCTCGGATAGGTCGGATCGCGCGGCTGATCGCTGCCACCCGGATCGAAGGGATCGCCGGGGTCACGTCCCGGGTCGCCGGGATCGCCACCTGGGTCTCCCCCCGGTCCGTTGCCGGGTTCAAAGGGGTCACCGGGCTCTCCTTCGGCTTCGCCCTTGCCCTCTTGAACCGGAACCAGAACGATGAAGACTTCGAACGGCATCCACTCTCCGCGGTCGAAGAGCCAGGAGCCGAACTCCTCGCCAAGAAGCGTGTTCCAGATCGGGTCCGGCCCGAAGGCTTCATGGCTCGTATTGACCAAGTCGACCGGCCATGCGCCAGGTTCCTCCGCGAGCACCGCAGACCGGCTGACACAGAAGTCATTCGGCTCCGGCTCGAACCCGATGCCCACGATTCCTGGCCTTCGGCGCTCGAGATGCTCGACATACGCCGGGTGGTTCGGCTCTTCGAGGAGCAGGACCTCGATGCCGGGGTAGGCACCGGGATCGAACGGTCGCCCCAGATGCCCGAGGAACTCCCCGGGCAGGGACGGATCGTAGACCCACAACTCGAAGGTCCCGGGGTAGTGGTCGGCGACGTACTGCGCCAGGACATCCACGACGGAGGGATCCCAGGTCGGACCGTCAAACCGGATCATCTGATCGGCAAACTCGATCGCGAGTTCGACAGTGTCGGCCTCATCGATGCGCCCATCCCCATTCAAGTCCGGAAGGAGTCGCGGGTATCCGTTGTCGGCATGCCATGCCATGAGAACCGCGGAACTCAGCGGCCCGGCAAGTGCCGGGGTCCCTTCCGGAAGGTCTTCCCAGGCCAGCAGGTGAAGCCCCTCGAGCTCCAGGAACTCGTCAGCAGCCGCAGCCACGGCGGAAGCGACGAGGATCAGAGCAGCAACCAGCAGAATCATCCGGCGCATTGCGTCCTCCTTGCAGCCTTGTGTACCAGCACCTACTCGATTCTGCCTGGGAACCTCCGTCGGAAGCCCCCCGGCACCACCGTTCCGGAGAGGAAGGGGAATCAGTCAGGGGTATCGACTGGGAGGGAAGGGCGCTCAGAGAGCGAAGGCTGGGGAGTCGGAGACCGGACGGGGACCGGATCAGAGTCGACTCAATCCAAGCCGAGACGGTAGACGTCGATGGGTTCTCGACGTCCCCGAAGCTCTCTGCGCCCCATCGGCTCGACGTTCGTCTCCGCTGGAAGGAGGCCGTGCACCTTCTCTGAGACGAGGATCTCGCCGGAGCCCGCCAGATCCTGCAATCGGGAGGCCACATTCACGGCATCACCGACGACCGTATAGTCCATCGCCTCCTGCGACCCGACGTTCCCAACGATGACCCGGCCGACGCTGATGCCGATCCCGAGGCCGAGGTCTCGAAGCGTCCGTGCCTGCGCCGCAACCCAGAGACCGGCAAACGCACGCTGCATCATCCGCGCAGCCTTGACCGCACGGTGGGCGGCATCGGACAGGTTGTGCGTCGGCTCGAAGAAGGCGAGGAAGCCGTCCCCGACGTACTTGTCGAGAACGCCGCCGTAGAGGCGCAACGGTCCGATGAGCTCGGTCATCGTTCGGTTCAGGACCGCAACGACGTGTGTTGGATCATGGCTCTCGGCGAATCGGGTGAACCCCCGGATGTCGACGAAGAGCACGGCGACCTCCTGGGACTCCCCGCCGAGGCTCCCGTGTCGGCCGGGGTCTCCGACGATCCGCCGGTAGATCTCCGGCGCCATGTACTTGCGAAGTGTCGATTGCAGGAGTTCCTTCTCCTCCGCCGTTCGCCGATGTAGCTCGCTGCGGCGCCTCACCCAGCGGGTGAAGGTCCAAGATCCGGCACCGAGGATGATCAGCCCGACAACGTTCCAGCCGACGAGTTGGGTTACCCCGTCGTTTCGGACGCCTTCAAGGACACTGCCAGGAATCCAGGAGACGTTCTTCCAGAGCGGGGAGTCCACAGGCGGTCCCGGAGCGAAGCCGGTCACGGCGCACCGGAGGGCATCGGCGATCTCGTAGGCGACCAGCGTATCGAAGGTGAAGAGGCCGTCTTCGGTCATCAGCTGACCCGCGGCGGTGTGAGAGATCTCGCGCCACGCGTCCGGAAAGCGGGCGGCAAACGGCGTACGCGTTGAACCCGCGCCGTCGGGCACGTCCTCAGGGTCGCTCCCGAGCTGCTCGAGAGCCTGGCCGTCCTCGTCGACGAGGAATGGCTTAGCACGATCGTCTGGATGAGCCTCGAAGTAGGCGTCGAAGACGATGTCTCTCCTCAGGTCCAGAAACAGGAACCCACGCACATCGTCTGCGTTGCCCAGGGCCAAGCCAAGGCGCAACGGGGCTTCGGCCTCTCCATTCCCTGAGGTCCGATCGACCGTCGAGACGTGGACGGACCCCGGAGCACAGCGAAGGAGCTCGTCCGGATCGAACGCATCGCCGATGTACTCCAACTCGCCCAACGGGACGATGCGCGGAACACCCATCCGGTAGTCGATCCGCAGGTTCTCCATGCCGATCGGCGACAGGATGCGAATCCGGTCGTAGATCCCCTGACGCTGCGCGAAGGCGACGAGTTCGTTCGAGAGCGGGTCCCGATTCTCGGTGGCATGGTCCCACAGGAACGGACCGAGTTCGTTCAGTTCCGAGAGGAACAGGAGGTCGGACACCGAAGCTTCGATGATCTCCGTGACGGCGTCTTGACGCATCCCGACGGCGTGACGTTCGGCGTCGCGGATCCGCGCGATCCTCTGATCCCCTGCAGCTCGATGAAGAACGGCTGACGTGCCGATCAGGACCGCTGCACCGACCGCAAGGATCCCAGCGAACCACGCCGTCGACTGACGCACAAATCGATGACCGTCGATAGGAGCCTCCTCGCGAAGCCTCTTCCGTCCTAGGCACAAGGTAGTCCGGTCCTGTCAACGCGGGATGTCAGACCTATGAAGAACCGGTGTGGCCTTACGTGCGAAGGGATGCCGCGGCGGCACTTGCCCTTCGATTCATGCGGGCTTCATGAGACGACCCTATCGTTCCTCCATGCCGGTCGAGAGGCCTCGCCGTGAAGGTAGAATCGCCAAAGGAGATGCAACCATGAAGATCCAGTGGCAGAAGACGACCGGGACGGGTCTGGTCCTGTGCTGCGCCGTGCTCCTGGCAAGCTGCACGATGCTCGGGTTCACACCGAACGACACCGCCCCGCGACCTCCAGGGCCGGGAGACCAGGGTCCGGTTCGACACGACATCGAACAGGCGACATCCGACCGGGCGCAGCTGACGACGATAGCATTCGATGCCCTCGCCTGGATGACCGGGGACTTCTGCGCCGACACGTTTCTCCCTCCGGGGAAGGTGACCGACTACTTCGGCTTCCAGTATCTGCGCGACAACGACCCCGATGAACTCGGCCACAACACGAGCTTCGTGCCGAGGATCGCCAATGCCGTCCTCGCCATCTTGACCGACGAACAGATCGACGATCTGATCGCCCTTGCCGAGGACCAGGTCGATCGGATCAACGCGATCGCCGAGATGCGCTTCCCGCTCATCGATGGCTTCCGACGCCAGCTGGAAGGTGACCTACCCACCGGCGCCAGCGGCCTCGATGAGGACGCGATCATGGGGTACGGCGCCGGGCTCTTTCGACTCGACGGCGAAGTCTCCGTTGGCCGCGCGATCGGCCTCGGCGCCATCGCCCGCTCCCTGACCGATGCTCAACGCGCCGAACTCGACGTCCTCGCCTCAGGAGGAAGCTCCGGCTGGCCGGACCTTCCCGATCAGGTTGACAAACGGACGATGCCGCACGACGTGCACGTCGCCGTCATGACCTACGCCAGCGAGTTCTTCAGCTGGTACGCCGGATCGGTGGAGGCCGACGTCTACTTCTGTCCCGAGCGGCACGGAACCTACTTCGGTTCCTTCTACCTGAAGGACATGCCGGCGATGGGGAATCCAGACTACTCGATCCCGACCGAGCTGACCGGAGACCAGGGGGAGGCGTTCCTGAACGTGCTTTCAAGTTCCCAGCGCGCCGTCATCGAAGGGCTCCTCGACGCGCAGCGTGCCGCGCTGATGGAGATCGTCGAGGTCCGGGAGGACATCTCGATCGAGCTGCGGAAGCTGATGACGCAGGCGTCGATCGACGAGGCGTACGTTCTCGATCGCTCCGAGCGGTATGGCGAACTCGACGGGCAGATCGCCGCCCTGTACGCGACAGCATTCACACAGGTTCATCGGACGCTGAGCCCGAGCCAGCTCGCCGAGATCGATGCACTGAGGAACCTCGACGGCTACGCCTGCACCGGAGCCTACCTCTTCTCCGAGGCGATCCCGATGCCGGAGATCGAGAACACCGACTTCCTGTTCGAGTAGAGGGCTCTGCGTCGAACCCGCGGAGCGGACCCGCGAGGGTTCGGGGATCCGGCCCGGCCTCGACGGGGCCCGCCAAGGAGCTTGGCTGTCAAGACCGAAGCCCGATACGAGTCCGGACTTCGGTCACGCCTTGGGCCCTGAGGATCACGGAACTCAGGGGATCACCGATGCGACCCTCGGGAGTTGCTCCGTGCCGATCGCCGAGCGAGCGGCACTACAGCAGGCTTCGCATGGGCCTCCTTCGGGAATAGCTGAGACCGGCCCTTCGCTTTGGTCCATGCCAAGACGGTGTCGCGGTCTTCTTCGTCCGACTGGTCGATCGGGATGGCTTGTATCCTACGTTGCAGTACCCCCACGCGAGTTGGGCCGCGTTCCTCCATCGAGCGGTCTCGCTGGCAAGCTCTTTGGAGATCTCCGCCGCTTTGCAGGAATCGAAGGAGTCCCACCCCGCCGACCACAGATCTACGAGATCCTCGATCAGGCTCACCGCGTTGGTCATCGCGGGGAGCTTCAACCCCCCGAGGATTGCCACCAGGCTGAGCGATCCGTGCCGAACGGAATCCGAGATGGCCTTGTCTCGGACCTCGATGTCTCCGTCGCAGATCCCCTGGTAGTACTTGTATTGGCTCTCCGCAAGCGCCGCCACGACTCTCTTGTTGTCGTAGTCGATCCTCAACTCATCGCACGGGCACGCACCGAGCACGGCCATTGCCGCGAGATTGGCGAGCAACGCGACCACGACGAAGCCCACTACGGGCCGGACGCAACGTCTGAACATGGGGCCACCTTCCCTTCCAGGCGTATCGCCTGGATCCTTCGATCCGATCCCGCCGACAAGCCTAGCGGGCACCGAGCACAATCCTCCCTGCAATGAGCCCATTGTCATGATTCCTAGCTCCGGCGCAACAGCTAGGCTTCCTTTCCGTGAACTCAGTCCTCGTGATCATCCTCAGTCGTACTCAAGTGAGGGGCGGCGACCCCACGGCGTTCGATCGACGCGGTGGAGGCTCAGCGGAGGGGACTGATGAAGCGGGTCTGGCCCATGTGCTGACCCGACAGTAGTACGGACGGGCGCTATCGCTCGAAGACGGCTTTGATCGAAGTGAACGTCCAGCGCTCCGGGACCACGCTGCCGCCAGGCACCGCCTCGATCCACAGCGTCACGTCGTCGGACATCTTCAAGAGGATCACCCCCTCGAAGCCGTTAACTTGGAAGCCGTAGATCGCACCGTCAGCCGAGACCTCTTCGAACGTTCGGTTGACGAGGCCGCCTGCCTGCGGGACGAACGTGTAGAGACCGCTCGGGAGCCCGGGGACGGACGTGCCGACGGAGAGGACGGACTCCCACGGACGGAGGTTGGACGTCACAAGTGCCAAGTGCGGATCCTCCGGGTACGTGTTCAGCACGTCCTTCGCGAACCAGCACCCGCGCGCCGTTCCCGGCACATCCTGGAAGACCTTGGCGCACCGCTCGTCGGCCGGGAGCATCGGGTCGCTCTCCACCGAATCCAGCAGGGTGGCTTGGAGAGGCCCTTCGGCGTAGTAGTCGAGAGGGCAAACGGCGGTCAGCACTCGCGAGTGCGTCCACCGTGCAGGATTGGCGACATCCTCCGCGGTCCTGCGGCGGTCGTAGACGCCGAAGTCGAGCGCGAACTGCCCCCATCGCCCTCCGGTGGTCCCGAGCCGTTGCCCGGCCGTGACCTCGATCGACATGTCCCTTCTCCAGAGCCGGTAGGTTTCGCCGCCGGTCGAGTACTCGTTCGAGAGGGTCCAATCGGTGAACGAGGTGGTGTCTCCGAAGACCTCTGAATCCAGAGACGTGATGTGTCCGAAGACAACGGCGACGTCTGCGCACGGCTGCATCTCCAGCGTGAAGTCGGTGAAGCCTGCGTTCACGTGCTGACTTGCCGAGACGTTGACCACCGTCAGGTTTCCCGGGGAGAACAGCGGAACCTCGAGGGGAGCGCCGGAAGCGTCCTGATGCATGTAGAAGTAGATGTGATCCGTCGGGAAGACGTGTCCCGGCGGGTTCAGACCGCCGAGGGGGTGGATGGTCGCGATGTCCCACACATGGAGCGGCGAGGCCGTGAAATGGACAGTGTCGACGCGCATCTGATCCTCGCTCGCCGCAGGCCCGACCTGCACCAGAACGAGGAAAGCAAGACACCCCACGAGTCCGGCCGTTCGACATCGTCGCACCCTCCATTCTACTGATGGAACGGTTCCGGCGAAGCAGGGAGCCCAGCTTCGGAGCGCGAGTCAGATCCCAGGGAGCCGGCAAGACCGCTGCCCGATCCTCGGGTGAGGAGAAAGGGGATGCTTGCTCTCACCCGCTCACTGGCCCTAGGATGGCCCGACACGTGGCTCGAATCACCTTGGGGGATGCGACATGCCGTTCACCGACATGCTGAAGGCGTACTTCCAGTCGAAAGCCGTTCGCCAGGCTCGCGAGCGCTCGCAGGGATCCAGCGCCCCGAGCGACTCGGGGGCGTCTTCTTCCCCTTCATCAGGCTCCGAACAGACTTACTACGGGCCGGGGCCCTACACCCCGCAGGCCGCTCTCGATCAGCTGACCCCGGAGGAGCGGGAGGCGTTCTTGACCGGCAAGCCGTACCCGTCCGGCAGCGTCTCCCGATCCACGAGGTCTTATCCCTCGTATAGCGGCGGAGGCAGTGGGGGAGCCACCTCCAGCTTCGACTGGATGGACATCCCGAAAGCCATCGTCTTCACACCATTCGCGATCGTGGCCTTCGGGGCGCTCGTCCTGTCTCCGATCTACTTGGGGATCACGTGCTATCGCCTCTGGCCGGCGTGGGTCCGGATGACGGAAACCGCTGACTTCTGGATCGGGATCGGCATCCTCTTCGGTCCGATCATCGTCGGGGGCTTCCTGATCGGAGCCCTCGTCGGCCGATTCCTGTCGAGGTCCGACGGGTTCCGTGGGAATCTGCTGGCCTTCATCGCGTACTCCATCCCCGTGCTACTCTGCTTGCCGATCATCGTCAATGCGTGGTGGCATTCGATGCCGACGTTCGTCTCGGAAGTCCGTTTCCCTGTCGACCTCTTGCGCGTGCTCCCGAGCCAAGCCGCGACGCTCCTGTTCGCCGACTTCCGGAAGGTGTACTCCCTGCTGATCGTCGGCGGGGGCTGGTTCTTCTTCCTGGGCACGTTCATCCCGTACCTCAGCTAGCCTCGGCGTCAGCTCCCAGACCGTTCATGGGACGCGCGGCCGCATCCAATACGCCCCGGGTTCAGGAGCTATGGCCCCGCCGGTCCGGACCCTCCTGCCGGCGGCGGTTCGATCCAGAAGGCATCGAAGTAGAGGCCGTTGCCGAAGTAGTAGTCGGCGCCGGTGCCCGCCTGCGCCACGTCGCCGGTCTGCCCCGGCTGCGGCCCGACGCTGTAGGTCGAGCCAGCGATGTACCGTCCGAAGCCTGCATAGACAATCCCAGGTCCGGGCAAGGACAGGTGCTGGTCCGGGTACCGCGGGGAGTAGACGAGCCTCGGCGCCAGGCTGATCGGCCACCCCATCGCATTGCGGCTGTTGATCGTGCTGTCGTCGAAGTGCCACGTTCCGGGATCGTCCCCTGAAGCCCACGCCCGTCGAATCCGCACAAAGCTTCCCGTGTCCTCGATCCAGAGCAGGTTCATCCACCGATTCCCGGCCAGCGGCCAGGCGCGCATCTCGCCCCAGTACTCGGAGACCATGGGGTGATTGGCGATCGTCCGTACCTCACGATCGTCGAAGCGGCCCGAGACGGACGAGACCATGTCCAGATGCGCGTCGCCGTGCGGCGCGTAGGCGGCGGAGACCCAGACCGATGGGAACGACGGGTCACTGGAGACCGCGATGTGAGGATCGAAGTCGCGGTAGCCGTTGTCCGTCAGCCGCACGTCGGCGCGATCCGAGGAACCCCAGTCCGTCCAGCCACCGTGTGTATTGAGGAGCGTCAACCGGATCTCGTTCTCTTCCGGAGTGTCACCTCCGGAGATGCTGACGAGGTAGACCGTCGAAGGGCTCCGCGCGACGGAGAGGTCAACGTTCGCCTCCTCCGGGTGGTGCTCGCCGAACAAGATCTCCCAGCTCTTGCCGCCGTCCAGCGAGTACGATACCACCGCTCCGTCGGTCCGGTGATGGTAGTTGGCGAGGACCCAAACGTGGGGTTCCTCGAACAGGTGTGCGACGTCGAAACCCACCGGGTCGGCACCTTTCTCCTCCTCATCGATGAAGTAGACCCCGACATCCCGGAGCATCGCCGTGTGAGTCTCCGAACCGCTGACCGGGAGGATCACGGTGGACATCCTCTCGTCGTAGACGAAGAACAGGTGGACGCTCCCCTCCGAGTATTCCACCAGAAGCCGAGGCAGCCGGGGAACGTTGTTGATCTGCCACCGGGGAGCCCAGGTCATCCCCCCGTCTTCCGACTCGTAGATGAAGACCTTGAAGTGCTCCGTACTCTGGAACGCGACGTACAGCGTTCCGTCGTACGGATTCTCCGCCGCATCGAAGCATGTGACCTGCCCGTCGTAGATGAGGACGTCGTTCCCCCAGGCGAATCCCGCCAGGGCGGTTCCGAAGATGAGTGCGACGGCGAGGAGGCAGGATCGAGTCATGGTGACCACCTCCGGACGCATTGGAGCATGATGTAGACGGTGCCGTCAAGCGCCACCTGCCGTTCGCCCGGGCGGCGATCCGGGCTTCCTGACCTTGTTGCGCTTGATCCCCTGGCCTCAACGCACAAATGCACACTCACCACAGGATGAAGCGTTGACAAGCTACTACCGTTCATCTAAAGTCGGATCGCCTCGAATGAGGTTGTTGTCGGCACAACGATGTTCCAAGCGTTCTCGAAACGGCACGCTTGAGAAAC
>Ga0180436_10003110_pt1 | contig 15373 bp, 17 predicted proteins | sample SS_ome_2_FD_132434 | JGI IMG/M metagenome (GOLD analysis project Ga0180436, IMG submission 132434) | Hypersaline lake sediment archaeal communities from the Salton Sea, California, USA - SS_3_S_2 metaG | ecosystem: Environmental > Aquatic > Non-marine Saline and Alkaline > Hypersaline >...
CGTAATGATCTCGGTTGGTTGAAATCGCATCTTCAAGTTCGGTGTGAATGCGGCTTGGGGTGTTGTGGAGGATCGCGGGCAGGCAGGTGAGATCGACATGGTCGAGCCCGTTGGCTTGGAGAACGGCAAGGATCTCGCGCGCCAGCGCGCCGCAACCGATCACCAGCACGCGGCCGGTCTGCGCCGCGGCCAGGCCTTCGGTGGTCAGGGTGGTGTCGTCCGGGGTCACTTGAGCTTCACGGCGGTGCCGTAGGCGAGGATTTCCGAGGCCGACTGGGCAATCTGCGAGGTCTCGAAGCGAACGGCAATTACCGCATCAGCGCCAAGGCCTTGCGCCTCGGCCTTCATGCGGTCGAGCGCCTGTTCCCGGGCGCCCGCGAGCAGCGAGGCGTATTCCTTGATCTCGCCGCCGACGAGATTGCGCAGGGACGCGACGATGTCGGAGCCGATGTGCTTGGCGCGCACCGTCGAGCCGCGCACGAGGCCGAGCGGGACGATCTCGTATCCCGGGATTGTGTCGGTTGTCAGAACCAGCATCACTTCTCGATCCTGTCATAATGGTCGTCGTCGCGGCTCTTCAGCCGGTCTTCGATCACCCGCCAGGCGATATAGCCGACCAGCATCGCCGGCACGATGGCGAACCAGCCGAGCGGGAATTGCACGGCGGCGGCGACCATCGTGGCGATCCAGACGGTGAGGGCGGCGGCGCCGATCACCACAACCAGGATGAGAACGAACTTGTCGAGCGGCATCAGCGTCTCCTTTCGACCCAAGATGGGGGCCGGGCGCGCCCGCGGCAAGCGTTACTCGTCCTTGTGGGTGAGCTTCTGCCAGGAAATCGCGAACAGCATCAGGAGTGGTAGCATGGCGAAAAACACCTGGCCGGTCAGCTGTTCGGCGCGGATCGCGGCGACGAGCACCCAGACCGCGCCGGCCGCCGAGAGCCCCGCGAGGGCGAGGAAAAACAGCCTGCGCCCGGCGGGCAAGCCTCAGCCTGCCATCTGGTTGTGCTTGCGGGCCATGAAGTCCTTGGCGGTTTCCACCGCGACGGCGGCGTCGCGACAGTAGGCGTCGGCGCCGATCGCCTTGCCGAATTCCTCGTTGAGCGGCGCGCCGCCCACAAGCACGATGTATCTGTCGCGCAGACCCTGAGCCACCAGCTCGTCGATCACCACCTTCATGTAGGGCATCGTGGTGGTCAGCAGGGCCGACATGCCGATGATGTCGGCCTCTTCCTTGTCGGCGGCCTCGATGTAGTTCTCGACCGGGTTGTTGATGCCGAGATCGACCACCTCGAACCCCGCGCCTTCCATCATCATCGACACCAGGTTCTTACCGATGTCGTGGATGTCGCCCTTGACCGTGCCGATCACCATCTTGCCGACCTTCGGCGCCCCGGTTTCGGCCAGGAGCGGCTTCAGGATCGCCATGCCCGCCTTCATCGCGTTGGCCGCGAGCAGAACCTCTGGCACGAACAGGATGCCGTCGCGGAAATCGTCGCCGACGATTTTCATGCCGCCCACCAGCGCCTCGGTGAGCACCCGGTAGGGCGCCCAGCCGCGGTCGAGCAGGATGTTGGTGCCTTCCTCGATCTCTTCCTTCAGGCCGTCGTAGAGATCGTCGTGCATCTGGAGCACAAGTTCTTCGTCGTCGAGTTCGGAGAGGATGATGTCGTCGTCTTCGTCGGCCATGGGTGATCACTCCCGTTCGGCGCCAAGCGCATTTCCCTTGTTCCTACATGCGGTCTAGCCCGCTGGCAATATTGGCGTTTTGCGACTTCGGGGGCGTGAATGGCGACCTCTCGCCGCGCTTGGACATGCGACTCGCGGTCGCAGAGCAGATGTTCTATTAATGTTCTCATGGATGAGGTGCCTTTCGTCGACAAGGCGGCCCGGCCCGGGCGGGCGGCCGCGAGCAATGCCAGCGGCCGCTATGAGCCGGTGCAGCGGGTGGCCGTGGCCGACGGCTGGGACGCGGCCGGCGACCGGCCGGTGCTGCAGACCTCGGTCAGCGTCGAGCGGCCGCGCTCGGCGATCACGCGGAACACGTCGCCCGACGTGCCGTTCGACCGGTCGGTGAACCCCTACCGCGGCTGCGAACACGGCTGCATCTATTGCTTCGCCCGGCCGAGCCACGCCTGGCTCGGGCTCTCGCCGGGGCTTGATTTCGAAACCCGGCTGATTGCCCGGCCCGGGATCGGCGCGGTGCTGGAGCGCGAATTGCGCCGCAGGAGCTACCGTCCGGCGGTTCTGGCCATCGGCACCAACACCGACCCCTACCAGCCGGTGGAAAAATCGGCGCGGGTGATGCGCGAGGTGCTCGAGGTGGTGCACGCGTTCCGTCACCCGGTGGCCATCGTCACCAAGGGCACGCTGATCGAGCGCGACGTCGACATCCTCTCAGACATGGCCGGGCAGGGGCTGGTGCAGGTCGGCATATCGCTGACGACGCTGGACGCGGGCCTGTCGCGCAGGATGGAACCCCGGGTGCCGGCGCCGGGGCGGCGGCTGGCGACCATCCGGGCGCTCAGCGAGGCGGGCATCCCGGTGCGGGTCATGGTGGCGCCGGTGATCCCGGCGCTCACCGATCCGGATCTGGAAGCCATCCTCACGGCCAGCACCGAGGCCGGTGCGCGGGCGGCGAGCTGGATCATGCTGCGCTTGCCCCACGAGGTCTCGGGGCTGTTTCGCGACTGGCTGGATGAGCACTATCCGGACCGGGCGGGCCGGATCATGGCGCGGCTGCGGGAGATGCACGGCGGGCGGGATTACGCGCCGGATTGGGGGCACCGGATGCGCGGCGAGGGCCACTACGCCGGTTTGATCGGCCAGCGGTTCCGCCTGGCGGTAAAGCGGTTGGGGCTCGATACCGGGCTGCCCGGGCTCAGGGCCGATCTGTTTCGGGTGCCGCCGCGGTCGGGCGACCAGATGGAGCTGTTCTGACCGGCGGGGCGCGCGAAGGCGCGTCGAAGCGCCTTGCCAAGCGGTCTCGAAACCGCTTCCCCGACGCGGCTCAGCCCCGGCGCCGGCCGCGGCGTTCGCGGCGGGGCGGGGCGCTGTCGCCGGTGCCGTCACTGGCGGAGGAGAACGCACCGAGCCGTTCGACGATCTCCTCGAGCGTGGGTTTGCCGTCGGATGTCGGCCGGGTCTCGAGTGCAAACCGCATCGCCTCGAGGTGTTCGGCGGTGGTGCCGCAGCAGCCGCCGACGATGGTCGCGCCGCAATCGCGCGCGAGCACGGCATAGTCGGCCATGAGTTCTGGCGTGCCGTCGTAGTGGATGTGGCCATGCACGTATTTTGGGATGCCGGCGTTGCCCTTGGCGATGATCGGCCGCTCGGTGCCGGAGGCGGCGAATCCGAGGATCGTGCGCAGGAGATCGGAGGCGCCGACGCCGCAATTGGCCCCGAAGGCGATCGGCGGGTTCGGGAAGGTCTCGACCAGCGCGGTGAGTTCGGTGGAAGTGATCCCCATCATCGTGCGCCCGGCGGTGTCGAAGCTCATCGTGCCGCACCAGGGCATGCCGGCCAGTTCGGCCGCGCGGGCGGCGGCCTTGTATTCGTCGGCAGCCGAGATCGTCTCGACCCAGAGCACGTCGGCGCCGCCGGCTTTCAGGCCCTCGGCCTGTTCGTGGAACATCTCGACCGCGCGATCGAACGACAGCGGCCCCATCGGCTCCATGATTTCGCCGGTCGGGCCCATCGACCCGGCCACCACGACCGTGCGGCCCGACTTGTCGGCGACCTCGCGGCCAAGTTCGGCGGCGATGCGGTTCAACTCGCCGACCCGCTCCTGCGCGTCATGCAGCTTGAGGCGCGAGGCATTGCCGCCGAAGGAATTGGTGAGGAAGATATCCGATCCCGCATCGACGGCGCCCTTGTAGAGCGCGCGGATCTTGTCGGGTTCGTCGACGTTCCACAGTTCAGGCGCGTCGCCCGACGTCAGCCCCATGTTGAAAAGGGTGGTGCCGGTGGCGCCATCGGCCATGAGCCAGTCGTTCTCGGCCAGCAGGCGGCTCAACGCGTCCTGTGTCATTTGCGGTCTCCTCTCGCGTGCCTCGCGCGCTACCTGCCACGATTGGCGGGGCGGCGCAAATCGCAACCCTGCATGATCATCATGAGGGGGATTGCCCCCATGCCGGACAAAAAAAAGGGCGCGCCTGTAAAGGCGCGCCCGGATCTGTGGAATCGCGGCGACTCAGGAAAGCTCGCCGATCACCTGTTCGCGGGCCACCGCCAGAAGCTCGGCCCGCTTGGCGCGGACCTCGTCGGCGCTGGAGGCGCCGCCAAGGTCGGTCGCAACCTTGCGCACGACGTCCTCATGCCCCGGCTCCTCGAAATCGGCCTTGATCACCTCGGCGACGTAGGCGTCGACATCGCCGCCCGATTTGCCGAGCTTTTCTGCGGCCCACAGCGCGAGAAGCTTGTTGCAGCGTGCCTCGGCCTTGAAATTCAGCTCCTGGTCATGCGCGAACTTGTTCTCATAGGCGTTCTCGCGATCGTCGAAGGTGGTCATGTATGCAGCCCTCAGTTTTCGTCCTCAATTCCCATATGCCCCCCCGCGGCGCGTCAGGCAACCCCATCGACGCCCCCAATCGGGCTCATATTGACGCGCCGCGTGCGCTTGCGGGGGCGGGACCATTGCACTATACGCGCGGCAACGGAGCCATCTTGGCTCCCGCGACGGAAGGCGCTCCCATGGCACGACGCAAAAAGCTCTACGAAGGCAAGGCGAAGATTCTCTACGAAGGCCCCGAGCCGGGCACGCTTGTGCAGTATTTCAAGGACGATGCGACCGCGTTCAACGCCGAAAAGAAGGACGTGATCGAGGGCAAGGGTGTGCTCAACAACCGCCTGTCGGAATACTTCATGACCGGCCTCGCCAACATCGGCGTGCCCAACCATTTCATCAAGCGTCTCAACATGCGCGAGCAGCTGATCCGGCAGGTCGAGATCGTGCCGCTCGAGGTGATCGTGCGCAATTTTGCCGCGGGCTCGATGGCCAAGCGCCTGGGGCTCGAAGAAGGTACGCCGCTGCCGCGCCCGATCGTCGAGTTCTCCTACAAGGACGACGCGCTGGGCGATCCGCTGGTGCCGGAGGAATACATCATCGCCTTCGGCTGGGCCTCGCAGCAGGACCTTGACGACATCGTGGCGCTGGCGCTCCGGGTGAACGATTTCCTCACCGGGGTGATGTTCGGCGTCGGCATCAAGCTCGTCGACTTCAAGATCGAGATCGGTCGGATCTGGGAGGGCGATTTCATGCGCCTGATCGTGGCCGACGAGATTTCGCCCGACAGCTGCCGGCTGTGGGACATCGAGAGCGGCCAGAAACTGGACAAGGACGTGTTCCGCCGCGATCTCGGCTCGCTCACCGATGCCTATACCGAAGTGGCCCGCCGGCTCGGGGTGCTGCCCTCGAACGTGACCCATGCGCCGAAGCCGCACGTGATCAACTGATCCTGCTCATGCTGGAAACAGGAGCTGGGACCCGGCCGGGTTGAACCGACGGACCTCGCGTCTGGCTTTCGTGACGCACGCGGTGCGACGGTCTGGGCCTTGGTCCGAGGTGGGGGATTTCCCTTCCTGAGGCGCTGCCGGCAACGATGCGGCTCGCTGCAAACGGCTGATCCGCGCCTTGCGGCCGGCACCGGCCCGGGCCGTCCATTCGGCTTGACACGTTCGGCCTGGATCTTCGAAGAGTCCCCTACTTCGAAAGCGGATCCGCCTTGCTGCCTTTTCTTTTCCCCGAGACATCCCCGTCCAGCCGTACCACGACATGGCGGTACCTCTGGCCCGTGCTTCTCGCGGGCTTTGTCCTGCGGCTCGTCCTGGGAACCGTCTACCCGTTCATGACGCACCCGGACGAGGTGTTTCAGTACACGGAACAAGCCCATCGCCTTGTCTATGGCTACGGTGTCGTGCCCTGGGAATACGTGTATGGCGTCCGTTCCTGGATCATCCCGTTTGGTCTGGCAGGTCTGCTCGAGGCAGGGCGATCGGTCGGGTTGGACCGGCCCGAGGAATACATCCCGTTGATCACCGTCGCCCTGTCCGCGGTGAGTCTGTCGCTGCCGCTCGGGATTTACAGGCTGAGCCAGCACCTGATGGATGAACGTGGCGCGGTTCTGGCGCTCCTGTTCGGTGTGTTCTGGTGGCACTTCCTCCATTTCGCCCCCAGACCCATGCCGGGCATTCTGGCGACCTACGCGCTGGTCTGGTTCTGTGTGCTGCTCTACCGCCGACCATCGGCGACGAACCTGATCTTGTTGGGGCTTCTGGGCGGATCTGTCCTCGTGCTGCGGTTTCAGCTTCTGCCGGTCGTGGGCATCCTTGGTCTCTTCGTGCTTCTGCGCCTGGGTTTCCGGATCTGGCCGGCAATCGTTTCGTTTGGTTCGGTCGTCGCATTTGCTGGGCTGGTCGATCTCTGGACTTGGGGCAGCTTCCTGTTCTCGTTCTTCGAGAATTTCCGGCTGAACTTCTCCCATGACCTGGCGTCGACTTTCGGTGTTTCGGGATTGGGCTACTACGCCTTTCACGTGGGACGAGAGACGGGGGGGCTGGTTGTTCCCGCGCTCGCGGGCACCATCTTGATCTACCGGAAATTCTGGCCAGTCCTCGCCGCCGTGATTGTCGGTGTGGCGGCCCTGCACATCCCCGGGCACAAGGAGTTGCGGTTCGTCTTGTGGTCTTTCCCGTTCATGTTCATCGGGCTTGCAGCGGGGCTCACGTTTGTGAGCGGCCGCCTTAGGGGCAGGCTGCACCCGATCGTGCTGCACCTTGGGATCATCGCATTTTGTTTCGTTGTGTCCGCGATTTCGATCTACATGCGCGATCCGTGGGCGTCGCGGGAACTCCCGCTTCGGTCCACCTTCCTTGCGATCTCGCGAGAAACCGACGTGACCGGTATCGAACTCCTGACGCCCACCGTGCCGTGGTACCGGACCTACGGGTATGCCGCGTTGGGGCATCCGGTGCCGGTCTACTTCTGGGGTTGGCACAATGATGCCGGCGAACAGGAAGTCGCCACCCGGCGCGCCCATGTCAGCCACGTGGTCACCGGGCCGGGGATTGCGCCGCCCCCGGGATATGAGCCGGCTTTCGAAATCGGCGGCTACCGGACCTGGGTCGCCTCCGGGCCCCGCGCGGAGGCGGTTTTCACCGAGTTCGACCTCCGGGTCCCCTTTCCGACCGATAGGCTGGACCGAGTCGCGCCAAATGCGAGGGCTTTCCGGCTCGAAACCGGGACGAACTCGGTGCCGGGTGCTCATACCCAATGAGGTCACGTCCTCGCACCCTTGACGCTGCGGGTCGGCCCAATGCGGGCGATATGCGGACAGCATCTGGTCCAACCGCATGCTTCGCTGTAAGAGTGCGCCAATCAATGATCCCGAGGGGAATCGAAGGAGCCAGCCGATGAAAGTCCGCGTCGATGTCATGCTGAAGACCGGGGTGCTCGATCCGCAGGGGGAGGCAGTGCGCCATGCGCTCGGGTCGCTCGGGTTCGAGGGGGTCGAGGGCGTGCGCCAGGGCAAGGTGATCGAGCTGGATCTTGCCGAGACCGACGCTGCCAAGGCCGAGGCCACCGTGACTGAGATGTGCGAAAAGCTGCTCGCCAACACGGTAATCGAAAGCTACGCGGTGGAGGTGTTGGGCTGATGCGCGCTGCCGTCATCGTTTTCCCCGGCTCCAACTGCGACCGCGACATGGCGGTGGCCTTCGAGCGGGCCGGCGCCGATGTCACCATGGTGTGGCACAAGGACGATCACCTGCCGGACGGCACGGACATCGTGGCGGTTCCCGGCGGGTTTTCCTTCGGTGACTACCTGCGCTGCGGCGCGATCGCGGCCAAGAGCCCGATCAGCCGGTCGTTGATCGCCCATGCCGGGCGGGGCGGCTATGTTCTGGGCGTGTGCAACGGCTTCCAGGTGCTCACTGAGACCGGCCTGCTGCCCGGCGCGCTGATGCGCAACGCCGATCTGAAATTCCTCTGCAAGCCTGTGCATTTGCGGGTTGAAACCGCCGACAGCGCCTTCACGTCCGGCTATGCGGCCGGGCAGGAAATCACCGTTCCGGTGGCGCATCACGACGGCAATTACCAGATCGACGACGCCACCCTCGACCTCTTGCGGGCCGAGGACCGCATTGCCTTCACCTATGCCGATAATCCCAACGGCTCCACCGCCGACATCGCCGGGGTACTGTCGTCAAACCGGCGGGTGCTCGGGATGATGCCGCACCCGGAGCGGGCGGTTGACCCGGCCCATGGCGGCACCGACGGGGTGGCAATGTTCCGCTCGTTGACCGATACGCTGGTTGCCGCCTGACTTGTGACGCCCCGTGCGCGGGGTGTATCCTTGCGCAATGGCGAGCACAGACCTTCCCCGCTCGGCGTCGTCCGACCGTGAACTCCCCGTGCCGCAGCGGTTGTCGCTGCGTGCCCGGCTGTTCCTCGTCGCGCTGTTCTCGCTGGCGGTGGCGACGGTCTGGATCTCGAACGAATGGCTGACCGATCGCTATACCGAAAGTACCCGGTCGCGCGCCGAACTGCGGCTCGCGCTCTATTCTGGCAACCTGATGTCGGAACTGCAGCGCAACTCGGTGGTGCCGCTCCTGCTGTCGCGCGACCCGGCGTTGATCGGGGCGCTGAATTCGCAAGACTACCTGAGTTCGTCGCAGCGCCTGATCAGTTTCCGCGAGGAGATCGGCGCGGCGTCGCTGATGCTGCTCGACACCGACGGGCGCATCGTGGCGGCAACCAATCGCGAGCGCCTCGGTGCCACCAACCGCACCGCGCCCTATTTCGTGGCCGCCCTGCGCGCCTCCGACACCGTGTTCACCACGACCCGCTCGGAGGCCGGGGGCTACGGCTTCACCTATGCGCGCAAGGTTTCGAGCGGCGGATCGACCCTCGGCGTTGTCGTCGTCGAGGTCGACCTCGCCAAGTTCGAGGAAAGCTGGTCGGGGATTTCCGACGCAGTGATGGTGACGGATTCCGAAGGCCATATCATCCTGTCGACCGAACCGAAGTGGCGCGGCCTGACCGAGGCGGAGGCGCTGGCGGCAATCGGACCTACGGAGGCGATCGAGAAGGCGGTGCGCTCGACCGCAACCTGGGCCTCGCTGCCCTCGGAAGCGTTCTTCACCGGCGACGACGTGATGCGCCAGGACGCGCGCATCCCGTTCCAGGGCTGGCGGATGACCTCCTTCACCACCTATGCCTCGGTGCGCGAGCGGGTGAACGGGGTGCTGGCGCTCGAGATCATGGGGTTCGCGATCCTGCTGGCCTTCACCTTCTACCTGATCTCGCGCCGGGCGACGTCTCGCTCGATGATCTTCCAACTCGAGACGGTTGAACTGCGTCAGCTCAACGAGGCGCTCAGCCGGGAGGTGGCCGAGCGCCAGAAGGCCGAGGCCCACCTTCAGGTGGCGGAGCAGACGCTCGCGCAATCCTCCAAGCTCGCCGCGCTGGGCGAGATGTCGGCCGCCGTCAGCCACGAGCTCAACCAGCCGCTCGCGGCGATGAAGACCTATCTCGCCGGCGCCAAGCTCCTGTTGCAGCGCAAACGCCCGGAGGAGGCGCTGAGTTCGTTCCAGCGCATCGACGACCTGATCGAGCGGATGGGCGCGATCACCCGCCAGCTGAAATCCTATGCCCGCAAGGGCGGCGACGCCTTTGCGCCGATGGACGTGCGCGAGAGCGTGTCGAGCGCGCTCAGCATGATGGAACCGCAGCTCAAGCGCCGGCAGGTGCGCATCACCCGCAACGTGCCGCGCGAACCGGTGATGGTGGAAGGCGACCGGGTGCGGCTGGAACAGGTGCTGATCAACCTGCTGCGCAACGCGATCGACGCCACCAAGGCGGTGGACCAGCCGCAGGTCGACATCCTGCTCACCGGCGGCGAGACGGCGCGCATTTCGGTGCGCGACAACGGCCCCGGGGTCGAGGACTTGGACAAGCTGTTCGAGCCGTTCTACACAACCAAGCAGCCCGGCGATGGGGTCGGGCTCGGCCTTGCCATCTCGTCGGGCATCGTGTCGGACCTCGGCGGGCGGCTCACCGCGCGCAATGCGACAACGGGGGGGGCTGTTTTTGAGGTGGAACTGCCTATCTTGAAGGCAGACGACAAGTCTGATGAGACGGGCATCGAAGCGGCCGAATGAGCCGTACGTGTCCGGCCGGGTGGGGTAGACCCGGTGTTTTCGGCCCGAAAGGGGGGCCAGAGGGTAAGAACCATGGCACAGGCAATGAAAATCGCGATCGTCGACGACGAACAGGACATGCGCCAATCCATCAGCCAGTGGCTGGCGCTGTCGGGGTTCGACACCGAGACCTTTCCCTCCGCCGAAGAAGCCCTGAAATCGGTGGGGCAGGACTATCCCGGCGTGATCATCTCCGATATCCGCATGCCCGGCATGGACGGCATGCAGCTTCTCAAGAAGCTGATGAGCCTTGATTCGTCGCTGCCGGTGATCATGATCACCGGCCACGGCGACGTGCCGATGGCGGTCGAGGCGATGCGGGTCGGGGCTTACGATTTCCTTGAAAAGCCGTTCAATCCCGATCGGATGACGGAGCTTGCCAAGAAAGCCACGCAATCGCGCCGGATGACGCTCGACGCGCGCGCGCTGCGGCGCGAACTGGGGGACGGCACCACGATCATGAAAAAGCTGATCGGCGCCAGCCCGGTGATGGAACGGCTGCGCGAGGACATCCTCGATCTCGGCCAGGCCGACGGCCATGTGCTGATCGACGGCGAGACCGGCACCGGCAAGACCCTGGTGGCCCACGCGCTGCACGCCGTCGGCGCGAAGGCCGGGCGCAAGTTCGTCGTGGTCCGGCTGGCCGGCGAGGACGAGGAGCAACTCGGCGCCAAGATGTTCGGCCCGATGGAAGAGGGCGGTCAGCAACCCTATGTCGAGCAGGCGCGCGGCGGCACGCTGGTGCTGGAAGACATCGAGGCCCTGCCGATGGGGTTCCAGGCCAAGCTCTTGGCCTGGATGAACGACCAGGGCACGCCGCCGGAAACCCGCGTGGTGGCGATCTGCAACCTGCAGGAGGGCGGACGCACCTGCGAGGATTGCCTGCGCCCCGATCTGTTCTACCGTATGGCGCAGATGAAGATCACCCTGCCGCCGCTGCGCGCGCGTGGCGAAGACATCCTGATGCTGTTCACCCGCTTCGCCGACCAGTTCGCCGAGGAATACGGCTGCGCCGCGCCCACGGTGACGGCGCAGGAGGCGGCCCAGCTGCTGCAGGCGCCGTGGCCCGGCAACATCCGCCAGCTGATCAACATCGCCGAGCGCGCCGTGCTGCAATCGCGCCGCGGCTCGGGGACGATCTCGTCGCTGCTGATGAACGATCACGACGACGTACAGACTGCGACGATCACCACGGAAGGCAAGCCGCTCAAGGAATACGTGGAGGCCTTCGAGCGCATGCTGATCGACAACACCATGCGCCGACACAAGGGGTCGATCGTCGGGGTGATGGAAGAGCTTTGCCTGCCCCGCCGCACGCTCAACGAGAAGATGGCGAAATACGGGCTGCAGCGCTCGGACTATCTCTGACGCGGAATCCGGTTTCGCCCCGGGCTGCGCCCGGGCCGACCCGCCGGGGGTTTCACACCCCCGGACCCCCGTGGAGTATTTTCGCCAAGATGAAGGGGTTGCGGTTTGATCGGGGCGGGTCGGCGGTGTAGGTCTCGCTGAGACGATGCCGCAGGAGAGCACCATGCCCGCCCCGAAGAACCGCCTGAAAGCCGCGCTGAACGCCGGCGAGATGCAGATCGGCCTGTGGCTGAACGCCGGCTCGTCGCTGGTGAGCGAAATCGCCGGGGCGAGTGGGTTCGACTGGTGCCTGATCGATGCCGAGCACGGCCCCTACGATCCGGCCGGGATCGCCGACCAGCTGCGCGCGCTCGAGCTGGGCGGGACCAATGCGGTGGTGCGCGTGCCGATCGGCGAAGACTGGGTGATCAAGCAGGTGCTCGACCTCGGGGCGCAGACCCTGCTCGTGCCGATGGTCGACACCGCCGCGCAGGCCGAACAGGTGGTGCGCGCGACCCGGTACGCGCCGGAGGGCGTGCGGGGCCTGGGCGCGTCGGTGGCGCGGGTGTCGGGCTTCGGCCGGGACGACACCTATGCCACCACAGCCAACGCCGAGATCGGTGTGATCGTCCAAGCCGAGACCCGCCGTGCGATTGCCAATCTCGACGCGATCATCGCGGTGGAGGGGGTGGATTGCGTGTTCATCGGCCCGGCGGATCTGTCGGCCGACATGGGCTACCCGGGCAACCCGGGCGCGGCGGAGGTGGTTGAGACCATCGCCGACGCGGTGCGGCGCATCCGGGCCGGGGGCAAGGCCGCCGGGATCATCCACTACGACCCGGGCAATTTCGGCTATTACGCCGGGCTCGGGATCACCTTCCTCGGCGTCGGGGCTGACGTGTCGCTTTTGCGCACGTCGTTTGCCCACACGCTCGCCGCGGCCCGCGTGGCCGCCAAGGCCTGAGCCCGGTTCAGCTTTGCCCGCGCTGCAGCCGCGCAGCACGCCCGCCGCGACGCTTTTTCAGAAGGCCCTCGCGCGCGGGCAGGCTGTCCATGATCGCCCACCGGGCCGCGTTCGAAAGCTGCCCCCAGACCGCGATCTCTTCGCGCGTCCGGTAGCAGCCGGCGCAGATGCCGGTCTCTTCGTGGATCACGCAGATCTGCACGCAAGGGGAGAGCGGCCGATCGCTCACAGGTGCCTCATCCGGTCGAGCGCGCCTTGCAGGATGACGCCGGCGGCGACGTGGTCGATCACCTCCGCCCGGCGCGCGCGCGAGGTGTCGGCCTCCAGGAGTGCCCGCTCGGCGGCCACGGTGGAGAGCCGTTCGTCCCAGAAGGTGATCGGCAGGTCGAGCTGGCGGTCGAGGTTGCGGGCGAAGGCGCGGGTGGACTGGCAGCGCGGCCCCTCGCTGCCGTCCATGTTGCGCGGCAGGCCGAGCACGAGCCCGCCGATGCCGCGTGCGGCGACGATCTCGGCCAGGCGGGCCGCATCCAGGGTGAACTTCCGGCGCCGGATCGTCTCGAGCGGAGTCGCGACCTGGCGCAGCCCGTCAGACACCGCCACCCCGATGGTCTTGTCGCCGTAATCCAGCCCGGCGAGGGCCGTGCGCGGCGCCAGTGCGGCCGCGAACTGGGCGATGTCGTCGTAGATCACTCGCCCGCCCCGGCGGCCGTCGCGGCGGCACGCAGCCGGTCGAGCGCGGCCGGGTCGTCGGCGAAGGCGGCCTGCGCGGCCTGCCAGGCGGCGGTCGCGCGGGCCGCATCTTCCTGCACCGCCAACGCGGTGAACAGCTGCTCCCAGCGCGCCACCGGGCCGCCGTCTTCAAGCAGGCTGTCGTAGAGCCGCGACACCATGCCGTCGATCATCGCCGCGCGGTCTTCCTCGCTCATCTCGGACGCCGCGTCGATGTCCTCGGCGCTTGGCCCAGCGGTCGCGGCCCCGTCGACCTCGAGGCCGGCGCGCGCAGCGGCATCGTTGATCAGGGCGAGGTCTTGCGGGCGCCCGGCAAACACCGTCCGGCCCTCTTCAAAGATCATCTGCGCGCGGTCGAGATTGCCCTGCACGCCCAAGGCGCCGATCAGCTGGGCCCATTCGGGGGCCGTGCCGCCCTCGGTTGCGAGCCGTTCCATGAGTTGGGCGACCATCGTGTCGACCATCTCGGCCCGCTCCTCGGGCGTCATGTCTTCCGCTGCAGCGATATCTTCGGCACTCAGCCCCGGGGTGGCCTGCGGCGGGGGCGGAAGGGTGTAGTCGACCCCGGCAAAGGCGGCGAGCTGACGGATCTGCATGCGGATCGGGGCCACGTAGAGATCCTCCGGCCCGGCGTTTTCCAGGAGGTCGCGCCAGAGCGGGAAGGCGAGATCCGGCCGCCCGGTCTGGGCATGCATCAGCCCGAGGTAGTACCGCGCAACCTCGTTGCCGGGCTCGCGGGCCAGGGCCGAGCGCACCGCGGCCTCTGCCTCGGGCGACACCTCGCCGGCCGCGGCCATGACCAGAAGATCGGCATACTGGGCGTAATTGTCGGCGGTCGCGCTCGGCCCGAGGAGCGCGATGGCGCGGCGCATGGCCGCATGGGCGGCGCGATGGTTCCCCAGCGAGGCCTCGTGCTGGGCGAGCAGGCGCTGGCCCTCGAGATCGTCGGGATTGTCGGCCACGGCCGCGCGCAGCTTTTCGACCAGCTCGAGGTAATCCGCCGGCGCCTCGGCCGGGGGGCCATCCCAGTCGGGCAGCGCTGCCTCGATCTCGGCCTGGGTCCGGCGGGTTTCACGCGCGGTTTCGGCGGCTTCGAACCGGCCTTCCAGCGGCATGTCCCAATACCCCGGCGCGCCCATGTCGGCATAGAGGAAATAGCCGCCGCCGAGGATCACGGCGGCTGACAGACCGAAGGCCGTGGCGGTGGCCCAACGCGGCGCGTCACCGGCCCTGTCGCCGGCCCGGGCCTTGCGGTCGGCCTCGAGCAGGCGGCGCGAGATCTCGACCTTGGCGCGTTCGGCCTCGGGGGCGGCGATGACGCCGCGGGCCACGTCGCGCTCAAGCTCCTTGAGCTGATCGCGGTAGACCTGGATGTCATAGGCTGCCGAGGCGGCTGCGGCGCCCCGGCCGGTGAGGAGCGCCCGCCCGATGATGGCAACGGTGACAACGCCGACCAATGCGGCCAAAATCCAGAACCCGGTCATGGCTCCTCCCAAAGCTTTCCCTCCATCTATAGAAGCGGGCAGGCGGGCAAAAGCCCCTGCGACGCCCGGTCTCGCCGTTTCCCGCGAAAACGTGATGTCGCATTTGCCCGGCGTAAGGCCGCTCGGCGCCTTGGAAATCCGGGTGGTCGCGGTAGAAAAGACGGGACCACTTGGGAAGGAATCGCGATGAGACGGTATTCGGCCTTTGCCATCGCCCGCGAGGCGCTGCGCTACCACGAGGGCTGGGAACGGGCCTGGGCGAGCCCGGAGCCCAAGAAACGCTACGACGCGATCGTGGTCGGGGCCGGCGGCCATGGCCTGGCAACCGCCTATTACCTCGGCAAGAACCACGGCATCACCAACGTTGCGGTACTCGAGAAGGGCTGGCTCGGTGGCGGCAACACGGGCCGCAACACCACGATCATTCGCTCGAACTACCTGCAGGACCCGTCGGCGGCGATCTACGAGAAGGCCCGCGCGCTCTACGAGACGATGAGCCAGGACCTGAACATGAACGTCATGTTCAGCCCGCGCGGCGTGATCATGCTGGCGCAGACCCATCACGAAGTGCGCGGCTACCAGCGCACGGCCCATGCCAATGCGCTGCAGGGCGTGGAGACCGAGTTCATCGGGCCCGAGCGGGTGAAGGA
>Ga0180436_10003114_pt1 | contig 15370 bp, 8 predicted proteins | sample SS_ome_2_FD_132434 | JGI IMG/M metagenome (GOLD analysis project Ga0180436, IMG submission 132434) | Hypersaline lake sediment archaeal communities from the Salton Sea, California, USA - SS_3_S_2 metaG | ecosystem: Environmental > Aquatic > Non-marine Saline and Alkaline > Hypersaline > Sediment...
ATGAGCAGCGACTGGCGCAGCGAGCCGAAGCTGGAGATGAGGATGATGAACACGGCCAGGGCGATGAGCAGCGAGTAGACCAGCAGCTGGCGGGAGGCCTGCTGCTGGTTCTCGAACTGGCCGCCGAAGTGCACGCGGTAGCCGGCCGGCAGGTCCACTTCCCGGGCGATGCGCTCCTGCGCCTCGTTGACGAAGCTGACCACGTCTCGGCCAGCGACGTTGAGCACGATCACCTTGCGTCGTTCCATGTTCTCGCGGAAGATCTCTTCCGGCCCTTCGCCCCTCTCGATGGCGGCGATCTCGGAGAGCGGGACCAGCTGGCCCGCCGGCGTGTCCACCAGCAGGTTGCGGATCTCGTCCAGGTCGTCGCGGTACTGCTGCTGAAAGCGCAGCAGGATCGAGTAGCGCCGGTGGCCCTGGAAGACGTCGGTGATCTCCTGGCCGCTGAGTGCCGTTTCGATGATGTCGCTGGCGTCGTCCACCTTGACCCCGTAGCGGGCCATGCGCTGGCGGTCGAGGACGATGTTGATCCGCGGTACACCCGCCGTCTGCTCGACGTGCAGGTCGGCCACGCCCTCCACGGTGCTCAGCACATCGTGCACCTCGTTGATCTTCTCCTCCAGGCGCTCCAGGTCGGGCCCGTAGAGCTTTACCGACAGTTCGCCCTCGGTGCCGGTGAGCATCTCAGCCAGCTTGTTCTGGATCGGCTGCTCGAAGATGTAGTGGATGCCGGGCACCCTGGCGAACTCGGCGCGCAGGGCCTTGATGATCTCTTCCGCCGAGCGGTCCCGTTCCGCCAGCGGCAGCAGTTCGATGATGAAGTGGCTGTGGCTCACCGGGTGGGCGTGCTCCGAGGCCTCGGCCCGGCCGGTTTCCCGGGTCACCGAAACCACCTCGGGGAACTTCTCCTTGTCCATCACCATCGCGGCGACCAGCTTGCCCACCCGGGCCGTCTCCTCGAGGCTGGTGCCGGGCAGCATCACCGTGGAGGCCACGATGGAGCCCTCGTCCATCTGCGGCATGAACTCGGCGCCCAGCCGCGGCAGCAGCAGGGCGAAGACCAGGGCCAGCACCAGGGCGACGCCGCTCAGGACGGCCCAGGGCCTGGTGATGACCCGCTCCAGCAGGGGCGTGTAGACGGCCAGGGCGCCACGGATCACGCGACCCTCGCGGACCGCGGAGATGCGGCGCAGGAAGAGCGAGGCGAGCACCGGCTTGATCGTGATCGAGCCGATGAAGCTGCCGATCAGCGCCATGCCCACGGCAAAAGCCGTGGGGGCGAACATCTTGCCCTCGATGCCCTGCATGAAGAACATGGGGATGAAGACGAGGAAGATGATCAGGTTGGCGCTGAACAGCGCCGGGGCCACGTCCCGGGTGGCCTCGAAGCAGATGCGCCGGACGGACTGTCGTTCGGTCTCGGGGAGCATCTTGTTCTTCAGCAGCTTGCGGTAGATGTTCTCCACGACGAAGATCGAGGAGTTGGCCATCTTGCCGATGCCGATGGCCAGGCCGCCGAGGCTCATCACGTTGATCGTGATGCCGAAGAGGTGCATGATCAGCACGGCGATGAAAATCGAGTAGGGGATGGTGACCACCGCGATGAAGGCCGAGCGGAGGTTGCCCATGAAGAGCATGATCACCAGCACGATGAGCAGCGATCCTTCGAGGATCGACCACTTGATGTTGCCCACCGCCTCTTCGATGAACACCGACTGGTCATAGAAGGGGTAGATCTCCACCCCCTCGGGCAGTTCCCTGCGCAGCTCGGCGAGGGTGGCCTTGACGTTGTCGATGGTCTCCAGGGTGTCGCCGCGAAACTGCTTCTCCACGGTGAGTTTCACCGCGTTGCGGCCGTTGTGCCCCGCCGAGCCGCGGCTGAACCTCGGGCCCATGGAAACGTCGGCCACGTTGCGCACGTAGACCGGTACGCCGCCGCGGTTGTCCACCACGATGTCGGCGATGTCGTCCACGCCGGTGATCTGGCCGATACCGCGGATGAGGTATTCCTGCTCCTGGCGGGTAAGGATGCCGCCGGTGCTGTTGCGGTTGCTGGCGGCGATGGCCTCGCTCACGTCGGCGATGCTGATGCCGTAGCTGCGCAGCTGGTCCGGCTTGAGCTGCACCTGGTACTCGCGCACCTGGCCGCCAAGATTCACCACGTAGCTCACGCCGGCCGTGCTCAGCAGGCGGTAGCGCACCGCCCAGTCGGCGAGGTCGCGCAGGGCCATCAGGTCGTGGGTGTCGCTGACCAGGACGAATTCGAAGATCTCGCCCATCCGCGAGGAGATCGGGCCGAGTATCGGCGAGCTGGACCCCGCCGGGAGCAGGCCGCTGACCAGTTCCAGCTTGCCCGAGACGATCTGGCGGGCGAGGTAGATGTCGGTGTCCCAGTCGAACTCCACGGTGACCACCGAGATGCCGGTGCCTGATTCCGAGCGGAGGCGGGTCACGCCGGGCGATCCGTTGAGCGTGCTTTCCAGGGGGATGGTGATCAACCGTTCCACGTCCTCGGCGGACATGCCGGGGTTCTCGGTGACGATGTTGACCAGCGGGGCGTTGAGATCGGGGTAGATGTCCACCGGCATCGACCGGTAGGCCAGGTAGCCGAAGACACAGACGAGCAGGACGAGGAAGATCGAGAGCAGCCGGTTGTTGATCGAACTGCGGATGATCGTGTCTGTCATGACGAGCCCTTTCGTGCCGCGAGCGGGGCGCTCAGTGCGTGTGGGTCTGGGCCGGGCCGGAACCCTGGCGCAGCGAGGCGTAGAGCCCGTAGCTGCCGGTGGTGACCACCGCCTGCCCTTCGTCGAGGCCGGCCGTGATCTGCACCAGCTCGCCGTCCCCGGCGCCGGTGCTTACCGGCACGAGGCTGTACCCGTCGCCGTCGGGGACGAAGACCCAGCTTTCACCGCCGTCCTCGATCACCGCCGCGGCGGGAACGCAGAGCACCGGCTCATCGGTACCGGTGAAGATGCGCACCGTGGCGTACATCCCCACTTTCAGCGTCCCGTCCGGGTTGGCCAGCGCGGTGCGCACGGCGAGGGTTCGGGTCTCGGGATCGATGCGCTGGCTGACGTGGATCAGTTCGCCGTCGAAGGTCCGCCCGGGGAGGGCGTTGACCGAGACCTCGATGCGCTGGCCCCGCTGCAGTCCGGCCACGTCCCGTTCGAAGACCTGGGCGTCGACGAACATCCGCCCCAGGTCCATCACCGTGAACAGCGTGGAGTCGTCTCCCACCCGTTCGCCCACCGTGGCGTTGCGCTCCACCACCGTGCCGTCGATGGGCGAGCGGAGCAGCAGCTCGGCGTTGATCTGGTGCGTGGCTTCGATCTGTTCCACGTCGGCCTCGGTGAAGCCGAAGGCGTGCAGCGTCTTTTCCGCCGCGTTGCAGCCGGCTTCGGCGATCTTGAAGTCCGCTTCGGCGGTGAGCAGATCTTTTTTGGCGCCGATATCACGGCTGATCAGCCGCTCGTAGCGCTCGAAATTGATCCGTGCCAGTTCCAGCTCGGCCACCGCCTTGTAATAGGTGGAGACCGCGTCGCCGATCTCCACGCTGACCAGTTTGGCCAGCGGCTGGCCCGCGCTCACCCGGTCGCCGAGCCGTGCCAGCACTTCCGAGACCCGCCCGGAGATCACCGGTCCCACCCGGGCCACCAGGTCGGGGCAGGGCGACAGCGTACCAGTGGCTTCCACCGCGGTGCTGATCGTATGCCGGGCGGCGGCGGTGGTCTCGATGTCGAGGTAGCGGCCCTGTTCCGGGTCGAGGTTGACGAAGCGGCCCCGGCCGTCCCCGTACCCGTGGTGCTGGCGGCCGCGTCCCTTCCCCGTTTGCGGGTCGGCGTCGGCGCCGGGAATGCAGAAGCCGGTGGCCAGAACGGTGACGAGGGCCAGGGCGGAGAACGAAGTGGTCGTGGTTCGGTTCATTCCATTACTCCCGGGGCGTGGGCGCCTGCCGCTGCGGCGGGCATTTCCCATCCAAGATCGGTGCCCACCGCCTGCTCCAGGTCGATCAGGGCAAGATTGTGTTCGTAGACCGATTCGGCGAAGGCCTGCCTGACGTCCTGCAGCGTGCGCTGGGCGTCGAGCAGCTCGAGGCTCTCGATTTCCCCCTCGGCGTAGCTGGCGCTGGCCAGGCGGAAGGCCTCTTCCGCCGGGGCGAGGATCGCCTCGCGGTATCGTCCCAACTGTGCGGCCAGTTCTTCCATGGCCCGGTGCGCGCTGCGCACTTCGAGCTCCACCCGGGCCCGGGCCGCCGCTCCCTCGGCGTCGATGGCGGCTTTCTCCGCCCGGGCCTCGGCCACCTGCCCGGCGATGGCCCCGAGACCGAAGATCGGCACGCTGATCCCCAGGGCGATGTCCCAGGAATTCGGCTCCTCGTCCACGCGGTGACGGTAGAACGAGAAGGAGAGGTCCGGTGCATAGGCCGAGCGGGCCAGTTTCTCCTGGAATTCCGCGGCGGCGAGCCGGCCGGAGATGGTTTTCAGTTCCAGCCGCTGCTCCAGGGCCGCATCCACCAGCCTGTCGGGGTGGTCAAGCTCCGTTTGGCCGGGCGCCAGCGGCACGGTGTGCAGCGGCTCCTCCGGTGCTCGTCCCAGCAGGTAATTGAGGCGCATGCGCGATGCCAGTTCCTCTTTTTCCAGGCGGGAGAGTTCATTCGCCGTGCTGGCCGTTTCAACGCCGGCCCTGAGCACTTCGAGTTTGCTTACCGCGCCCAGTTCGTATTTTTCCCGTGCCATCGAGGACAGCCGCTCGGCGAGGGCCAGGTTTTCGCGGCCCAGGGCCACCAGCCCCTGGGCCAGGGTCAGGTCCTGGTAGAGCGTCTTCGCCGCCAGGGCTGTTTCCCAGGCCGTGAGCCGGTGCTCCGCCTCGGCGGCTCGCACGTCCTCTTTCGCCGCATCGACGCGCAGGCCCATGCGGGTGGGGAACTCGAACTCCTGGGTGAAGCCGAAATACTGCTCCCGGGAGTCGAGGAAGTCGACCTGCTGGTCGAAATCGGCTTCCAGGGAAGTGTTGGGGAACTCGCGGGCCTGGCGCACCCGCTCGCGGACGCCGACCATCCGTTCGGTGGAGATGCGCAGTTCCGGATTGCAGGCCAGGGCCAGGTCCACGGCCTGCTGCTGGGTCAGCAGGCCGGGGACGGCGTCCTGTGCGGCCGCCCCGGAGAGCGGGGCGAAGATCAGCAGGATGAGGACAGTGTTCATCAAGCGATTTGACATCAACGGACCTCGTTGCGGGGATCATGGGGCGACGGCTCCGTTATGGGAGGTCGCGGTTTTCGGCAACGGTTGTGGCAAACGGGTTGGTGACCTGGTCAGGCGGCTGGCGGGGCGCGGGCGAACGTGGAAAAGGCCGGGGCGCCGTTGTCCGCGTGCACGGCGAGGGCGGCGGCCCGCGTGTCCGATTCCGCCGGGGGCGGCAATGGTGTGACGATGATGCTGCCGGTGAAGCCGCTGCAGAAGGGGCACTGGTGCCGGGAGTCATCCGGGCGGGTGGTGTGGTGCCGGCTGTCACCGCCATCGGGAGCCGGCGCATCGAACAGGGGTGAACAAGAGTTGTCTGCCGGGAGCGGCAACGGTCCCCAGGCGAGGTCATGGAGCAGGAAGGTCGCCGTGTAGACGGCGAGCAGCAGCACGATCAACGAGGCCGGTTTTCGCTTGCCGATGGACAACATCGTTTCACCACGGGGCCTGGGCCGCCGATGGCGACCGGCCCGGAAAGGTGGAGAATACAAGAATTGGCGCCGGGTGTCCATGCGGTCGGTGCGGGGCGGATTCAGGCCGGCGACCGCCCCCGGGAGGCGATGAGGCAGACCAGGCCGGCGATGATCGCGGCTTCCACGAGCCCCGGAAAGAGAAATCCCCCCACGTACTCGAAGAGCCCTGGTTCATAGTGAATGAAAAACAGGGTGAAATCGGAAACGATGCCGGCCACGAGGGCGGCGCCGAAAAATGGCGCCAGGCAGTGAAGCCGGCGCCGGGGCAGGGGAATTTTGCGGATCCTGGTGTAGAGGCCGGCGAGAACGGCGACGACCACCGCGCAGATGAAGGTCCAGATGAATCGTTTCTCCTCGTCGGGGATGAAGATGCTCCGGGAGATGGAATAGAGGAGAAGGATCATCCCCAGTGGAACGACGGGAAACTGAACGATTCGGGCCCCTTCGGCCCGTGGACCGTCAGGCGTAGTGTCGGACGGTTCGGGGCCGCCTTCCGGCGGGGCCGGTTTCGGCATGACGGCTGGGGATGGCGCGTCAGGGGCCGGTGCGGGGGCGCCATGAAACGGCCGGAGCAGGCCCTCCAGTGCCCGTTGATAGTCCCGTTCCCTGATCGAGGCCAGGGTGACACCGGGACGTCCCTCTGCCGTCTTCCAGAAGTGCAGCGTGAACAGCGGGCCGTCGCCGCGGAGGGCGATGAGGTAGCGGTAGCGGTCCGGCGCGATCACTTCGTGGGCCATGGCGGGGAGGGGTGTTTTCCAGTAGGAGGCGAGGCGCCGCAGTGTCTGGGTGGGCTGCCAGGACTCGTTGTCGAGCTCGATCAGCCCGAGGGATGTCACTTCGTCGAGCGCCTCTTCCGCCAGTTGATCTGGCAACGGTATGCTCACCGGCATGAGCAGGTTCAGCAGTGAGGACATCCACCGGGCATCGAGGTCCCGCCGTCCGTCCGCGCAGGCCCGGTGCAGCCGGTCGACGGGAAAACGATCGGTACACCGTCCGTTGCGGCGCAGCATCGACTCGAACAGATCCGCACGCAGTACGTCCACGGCTGCGGCCAGTGTGGCCAGCCCGCGCACGGAGAGGTCCAGCACCAGCGGATCCCGGATGTCCCGGACAAGGTGCGTGGCCAGGGCCCCGGTGGCGTGGGCCGCCAGGTCGGTCATGCGACAGGGCGCGGTGAGCTGCATCCTGTCGCCAACCGGCCAGTAGCCCACCGACAGGCCCTCGCCGCTGTCCGCCGCGCGGTAATGGACGGCCACGGCCACCCGGTCCGGCCAGGCCTGCAGCGTGCGCACACATCTCGTGGGCGCACAGAGCACGTGCATGGCTCCGGACCAGGGTTCGTCAAGCACCCCCAGCGCTGCCAGCTCTTCCGCCGGCACGGCTGCCGTGGGCCGGGGAAGGCCGACCAGGGGTGAGTCTTTTGTCGGCGCCAGGCCGAGCTCGCCGACCAGGGCGTGGATCTGGTCCGCCGTCAGGCGCTTCGCGACGGGTGGGTTCGCTTCAAGGGTGGTCATAGCAGGGGCTCCAGCCTGAGGATGTCCGCTCTGGTCGCGGAGAGAAACTGCTCGCGCGTGATCCGTGCCTCGGCGAGGATTTCCGGGATGAACTGCGGTTCGCTCTGAATGCGTTTGGCCACTTCGAGCAGCCTGGCGTCCATGGGCGGCCCCCCGAGCCCGCGGCTGGCCTGGTCGGCACGCTCGAGACTCTTCGCCGCCTGTCGCACCTGGGCGCGGTCATGGTCGAGGGGGTCGATGTGCTGGGCCTTGCTCACCTGCTGGCTGGCGGTGGCCCGGTAGTCGGTGCCGGTCATCCGCTGCAGGGTGTCGTCGCCGGTCATCGGATGATCGGCGCGCTGATAGTGGTCCCGGGCCATGTGTTCCGCATCGACGAGGGCCTGGCCGGAGGTCTGGTAGCTCGAGCCGTCACGGTTGAAGACCGTGGTCTTGCCGCGAACACTCTGGCGCATGCGCGTGAACGCTGGGCCGTAGAGGTCGGTGGGGGCGCCGGGGCCCGGCGCGGCAACGCCGCCGTAGACGTCGACGCCCAGGTCGGCCGTGCTGACGTCGTAGCGCCGGTGGAGATAAGCGTCAACGCCTTGGCGCTGGTGGCCGGCAAACTTGTGGGTCAATTCGGCGTGGGCGTTGGCCAGGGCGACCTCGGGACGAGCATCGGGGAAACGGTGCTTCGCGTAGTGCAGCAGGTCCAGTTCTTCGAAGTCGGCATGGATCGTCCGGTCGTTGTCACTGTCCACGGAGCGGGGACCTTTGGTTGCGCTGGAGCCGCTGTCGCCCACGTACGCCTTCTTGATGCGCACGCCGGTTTCGGCCTCGAAGCGGCTCATCGCCTGGGGTGCCGATTGCTGGACCGCTTCATCCACTGCGGCGGTGCCGCGGGCCGTGAGGTGCTGCGCCTGGTCCACGGTGACCTGACCCCGCTCTTCAGCCAGGGCAAGACGTGCCTGGCCGCCATTGGCGAAATCGTCGAGATCATGAGACCTGGCGAGGTCGGGGAATTCGAATTCGGGGATGGTGCGCGGCGGCAGCGGCTCCCCCGGGGAGGCCGGGCTGCGGGATATGGATGGGTCGGAGGCGCCGTCATCCGTGGCCGCGGGGCGGACCGTTGCCCCGTCCTCGCCGGGGGCGGGGCGTACGGAAGTTCCATCGTCGGCACTTGTGACGGTGGAGGGACGGGAAGCCGCCACGTCGTCCCCGGCGGCCGGGGCCGACCGAAGTGGGGCCGAGGGTGCAACGTCGTCGGGGGGCAGGGGGGCCCCGGTGTGCTCTTCACTGGACCGCGCGTACCTGGCATCAACGTCCTGGTCTGGTGACCGGACCGCACCCTCATCGGCCGCGGATGAACGGGCAGTCGGAGAGCGGCCATCATCATCGACGACGGGGGCACGGGAGGCGGCGGGGGGGCCGTCATCGGTCATGGCGGGGCGGGCGCGGGGCGCGGTTTCGACATCGACCGTCCCGCGGGAGGGTGTGCCGTCGAGCCAGGAACGCACGCCGGGTTTCTGGCCCAGCGCGGAGAGGCCGTTCATGCCCCCGCCGATCAGGGCGCTGCGCTTGATGTCCGCCCAGGATCCGCCGTATGCCGCCATCTCGGCGGCCGCGATGCTCGACCCCGTGGCCACGTTCCAGAGCATGTTGCTCGGCGCCATCGCGCTTGCCGAGACGTCGGCATAGGTGGCCAGGCCGCCGATGACCGCGTTGGTCACGCCACGGCCTTCGGGGGCGAACACGTAGCCGAAGACAGCGCCGGTGGCGACCCCCTGGGTCGGGTCGAGCCGCGAGAGGCCGAAGCGCGCCACGCCCCAACCAAAGGTCTTGAGAAAGGTGCTCGTCTGCCGGCGGTCGAGCTCGGCGTGCATCCGGGCCGCCGCGGCGGACTCGTCCTGCCCGTACCGCAGGTCCCGCACGGCGCCGGCCAGTCTGCCCAGCCGTTCCAGGTCTTCGGGCGGGATGTTGTAAGGGTCGGACGTGTCGATTCGGGCGAGCTGGTCGTTGACACGCTGCCGCAGCTTCGGGGGGAGGCGGTCGATGTTGTCGTCGATATAGTCCTGGGCGCCGTACACGCTGTGCAGGAGGTGTATCGGGTAGTCGTCGCCGTCCATGTCGACCCACATCTGCCGCTCGGCGTTCCATCGGAAGCCGTTCTCCCGCAGGTCCGCCTGTTGCTGGTCGTAGTAGTCGTCGCGGCTCTCCTCGATCTCGCCCCAGCGCCGTTCCACTTCGTCGTCGCGCCGGGCACGTTCCTCGTGGATCTCCTGGATCCACCGTTCCGCGGTCTGCCGGTCGATCCACCCGTCGTCGTCATCCCAGTAGACCCGGTCACCGTCGGACTCCAGCGCTTTACCGTCGCGGGGATCGATCAGCGGCGGCGGCCGGTCCGGTGCGGCCGGGGCGGGGCGGGGAGCGGCTGCATCGGTCATCGACCGCGAGGCCGATTCGGCCGTTGTCTGCAGGGCCAGCCCGGAGGCCGCGGCCACCGACTGCACCAGCTGCAGCGCGATCCCCGCGGAGGCGAGCATGAGCAGGGTGGCGATGGACACTGCCGCTGCGCCGCCCCGGTGGGGAATGAATCCCCCGGGGCCGGTGCCGGAGATGCCGGCCATGAAGGCGAGGGTGTCGAGCATCATCCGGTCCAGCCTGGCGCCCTGTCCGCCGCGGTGCATGGTCAGCTCCACCAGCACCACGCGGTCGCCGCTGAGCAGAATCCCGTTGGCCAGGGAAACCCGTTCATTCGAGCCGGAGAGGACCATGGCGTAATCGCCGATACGGACCGGTCTGAACGTCATGTCATCGGCAAAGCGGACGTCGTCTTCCCACTGGTCGGGATCCATCACCCATTCGCGCAGCTTGTCCAGGGCCAGCGGCCCGAAGGCCTTCAGCAGGTAGCGGGCCGGGGGCGAATCGGGCCGGCCGGTGTTGAAAATGATTTTCAGGTGGTCACCGTCGCTGCGGGCCGCGAACTGGGAGTGGTCCAGGCGGATACCCATGAAGTCGTTGAGCCGTCGCGCATCGCTCTGGTCCGCAGCACGCCGGATCCGGGTCAGCCGCAGGTCCCGGTTCAGCCCCGAGATCAGCGCCGCCGCGAAAATTTCTTCCGCGTCCCCGCTGGTGAGGGCGGCGTGCAGGTCGGTTGCACCGGGAGCGTGGTGTTGTGCGTGGGCGTACGGCACGGCCAGCAGGCCGGCGCCGAAGCAGAGCAGGGCGAGGAGCACACCGGCGGTCTCCCCGCCGGGTGGACCGGCCACCAGCGGGCGCCTCTTGCGCAGCAGAACCAGGGAGACCATGACGAGCAGGGCCGTGGTGAAGGCACCGGTGACCAGCCCGCCGTGGATCATCCACACGCTGCTGGCCGTGGTGGAAAGGGCCTGGGTGAAGCCGTAGCCCAGGACCCAGCAGAGCAGGTAGCCGAAGGTTCGCCTGGCGAAGAGCGCCCCCGATTCGCTGTACACGCGATGCGCCGTGCCGCGCCACCACCCGAGAAGAATTCCCGCACCGATGGATGCCGCCAGGGCGAGCCACGGCAGGCCGGCCTCGGAGAAGAGGACCAGCTGCATGCCGTAGGAGATGGTGGCCACCACGGGTGGGATGAGGCAGGAGAGGGCGGTGAGGCGCCAGGGACGACGGTAGGTGCGGGCCATCATCCAGAAGGAGGCGAGGAAGAGCAGCACCATGCCCGTGAAGAGGAAATCGAAAAGCAGCAGCGCGAGACCGGGGGCCATCAGCAGAGCGCTCGTCGCCAGACTTCTGGCCAGCCCCTTGACCAGCCCCCCGACGTTCAGGCGGCCTGAGGCCGGGGGCGATACGGTCGCGGAGCGGGAGGCCGCGGGTGCCGCCTCGGGCGGCCCGATCCCGGCACCGCAGTGGGTACAGAAGCCGGCTCCGGGGAGCAGGGATTTACCGCACCGGGGGCATGGGGGTTGGTTTTCTGCCTGATGGTTCAACGTTCCCACGACGGTGTCGGAAGTGCATACTGTTCGAAACGGAGCCTGTGATCAACGGGAATGATCAGCGGCACTGCTACGTACCACTATACGGAAAACGGACAGGATTTCAAATCGTCATCACGACAGGCCGCCGGGTGGCCGGCTCAGGTTCCGCTCGTCCCTCCAAGCACCCGCACCGGGAAGAGGATGATCGCCCGCAGCAGTTCGAAAACGCCCTCCACGGCGATGCCCAGCAGGCGGAAGGGGAGCAGGATCAGCCAGACCAGCGGGTAGGCGATCAGGGCGAGAATGGCCAGCGGCCAGCAGACCACCAGCAGTATCAGCCAGAGGATGAAGGTCTTCATCGTCGATTCTCCTTTCATGTTCTTCCTCAGGTGTTACGGATGGCGAGCCGGAGTTGTTCGCGGGGCTTCGGGACGTGGTAGACTGAATCGGCACACCCGCCCCGGTCGGTGACCGATGGCATATCCGAAAATCGATTCGTGGAGGTTCCAATGCCCTCGATTCGGACCATCGCCGTCCTGGCAGCCCTCAGTATCGTCCTCTCCGCGGGCGGCATCGGCTGCAGCGGCAAGCGGGTAATGGTTCGCACGGCCCGCACCTTGCTGCCCGATGCCATGGCCGCCTTCAATGACGAGCCGGACCGGGAACTGGCCCGCACCGCCGGATTTTCCAACCTCAAGTACCTTGAAACCCTGCACCGTGCCGCACCTGGGGACCAGGAAATCCTCGTCGCCCTGGCCCAGGCCTTCGGCGGGATGGCCGTGGCCTTTCTCGAGGACGACATGGAGGCGGCGCGCGGTGTGGACGAGGCGCGTTTTGACGAGGCCCGGCAGCGGGCGGCGGCCTTCTACCGCCGGGGCCAGGAATACGCCGGACAGGCCCTGGAGCTGCGCCATCCCGGCATCCTTCAGAAGTTGGAGGGCGGGGGGGCGGACCAGGCCCTTCGGGAACTGAACGGGGACGACCTTCCGGCGCTCTTCTGGTACGCTTTCGACCAGGGCGGCGCGCTCTGGCTCAGCCGTTCCGAGCCAGCGGCGCTTCGGGAACTGCCGCTGAACCGGCGGCTCATCCTGCGGGCCATCGAACTCGATGAGACCTACTTCTTCGGCGGGCCGCTCCTGCTGCGGGGCCTTGTTGACGCCACGTTGCCGCCGTTGCTCGGCGGCTCGCTGGAGGCCGGCGACCTGCTCGTCAGCCGGGCCATCGAGATCTCAGACGGCCGGTTCCTGCTGGCCCGCGTCCTTCACGCCCGGTTCGTGGCCCTGCCCGCCGGTGATCGGGAACGGTTCGACGACGAACTCGATGCGGTGCTCGCCGCCCCCCTCGACGTCCTTCCCGGCTACCGGTTGTTCACCGTCGTGGCCCAACGCCGGGCGGAGCGGTTGAAAGCGCGTGCTGAACAATTGTTCCAAGCGAACTATCCTCATTCGGCCGGCGTAAGAGAATCAAGGACTGGAAAACATGGCATGAAGGGAAAGGAATGACCATGAACACGATGATGCGCGCCGCTCTTGCGGCGGCTCTGGCAGTGGTGCTTGCCGGGTGCGGCAGTGTGGCGGTGAACAAGTCGATCCGGCTGGCCGACGGTGAGACGCGGGAGGGCAGCTTCACCACGGTGAACGGTTCGGTTACCGTGGGGCGCAACTGCGAGGTTCGCGGCGAATGCCGTACGGTGAATGGCCGGGTCGAGGTGGGCGACGGTTCCCGCGTCGGCGAGTTGAACTCGGTCAACGGCGGGATCACCCTGGGGAGCAAAGTCGAAGTGGCCGGCGATGTGAGCACGGTGAACGGTGCGATCAGCAGCGGCAGCGGCTGCAAGGTCGACGGTGGCCTGAAGAACATCAACGGCGAGATCTCCCTTGACCGCACAACGGTGGGCGGCAACATCCGTACCCACAACGGCGACGTGCTGCTGCGCAATGGCTGCATCGTGGGTGGCGACGTGGTGGTGAAGGACAGCAACAGCAGTCACGACATCGAGCGGGAGTTGCGCATCGAGGTGGCCGGCGGTTCGGTGATCGAGGGTGACGTGATCAGCCGCTCCGACGAGCGGGACGTGGTGGTCTACCTGCTCGACGGCGGTCAGCTCAAGGGTGAGGTCATCGGCGCCCGCATCGCCGAATAATTCAGAACATCGTCCGAGGCCCAATGGCCGCGTTGCACGACGATGCGAAATGCTCACCTGCCACCGGAACAGGCTCCGCGTTTTCATCGTCGTACGCCTTGCCCTTGAACCTCAGCCGATGGCCTGGCCGAGTTTAAACCGTTGCAAAACAGCTGGTTCAGGGGGCGAGCCCGGTGACCATGCACGTGTCGCTGTCCGTCCCACCCGCCGGCTGGTAGGGCGGCTGGTTCCAGGGCGGCGGTGTGACATCCTCGGCGTGCAGGGTGAAGCTGTTCGCCCCCACCAGCGCACCGAGGGCCGGGAACGGCTGGGCCCATGTCACTGTAAAGCTCTCCCCGTCGTCGAGGTTGCTCCAGCCGACCCGCCACCCCGGGTAGCTCTGGCCGCTGGCGGTGAGTACGTCCATCCGGGCCGCCACCCGGCGGTTCTCACCGGGGGTCAGGTTGGTCAGCGTCACGGCGAACTGGCTGCCGAAGGGCAGCGTGCCCTGCGTGGGCACGCAGTCCAGGTCCACGCTCACCGTTTCCACCGTGGCGGTGGAAAAGGTCCAGACATCCCCCTGGATCGGTGGCAGGCCGCCACCGCCGAAGGTCACCTCGTCCACCCGCCAGTAGCATGTGGTTCCCGGGGCCAGCGCCGGCTGGAACTCGGTGCCGGGCTGGCGCCCCATGTATTCGGGGGAGCTGGTGTCGGCCGACGCCACGGCATCGGCGTCGGTGCCGAAATAGACGTCGTGGGACGTGGCCGAGATCCCCGGCACCCAGGCCAGGGCCGTGCCGTCGGTGATGCCCGCGCTGCCGTCCGCCGGGGTGGGGTTTGCCGCCCGGCCGCCGCGCTGGAGGTCGCCGATCGCGTCGACGGAGAGCGTGTGGTTGTAGATCCGCACGTCGTCCACTTCAGCGGCCAGGCGCAGCAATGAAGTGCAGAGTGAGTTCATCGGCATGGCGATGGGGGCGTCCACCGTGGACCAGTGCAGGCTGTTGACGTAGAGCGACGTGCTCGGCCCGTTGCCGACCAGGGCCAGGTGGACCCACTGGCCCACCGGTGCCGAGTAACCGAAACTCGGGTCGTCGCCGCCGAAAACGGTGATGCCCATCTCGTCATTGTTCCACTGCTCGAGCCGGAGGGCTGCCGCCGAAGAGGCGAAGAGGCAGCTGCTGCCGGTGATGTTCTCCGTTTTCCTGATCCACATGGCCGCCGTCCAGGGCGCCGGGATGTCGTCGATGTCGAGGTGCTCCATGTTCACGCGATAGCCGTTCTCGTCGAAGCGCAGGGCCCCGCCGAAGCGGCCCGGCACGGCGTCGTTCTGGAAGCGCATCCCGCCCTCGAGGAAGCCGCGGTGGTCGAAGCCGCTCGAATCGTAAGCGATGAATCCGCTTTCCTCGTCCATCTTCCAGTGGATGGTCATGACCCGCGGTTCCACCGTCACCCGAGCCTTCCGCTCGATGGTGCTGCCGGCCCCGGTGAAGATGATCCGTGCCTCGTGCGCGCCCACCGGTATTTCTCCGGAGGTGACGGAGAGGGTCACCGAGATCCGGGCCTCGCCGCCGGCTGCCAGCGAGCCGGAAGCCGGAGCACAGGTCAGCCAGCTTACGTCGGCCGTGGCCGACCAGTTGAATGGCGCGTCGCCATTGTTCCTCAGGATGAAGGTGCGCTGCCCTTCGGACCAGGCCTCGTGGCGCACACCGCTCACCGCGAAGAGGTCGGTGGGGGAGACGGTAAACGCAGGTGGCGGGGGCATCACCACCACCGAGGGGTCGCCGTAGAGGTTGAACAGGGCGAAGTTGGACCAGATGCCGGGGGTCAGTTCCTGGCGTACGTCGGCCCAGGCCGCACCGCAGGGCTGCCCCTCGACGAGCTTGCCGGCATACTGGAAGCCAAGACCGCCGCTGCTCGTGGACCAGGTGTAGTTCGTTTCTCCCACGTAATACCAGCAGGAGCGGGAAGCGCCCATGGTGGCGATGGCGCCGTGGCGCAGCAGGGCGTAGGCGATGTTGCGCGTGTGTTCCGGGGTGGCGTTCGAACAGGAACCCTGGAAGGTGGCGCCGGGGTGATCGTCGTCCAGGGC
>Ga0180436_10003117_pt1 | contig 15367 bp, 13 predicted proteins | sample SS_ome_2_FD_132434 | JGI IMG/M metagenome (GOLD analysis project Ga0180436, IMG submission 132434) | Hypersaline lake sediment archaeal communities from the Salton Sea, California, USA - SS_3_S_2 metaG | ecosystem: Environmental > Aquatic > Non-marine Saline and Alkaline > Hypersaline >...
GCAGTCGATGCCCTCCTGGTCCTCACCGAAACCGATGCCGCCGTAGCACTCCGCAGGGAACTCCTCCTGGGAGCAATTGGCGAAGGCGACGTCGCCGTGCTCCGGATGGGGAGTTACCTGCAGCAAACCGCCGGCGTCGGCATAGCTGCCAAACCAGTAGACGGGGGTGAAGTTGCCCTGCCAGGAGACGTCGATCGTGGCGAGGGAGACGCCGGTGCCGGCGGCGGGCCAGCCGGCCGTCGGTACTGCGAGGCCGTCGCTCGGCACACACATGCCCCAGTCAACGAAGTCGAGGGTGTGCTCCGGGTAGGTCAGCCCGAAGTCGACTCGGCACCACTGCTTCGCCTCTTCCCAGGCAGCGAGCACGAACCAGATGTTCGACGTTTCGTCGATGCCGCTATTGCGTTCTTCGTGACAGGCGTTGATGTCGCCCGCGGGGCACCAGCCGTCAGGCGGTGGATCCTCGGTGTAGAGCAGGCCGGCCGGGGCGTGACAGATAAAGACGCCGCCCGTGAGATCGTCCGGGTGGGGGATCGTCTCGCACGGGTTCGGGCTGCAGGTCTCCCACTGCGGGTACCAGTTGCCCCCGGCAGCGGCGCACTCGGCCGCGTGAACCAGCATGCAGGCGTCGCCCACGCAGCAGACCGCCGGCGCGGGGCAGTCGACGTCCTCGCAACTCAGGCCCTCGTGCCAGATGCCGCCCTGCGCGGCGCACGCGGCTTCCGTCTCGGTCAGGATGCAGTCGCCGTCGTAGAGGCAACAGGCCCAGGTTTCGATGACGTCCCCGGGGCAGCAGTCGCTGCCCGCGGCTCCCGTGCCGAAGCCGATTGCGCCGTAGCAGGCCGCTTCGTATTCCTGAAACGAGCAGCTGGAGAAGGCGGTGGCGCTGCCCGACTCGGGGTTGGTGGTCAAAGCAACCGTGCCGCCTTCGTAGGCATAGCCACCAAACCAGTAGACCGGAATGAAATTGCCGTTCCACGGCTCGTCGCTCGTCACAACCGCCGTCCCCGTGCCGGGCGCTGGCCACGCGTCCATGGCGATCTCGAGCACCTCGCTCGGGGCACAGATGCCCCATTCGAGAAAGGTGAAGGCGCCGCTTGCGTAGTCGAGACCGAACTGAACTCCGCACCACGCCTTCGCTTCCTGCCAGGCGGCCAGCACGAACCAGACGTTCGACGTCTCACTGATCTCGTCGTTGCGCTGCGCGCCGCAGCTGTCGATCGGGCCGAACGCGCACCAGCCTGCGGCCGGCGGGTCGGCCGAGTAGTGCAGCCCGGTCGGGGCGTGGCAGATGAGGACTCCGCCCGCAAGGTCATCGGGGTCGCGCGGTGGGGCGCTCGAGTCGTGTGCACGCACCGGATTGGTGGGCGCGGCGTGGGTCAAAGTGGGCGCCAAGCAGAGCAAGCAGGCGCAGACGGCAAGCCATCTCATGACAACCTCCCAGCGTCGCGGCCGATCCGGTGGGGATGGTTGAAACGACGGTCACAGCGGCGCAACCAACGCGGGTCCCTTTGAATCCTACCATGAGCCCGAACGGTGACCAAGCGAGCGATGGCGCCCGGGCGCGGGCTCTAGAGCGGGCGGCGCCCGTCGTGAAGCGCGCAGAGAGGCGGAGCACGGCACCGCCGGCTGCGAGCTCGCCAGGAGTGCACGCCGCGGTATGCATTCGCGAATCCCGCTTCTACGGACGCATCGCCTCGCTCTCCGGCGGCAGCCCCGGCTCGATCATCAAGACCTTTTCGCGCATGCAGACCGCGACCCCCGGCGGCGCCTTGCGCGGCTTGCGCACGTAGCGCTTCTCGGTATAGACGACGGGCACCATCGCCGAGGTGCGTGCCTTGCTGTGGTACGCGGCGATCGCGGCCGTCTGCTCGAGGATGCGCCGGCTCGGCGGGTCGCTGTGCCCGCCGGTGCGCAGCACGACGTGGCTGCCGGCCGCGCCGCGGGCATGGAACCAAAGATCGGCCGGTCGCGCGAGGCGGTGGGTAACGATGTCGTTCTCGCGGTTCGAACGCCCGACGAGGACTTCCCACCCGCCCGGCAGTTCAAAGCGGCGCGCCTTGACCGGTGACACCTGCTCGGTTGCGCCCTTGCCGGCCGCACGCGGCTCCTTTCGGTCGTCGCCCCGGGATCGACCGCGTGCGCCGCTGCGTGCCTCGTAGCTCGTTCGATCGAGGGGGCTCGTGCGCGCCGAATGCGCCGCCTGCCAGTCGGCGAGCAGCCGACGCCAGTGGTGGGCGGAGCCGCGCTCGAGCTCGGGGGTCAGCGCTTGCGCCTGATCGAACGCGGTCGCGAGTGCGTCGGGCGTCGGCGGCACGAGCGTCTGCTCCAGCCACCGCCGCACGGCGGCCGTCAGACGCTCGACGTCGGTCGCCCGCCGTTCGCGCACCGGCCGCGCACGCTCCAGACGCGCGGCGCGATCGAACAGGCGCCGGACGTTCTCGCTGAAGCCGAGCTGCGGGTCGAGCTCGATCGCGAGCGTCTCACCCGGTTGGGTGAGGTCGGGCAGGGTGACGCGCGTCGCCTTCTTCGGCACCGCGTGCGCATGGGCAAGCAGCGCTTCGGCCTGGCGGCGAAAGAGCGGGCCGCTGCGCGCCTGCTCGACTTCGCGCGCCAGCTCGCGGCCGAGACGCCGCAGCCGGCGCGCCTCGCGGCGCAGGCGCTGAAGCACGAAGCGCGCGCAGGCCTGATCGCGCCCGTGCTCGATCCAGGCCCGCCCGGCCCGGCGCGCCGCATCCAGCGGGGCATGCGGGCCCTCGCCGCGGGGGCAGGGGTAGGGACTGAGGAAGACGTGTGGCGTGCGCGCGGCCGTTGTTCCCGATTCCCGGCGGCAGATCCACAGCGCGTCCGCCCCCGCGCCGGCGACCGTTCCGGTCGCCACAGCGTTGGGCTCCGTGGCGGACGCAGAACCGCTGCCGGCCGTGGACCCCGTCGCGGGGGCCGTCGCTGCCACCCACGGTTCGACATGCTGGCCGCCGGGCTCGGCGTAGGCCTCGCCCGCCTGCCCGCGGCCCTGCGGCTGCGCGTGGGCGGTCGGGGGATAGCGCTGCTCGACGCGTCCCTCGCGGTCGAGGATCAGGAGGCGACAGGCATTCGGGATCGGATCGAGCACGATCGCCCCGCCAACGAACTCCGCGCTCGGCCCCGCGCCGAGGGCGAGACGCAGAATGCGCCCCGACGCGCCCGGCGCGACCTCCGCGATCGCGGCGCCATCGAGCCGGCGGCGCACCCAGTCGCTCAAGCCATCGGCGGCCGGCGGCCGGCGGGCCGCCCGCTCGATCCAGAAGAGCGGCATCGGCGCCACGAGCAGCAGGTGCAAGTCGAGGCGCGCCGCCGCGGGCGCGGCGGGGTGCAGGGTGAGGATCACTTCTTCGACGCCGGCCGCGCGCGCGTCGGCCAGCCGTGGTCCGGGGCCGAGCGCCGCGCGCACGGCGGCTACGAGGCGAGCGTGCACCGCGTCGGGCTGTCGCGCGGATCGGGTCACCGGTTCTCGCGCGGTCGCAGGCCGTCACCATCCGGCTCGTAGGCGCGATCGCATGCGGCGCAGGCGAGATCGGCCGTCAAGCGCCGCCCGCAGCGGCAGGCCCAGCCGATGCGGCGCGCCGGGTTGCCGGCGACGAGCGCGTGGGCGGGTACGTCATGGGTCACGACGGCGCCGGCGCCGACGTAGCTCCAGGGGCCGATCGTATGGCCGCAGACGATCGTCGCATTCGCGCCGATGGTGGCGCCTTCGCGCAGCAGCGTCGGCAGCCACTTCTCCGACTGGCCCTTGTAGTCGGGGTGGCTGCGCGGGATCGGGTCGTTGGTCAGGACGGCGTTCGGCCCGAGGAAGACGTAGTCTTCGCAGGTGACGAGATCCCAGACGCAGACGCCGTTCTTGACCGTCACGTAGTCGCCCAGTCGTGCGCCCCCTTCAACATAGGCGCCTTCGCCGATGTTGCAGTGGGCACCGATCACCGCTCCCGGCATGACGTGCGCGAAGGCCCAGACGCGCGTTCCCGGGCCGATGCGATCGGATTCATTGATGCCTTGTGGGTGTACGAAAACCTCGTCCACGCTATCCTCCTCCTTCGACCGGCCCCGCGCGCGGGGTATGCCGCGGGGCATGGTAGCATGCCGGGCGGTGCGATGCAGGAGCGACGGATGGTGCGGGTGCGGATCGTCGGGCGCGAGGCGCGCTCTGAGCAGGGGGGCGCCCGCGCGCGCGCGGCGGAGCGCGGCGGGCAGGCGCGCGAGCTGCGCTTTGCCGAGCGCGACTGGGAGGCGCACGTCGCCGCCGGTGACGTGCCGCCCGAGGCGCTCGTCTTCTCGCTCCAGTTGACCGGCGGGCTCTGGCGGCCCGCCCGCGAGCTGCCGCTCTACGACTTCTTCCGCCGCAGCGGCGAAGAGGAGCGCCGCGAGGCGACCTTGCCGCGCCGGCGCTTCCCGGCGTTTGCTGATCTGCCGCGCATCGCCGTCCCGCGCCGCGGCCTGTCGGTGACCGAGCTGCTCGTCGGTGCCAACCTGCTCGTCGCCGTGGCGCTCGTGATCGCCTGGCGCGGAAACTACACGACGCGCATCTGGGACGTCGCCTGGAGCTTCCATCAGCTCCTGCTGCGCGACCGCAATCCGGTCGGGCTCGTGGCGACGATCTTCATGCATGCCGATCTGCGCCACCTCGGCGCCAACCTGCTCGCGCTGCTTCCGGCGAGCGCCTTCGTCGAGTACCTCTACGGGCGGCGCGTCGGCTGGGTCTACCTGCTTGGCGGCCTGGCGGGCGGCGTTGCCTCCTACGCCTTCAAGGGTCACGGTCCGATGAGCGTTGGCGCCTCGGGTGCGGTCTACGCGCTCTACGGCGCCTGCGGCGGCTACCTGCTGCGGCACCTGGGGCGCTTCCCGCGCTGGGAACGCTGGCGTGCGCGCCGCATCTATATTCCGCTCTTGCTCTTCGCCACGCTGCCCTCGATCCTGCACGCCGACTGGCGGGCGCACGTCGCCGGCTTCCTGGGCGGCGTGATCCTGGGGCTCGTGCTCGCGCCCCATGCCCGCGGTCGGGACTTGTTGCTGCCCGATTAGGGCGGTCCGGGGGAGGAGCATGGAACACGATCGCATCGCCGTCGTCGATTTCGGCGGTCAGTACGCGCACCTGATCGCGACCAAGGTCCGCCGCCTGAACGTGCACGCCGAGATCGTCGATCCGCTCGCACCGCTGGAGACGTTGCGTCCCTTCCGCGGATTGATCCTCTCCGGCAGCCCGGCTTTGAGCGCCGCCGGCGAGGGGGCCGACTATACGACCGGCCTCTTCGATCTGCCCGTGCCGATCCTCGGCTTCTGTTTTGGTCATCAGGAGATCGCCAAGCACTATGGCGGGCGCGTCGAACACGCCCGGCGCGAGTACGGTTTCTCGCGGCTGCACGTCATCGCCGAGACGCCGCTCTTTGACGGCCTCGGACCGGAAGAGGTCGTTTGGATGAGCCACGGCGACTCGGTCACGGCGCTGCCGCCCGGCTTCGTCGAGCTTGCCTATTCCGAAGACGAGAGCGGTGCGCTCACCCACCGCAACGCGGCGATCGGCGCGCCCGGGCTGCAGCGCTACGGGTTCCAGTTCCACCCCGAGGTCGACGACACGCCTCATGGGCAAGAGATGCTCGCCAATTTCCTGTTCCGGATCTGTGCCTGCCGGGCGACCTGGACGATCCCGCGCTACGTGGAGGCGCAGATCGCGGCGCTTCGCGACCGGGTCGGGGCGGGCGACGTCTTCCTGCTCGCCAGCGGCGGCGTCGATTCCACCGTCTGCGCGCGGCTGCTGGTCGAAGCCCTGGGGGCGGAGCGCGTCCACCTGTTGCACATCGACAATGGTCTCATGCGCCGCGACGAGAGCGCGCATGTGATCGCTCGCTTTCGTAGCTGGGGCATTACCGCGAACCTCCACTTCCGTGACGCGTCCGACGCCTTCCTGGCGGCGCTCGAGGGCATCACCGATCCGGAAGCGAAGCGCGTGGCGATCGGCAACACGTTCATCGAAGTCTGCCAGCATGAAATGGAGCGGCTCGGTGTGGCGCAGGCATTGCTCGCACAGGGCACGATCTACCCCGACACGATCGAGTCCGCCGGCACCCGCCGCGCCGATTTGATCAAGACGCACCACAATCGCGTGCCGCTGATCGAGGAGATGATTCGCGCCGGCCAGGTGCTCGAGCCGATCCGCGACCTCTACAAGGTCGAAGTGCGCGAGCTTGGCGCCGAGCTCGGCCTCGACGCCGACTTGCTCGAGCGTCACCCCTTCCCCGGCCCGGGGCTCGGCGTGCGCCTGCTCTGCTCGACGGGTGAGATCGACGCCGGCGCCCGTCTCGAGCTCGAGCGCATCACGCGCGAAGCGGTCGCGATCGCGGGCGGCCACGGTCTCGGCGCGGTGGCGATGCCGGTGCGTTCGGTCGGGGTCAAGGGTGACCTGCGCGCCTACGAGTGGCCCGTGCTGCTCTTCGGGGCCGTGCCGTGGGAGCGGATCCTCGCCGCCGCCAATCGGATCTACAAGGAGGTCGACGGCGTCAATCGCTGCTGTTACGACCTGAGCGTGCAACCCGCCGCGGCCGGCGCACGCGCGCGGCCGGCGAAGGCGCCGGGCGAGGAGGCCGCCCCGCTCCATGCGCTCGGCCATGCGCCGCAGCTCGCGGTGCGCGCCGCCGGCGTGACCCGCGCGCGGCTCGATCTGCTGCGTGCGGCGGATCATCACGTCATGGCCGGCCTCGAGCGGCACGGCCTGCTGCGCGCCATCTGGCAGTGCCCGACCGTCGCGCTGCCGCTACGCGCCGACGGCGCGGGCGAGGAGTGGATCGTGCTGCGGCCCGTGTTCTCGGAACGCGCGATGACGGCCCAGCCGGCACCGCTGCCCGATCCGTTGATTGCCGAGCTGCAGGCGGCGATCCTGCCCCTGCCGGGTGTCAGCGGTCTCTGTCTCGACGTCACGACCAAGCCGCCGGGCACGATCGAATGGGAGTAACGCGCTTGCGCGCGGTCGACCGACCCGCGCGGGCGGGCACGCGCCGGTCGCCGCGCCGTGGCCCTGATCAACGTCATTAGAACGCTTCATCCTTTTGCCGCACAAACGGTTCCGCGCTCGATTCGGCCGGGAACCGCTCCGAGGAATGGGTTTTCATCCCAGTGAGGGGCGTGTACACTTGCGCAGTTGCCGCCGGTTCCTCGGCGGCGCGGCGGTTGGAGCGCGTGTCCCGGCAAGGGCACGCCCGCGTGAAGCTCAAGGGGAGGTCCGGCATGCGTAAGTTCTTCTGGCTGGGTGCGGCGCTGATGCTCGTCGCGTGCGTCGCGTGGATGGTGCAGGCGGATGAGGCGAAGCAGGAAGAGCACGCCTACATCGGTTCGTCCTCATGCAAGGCGTGCCACAACCAAGAGGCGAAGGGCCAGCAGTTCACGCTCTGGGAGAATAGCCCCCACGCCCACGCCTACGAGACGCTGCTCAACGAGGAATCGCAGAAGATCGCCGCCGAGATGGGGCTCGAGCAGCCGGCCGCAGAGGCGCCCGAGTGTCTGAAGTGCCACGTGACGGCATGGGATGCGAAGCCCGAGCTGCTCGGCAAGAAGTACGACCAGACCGAGGGGGTCGGCTGCGAATCGTGCCACGGCCCGGCCAAGGACTGGAAGATCAGCCACATGCGCGACGTCGAGAAGGCGATGACGCAGGGCATGATCCATCCCGACGCCGAGCTGTGCAAGACGTGCCACAACGAGGAGAGCCCGACCTACAAGCCCTTCTCGTGGGAGAAGAAGTGGCCGCCGATCGCGCATCCCAATCCGCAGAACGAGGACGAGTAGCAGGCGCGCGGTGCGGCTCCGGCCGCTAGGTGGCCGGCTGCGCGGAAGCGGCGCAGCCCCACGGTAGCGGTGCGGATCGAACCCGAGATGCAAAGAGAAAGCGGGCGCCCGGGGTCTTCCCGGCGCCCGCCTTTTTCGTGCCCCGTTCGGCGACGTGCACCCGCGTGGCGCCGCGCGGCGACATCAGCCCGGCGGGCGTCGTTTACGCCAAGTCATCAACCGTAGGCGTGCTGCCCGCCGAGGAACATGTTCCCGAGGAAGGAGAGGATCACCATCGCGAAGCCGATGATCGCGAGCACGGCCGCCTTGCGTCCCCGCCAACCGCGCCGATAGCGGGCATGCAGGTAGCCGGTGTAGAAGAGCCAGATGATCCAGGAGCCGACCTCCTTCGGGTCCCAACTCCAGAAGCTGCCCCACGCGCTGTAGGCCCAGATCGCGCCAGCGAAGAGCGCGCCGAGGGTAAAGAGCGGGTAGCCGATCGAGATCACGCGGTGGTTGAGCGCATCGAGGCGGGCGAGCTCTTCGGGCTCGGCATCAGCCCGGCGCGCCTTGATCAGGTAGGCGATCGCCAGCCCGCAGGACAGCGCGAAGGCCCCTTCCGCCAGCGCCGCCATGCTGACGTGGATGTGGAGCCAGTAGCTCTGCAGCGCCGGCACGAGCTGCTGGTAGATCTCCTTCGGCACGATCGAGGCAATCGCCATCATGCCGAGGATCAGCGGGCTAACATACATGCCGACTTCGAAGCGCCGCGTGCGCGCGACGAGGATCACGAGCGAGATCGCCGCCATCCAGGACATGACGCTGGCGTATTCGAACATCGACGTCAGCGGCGGATGGCCGCTCAGATTCCAGCGCACGCCGAGGGCGATCGTCTGCAGTGCGGCGCCGACCGCGACCAGTCCCGTGGCGATCACCCCGGCCGTCGCCCGCTGCAATGCCGCCCGCAGGAGATAGAGCACGAAGCCGACTCCGTAGAGGATGAAGGAGACGGTGAAGATCTGGACATCGAGCGTACCGCTCACGCGTTCCTCCTTTTGGCGGGAGACACCGGCGCACCCTCCGCCGGTTCCAGTGCGCGCGCGATCTGGATCGTCAGCGGCGTGGCGCTGCGCTCCCACGCCGCGCGGGCAAACTCGGGTGCCTGCGGAGCGGCACCCTGGTGCAACACGGCGACATCCCAGCCGGAGGCTGCGCGCCGCAGGCGCACCCAGATGCGCTCGGTGCGCAGCAGGAAGGCGAGCATCGTGCCGAGCGTCATGACGGCGAATCCGGCCCAGACCCACGGCGCCCCCGGATGGGTGGCGATCTCGATGCCGCTTACGAACTCCGGCCCGAGATCGGCGATGCGCACCGGCAGCTCGGGCGCCGTGCCGACCGCCATGCCGGGGTGGAAGAGGAAGTACCAGCTTCGCCCGGCGAGTGAATCGCCGTGGAAGATGGCGAGCTGCGCGGCTGGATTGGCAAACTCCTGCGACGCGAGCGCCGGGCCATCGGCGGTCACGCGGAAGTCGGCCAGGAACGTGTCGACCGCGACCGCGTAGCGCGTGCCGGGCAGCGCCACGCGCTCACCCCACGGGATCGTGATCGTCATCGGATCGCGGAAACCGTCGTGGCGCTCGGCGTGCGGGCCGCGGCTGCCGGGCATGCCGCGCGGGGCGCCGGTCGCATCAGCGGCTTGCGGATCGGAATCACCCTCCCCGTCGTCCCCCGCGTCCGCGCCTCCCGGCAGCGGAAACCCGGCGCGATCGAAGGCGAGCTCGAGATACCGCAAGCGGCGCGGATCGCGCCGGTAGGAATTCTGATAGAAGCTGAAGCCGCGCTCGCGGAGAGGATGGTTGACCTCGATCTCGAGCTGCTCTCCCGCGAGCTGCCCCGCCGCAGTCGTGTCCGCGCCGATCTCCCGGTAGAGGGTGACGGTCGAGACGTAGTCGGCGATCCGACCGCGCGCACCGACCTCGATGTCGAACGCGTTGAGCTCGAGCGTGAGCCCCGCTTCCGGCACCGTCACCCGCTCGCCCGGGCGCAGCCAGAGCATCTCCGCGCGGCCCGAGAGGCTCATCGCAATCGCTCCGACGACGAGCAGCAGGAAGCCGAGATGCGTCAGCACCGGTCCGAGCCGCGCCAGGCCGAAGCGCAGGCCGGCGTAGCGCACCTCTTGCGGAGCAGCCGTCGTGATCTGTGTCTCCCGCAGGCGGAAGAGCCGCCGGCGCAAGAGCGCCGCGACGCGCGTCGGGGCGTTCTCGTCGCGTGTGCGCCACAGACGTGTCTCGCGCGATCGCAGCAGCGCATCGCTCGCAGCGGGCAGGGTGATCGCCGCGCGCCAGCTCCCCCGCCAGCGCTTGATCGTGCAGGCGAGCAGACTCAGCGACAGGAGTCCCAGCAGCGACTGGAAGAAGAAGCAGCGAAAGGGGCGCAGCGGAACGACATTCGAGAGCAGCCAGATCAGCGGTTCATCCTGGCGCGCGGCGAATTGCACGCGGGCAAGCTCACCCCGTACCGGTAGCTGGTCGATGACGAGAATGCCCAGAATGCTCGCCACAGCGAGGATCAGCAGGATCGCGATCGCGAATCCCGTGCTGCTGAGCAGCTCGTAGAGCTGGCCCCAGACCTGGCGCGCCGGTCTGCCGCCCGTGCGGGTCGGCCTCTGCTCGCGCTCTGCCGCCGCCGTCATTGCCCCTCCCGAATGCGGACTGGGGAGCATACCCGATCGGCCGCGCGACCGCAGCCGGAAAGAGGCCCGCGCTTGCCGCCGCGGGGTGAGCTGCGTAGGCTCACGCGTGATGGAACGCCAACCCTGGTATGCGGACGGCCTGCGCTTCCGCTGCACGCAATGCGGGCAGTGCTGCCGCGGCGCGCCCGGCAACGTCTGGCTGACGGAACGCGAGGCGGCGGCCCTGGCGGCACAGCTCGGCCTGACGCCCGAGGCGTTCCGCCGGCGCTACACGCGCCGGCGCAAGTGGCACGGGATCCGCCTGGCAGAGAAGGCGAACCTGGATTGCATCTTCTATCGGCCGGGCGGGGGCTGCACCGTCTATGCGCTGCGACCACGCCAGTGTCGCACCTGGCCCTTCTGGCGCCGCGTGCTCGCATCGCCGGCGACGTGGGCCGAGGCGGCTCGGGACTGCCCGGGCATCGACCGCGGGCGTCTCTACCGGCGCGAGGAGATCGAACGCCGCCTGGCCGACGACGGCCTGCCCGACGGATGGTGAGACGTCCGCGGCTATAACCCGAGCTGGAATCCGATGCTGGCGACGTCGACATCGTCGTAGCGCGGCGGCAGCGCGCCGTGCACGAGCTTGAGCAAGACGGCCGTGCGCGTCGCGCGGCCCACGTACCAGCGCCAGGTAAGACTCGTATGGCTGCGGCGCCGTTCGCGCGAGAGATCATAGAAGAAACGGTGGCGGACGAGTAGATCGACGGGGCGCAGCAGCGGGGCGACCGCAAGCAGTTCAACCTCCAACCGCCGCCGGTCGCTCAGCGGGTCGCCGCCCGAGCGCACGCGATGTAGGTAGCGGTAGCCGATATGCACCGTCGGCGGCACGAAACCGCGCGGCATCTCGATCAGGCGGTGCCAGTAGAGGAGCGGCCAGTCGAGCCCCGGAACCGAAAAGGTGACCGCGGGCCCGAAGACGTAGTCGATCCGCTGCAGGCCCTGGTCCGCCTCGATTCCCGCGGGCACGAGCTGGAAACCGTAGGCCTGCACGTGACGCTGCCCGCTAGCAAGCGCCGGAAGCGTGTAGGTTCTCAGCCAACTGAGCTGCAGCTCGAGATCGACCTGGTTGTGGCTCCGCCGCGGGCGGCGCTCGACGGCGAGCATGCCATCGGCGGCGAGTCCCCACCCGAGCACCTGCGCGCCGAGCGCACGCTGGAGCACCGGTGCGGCCAGACGCAGCCGGAAGTCGACGCCGACGCGCTCTTCGGCATCATCCAGCGTGCGCAGGTCGAGGGTGCCGGTCGTGTAGCGATCGCAGAAGCGCACGAAGCGCACGAAGCCATCCTCGCCCCGCGCGGTGAGCGCCGCGGAGGGGACGACGCGGATCGCCCGCGCGGAGACCGGCGGCAGGTCGATGCGCAGCGTGTAGGCACAGGCCGGATCGAGATCGGCATAGAGCACGGCGCCCGTGCATGTCTCCGGTTCTGCGCCGACGCCGCGCCAGACGACGGCCGCGATCGTGAGCGGCTCCTGCGGCTGGCAGTCGCTGTGCAGCGCGTAGCGGAAGGCCTCGCGCGCCTGTTCGCGCGCCACCGCGACCGGTCGCCCGTCAGGATCGGCGAAGCGCACACGAATCGAGTAGCGGTAGTCGAGCGCTCCGGGGCGATCGGGTGGGGTCACCTCGAATACGGCCAGCGCTTCGCTGCCGGCCGCACCGGCACGTGCCGGCAGGCCGAGCCAGGCGATGAGCACGATGCCCAGGCACGCGGCGCCAAGGAGCCTCATCGCGCACCCCGCGGGCGGGCGTCTTCGTCGGCGAGCGGCATCACCGCGGCGGCAATGCGGTCGCGGATCGAGCGCAGCTTGCGGTTGCGGTTTTCAAAGAACTCGGGGCTCAGTTGGTCGACCGTGTAGCCCTCGCGCCGGAAGAGGTCGGCCAGTGTCGCCGTCAAGGTCTCGCGCCAGAAGGAGGGCCAGTCCGCCGGAGCCGGATCCGCGAGGACGTCCTTCAAGCGTGTGTCGAGAAACGCCTCCAGCGAAGGCAGCGGCGGGTTGCGCCGTACGATCAGATAGACGGCGGTGTAGAGCAGCTGGGTGACACGCGCAACGGTCATCGATTCGCCCGCACCTGATCTGGTGTCGGAATCTCGTTCCACCAGACGGTGCGGACGATGCCATCCTCGAGCCGCAGTGTCACGGGCAAACGCCTATAGTACTGCCGGAGCGCGCGTTGCGGAGCGTAGCCGACCGGGAAGTTGGGATGGTGCTGCAGCCGCCAGCGCTGAGCCTCGCGTGGTCCGCCCGGGACGGCCGCGATCACGTCGAGCGCTCCGCCGCCGGCGATCGCCCGCAATGCGGTCACGCCCGTTTCGCACGCCTCGCAGTTGGGCGCGACCATGACGAGCAAGACGTCCCCCTCGGCGACCGGCTGGCGCAGACCGGCGATCGCGATGTCGCTCAAGTCGTCGCCCGGTCCGATGCCGACGACGAGACCGTCGATCGGCAGACTCGGCCCGAAGGCGACCAGGATCAGCACCGGCACGAGCAGGATCGCAAAGATGCTCCACTGCCAGGGACGGGTGCGAAAGCCGCGCAGCAAGAAGATCGCAAGCAGCGACGCGAGGACGACAATCGTATCTTCGATGATCACGTCCCGCGGACCGCGCTCGAGGGCGCGCCCGAAGCAGCCGCAGTCGCCCGCATTCCCGTGCGCCCAGGCCCAGGCGGTGACGCCGATGAAGCCGAGCATCAGGAGAATGTTCAGCCCGAGCGTGATGCGCGGCAAGACGAACGAGACAAGGGCGGCCGCCAGGACGAGCTCGACGGCGACGAAGAAGAAGGCGAGAAACGGCGACCAGGAGGCGGGCGTCACCTCGTAGCCTGAGATCTGTTCCGCGAACATCGCTGGATCGCCCGCCTTGAAGAAGGCGGCGATCACGAGGACCGCGGCGGCGAAGAGCGTCAGCAGGTAGGCGATCACCGTCTTGGCGTGCATCGTTGGCTGGCTCCGCGCGGGGCGTCGCTCCCTCTAGCGCCCGCGATCTGCGTCAAGGATGTCGACCAGATCCCACTCGACCGCCATCTGCGGTTCGCTCTCGATCCGCCCGACCTCGGTCCCGTCGCGGAGAATGACCAGGGTCGGCGTCGTATAGATCGCGTGGCGCTCGATCAACTCGGCCGGCTGACTGACGTTCTCATCCAAACCGACGAGCTCGACCGTGATCTGCTCGTTCTCGCTCTGATCGACGGTCGCCAGCAACGCGGGAACGACATGCTTGCAGACGCTGCACCACGTTCCGAAGAAGGCGATGACCGTGACCGGGGCGTCGACCGCGGAAAGCACGCGCAGCGCCGCCGGATCGGGCGTGTAGTCGGCCGCCCGCCGTTCGTAGATCGGCTGGCGGGCCTGAAGCTCGGCGCGCGTGATCGTGCCGACCAGCGGTGGGACGGGGGCGATCGCCACGTCGGCATACGCGTCGGCGAAGAGGATCTGGCCCTCGTTGTCGGTCATGAACATCCCGGCCGAGGTCGATCCGGATGCCGGCAGGGCGCACGGAAGACCCTCATCGAACTCGACCTCCACGCGCGGATAGGCGCGGACATCGCTCGTGGCGAGTGAGACCTCATAGATCAAGGGCCAGCGCTCGGCGACGCAGAGCATCACCTGGTAGTCGGCGCTGTCGAAGACCTCGCCCGGCAGGACGAATTCATCGCCGGCGACATACTCGGCCGGCGGCGTGAAACCGGCCGGCAACTCGAAGACCGTCAGGCGCATGCAGAGCTCGGGATTGGCGATCCAGCGCGGTGGCTGATCGGCGTCCGCTCCGCCGTCCGCCGCGGCCGCTTCAGCCGGCGCCGCGGCGAGCGTGGCGCCCAGCAGCATCAGCAGTAGCGCCCGGCGCGACGTCACGCCGGGCGTCCACCACCCGTTCGCTCGCCTGAACCCTCGCCTCTGTATCTTCATCACGCGACCTCTAACGCTTCGCGGCCCGCGGCCGTCCCGGCCGCACGCCTTCCACGCTCACCTCGGAAACGCCAACTCCTACACGGGCTTTTTATTCCGGGTTCCGCGGGGCGGTATGGGGAAGACTTATTCGATCACGGCGAGAATCTGATTCTGCGTCACGCTGTCGCCTGCCTTGACGAGGACCTCCTTGACGACCCCATCGTGCGGCGCGGTGATCTCGTTTTCCATCTTCATCGCTTCCAGAATGACGACCACATCCCCGGCCGAGACCGCGTCGCCGACCGCGACCGGAACCTTGATGATCAGGCCCGGCATGATCGCGGTCAGTGCCCCGGCGCCGGCGGCGACGCTGCCGGCGGTGGCCAGCTCCTCTTCGGCCGGAAGCAGTCCTTCGGTTTCGAAATCGCGCGCGATGCCGTCGACCACGGCGCGTTCACCATCGAGCTCGACCGTGTGGCGGATCGCGCCGAGCTTGATCGTCTCGCCCTCGATGCGCGGCTCGAAGCGCTTGCCATTGACCAGCAAGGCCTGGCCCTGTTGCTCGATCTCGTATTCCTGGCCATCGACTCGAAGCGTGAAACTGCGACTCATCAAGCGCCCTTTCTGCCTGTCTCTGCTCGCGCGCCGGCCCACGCGCCGCCGTGCCGATTCCCGCGTGACGCGCTATCGCTGCGCATCTCTCTAGAACACGCCCGTGCCGACGCCCGCCCATTGGCGTTGCCCGCGGCCGAGCGTGCGCCAACCACTGACCCCGCCGTTGTTCCCCGGCGCGCCGGCCGGCTGTCGCTCGTGCTCCTTGATCAAGCGCGCGGCGATCGCGGCGGCGATCGTCTCGTGCCGTTCGATCCCCTCGTGCAGCGACTGCAGGAAGGGACCCGCCACCTGCGGGAAGAGCGCGTAGGAGATGACGTCCTCTTCGTTGCGCGCCAGGTCGCCGA
>Ga0180436_10003119_pt1 | contig 15365 bp, 16 predicted proteins | sample SS_ome_2_FD_132434 | JGI IMG/M metagenome (GOLD analysis project Ga0180436, IMG submission 132434) | Hypersaline lake sediment archaeal communities from the Salton Sea, California, USA - SS_3_S_2 metaG | ecosystem: Environmental > Aquatic > Non-marine Saline and Alkaline > Hypersaline >...
GCCGAGGCGGGGTTGTGATGTCCAAGATCGTCATCACCTGCGCGGTCACCGGGTCGATCCACACACCGACGATGTCGGATGCCCTGCCCTACCGGGCGCAGGACATCGCCGACCAGGCGGTGGGCGCGGCCGAGGCGGGCGCCGCCATCCTGCACCTGCATGCGCGCGACCCGGCAAACGGCCGCCCCTCGGCCAGCGCCGATCATTTCATGGCCTTCCTGCCCGACATCAAGGCGCGCACCGACGCGATCGTGAACCTGACCACGGGCGGCAGCGCCGTCATGACGCTGGATCAGCGGCTGGAAGGGCCGATGCGGGCCGAACCCGAGATGTGTTCGCTGAACATGGGCACGATGAATTTCGCGCTTTACCCGATGGCGAAACGGTATTCCGACTGGAAGTTCGACTGGGAAAAACCGTTCCTCGAAAATTCCGACGACCTGGTCTTCAAGAATACCCCGCGCGACATCGAACAGGTGCTGACGCGGATGGGCCGCGACCGCGGCGCCCGGTTCGAGTTCGAATGCTACGACACCGGGCACCTGACGATGCTGAAGCATTTCGTCGACCGCGGGCTGGTCGAGGGGCCGATCTTCCTTCAGTTCGTGTTCGGCGTGCTGGGCGGCATGGCCCCGGAACCCGAAACCCTGACCCACATGAAGCGGCTGGCCGACAAGTATTTCGGCGACGGCTACCAATTCTCGGTCCTCGCCGCGGGGCGGGCGCAGATGCCGCTTGCCATGATGTCGGCGGCGATGGGCGGGCATGTGCGCGTGGGGCTGGAGGATTCGCTGTTCCTGTCGCGCGGCGTGCTGGCGAAATCCAATGCCGAGCAGGTGGAGAAGATCCGCAGCCTGGTCGAAGGGCTGGGCCGCAGGGTGGCAACCCCGGACGAGGCGCGCGCGATGCTGGGCCTGAAGGGCGCGGACCGAACGGCGTTCTGAGATGGCACCACATTCGATCAGACTGGCCGGGCCGGAAGACATGCCGGCCCTGAACGCGGCGCTGACGCGCCTGTCGGCGGATCTGGGCGACCGGCACGTGGCGACCGAGGCGGCGCTGACCATGGCCTGCACCGGGCCGCGGCCCGCCTGCTACGGGTTTCTGGCCGGGCCGGGCCCAGAAGGTGCCGCGCTGGCCGCGCCGCTGTTTTCCACGACGCGTGGCATGGCCGGCCTTTACGTGTCCGACCTGTGGGTCGCGGCCGAGGCACGCGGCACCGGGCTGGGCCGCAGGCTTCTGGCCCATGTCGCGCGGTTCGGGGCCGACAATTGGGGCGCCGGGTTCCTGAAACTGTCGGTCTATGACGACAATGCCGATGCGTTGGCCTTTTACGGCCGGCTGGGGTTTTCGGGCATCCCGCGCGACCGGGTGCTGATGCTGGCGGGCGCGGCGCTGGCCGATCTGACGAAAGGAACCGGATGAAGGGTTTTCTCGACCCGCGCCAGGCGGCGCATGATCCAAGGCATTTCATGGCCAACGGCGCCCTATTGCCCAACCCGGAGGTGCCCGCGCGCGTCGATATCCTGCGACGCGGGGCCGAGGCGGCGGGGTTGGCCTTCGCGGCACCGCGGGATGGCGGGATGGGGCCGATCGCCGCCGTTCACACGGCCGAATACCTGACCTTCCTGCGCAATATCTACGCCCGCTGGCGCCGGATCGAGGGAGCGGGGGAAGAGGTGATCCCGAACATCCACCCCGCCAATCGCGGCGACGGCTATCCGCTGTCGGCGGTGGGCCAGGCCGGGTACCATCAGGCCGATACCGCCTGCCCGATCGCCGCCGACACCTGGATTTCGGCCTATTGGTCGGCCCAGACGGCGCTGGCGGCGGCCGACGCGGTCGCGGGGGGCGACCGGGCGGCCTATGCGCTGTGCCGTCCGCCGGGCCACCACGCCTTCGCCGATCTGGCGGGGGGCTTCTGTTTCCTGAACAATTCCGCCGTGGCCGCGCAGGCGCTGCGAGACAGGGGCCTGCGGCCCGCGGTGCTGGATGTCGACGTGCATCACGGCAACGGGACGCAGGGCATCTTCTATGCGCGGCCCGACGTGCTGACGGTGTCGATCCATGCCGATCCGGCGCGGTTCTACCCGTTCTTCTGGGGCCATGCACAGGAACGCGGCGAAGGGCCGGGCCTCGGTGCCAACCTGAACCTGCCCCTGCCTCGCGGCACCGGCGACGAAACCTATCTGAAGACGCTCGACAAGGCGCTGGAACGGTGCCTCGATTTCGGCGCCGACGCGATCGTCGTGGCCCTTGGCCTTGACGCGCACGAGGACGACCCGTTCCAGGGCCTTGCCGTCACCACGGCCGGTTTCACCCGCATCGCGCGCGCCATCGCGGCCACCGGCCTGCCCCTCGTCGTCGTGCAGGAAGGCGGCTATGTCTCGGACGCGCTGGGGGCGAATCTGACCGCATTCCTGACCGGGCTGAAAGAGGCATGAGATGATACTGGAATTCCGCATTCTGCATCTGCACAAGCGCTTCCCGCTGCGTATCAGCCGGGGCGAGATCACCGGTTCGGACAACCTGTTCGTATCCGTCACCGAAGACGGCGTGACCGGCTGGGGCGAAATGGCGCCGGGCCCGACCGAAGGCGCCGACACGCCCGAGGAAGGCCGGCGCATGCTGGTGGATTTCGACGGCCTCGACCCATCGATCCACCGGACCTGGGCCAACATGCGCGCGGCCGGCATCGCCCCTTGCGCGATGGCCGCGCTTGACATGGCGCTGTGGGATTTGCGCGCCAAACAGGCGGGCATGCCGCTTTACCGCCTTCTGGGCCTTGCGCGCGAGGCGGTGGTCAGTTCCGTCACCGTGGGCATCAACCCGCCCGAGGTCGTTCGCGAACGCGTCCCGCTGTTGCTGGATCGCGGCGCGAAGGCGCTGAAGATCAAGCTGGGGTCGCCCGAGGGGATCGAGGCCGACAAGGCGATGTTCGCCGCCGTGGTGGAGACTGCGCGGGGCGCCACCCTGCGGGTCGACGCGAATGGCGGCTGGTCGCTGGACGATGCGCGGCACATGATGGGCTGGCTGGCCGAGCGCGGCGCCGAATACATCGAACAGCCGCTGGTGCGCGGCGCCGAAGACCAGTTGCCGGATCTTTTCAGGGACCGCGCGCTGCCGATCTTCGTCGACGAAAGCTGCCGGATGTCGCAGGACATTCCGGGTTTCGCCGATTGCGTGGACGGCGTGAACCTCAAGCTGATGAAATGCGGCGGCATCACCGAGGCGCTGCGCATCGTCGCCACGGCGCGCGCCTTCGGGCTGAAGACGATGATCGGCTGCATGGGCGAAAGTTCCGTCGCCATCGCGGCGGGCGCCTCGCTGGGCGCGCTGTTCGACTATATCGACCTCGATTCCCACCTCAACCTCGACCCCGATCCGGCCACGGGCGCGCCCTTCGCGCAGGGCGTGACCCTGCCCGAGGATCGCCCCGGCCATGGAGGAGCCCCCAAGAATGCTTGATCCCGCCACCCCGATCGCGATCTATGCCGAGGCCGCGATGGGCCTCATCAACGCCAAGATGGCCGAAGGCATCCTGCGCTATGGCCGCAACCCCGTGGTGGCCGTGATCGACAGCCACCAGGCCGGCAAGTCGGTACGCGAGGTCTGTACCGTCGACAGCGGCGTGCCGATCGTGGCCGATCTCGACGCCGCGATGGCGCTTGGCGCGCATGTGCTGGTTCTGGGCACCGCGCCGTCGGGCGGGCGGGTGCCGCCGGAATGGATGGCGGTGCTGGCCCATGCCGTGCAATCGGGCCTGTCGATCGTCAACGGGTTGCATGACCGGCTGAACACCCATTTCGGACACGACCTGCAACCGGGTCAGTGGATCTGGGACATCCGCACGCCGGTGGGCGACCTGCCGCCGATCGGCACCGCCAAGGCGGCGCTGCTGGGCAATACCCGGGTGCTGATGGTCGGGACCGACATGGCGGTCGGCAAGATGACCGCGGGTCTGGAACTGCATCGCAGCCTTCAGGCACGGGGCCGGAACGCGGCCTTCCTGGCCTCGGGCCAGACCGGGATCACGATCATGGGCCGCGGCATTCCGCTGGATGCCTACCGGGTCGACCATGCCAGCGGCGCGGTCGAACGCATGGTGCTGGAAGCCGCCGAACACGACGTTGTGGTGGTCGAGGGCCAGGGATCGCTTCTGCATCCCGGCTCCACCGCCACCCTGCCGCTGATGCGCGGCAGCGCCTGCAACGCGATGATCCTGTGCCACCGGGCCGGGATGGAGACGCTGGACACGCTCGACCATGTCCGCATTCCGCCCCTGCCGGACGTCATCGCGCTGAACGAGATGACGGCCTCGGCCAATGGCGTTCTCACCGGTGCCAAGGTCCGGGGCATCGCCCTCAACACCGCCAAGCTGGACGAGGCGGCGGCACGCCGGGCGATCGACCAGGCGGCGGCGGAAACGGGTCTGCCCGCGACCGACCCGGTGCGCTACGGCGCCGATGTTCTTGCCGCGGCGCTGGACGTCTAGGCCCGGTCAGGCCCCGCGCGCGAAGGCGTGAAGCATATCGATCTGCGCGTCCGATTCGATCCATTGGGGATTGGCCGCGCGCACTGCGGCAATGGCGGCCTCGGCCGTCATGCCTTCGTGGATCAGTTGCGCGGCCAGCATCGTGCCCGTGCGGCCCTTGCCGGCGCGGCAATGGTAGATCGCCGCCCGGCCCTGGGCCGTCGCCTCGGCGACGCGGGCACATAGGTCGCGCGCCAGGGCCGGCGACGGGGCCATCCGGTCGGGCACCGGCAGGTACAGGCTTTCGATTCCATAGCGCCGGAACCGGTCGGGATCGGGCTGCCATTCTTCGGTCAGGGTCACCAGCAGCCCCGTGCCGACGCGTTGCAGGGCCTCCAGGTCGCGATCCATCGGCGCCAACAGACCGGGCTGTGCGGCGCCGCCCAGTTCCCCTGGGCGCAGCCAGCAGAACCCCCGTGGCCCGAAATAGGCCGCCACCGCACCGTCTCGCCCTTCGGTCATCCGATCCTCACCACCACTGTCGCCTCCGGTCCGTAGGGTGCGCGGCAACCGCCCGCACCCCCCAAGGGAAGACGACGGATAGGTCGAAATGCCAAGCCATCCGTTCGCATGGCTATTCCGCAAGGCTTAGTTGGCGCTATTGATTTTCACGGTGTTGTAACGAGTTGGGAGCCAGGGCTCATGGCGGATCGACGGCCCGCGCCGGCGGAAACGGCAAGTTCGTGCGCCACGGAAACCGGGCGTTTCGCACGATGAGCGGCCTGCCCAGAATCGGCGCCGCCTCTGCCGCCCGCCTTGCAGCCGCGCGCGACGCGCTCGACCAGGTGGCCCAACGCGACCTGCCCGAGGCCGATCCCCTGTTGCGCACCGCGCGCGAGCGGGTCGAAGACACGTCGGTCACGATTTCGGTCGTGGGCCAGGTGAAGGCGGGGAAAAGCTCTCTCATCAACGCGCTGACCGGAACCGTCGGGCTGTTGCCGACCGAGGTCAATCCCTGGACGGCGGTGATCACCAACCTGCATTTCGGCCATCCCGGCCATCAGCCCGGCAGTGCCGTGTTCCGGTTCTTCAGCAAGGAAGAATGGGACCGGATGCTCGACGGCGGGTCCGAATCGCGCCGTCTGGCCGAGGAATACCTGCCCGGCTTCAAATCCGAGATCCTGGCCGGTCAGATCCGCGAGATGCAGGACCGCGCCAAGGCCCGGCTCGGCGACCTGTTCCACCTGCTTCTGGGCAAGGATCACCGGTTCGCCAGCGTCACGCCCGACATTCTCGAACGCTATGTCAGCGCCGGCTATGGCGGCGGCACGGCAGGCGACCCGAATGCCGGCAAGTTCTCGGCCATCACCAAAAGCGCCGAGGTCTATCTGGCCCCCGGCCCGTTCCAGTTGCCCGTCACCGTATCCGACACGCCGGGCATCAATGACCCCTTCCTGGTGCGCGACGAGATCACGACGTCGAGCTTTCGCCAGGCCGATGTCTTCGTGGTCACGCTGTCGGCGCACCAGACGCTGAACCCCGCCGATATCGCGCTGCTGCGGCTTCTGTCGCATCACGGCGGCCGGCGTGTGGTGATCTTCGTCAACCGCATCGACGAACTGGACGATCCGGGCCGGACGGTGCCCGAACTGATCGAGTCCCTGAAGGCGCGGCTGGCGCGCGAGTTCGGCGGCAGCATGCATGAGGTGATCGCGGGCAGCGCGCGCTGGGGCGCGCTGGCCCAGGCCGGCAAGGAAGCGCTGGCCGCCGCGTCGGAACCCGCCAGCCTGGCCTGCGCGCGCGCGATGGGCGTGGAAGACGGCACACCGCCGCGCGAGGTTCTGCTGCGCGTCTCCGGCATGGCGCGGCTGGCCGAGGTTCTGGGCGAGGCGATCCACGCCGCGCGCGTGGCGCCCGACCTGACCGATGCGTTGTCGCAGGCCCGCGACGGCCTGGCCTATCTTGGCGAGGCGCTTGAAGACCGTCTGAAGCGCGAGACGGGCGCGGTCGCGGCCAGCGACGATCTGCGCCTTCTGGCCCAGCAGGAAAGACTGGCGATCGAGACGCGGCTGTCCAGCCTCAATCAGCTCGATGCCGAATTGCCGCGAATCGTGGCCGACGGACGCGACCATCTGCGCGAAACCTGTTCCGAAGCGACCAAGGCCGCGATGCTGGCGATCCGCGATGCCGTCGACCGGTTCGTCGACGATCAGCTGGTGGCCTTCCGCGCCGCGCTGGTCGCCGATGGCAACGCCGAAAGCTGGAGTTTCGACACCGCCGCGGTCGAAGAGAGGGCCCAGCGCCATGTCTCCGAAAACTATGAAACCGGGCGCGGCGATCTGGACGAGGTGCTGCGCAGCTACGCCATCCGTCTGAACGGTTTGCTGGCGCCGGTGATCGGCACCCTGCCCATCGACCGGCTGCTGGACGGGTTGCCGAATTTCCGGATCATGCCGGGGTTCCGGGCGCGTTCGAACCTGGTGGAGGTGGAACTGACGCGCGAACGCGGCTGGCGGTTCTGGCGCAGCCGGGTCATGGCCGAGGACGAGGCGGTGGAAAGGATCGCCAAGGTCATCCGAGCCGAACTGCACCCGCAACTGGCCGAGTTGCAGAAGGCGATCTCGCGCGCGCTGGCGGGGCGCAATGCCGCGGCGCTCGATCGCCTCGACGGTCTTCTGGGCCGCGCGCATGACCTGATCGCGCGCGAGAAGGCCGACCTGCGCACCGATGCGCTGGCCCTGTCCGGCGAAATCGACGCCGAGGCTGCCGCGCGCCTGCGCGCGCTTCGCGCGCAACGGGCCGACGCGCTGCGCGACCGGATCGCGGTTTTCGCAGGGGCGCGGCACCTGCTTGAGGCGCAGATCCGCCCCGCCCGTTCCGGCGACACATTGCGAGTCGCGTTCCAGCGCCCGGCCAGCGCCTGAGGCCGGCCCGATGCTTGCGACACGGATCATCGAGACCGGCACAGCGATTGCCCCCGCCGGGGCCGGGCCACGCCGCAGCGTCGTCGTCGCGGGCGAATTCAACAGCGGCAAGTCTGCATTGATCAATCTTCTGGCCGGTCGGCCGGTTCTGCCCGTCTCGGTCGCGGCAAGCCAGATCGGTGTCGTCAGCCTGTTGCCCGCCGATTCAGGCCGGCGCCTGGCCCTGGCCGGCGGGGCACTGGTCGAGGGCGATGCCCCGGTTCCGGCCGCCGGCCTCGACCGGCTGGACATCGAAACGCCCTTCGCGCCCTATCCCGATACCGCGCTTTACGAGGTCACGCTCGAGCGCGACCGCGAGCCGAGCGCGACGCAGCACGCGGTCCTCGATGCGGCCGATCTGCTGATCTGGTGCACGATGGCCCAGCGCGCCTGGACGCTGACCGAGATCGGGATACTCGAATCCCTGCCCGATGACCTGCGCGCGGGCGCCGTTTTGGCCGCAACGCGGGCCGACCTTCTGCGCAACGACGCGGCCCGCGCGCGGGTGAAGGAAAGGCTGCAACGCGAAGCGGGCGACTTCTTCGATCGGGTGATCCTGGTGCAGGCGGGCAACCCCGCGGCCGATCGTACCGCGTCGGGTGCACAGGCTCTCGATGCAGCGATCCGCGACCGGCTGCGCCGGTCACCTCGGGCATCCGGCCCCGCGTTGAAACCGCTGTCGCGGATGCCCGAACTGGCACCGCCCTGTGTGTGCCTGACGTGGCACATCGCGATGCAGCAAGCGCTTGCGGGAACCAACGGTGACGTTTCCCTGCGCGATGGCATGGCGTCCCTTCTCGACCGGCTGGCAAATGCGGCCGACCCGGTCGACCGCAAGCTGTCCGAAACCTATGCCCCGCGCCTTGCCGGGACCGGCCCCGAAGAATTCGAGGATTTCGCCGATCTCGCGATCCAGTTCGAGGAAGACCTTCTCAGCCTGCACCGATCCCGCGGTTGCACCACCGACACCGGCACCAAACCGGTGAATCCGGGGGCCGCCCCGACAGACCAAGCGCAACGAAAGGACACCTGATGTCGCTGGACAAAGCACTCAACGAAGCCATGAACAACGTGCCGGAATGCCTGGCCGGCGCCTATGTCGACATGTCGACGGGCATGCTGCTGGCGGTCAGGACGCTGGATTCGCATCCGCAGGAAGCGTTGGACCTGGTCGCGGCGGCCACCGCCGACATGTTCCAGGGCAAGACGATCATCGAGATCGAAGACCACTTCTTCCGGTCGCGCGGCGGCAAGGGCGAAGCCCCGCATTACTTCGAAGAATTCCTGGTGTTCAGCCTCAACCTGATTCACGTCTTCATGCGCTCCAAGAAGCACCCCGAACATGTCGTGACCTTCGTCTGCCGCAAGAGCGCGAATGTCGGGATGGTGCTGACGCGGGCGCGTGGGCAGGTCGAAAAGCTGGAAGCACTGGTCTGACGGCCCGGTTGGGGGCCGGTCGCTCCGGATCATCCACATCTCCGGCGGCATGCCTCTCACGTGGGCCGGGCACATGCCGCCGCAAGACAGACGGCCCATGCACAAGGAAAAGACAGCCATGTCTCTGGAAAAAGCAATCAACGATGCCTTGAACAACGTGCCGGAATGCCTGGCCGGTGCTTATATCGACATGACGACCGGCATGCTTCTGGCGATCAAGACGCTGGATTCGCATCCGCAGGAGGTGCTTGACCTCGTCGCGGCGGCCACCGCCGACATGTTCCAGGGAAAGACCGTCCGGGATATCGACCGGCATTTCCACAAGTCACGCGGCGGCAGCGGCGACGCCCCGCATTACTTCAAGGAATTCCTGGTGTTCAGCGACAACCTGATCCACGTCTTCTTGCGCACGAAGAAGTATCCCGATCACGTCGTGGTGTTCTGCTGCCGCGGCAGCGCCAATGTCGGCATGGTCCTGGCAAAGTCGCGCGCGCAGATCGACAATCTCGCCGACGCGATCTGAGATTGGCCGGGGACCGGCCGCACCGGTCCCCGCACCGCCCATTCGACCGACCAGGAGGTTGCGCATGTCCTTCATCGCGTCCCTGCGGGACCGTGCCCGGCGCCGCAAGACCGCGCCCGAGGATTGGTGCCTGCCAAAGGGCACCGGACCCGAGGACGCGCAAGCGCGGCTGGCCGCGGAGGTCGCGGCATCGCTGGCACCGCGCAGGGTGATCCTGTCGGGGCCGGCCGGGCGGGTCGTGCTGGAGGCAGGGCAGAGGCGGCTGTTCCGCGCCACGCTTGAGCCGGCGGACGGGCCGGAAACGGGGTTCGGACCCGGCGCGCAGCCGTTCGGCCCGGGCTTTCGCGCCGCACTCGACACGATGCTGGCCGGAGGCGGGATGACCATCGCCTACGACCATGAAACCGGACCTTTCCCGGATGCCGGCGGCATCCCTTCGGCCGAGATCTTCGGCAGCCCGCAGACCGGCGGAGGGCAGGCAGGCACCGGTCGCCCGGCCCAATTCCTGACCGCGGTGCAGGGTATCGCCGACCATGCCGTCCCGCTGGCCATGTCGGCACCGGACACACCTGGCGCGCTGGACCAAGTGCTGAACGGCCTCGTGAAGGCACTGGGGGGCGATGTGTTGTGCGTCATCCTGCCGACCGAGGCCGAGCCGGAACCTGCCCGCGCCGTTGCCTATGATGGCAACGCCGGAACAGTGGCCACCCTTCCGCGCAACCGGCTGGGACCGCTCTTGCGCGCGTGGGAGGCGGCTGGCCGGGACGATCATTGAACACCGCCGTCCTGTCCGTCCGCGGGCTGTGCCTTTCCGCCGGGCCGGCCCCGATCCTCGACCGGACGGATTTCGACCTGCCACATGGCAGCCTGACGGCGTTGATGGGCCCGATGGGCAGCGGCAAGTCGTGCCTGATCAAGTTTCTTTGCGGCAGATCCGACCCGGCGATCACGGTCCAATGGCGCCAGGCGCAATATCTCGGCCGACCGCTTGACCAGGGGGCGCATCCCGTTCTGATCGGCCAGCGCGGCCGCATGGCCGGCTGGACCGATCTGGCCACCGATGTCCGGCGTGACAGATTGCTTGCCGAAATCGCGGCGATTCCATCCGAGGCGGTGCTGTGCATCGACGAACCAACGGCGGGCCTGCCCGAAGACATGGCGGCCGAAGTCATGCACGCCCTTGCCGCGCGCACCGGCAAGGCGGCGGTTCTTGTCGTGACGCACAAGGTGGCCGAGGTCGCGGCGCATTGCGACCATGTGGCGTTGATGGGGGGCGGGCGGATCCTGGTGCAGGCATCGGCGGCGGATTTCTTCGGCGGGCGGGCCGGGCGCGAGGCGGCGCATTTCCTGCGGACCGGCGGGTTGGCGCTGCCGCGGGCGGGCACACCGGCCGGGCATCTTGCACCGGATTTCCGGCCCCTGCCCGAAACCGTCGATGCAAGCCCCGCGCCGCGCCGTCCGACCGGTCCGGTGCCGGTCTTCCCCGGTCTCGTGCTGCATCATCTGGGCCTTGCCGAAAAGGCGCCGCCGCCCGCCACCGCTTTCGCGACCGACCGCAGCCGCGTGGCGGCGATCGGCCCCGCATCGGTCGCGGTCTGGCAACCGGATGGCGGGTTCGAAACCGTCGAATGGCCCGGCGCCGACCGTCCGCCCGACGCCCCGCTGGACGCGCTGATCGGGCTTTGCCGCCGGATCGAGGCGCTGCTGGCATCCGGCCATGACCTGACCCTGACGCCGGCGCCAAACCTCGCCGGGACCGCGGCGCTTGTCGGCGCGCTGCTGATCGCGCGGGGGGTGGCGCCGGACCGGGCCGCCGAAATCGCCGCGGCCAAACTGCCGCAACTGCATCTCGGCCTGCGGCTGGAACAACTGTTCTGGGATATCGACCTGGCCCTGGCCCTTGACTAGTCACCATGCCGTGACGGCGGCCCGCCCCGCCTTGCCGGCCGCACGGGTGCGCCGCATCCTGTCCCCGGAAACCGGAAGGAGGGCCGATGCCAAGCGAACGGATCAGCTTCGAGGGACATGACGGGCAACGCCTTGCCGCGCGGCTCGACCGGCCGGACGGACCGCATCTGGCCACCGCGCTGTTCGCGCATTGCTTCACCTGTTCCAAGGACATCCCGGCCGCGCGGCGGATCGCGGCGCGGCTGGCGGCGGCGGGCTTTGCCGTGTTGCGTTTCGATTTCACCGGGCTGGGCCATTCCGAGGGCGAGTTCGAGAACACTGATTTCACCTCCAACGTGGCCGACCTGCATGCGGCGGCCGACTGGCTGAGAGGGCAGGACCTGGCACCCGACCTGCTGATCGGTCATTCGCTGGGCGGGGCGGCGGTTCTGCGCGCCGCGGGCGATATCGACAGCGCCCGCGCCGTGGTCACGATCGGCGCACCCTACGACCCCGACCATGTGCTGCACAATTTCGGCGACGCGCTGGACCGGATCGAGGAAGACGGCGCGGCCGAGGTGACGCTTGCCGGGCGCAGCTTCACCATCGGCCGCGATTTCGTGCGCGATGTCCGGGCCGAGGAACTGGGCCCGGCAATCGGCAGGATGAAGCGCGCGCTTCTGATCCTGCATGCCCCGCGCGACGATGTCGTCGGCATCGACAACGCCGCCAACATCTTCGCCGCGGCCAGGCACCCGAAAAGCTTTGTCACGCTGGATTCGGCCGATCACCTTGTCAGCGACGGCAAGGATGCAGAATACGCCGCCGGCGTGATCGCGGCCTGGGCCGCGCGCTATCTCGACCTCGAACGCCCCGAGGCCCCCGAAGGCGCGCCCGAAGGCATCGTGCGGGTCAGCGAGGCGGATGCCGACGGCTTTCTGCAGGACATCCAGTCCGGCCCGCATCATCATGTTCTGGCGGACGAACCCGCCGAATATGGCGGCACCGACCGGGGCATGTCGCCCTATGGCTTCCTGGCCGCGGGGCTTGGTGCCTGCACCTCGATGACGATCCGCATCTACGCAAGGCGCAAGGGCTGGAAGCTGAGCCATGTTTCGGTCGATGTCAGCCATGACAAGGTCCACCGCGAGGATGCCGAGGGCGGCAAGGGCGAAAAGGTCGACCGGTTCGAACGGGTGATCCGCCTGCAGGGCGACCTGGACGACGCGCAGCGCGACAAGCTTCTGCAGATCGCCGACAAATGCCCTGTCCACCGCACCCTGGAACGCGGCGCCACGGTCGAGACGCGGCAGGAAGATCAGACGCCCAGGTAGCGCGCCACCTCGTCTTCGCCGAGGTCGGACATGGCGCCGGTCCAGACATCGCGTCCGCGTTCGAGGATCACCGCGCGGTCGGCGATGGCACCCAGTTCCTTCAGCGACTTGTCGACGATCAGGATCGACATGCCTTGCGCCTTGAGCGCGTGCACCGCCTGCCAGATTTCGTGCCGCACCACGGGGGCCAGCCCCTCGGTCGCCTCGTCGAGGATCAGAAGGCGCGGATTTGTCAGAAGCGCGCGCCCGATGGCCAGCATCTGCTGTTCGCCGCCCGACAGCGTCCGCGCCGCCTGCCCCATCCGTTCACCGAGGCGCGGGAACAGTTCGACGACGCGCGCCCTGGTCCACTCCCCCGGCCGCGCCGCGACGTTCAGGTTTTCGGCCACCGTCAGCGGCCCGAAGCAGCGCCGCCCCTCGGGCACAAGGCCCAGCCCCATCTGCGCGGCCCGGTGCAGCGGCAGGCCGGTCATGTCCTGCCCGGCGAAGCGCACCTGCCCGCGCAGCGGCGCCAGCATCCGGCAGATCACCCGGATCGTCGTGGTCTTGCCCATGCCGTTGCGGCCCATGAGCGCCAGCACCTCGCCCTCGGCCAGGGTCAGCGACACGCCGAACAGCGCCTGGACCGGGCCATAGGCCGCCTCCACCCCGTCGAGGTCCAGAAGCGCGCTCATGCCTCTTCCCCCAGATAGGACCGGCGGACCTCGGGATTGGCCTTGATCTGATCGACCGTTCCGGTGGCGATGACACGGCCGTAAACCAGCACCGAAACCCGGTCGGCCAGCGCGAAGACCGCGTCCATGTCATGTTCGACCAGCAGGATCGGCGCCTCGGCCCTGAGGTCGGACAGAAGCGCGGTCAGGTCGCGCGCACCATCGGCCCCCATGCCCGCCATCGGTTCATCGAGCAGGAAGGCACGCGGGCGCATGGCCAGCGCCATCGCAATCTCCAGCCGCCGGCGTTCGCCGTGGCTTAGTGCCGCCGCCGTCACCTTCTCGCGGCCGCGCAACCCGGCATGGGCCAGGTGAAACTCGGCCGGTTCGGTCAGCGCGGCATCCAGACCCGCCGGCCTGAGAAAACGATAGCTTTCGCCCGAAGCGCCCTGCACCGCCAGCATGACGTTTTCAAGCGCGGTGAAACCCGGCACAAGCTGGCTGACCTGGAAGGACCGGGCCAGGCCCAGCCGCGCACGCCCGGCCGCATCGACCCCGTCGAGCGACTGGCCTTCGAAAATGATGCGCCCCGCATCGGCGGCCAGTTCGCCGGTGATCAGCTTGATCAGCGTCGACTTGCCCGCGCCATTGGGGCCGATCAGCGCGTGAATCTCGCCCGGACGCAGATCGAGCGTGACATCGTCGGTGGCCTTCAGCGCGCCGAAGGATTTCTGCAGGCCCTGAACCGAAAGGATCGCATCGCTCATCGCCGGATCCTTCCATGCAGGGCGCCGACGATCCCGCCCGGCGCGAACAGCACGATCAGCAGAAGCAGAAGCCCCAGCAGCGCCTGCCAGTATTCGCTGACGCCGCCCAGCATGTGTTCGAGCAGGATGAAGGCCCCGGCCCCGGCGACCGGTCCCATCAACCGCCCGACGCCGCCCAGGATCACGAACACCATGATTTCGCCCGACATGTGCCAGCTGAGCATCGCGGGGGAAACGAAGCGGTTGAGATCGGCGTAAAGCGCGCCCGCAAGACCCGTGATCATGCCCGAGATGACAAAGGCCGTCAGGCGGATGCCAAAGGGCCGGATGCCCACCGCCACGGCGCGCGCCGGGTTAGCCTTTGCCGCCTGCAGGGCCAGGCCGAACCGCGACCGCACGATCAGCGCGGTCAGGCCCAGCGCGGCGGCCAGCAGCACCGCGACGATCGCGAAGAACTGGATCGGGTCGAACGTGTTGAGGCCGGGGAAGGCATTGCGCACGTAGAAGGACAGACCATCCTCGCCGCCATAGGCGGGCCAGGAAATGGCGAAGTAGTAGAGCATCTGCGCGAAGGCGAGCGTCACCATGATGAAATAGACACCCGAGGTGCGAAGCGACAGCGCACCGATCGCAGCGGCCACGATCCCGGCGACGACCATCGCCATCGGCCAGATCGCCAGCATCTCGTTCGTGCCCAGCATCGTGAACGGAAAGGTCGCGACCGGCGTGCCCTGCATCGCGTGGCTGGCGAGAATGCCGGTCACATAGCCGCCGATCCCGAAGAAGGCGGCATGGCCGAAACTGACCAGACCGCCATAGCCCAGCACAAGGTTCAGCCCCACGCCGGCCAGTGCGAAGATCGCGGCCTTGGTGGCCAGGGTGATGATGAACGGCTCTCCGGCCGCCTGCGCGACCAGAACGACGGCGATCAGCGCCGCGAACAGGCCCAGATCGACGAAACCCGCCCGGTTCATGCCCGCGCCCCGTAAAGCCCTTGCGGCCGCACCACCAGAACGGCGGCCATCAGGATGTAGATCAGCATCGAGGCCAGCGCCGAGCCGACCGACCGCGCCGCGGCCGGATCCATCGCGAGGGCGAAAAGCTGTGGCAGAAACGCCTTGCCCAGCGTGTCGGTCATACCCACCACCAGCGCGCCCACCAGCGCCCCCCTGATCGAGCCGATGCCGCCGATCACGATCACCACGAAGGCGAGGATCAGCACGGGTTCGCCCATGCCCACCTGTACCGACTGGATCGTGCCCACCAGCGCCCCCGCCAGCCCCGCCAGCGCCGCGCCAAGGGCAAAGACCATGGTGTAAAGCCGCCC
>Ga0180436_10003120_pt1 | contig 15365 bp, 13 predicted proteins | sample SS_ome_2_FD_132434 | JGI IMG/M metagenome (GOLD analysis project Ga0180436, IMG submission 132434) | Hypersaline lake sediment archaeal communities from the Salton Sea, California, USA - SS_3_S_2 metaG | ecosystem: Environmental > Aquatic > Non-marine Saline and Alkaline > Hypersaline >...
AGGTCAACGATGACTTGCTGGCCGAGGAGTGACGCCAGAGCCTTGTTGGTTTGCATATCCGGCAGGCCTGACTGCCTGGCAAGCTCGGCGGGCGATATGCCCATGCGGTCGTCCAAGAGCGACAACACGATCCGCTCGGGATTGCCGGAAGCAAGGGCATTTAGTCGAGCGAGAGCCTTCGGGTCATATCGCTTGTGGCGCCGGGCCGGGTGAGGCTGGATGATCTGTCCCCCGCCCAGGGTGATGCTGGGTGATAGCATGCGCATGACATATCCGTCGCCGCGCGAGAGTACGAGTGGCGCATCGAGGCGAGCCTGGACCCAGCCCTCGCTGCCTGGACCCAGTTCGTCGGCGTCAAGCAAGCGCACTCGGGCAGCCGTGCGAAAAGCACTGGCAAAGAACTCGACCTCCATGTTGTGCCGCACCGGCCAAGGGCTGTCTTGCAGGACGCGCAGGCGCAGGTCAACGAGTTGTGTGGTGCGCCATGTCTCTGGGAGGACGACAACCTGGCCGCGCGCGAGCGCGTCGGACGAAACGCCACTGAGGTTGACGGCGATGCGCGCACCAGGCCCTGCGGTGTCGATAGCTTGCTTGTGGCACTCTAGTCCGCGGATGCGCGCCGACAGCTCGCCGGGAAGGATCTCGACGTTGTCGCCGACAGACAGGCTGCCATCGTGAAGTGTACCGGTGACCACCGTCCCGAATCCAGAGATGGCAAATGAGCGATCGATGGGCAGGCGGGGACGCCCCAGATCAGGTCGCTCGGATGCCGATGCGAGCTGCGCATCGATGGCCTGCAGGAGATCGTCGAGGCCGGTGCCCTCTTTGGCTGAGACCGGCACGATGGGGGCCTCGCACAGGACTGTGTCAGCGAGCTGGTCGCGTACTTCTTCGGTCACTAGCTCCAGCCAATCTGGGTCATCGACAAGGTCGCACTTGGTCAGTGCAACCACGCTCCGCGGGACGCTCAACAGGTCCAGAATGGCCAAGTGCTCTCGCGTCTGCGGCATGACGGCTTCGTCGGCTGCGACGACCAAGATGCCTAGGTCGACACCACCGATGCCGGCGAGCATGTTGCGGATGAAATCCTCGTGCCCTGGGACATCGACGACACTGACCTCTCGTCCACTGGGCAACGTCAACCAGGCAAAGCCCAAGTCAATGGTTAGTGCACGCTCCTGCTCCTCGGCCAGACGATCGGGGTTTATGCCCGTTAGCGCCTGCACCAGGGCGGACTTGCCATGGTCTACATGTCCGGCGGTACCGATCACAAACATCGCTAGGCCTCGGCCGCTTCCTGCGGTTGGCCCAATTCGGCAGAAGTGTCACCGCAGGCCTGCGCGATCCGCGCTATGGCCTGGCCCAGTGTCAAGCGCGCTTCCAGTCGATTCTCGGTAATCTGTCGTTGCACGGTCACGAGTAGCGCCTGGATGCCTTCCAGGGCGTCGGCAGCCTCTGTCTGTTGAGTCTCGAGGCCTTCGAGTCGCTGGACATGCTGGCCATCCAGGCGTGTCTGATCTTGGATCTGCAGATTGGTTTGGTCGGCGTGCATGGCCCAGCGCTTGTCGTTGCTGCTCTGCCACTCTCGGAACTCGCGGCGCATCTGTTCCTCGGCGATGCGCTGCGTCTGGCGGAGTTGGTCTTGTCGCTGGCTGATCTCTTGTGAGAGTTCCTGTATCTCGCGCAGGACGCGACGGCTGCGCTCGTGCTGGTCAGTAAAGCGCCGAATGCTCTCACTCCAAGCCTCGAGCTGGTGTTCCTGCTCCTGGATGTGCCGCTGCAGTTCGGTGACCTCTTGGGTTCGCATGAGCCCAGCGCGGCGCTGGGCTTCAAGGAACTCGCTTTGCTGGGCGGTCAGATCGGCGCGCATGGCCTCGAGGTCGCGCAGGCGCTCCTCTTGTTTGGCGAGCGCATCCTGCGTGACGAGAAGCCCGGCATGCTCATGCTGCAGTGACTTGTTGACCGCGTCCAGGGCAGGTTGGAGATTGGACACGGCCTGTGCGGTCCGTTCACCGGCATCCGACAGAACCAGTTGCTGCGATACCGCCTCTGCGACCTGGCGACGCAACTCCTCACGTTGGACCTCAGCCGCAAGCACTGCCCCGTTGAGCCGGTCGTCCTCGGCGCGACGCAGGCGCAGCTCCTCCTTGATGTCCTCCATCGCCTCGAGGGCGAGGGCCATTTCTTGCATGGAGCGTACGTCCTGTTCGCGCTCAGACTGACGATTCCGCAAAAAGTCTGCCTGGCTGCGCTGCTGCTCTTCGCGCTGCTCCGAAAGGGCTAGAGCCACCTCGTCGCGGGTGTGCTGCAGCGATTCCTCGAGTCCTGCTACTTTGGCTGTGTCGGCTTGCATCTTGAGGATGCGTCCTTCGAGCAACTCTAGACGGTGCGCCTGGTCTGCCAGCGCAACCTGCTGCTTGTCGACAGTGTCCTCAAGTTGGGCTGTGCGGGCCTTTTCTCTGCGCAGCTCTGCGTCCAGCCAATCGACACTGGCGCCAGATTGGCGCGCTGTGGATCCCATTTCTATCACCTCGTAGGGTATGCAAGCAGCCCGTTGTGGGCCGACTAGTAGTCAATGATGACGTCGGTACCCAGGTCGGCCCATTCGTAGAGGGCGAGAGCGTCGGGCGTATCCAGGACGATACAGCCATACGAACACCCAGTACCGAGTGCGCTGCGCCACAAGGTGACGCCGCTGCTGAGGATCGGGAGGGCGTGAAACCCGTTTTCGGACCCACCGGCGTCGTATATCCCGAGCCAGTATGGCATATCCAGGTCCCAAGCTGATCCATAGGCGCTGTCCATCTTTGTCTTTATCTTGTAGCGCCCCGGGATCGTCGGAGAACTGGCGCGGCCGGTGCAGACATAGAAGGAGTAGATTACCTGGTTGTCCTGGTACACGGTCGCGATTTTGCGGGAGATACTGACATGGATGCGATCTGGTGGTACAAGGATGTCTCTGACCTGCCCCAGCCGGACCTGGGCATCATCCAACTCTGGGTGGAGGGCCACAGAGCGCTCGAACGAGGCCTCGGCCTCGCGCCACAGAATTTCCTCCTCGTCCCACCGCTCATAGCTGTTGCTGCCCTCCTGCTCACTGCGGATGACCTGAGCCTCGGCCTGCTTGATCAGCCCCAGCTGATAGTGCGCCTTGGCCAACATGGGGGCGGTATCTCGGAAGGTCGGATCCTGGTCATAGACGCGACCCAATTGGGTCACGGTTTCCTGCCAGGCCTGCTGCTTGTAGAGGTCCAGGCCATCGAGGTACACCTCGACCTTGTGCCTCAGGGACTGCATCTGCTTGTCGTCCGCGTCGAGGCGGACGGCGTGATTTAGGCAGGCCTGCGCACTGGTGAGATCGTCCTTCTCGAGGGCCTCCATGGAGAGGTGATAGTAGGCTGTTGCGAGGTCCTGACGTGCTCGCTCGTTTTCGGGATCAATGGTGCGGATGTCGTCCAGATACTCGACGACGCGCGACCAGTTGGATTGGGTGATGGCGACCTGGACCTGGATCCAAAGAGGCGCGACGAGCTGTCGCGTGGTGGGGGTGGCGGTCGCCTCGACGACGGCCGTCGGTAGTTCGAGGGCCAGAATGACCTGGGGCTGGTTGCGAGCGTTCCTGATGCCCAGGGCGACGATGGCCACCAGGGCAATGGCTGTCAACAGCGACGCCGCCGCCGCGTAAGCGTTGCGGCGGCTGGGAAGCGGTAGGCCGGCCAGCCACGCCGCAATGGCGGACCAGCGGTCCGACAGGATGCGTCTCAGTCGTGAAAACCAGGAGCCAATGCGTTGCCCGCTATCGCGGGTCTGCTGAAGACGTCTTCCGATCCGTTCGCCGGCCTGATGCAGGGATGCGAGCGAGGTGTAGGCTTTGGGCGGCGATACTGGCTCGGAGGTGTCGGCACTCCACTCGAGGCCCTCGCGGATGGCCTCGCTATTCGGCACAAACACCCTGGCCTCGCGCAGAATACGTTGACTGGCGGCTTTTGTGTCTGCGACCCAGGCCAGCCACAGCCAGGCCTGTTCGTTGCCGGGTTCGCGGCCGATGATGCGCCGAAGAATCGTTCGGGCGCCGACCTTGTCTCCGTTCTTGGCAAGCGCAATTCCCTGCTCTAGCTCTTTGTCTGGCGACGCGAGCGAGGCATGATCGTCCGGCATGCGTTGCTCCTCCATGACCTGGCGCTTTGTGTCGGATGCGCGACGAGCGCTCGATTGCAGTGATTATAACATTTCTGTGGTCTGGCGGCCAACCCTATGTCATGCGAGAGCTCTGGCGATCATTTGGCGCGCAACGATCGGTCAGTATAATGATCCGAGTGGCTGGGAGGTAGGGCATGGCAAAGAGCCATCGCGACTTGACTACGGGACCCGTGTGGCGTCTGACGGCACTGCTTGCGCTCCCGAGCACGCTCGAGAACGTTATGTTTGCGGCGTCCTCGATCATCAACACCTACTGGATGGGTCGTGTGCCTGGGATGGCCATTGCGGCTGTGACGCTCGGTACGACCTTGCGTCTAGCGCTGATCAGCCCCATGATGGGGCTTTCTGCAGGCGGTATGGCTGTGGTGGCGCGCCACCTGGGCGCCAAGGAGCAGGCTCAGGCCGACAAAGCGGTGATGCAGACATTGCTGCTCGTCGTGCTGTTTGTAGTGCCCCTTGGCTTGATCGGCTTGGCCTTTGGGGGCGTCTTTTTGCGGTGGATGGGCGCCAGCGGCGCACTGCACGCGGATGCGCTGTCGTATCTGCGAATCATCCTGAGCGGGCTGCTGTTCATGGAGATGCTTCCCACTATGAGCGGGGTCATGCGCGCGGCCGGCCATCCCGAGTACACGCTGCGCATCAACGCAGTGTTTGTGGTCGTCATGACGATACTCGAGGCGGCGCTGGTCCTTGGTTGGGGACCGTTTGCGGCGATGGGAGTGAGGGCGGCTGGCTGGGCGTCCGTGATCGCCAGTGCGACGGCGGTGGCCGTGCAGATGACGATCCTGGTCCGAGGAGGGGCTGGTGTCAAGCTGCACTGGCACGACATGCGTCCCGACCGAAGGACTATGTGGCGCGTCCTACGGATAGCGCTACCCAGCACCCTGCAGCGCTTTTCTCCCAACATGGCGAACGCGGTGATGTTGCGCATTGTCGGCGGACTGGGACCGACGGTGCTGACGGGCTACTCTGTGGTCCAGACGATTTTCGGTACTTTGCAGGCGCCCAGCATGGGTGTGTCCTCGGCAGTGACGGCCATGGTGGGGCAGAACCTGGGCGCCAAGGCACCGGACCGCTCGGAGCGTTCGGCTCGCGTGGGCCTCCTGCTGGGCGCGGGAGCTGCAGTGGTGCTAATGGGCACAGTGAACCTGGTGCCAGCGCGCGCCATCGGACTGTTCGACTCCCGGCCAGACATCGTGGCCGCGGGGATTCCGCTACTGCGTATGATGCTGGTCGTTTCGACGACCTATGCCTGGACCATGGTCATGAACGGTGCGCTCTGTGGAGCGGGAGACACCGTGACACCGATGATCATCAGTCTGGTGTCGATGTGGCTGGTGCAGATTCCGGCATCCTGGCTGCTGGGGCACGCCACAGGCCTGGGGCCGATCGGGGTGTGGATTGGGTTGGCAGTGGGGTACACAGTGAACGCATTCGTGGTTCAACTGCAGTTCCGTCGGGGGCGCTGGAAGACGATCCGCGTGTAGATGGGCAGGGATATCGGGCGCGTTGCCGGACAGCGCGTAGCGAGATGGATTAGAGCGAAGGTGGCAGTCTGCGCTTAAAGGCGGTGGCTGCCATCGTGCTTTGTACCGCCTGGACAACGTCCAGAGAGAAACCACGATCGGCGACCTGCTCCGCTGACAGATGCTCTTCCGTGAGCAGGTAGAGCACCTGATCTGCCGTATCATAGGAGAACCCCAGTTCGTCTTCGTCGGTTTGGCCTGCCCACAGATCCGCGCTGGGGGCCTTGTCGATGATTGCTTGGGGTACTCCCATGTGCTTTGCAAGTGCGCGCACCTGACACTTGTAGAGATGGGCGATCGGACGAAAGGCAGCCGCTCCGTCACCGTGGATGGTGAAATAGCCCAACAAGGTTTCGGTACGGTTGCTGGTTCCCATGCCCAGCCCGCAAAAGGCCTCGGTCTGGTCGAACAGCGCGATCATCCGGCAGCGCGCCATGATGTTCCCTCGGCGACGGGCATCCATCTCGGGAAAGGCGCTCTCGATGGCGTCGACCATGGCGGAAATCTCGAATCTCAGGCATGGGATGCCCAACTTCTCGGCAAGCAGTCGTGCGTGTCGCTCGCTGTCTGGGTTGCTGCTGCGATAGGGCATGATCATGCCGTGGACGTTCTCTGATCCAACAGCCTCGACCGAAAGCGCGGCCGCAAGAGACGAGTCGACGCCTCCGGATAGCCCCAGGACCAGGCGCTCTCTGCCGGCGGAGGCGAGTTGTTGCTGGATGAAGCGCACGATGCGGGCTTGTTCAAAGGCCGGATCGATTGAGAGCTGGCACAGCATTTGGCAGGACCTCATAGAGATGCGTCAGAGAATAGGTCGGTGGATAGGTATCGTTCGCCGGTATCGGGAAGAATGGCCACGATCAGTCGGCCGGCATTTGCGTGATCAGCGGCCAACGCGAGCGCCACCGTCAGCGCGGCGCCGGAGGATATGCCCGCAAGGATACCTTCTTGGCGGGCCAGGGCCCGCGCAGTTTCCTTGGCGTCCTGTGTCGCAACCTGCATTACACGGTCCACAAGGTCGATGTCCAGGACTTGCGGTACAAAGCCGGCGCCGATACCTTGGATACCGTGCGGTCCGGCGTTGCCACCAGATAGAACGGCAGAGCCAGCGGGCTCAACGGCGATGGTCTGGATGGACGGCTTGAGCATCTTGAGGCTGCGTCCCAGGCCGCTGATGGTTCCCCCTGTACCGACCCCGGCGACGATGATGTCGAGCTGCCCTTGCGTGTCCTCCCAAATCTCCATCGCTGTGGTCTGGTGATGCGCCTTGGGGTTGGCCGGATTGGCGAACTGCATGGGGATGTAGGCCTGAGGCGTGCGAGCCGCGAGATCTTCGGCCATGCGAATTGACCCGGCCATGCCTTCTTTGGCGGGTGAAAGCAGCAGCTCAGCTCCCAGCGCTTTGACGATGCGCCTGCGCTCCCCACTCATGCTCTCTGGCATGACCAAGGTCAGTCGCAGGCCCCGGGCGGCACAGACGCAGGCCAGACCGATGCCGGTGTTTCCGCTGGTCGGTTCGATGATCATGGTGTCCTCGGACACGCGGCCATCGGCGATGGCACTGTCGATCATTGAAAGGGCAATCCGTTCCTTGACGCAGGATAGCGGGTTGAATGACTCGATCTTGGCGATCACGCGACCCGGCAGACCCTCAGCCAGACGCGAGAGCTCGACGAGTGGCGTGCGACCGATGGTCTGCGTGATATCGCGGTAGATTCTCATTGGCTCCAACCTATCCTCTCCTTGGGGTGCGCAACGCAGCAGCGAGACTATCACAAAAGGCGCTCTGGCGCCAACAGGCCGCGATCAATGTCTTGGCACGTCAGGGCGCGGGTGCTAGAATGCGGGCACCTGTTGCGGAAGGAGAAAGGCACATGCTGTGTGGGGGCATTTGGCCAGCTTTGGTGACACCGTTGACAACGGCGGGTGAGGTCGATGTGGGCGCCACAGAGCGCTTGATCGAGTGCCTGGTGGCAGCCGGAGTCAGGGGGCTCTATGTCTGCGGGGGAACTGGCGAGGGCGTGTTGCTGACAGCGTCCACACGTCGAGACATGGCTCGGGCGGTGATCGCCGCAGTGGGTGGACGTGTTCCAGTGATGGTGCACGTCGGGTCGGTCAATCAGGATGAGGCAGTGGCGTTGGCTCGCGATGCTTGCGCAGCCGGCGCGGATGCTGTTAGCTCCGTGCCGCCATTCTACTATGGCTATCGTTTCGGGGCGATCAAGGCGCACTATGAGCGGCTGGCGGCCGCCTCGGAAAAGCCGCTCTATCTGTACTATGTTCCGGCCTCGACAGTGAGTGTGAGTCCGGAGCAGCTGCTTGAGCTTTGCGCGATTGAGGGCGTGGAGGGATTCAAGTACACATCGCACGATCTGGTCTACTTGACCACCGTGCTGGCCAAGCGCAGTGAGGACACTAACATCGTATCTGGTCCGGACGAGCTACTGCTCCCCTGCTTGGCTCTGGGCGTCGACGGCGCCATCGGCACGACCTATAACCTGATGCCACGTCTGGATGTCGACATCTTCGAGTCGGTCCAGGCGGGCGATCTGGCGGTGGCTCAGGACCTGCAGCGACGCGCAAATCAGGTCATCGACGCGCTACGTCCGTATGGGGTTATCCCGGCGACCAAGGCGACGCTAGGACTATTGGGCCTTGCGGTCGGGCAGGCATCCAGGCCGTTATCGCAGTTGGGCGGAGACGAGCTAGGGGACCTCGAACGCGATCTTTTGGCTGCCGGCTTTTTTGATCTGGTCGATCGTCCGGCCTGCTATCCGCAGCCAGGTGATGCCATGCGAGGGCAACTGGCCTGAGGCTATGCGGGGCGTTGCGCCAGCACCACCAGGTGCTTTTCGTCGATCGCGACGTCGATCTCTTGGTGGCAAACGCGCAGGCCCAACTGCTCCAGCATCGGGAGATAGGTGGCGGGGCCGAAATGGCTCCAGCGCATCGGGACGCCGTAGAATGGTTCCTGGCCCTCCCAGTCCCCGGCGCCAAGCGTGATCAGCAGAAGGCCTCCCGGCTTGAGCAGGTCCCGCATACGTCCTAGAATGGCACGATGCTCTCGGCGTGGGACGTGAAAAATGGCGTACAGCGACAGGACTGCGTCAAAGACTCTGTCCGGAAAGGCCGGACAGAGGAGGTCCATCTCTAGCGAGGCCATTTGGGGGACGCGATCGGCTGCGAGAAGCAGTTGGGTGCGGGAGATGTCCGCTCCGATGACCCGGTGGCCTGCAGACACCATGCGGTGGGCAACGGGATAGCCCGCTCCGCAGCCCAGGTCGGCGACGAGCGCATTGTCGGGAAGGCGATTGAGCAGTTTGCCAAGATAGGGAGCGAGAGCGTCCTTCGGCTTGTTCGCCAAGTAGGCATGGGCACAGGCGTCGTAGGCCTGCGCGACTTTGGAGTGCCAATCGTTCCGCTGGGATTGGGATGTGTTCACGAGGGCCTCCGCGCATCGGCTGGTGTCGCTGGTGATGCAGGCAGTATAGGATGATGGCAGACTGTCGGCAATTGGCCGCGACGAGGGGTTGCCGGGGCAGGGCAGTTGGCGTACAATCGCGCAGTGATTCGTGATACCATGAGAGGGGATTAGCTTGAGGACGACCAAGACATGGCGTTCGTGGCCGTTGTTCCTGGTGGCGGCGCTGGTGATCGCGCTTGACCAATGGACAAAGTCCTTGGTTCGCTCGACGATACTGCTCAACACGTCGCAGGACCCAATCGCCGGATTCGGCAAGTATCTGACCTTTACGCACGTGCGGAACACTGGTGCGGCGTTTGGCATGTTTCGCGATACCAACACGCTGTTCATTGTCCTGCCGATACTGGTGTCCGCTGCCATCATCGCCTACAGTACTCGCCAGGGCCGACAGCCCTGGCCGCTGGTTCTTGCCTTTGGTCTGCAGGTGGGCGGTGCGCTTGGGAACGTGGTCGACCGTATCGTGTTGGGCGGTGTGACCGACTTTATCGATGTGCATTGGTGGCCCATCTTTAACGTGGCCGACAGCTCGGTGGTCATTGGCACGACCGTTTTGGCCATCGTGGCACTGTTCGTGGACGATGCCTTTCCCGAGCCGGAAGGTGAGCAAGAAAACCCAGATGGCTTGGAGCCGGATGGCGAGTCGGTGTGAACAGTGAGCCTGACGAACTGATTGTCGAGGGCAGGTGGCCCCGGTTGGATCGCTTCCTGCAGGAGCGGATTGCGGGCCTATCGCGATCGCAGCTGCAAAAGCTGATCCGCAGCGGCGATGTGCTGGTCAATGGGCAGCGCGTCAAGGCGGGGCAGGCGCTTGCCGATGGCGATCACGTTCGGGTCAGCAGGCCAATATCCGAGACGACGGCAGAGCGGGAGCGTGATACGCCGGACCCCACGGTGCTGTTCGAGGACGCGCATATCGTTGTGGTCGACAAGCCCGCAGGGTTGGTGGCGCACCGGGCGGAGGGCTATGGCGGCTTTGCGCTGGCAGATTGGTTGCTGGCGCGCCGGCCAGAGGTGGCGCGACTGTCTGGAGAGCCCAAGCGCCTGGGCATCGTGCATCGACTGGATCGGGACACCTCCGGCGTCATGGTGTTGGCTGTCAGCGAGATGGCTCTACTTGGTCTGCAGCAGGCCTTTCGGGAGAGGCGAATCGACAAGACCTATCTGGCGTTGGCACTCGGTTGCCCGGAGCCGGAAGAGGGTGCCATCGAGGCGCCCTTGAGAAGGGATTCGGCCGAGCGCACCAAGATGGCAATAGTGGCCGATGGTGGACGCTACGCCCGCAGTGAGTATTCGGTAGTGGCCAAGACGCCTCGGCACAGTATGCTCGCTGTTCGGCTGATCACGGGACGGACGCACCAGATTCGCGTGCATCTGGCTGCCATCGGTCATCCGGTGGTGGGTGATCGGGTCTATGGGCATCAGAGCAGCGGCCTTGCATCGCGCCAGATGCTCCATGCCTGGAGGCTGGGGTTGCGGCACCCCAAGACAGGGGAGTCGCTGCAGTTCATGGCCGGGCTGCCGATCGATTTCCGCGAAACAATGGACTCGTTGGGATTGAGGATCGACGATGGGGTCGTTTCTGCTGGCTACTCAGTAGCACATACGCTCTCGGAGGAATGAGGATTATGGCTCGCATCGTCGATCTACGTAGCGATACCGTGACGCTCCCGACGCCGGCCATGCGCCGCGCCATGTACGAGGCGGAGGTTGGGGATGACGTCTATGGCGAGGACCCCACCATCAATCGACTGGAGGAACTGTCGGCCGAGAGGATGGGCACAGAAGCGGCATTGTTCGTTGCCAGCGGAACCATGGGTAATCTGGTGTCGGTGCTGGCGCACTGCACGCGCGGTGATGAGGTGATCCTGGGGGATCAGGCCCATATCTTTCGTTATGAGGCCGGCGGCGTGTCGGCATTGGGCGGCGTTATGGTGCATACGGTCCCCAACAGGGACGACGGCATGCTGGACCCGGACGATGTCGAGGCAGCTTTTCGGGATACCGGCAACGATCACTTTCCCCGCACGAGACTGGTCTGTCTGGAGAACACGCACAATCGTTGCGGTGGACGGGTGCTGCGACCGTCGCAGATGGCAGAGATCAAGGCGGTTGCCGATCGTCTGGGCGTTCCGGTGCATCTGGACGGTGCGCGGATCTTTGACGCTGCCGTATCGCTGGGGATCCAAGCCAAAGAGATTGCGGCTCAGGCCGATTCGGTGCAGTTTTGCTACTCAAAGGGGCTGGCGGCGCCGGTCGGCTCGGCGGTCTGCGGAAGCAGGGCGTTTGTCCAGGAGGCACGCCGCGCGCGCAAATTGGTGGGCGGTGGCATGCGCCAGGGGGGGATTCTGGCCGCGGCCGCGATCGTCGCACTAGGGGAGATGGTTGATAGGTTGGCCGAAGATCACGCCAATGCCAAAAGGCTCGCAGAGGGGCTCAAGAGAATCGATGGCCTGGAAGTGGACCTGGATACGGTCGAGAGTAATATTCTAATGAGCGACGTGGTAGCGTCGGGGCTGACCGCAGCCAAGGTGGCAGGCGCTCTGACGTCAGCGGGAGTCAAGGTCAATGCGATGGGCCCCCAGCGCATTCGTTTCGTGACCCACTATGGTGTGGACGCTGACGATGTGGCGTATGCCATCGGCGTGGCGCAAAGCGTGTTGGATACCTTGACGTGAGGACGGCTTCCGACGGACGCAAACATGATCCACTGCTTGGCTATGCGCTGGTCGTGGCCATAGGCCTGGGTACAGTACTGCTCAGCCCAGGCGTTCGTCTGGCCGCCATGTGGGTCGCGATGATGGCGTTGGGTCTGGTCGGCTTGGGGTTGGAGGGCTCATCCGAGGGCCTGGCGCTCTCTGGGCTGGCGAGGGGTGCGTTGGTGGGGATCGTCCTCGGCGCGCCGGTCGGCGTGTTCCTGTTTCGGCCCTTGCACGGCTTTTCGGAGCGACTCTATGCGACCAGCGATCCGCTCTTGCTGTTCTATCAGACCAGCCTTGTCGGCGCGTTGGCCGAGGAGCTGTTCTTTCGCGGTGTTTTGCAGCCCAAGCGCGGTCTCTTGGTCGCGACGGCGGCCTATGCCGGTATCGGTTTGGTCTACTTTGCGCCGCATGCCCCGGTGCTGGGGATCGTGTTGGCAGTGGCCTGTATGGGTCTCTTGGGGGCCGTGTATGCGTATGTGCGGCAGCACTATGGATTGGCGGCCGCGGTGGTCTGTCATGCACTGGCTGCCTTTTTGATGAACGTGATGCCGTCACTCATTACCACTTGGCAGGGCATTCTCTGACCAGCCGCGGATCGACCCAAGTCTGGGAATGGCCTGCTATCACATTTCTGGAGGATGGGTTTGCGCCGGGCTTGGAGACGCTTGGGGTGGCTACTTGTGATGGCCTTTGCGGCTGGCGCAAGCGGGTGTGCTCCTGAGCCCGCTCTCCAAAGTCTGTCGGGTCCAGCCCGTACTCCAGCCACATCTGTCACGGGACAGCGAGCCACGTCACATCCCACAGTGGCTGCGCAGGTCGTGGTGCTCGAGACGGAGCTGCTGCAGGCGGTTACCCGCACTCCGACCCCCGGCAGTGCAAAGGCAGACACCGAGACACCGCAGATGGAACGACAGCAGCGGATCGGTTCGTCGACCCCTCGTCCGAGCCCGTCAGTCACGCTTCGAGCCGTAGCCGCTGCGACCTCTGACCCGACGGCGACGGCCACCCCGCTGTATGTGCTTCTCAGCGACGAGGAGCGGCTCAGGGACTATGTACGACCGACGCGCACGCCTTGGCCTGTTCCCACGGCCATGCCTCCGGGGCTCGTGGGCAGAATCGGCTTTCGGGCGCGCTTGATCGGAAGCACGACCAGAACGTATGTCGTGAACCCCGATGGCAGCGAGTTGGCGTACATGACGGTACCGTGGTGCTACCCCGCCATGCTGCATCTGGATAGCGAGGCGCCTCGCCAGGGCGCGCGTGTGGTGCAGGACAGAGGTCGGCACGGACTCGATCTGTTCCTGCTACAAGCCGACGGACGACGCGATCAGCTCACGTTTGTGGGAGAGGGAGAGGCTTTCGACCCGGCCTGGTCGCCCTGGGGAGATCGCATCGTCTTTAGCTCGAACCAGCAGGGCGACGACGATATCTTTTGCGTGGTCTTTGGCAATCCGAACGATCCCAAACCACGCACAGAGCAAATGACGCCGACGGACGACTGGCAGTCGGAAAAGCATCCCAGCTACTCTCCCGAGGGGACGCAGGTAGTGTACTATTCCAATGCCACGGGACTGCGCCAGCTCTGGATCGCGGATACCAGTGGGGAATCTCCTCCACGATGCCTTGAGATGAGCGGGGAGTGCTGGGATCCAGTCTGGTTCAAGTAGCGGGCTGTGGCGAATTTGCCCCTGCCCAGCGCCAAAGGCATAATGGCTGTCGCGTCGGAGCGGGGCTGACCCAAAAACGCAGCTGACCCCAAAATCGCAACGCGCATCGAAAGGATGACGATGGATAAGCAGATTGAGCAGTTGAACGTACTGGATGCCGCTGAGAGGCAGACTGCACTGCAGACTTTGGTTGCGGCCTTGCGTGCCGGCGAGATCGAGGTTGCGTCGCAGGGCGAGCAGTTCAATATGCACAGCCACACCTTTTTTTCGTACAACGGCTATGGTCTCTCGCCCTCGGGCCTGGCCTGGTTGGCCAGGGCGTCGGGATGGGAGGCATTTGCCAAGGTCGACTTTGATGTGCTCGATGGGATCGACGAGACGCTTTGCGCCGCCGACCGAGTAGGCATCCGGGCTGCAGCCGGGGTCGAGACCCGTCTCTATCTGGCCGAGATGGCCGACTGGGAGTTTAACTCCCCTGGCGAGCCGGGCGTGCTCTATTTCGTTGGCATGGGTTTTGGCAGCGAGAAGGTTCCGCACGAGGCCAGAACGGCCATCGGCGAGATGCGTGAGCGGGCGTCGGTCCGCAACGAGGGGATGGTCCAGCGGCTCAATGCCTATCTCGATCCGGTCGCCATCGACTATCGGCGGGACGTGCTGCCGCTTACGCCCTCTGGGAACGCGACGGAGCGACACATGTTGGTGGCCTATGATGTCGCGGCGAGGCAGCGGTTTTCGAATCGCCAAGCCTTGCTGGCCTTTTGGGCCCAGAAGCTGTCGATGACGCAGGATGCCGTAGACGCCTTTATGGGCGATGAGCCCTATCCGCATGACGCCGTCCGCTCGCGGCTGATGAAGCGCGGTGGAGTCGGCTATGTTCAACCTAGTGCCGACTCTTTCCCTGCACTGGCCGATGTCAACGCGGCCATGATCGCCTGTGGCGCGGTCACGAGCTATGCTTTCCTGAATGGTGAGAGCGAGGGGGAGCAACACCTTGAGGAGCTGTTCGAGTTGCTGATGGCGCAGGGAATGTCGTCGCTGACGGTCATCCCGGATCGCAACTGGAACTATGACGATAGCGCGGTGCGCGCCTGCAAGGTGGCCAAGCTGGATGCCTGCATGGCCTTGGCGCGGCGACTCGACTTGCCGGTCATTGTGGGGACCGAGATGAACAAGCCGGGCCAGCGGCAGATGGATGACTTTCAGGCTGAGCCGCTCAAGCCGTACTGGGGCGTATTCCAGGATGGGATGCGCTTTGTCTATGGACACACCTTTATGCTGCGGACGCAGGACAAGGGCTTTCACAGCGCCTGGGCCCAGTCGGCGCTGCACGAGAGGGCAGAGCGGAACGCGTTCTATACGCGAGTGGGTGAGCTGGCCACGCCAGGCGTAGAGCTATTGGCTCGAGCCCAGGCGTGGGACGCGGACCGCGAGCCCGATTGGTATCTGGCCGAACTAGCGAAGCAGAGCTAGCCGCAGGTCAGCGCGAAAAGGCGATGCGCTCGATCTCTTCTTGAGTGATGCCCCCCTCCTCGATATGCCGACGCAGGTCCTCGACCTGTTGGGCGAGAGGCTGGGGGGCGATTTGCTGCAACAGACCCTTGTGTTGTGGAAGCGAAGTGGCCAGGTCCGGTTGTTGGCCGTGCAGCAAGTCGGTGACAGCCTTGAGCGCGTGGCTGTTTGTGGGAAGCGCTTGGTGGCTCTCTTCGATATAAAAGGTACTCACGCCGGCCTTGACGGCCGACCAGAGAGGAACGGTGCTGTCTCCCGAGCTCTCGCCGGTTTGTTCATA
>Ga0180436_10003121_pt1 | contig 15360 bp, 13 predicted proteins | sample SS_ome_2_FD_132434 | JGI IMG/M metagenome (GOLD analysis project Ga0180436, IMG submission 132434) | Hypersaline lake sediment archaeal communities from the Salton Sea, California, USA - SS_3_S_2 metaG | ecosystem: Environmental > Aquatic > Non-marine Saline and Alkaline > Hypersaline >...
AAGTGGGGCATAGTCCCTGGGCAGTGGCTCCCTAAGTCAGTTTTCACACAGTCTCGGAGGCGGGAATCCACTCCGCGCTGCTGCCCTCATCCATTTTCGCACTGCATCGTGCGCGCACGCATGTGCAGCACACACCCGTGCCCCGCAGACGCACGTGGGCTCCTGCCCCCGCCTACCACGTCCTCACCCCTCCTCCTGGCCGAAGCGGACGGTGCGGATGCTGGACTCCGCGCCGGTGGGCACGGTCAGTGGGCTATACAGTTCCGGCCGGCGCGCCTTCAGCCAGCGCCGCCCCGTTGACGTCTCCAGCCACCTGGCCTCCAGATCGGCCAGGACCATGTCGTCCTCCGCCTTCCCGGTTTCGGCCAGTATGTCGCCGTAGCAATCGATGATCATCGCGTTGCCCGTGCGCACCTCGTCGTCATCAAGACCCACGCCGTTGCTGTAGATGAGGAACAGGCCGTTGTCGTGAGCGCGCGCGGGCAGCCAATGCATCAGCCAGCCCCGCCCTTTGGGGCCGTTGAATTCCGCCTCGATGGCCTGCGGATCCTCGCGGCGGTGATGCCACAGCTCGGGATCGATCGGCCCCATGCAGCGTGGGCTGAGCGTCCGGCAGCCGCCGGTCTGGTGGGGCGCCAGCAGGATCTCGGCGCCCTGCAAGACCGTGATGCGCACATTCTCGACGATGTTGTTGTCGTAGCAGATCAGGACGCCCACCCGGCAGCCATGGGGTGTGTCGAACACGGTGTATTCGCTTCCAGACGCCATGTGGGCGCTGATGAAACAGTGGAGTTTGCGGTGGCGCGCGAACCGCCCATCAGGCATCGCGACCACGTAAGTGTTGGTGAGCGTTCCATCGTCAGCCCGCTCGATCAGGCCCGCGCCGATGGTCATAGCGTGCCTCGCCGAAAGCGAGAGCAGCGCCTGCGTCAGCGGCCCTGCCGGCACAGGCTCGGAGAGGGCGAGTATCTCCGCCCGGGAGAGCTTGCGGACGTGCCAGTAGCCGGTCAGACACATCTCGGGGAACACGAGGATCTGCACATCCTGCGCGGCGGCCTGGGCGCTGAAAGCCTCGATCTTGGCCCAATTGGCGGCCTTGTCGCCTGGCGTATGCTGGAACTGGACGGCGGCAACGCGAACATCCTGCATCTGGGACCCCCTGGTGAGCTGGCGTGGAGGGAGTATACCCCGGAAAGAGGACGAGGGCCAGTAAGGTTGGTGGTTGTCTGGCAGGGATGAGGCACAGCACGTGTGACTTTGTGAGACTCTGCTTGCTATGACTTTACAGGACTCAATAGTCGGCGCTTCTTCACATTCTCACTGTGTATCGGACCCTCACCACCCTGTGGCCCAGTGGGTGCTCCGGTCCGCGTCTTCGCTCACCTGGAGCGTGCCCAGGCTGTAGCGCTTCTGGTCGTCAGTCCCGGCGACGCCCAGGCGCAGCGCCGGGGCGCCATCCCAGCCAACCATGGCCAAACGCACATCATACGTTCCCTCGGGCAGGTCCTTTGGGGTGCGAAACACCGACGTGACTTCGTGGGTCTCGCCGCGGACCCAGCCGGTCTGGTCGAAGGCCATATCCGTGTCCGTGTGGACCGTGTTGCCCGCGCTATCGATCAGGTAGAGCTTCAGCGGGTGCCGCTTGTAACAGCGGCCCGCGTTGCGGTTGGCCCAGCGCTGGCGAATCACGAGCAGTTGCCCCGGGGCGATCGCGTCGGGGTAACCGGCTTGAGCCAATACCAGTCGATAGCCCAGCCCGCCCGGCCTCAATCCCCGCGCGAACCGCTCCGCATCCTCTGCCACGATGCGCCGGTAGGCGGCGGCGTCAACGTAGAAGTGGCCGTAGTTCGAGTGATATTCGAGCATGTGATCGATGTTCTCATCGACGGTGCCGTGCGTGCCGTGGTTCTTCAGATCGAGGTAGCTCCAGTTGCCCTCGGCGTAGAACGCGCGCCGGCGCCACTCGGCCTCCATGATCACCCGGTCGGTGTGCAGGATTCCATCGATGAACCCGTGACGCCCCAGGATATAGCCCCGCTCCAGCGCCACGTCCAGGCCCTGTCGATACAGGAAATCCTGGGGGTCGTCCTGTGCGACCAAACGCCGCCACGTGTCGTGATCCTGATTGTCCTTCGGCCCGTCTGCGTAGTTGAAGGAATCGAAGCAGCAGGAGATCGCCAGGTCGGTATGCTTGAAGGTATCGGCGTACAGCGTCACGAGATTGGCCAGGATGTCGTGCTTGACGCGCTCAGATGGCCACAGGTAGTGTGACCAGAGGGTATGCCATTCGCCCCACTGGCCGTAGCTCATGTTGCCCAGGAAGTTGAAGGGCTGGCCGGGCTTGTCGTAACGCGCGGCCAGTGCGTTCAGGAAGTTCTGCAGGCGCGGCACGTAGATCTCCCGGAACGAGGGATGGGCGTAGTCGGGCTCGCGTTTGGCTGCGTTGCCCTCACCGGTATAGTCGTGCCAGTGTAGGCCCGCCTCAAACAACCAATTGGGACACACTTCAGAGGCGCCCGGCGCGCCATTCCAGCCGGGATCTTCGGTGGTCCACACGCGCAGGTTGATCTGTTTGCCGCGCGATGCCCAATAGTCGATGACGGCGTCCAGCTCGTCCCACGTGAAGTACCCCTCCTCCGGCTCCAGGTCCGCCCACATCCAGTCGAGCAGCACCCAATCGAACAGGGGCGCGTCGTCGCCAAAGGCGATGGTGTTCTCCTGGAGCGTCCGGGATGTTCCATCGAAGTAGATCGGGCCGGCCCAGAGCCCCCAGCCCATCCAAGGATTGTTGATACCATCGTTGATTTCCGTCGGTTTGATGATCATTCTTCACCTCGTATGAACTCCGGTTTGTAGTAGCGGCTTGAGCCGCGTTTCTGCATCGTGCGCCCAGCGCACGCGTGCGCTCTGGCGCAGGCATACGCGTAAGCGGCCGCTGAAGCGGCAACTACGAACCTGAACGTCGATTTTCGTCCAGCATCGCGCGTGTGCGATCGGCCCTGTGCTTACCTGCACACGATGAGCCCGGTCGGAAACTGGTCCAGCCGGCGTGCGCCGCTGTCTGTGATGACGTAGTTGCCCTCCAGCCGCATGCCGCCCCAGTTCTCGATGTAGATGCCCGGCTCCAGCGTCAGGATCATGCCCGGCTCCAGGGGCAGCGTATCCGCCGGGATGAGGAAGGGCCGTTCCTGCTGGAAGAGGCCGTAGGAATGCCCGGCATGGTGTGGGAAGTTAGGGCCAAAGCCGGCCCGTTCCACGACCCTGCGCACCGCGGCGTCCACGTCGCAGGCGCGTGTTCCGGGTGTAAGCAAGCTCTCTCCCGCAGCCAGGGCATCCTCCAGGATCGCGTGGATCTCGCGCTGCCTGGGGGTCGGCTGGCCCAGCACGAAGTTGCGGGTGGTGTCGGCATAGTAGCCGTGCGTGGCCGAGTACACGTCCGCCAGGATCGAGTCCCCAGTATGCAGTTGATGGTGACCGGGTTTCACGTCGGGGTTGCTGGTGCGCGCGCCGGCGCCCAGGTCGGCCTCGAGCGCGACGGGCTCACCGGCGTTCTCGCACAGCGCCTGGTAGGCGACCGACCAGAGATCCAGCTCGCTTTTTCCCGGCCGGGCGGCGTCCCGCAGGGCCTCGAACATGCGGTCATTGCCACGGACGTTGGCCGCGATCTGCGCGGTCTCAGTCTCGTCCTTGATGCGCCGCATGTGCCAGAAGACATCCGCCAGGTCGGCGGATCCCCCGATTTCGGGAGCAATCGCCGCCAGCAGCGCAGCCGGTAGGTGGCCCGTTTCAACTCCGACCTTCTGGTGCTTCAGGCCGGCCTGGCCAAATGCCTGCCGCAGCGCCGCGCAGGTATTGGCGACGATCGACCACCCGTTGTGAATGTCGTAGTCGGTGTAGGGTACGGTCTCGAAATCGCCGATTGCGGATGGCGCGATGGCGATTGTGCGCTGCGCCAGCACCAGCAGGAAGGCCGGCGACAGACCGGGCACGAGGCCGCTGAGGTAGAACACGTGCTCGGGACGCGATACCAGGGCGCCGGAGAAGCCCTCCGCGTCCAGTTTCTCGCGCAGCGTCTCGAGACGCCGCTGGTGATCGTGGGTGACTGTAGCTGCCATATGTTGCCTCCTATTCCGAGAACAATTTGCGCCGTCTGCGACGCGGCACGTCGGATCGCGGGCGACTCACTAGTCGCCCCTACAATGTCGGCGCGGCCGTCGTCATTCCCGCATCCTGTCGTCTGCGGCGCGCCGCTGGCGATACCTCGGCCACGATATCTCCTCCGTTGCGTCTCTGCGCCTTTGCGTTAAGGTTCCGTCTGTGCCTTTTCGTATCATGCCCTACGGGCAGGCCACAGCGCCCATGGTTCTACGTTAGTCTGTGTCTTTGGCCACAGACGGCTCGACTAGAGCGGCCCGGGAAAACGCGCCAGCATGTCGCCGTCGATGAGCAGTGTCGCGCCGGTCATAAAATCGACCTCGTTGCTCGCCAGCCACACCGCTGCCCGGCCGATCTGTTCGGGCGTCCCGATGTAGCCCACTGGCTGTGATTCGGCCACCTGCCGGCGCACAGCATCGAGCTGCTCCGCGGGGACTGTCGCCCAGAGGAGGTCGGTATCGACGCTGCCGGGCGCGACGGCATTGACACGGATGTTATCGCGCGCCAGCTCGAGGGCCAGTGTCTTGGTCAGGGCGATGATGCCTGCTTTCGTGGCGCAGTAGGCGCCAACGGTGGGTAGTGCGGTGTAGCCCATCACAGAGGACATGTTGATGATGACTCCGCCCCCGCGCGATTTCAGATGCGGGATGGCATACTTGGCGCAGAGGAAGTGACCTTTCAGGTTCGTGTCGATCACCAGATCCCACTCCTCCTCGCTCAACTCCGCGATCGGCCTGTCGATCTCGACGCCGGCGTTATTGAAAAGTACATCGATCCCGCCAAAGGCCGTGGCAGTCGTCTCCATAAGTCCGCGCGCATCGGCAGCAAACCGGACGTCGGTGCGGATGAAGGCAGCTGCGCCGCCGGCTTCCTGCGCCAGGCGCACCGTTTCCAGGCCGGTCTCTGGCGTGCGGTTGGCCACCACGACCCGGGCCCCCTCGCGCGCAAACTCGACCGCTGCGCCGCGCCCGATCCCCCGGCCGGCTCCTGTGACAATGGCTACTTTGCCCTCAAGTCTTCCCATCTCGCTCCTCTTCGATCGCTACCTGCAAGGGATGGCGTTATCCCAAGAGATCGACGGCCGCCAGCGCGAACACCTGCGCTGCCGCGACCAGCTGGTCGACCGGGATGAATTCATCGGCCTTGTGGGCCTCCCGGATACTGCCGGGCCCCATAATCACGGTGGGGATGCCGCCCTGGTTTGCCAGGGTGTCGGCATCGGTAGTCGCGCGCAGCCCGGCGACGCCGGGATCCACGCCGGTCACGGAGGCCGCGGCGTGGCGCAGCGCCCGAACGATCGGAGACTCTGCCGAGATCGTGACCGGGTCGATGCGCACGAAGACGTCCAGCGCTGCGTCAAAACCCGGGACGCTCCGCCTGAGCCGTTCGATTACGGCCTCCATCTCCTCGATCGCGCCTGCTGTCGTCTCACTCGGTACCACCCGCCGGTCGACGGTGACGCGGCAGCGATCGGGTATGACCGACGTCTGGATCCCGCCCTCAATTGTGCCCACGCTCAGGCTTGGCGGTCCCACGAGCGGGTAATCCCGGACGGGGAACTCGTTCGCCATCAGCTCGCGGAGCGCCCGCACGAGGTCCATGGCGTCGTATATGGCATTGTGCCCGGCGGCCGGCGAGCTGGCGTGTCCGGACCGGCCCTGGAGGATGACCTCGAAGTCGAGCTGGCCGTTTGAGACGATGACGGGCACGTTGTTCGTGGGTTCGCTGATCACAGCCCAGTCCGCGTGGACACCATCGCGTACGAGCTGCCGTGTGCCCGCGCCGCCCTTTTCCTCGTCAATGACCGCGGCGAATAGCAGGCTGCCCCGCAATGGGATGCCGGACCGCCGCAGGGAGGCTGCCGCTACAGCCATTGCAGCCAGGCCGCCCTTCATATCCACGGCGCCCCGTCCCCAGAGGCGTCCATCCCGGATTGCGCCGCTGTGTGGATCCTCCGCCCATACCCCAGAGACGGGCATGGTATCGGTGTGCCCGGTGTAGAGCAAAACAGGCCCGGCGGCGTTCCCGTGCAGTGTTGCAATCAGGTTGGGGCGTCCAGGAAATACCTCGCGGTACGCGACGTCCAGGCCCGCAGTGGAGAGGAACTCCCCCAGTACGCGGGCGACGAGCTCCTCGTTGCCGGGCGGGTTCTCACTGGGCAAGCGCACCAGGGCGCGCGCAAGCTCCACCACCTCCTCGGGGTTGATCGAGGCGGCTGGGTCTCCCAGATCTACTTCTTCTGCTCTGCCTTCAGAGTGCTCGCTCATGCTGTCCTGCTCTTAACCGGGAATCGTCCAGATCTCGGTGGGAGCCGTTGAGAGTATCTCAGACCCCTCCGCGGTGACGAGCACGTCCTGCTCGATGTGGAACACCCCAAACTCAGTGGCGACGCCGGGTTTAATGGTGATCACCATCCCCTCCTCCAGGATCGTGTCCTCGTACTCCGCCACGTTGGGCGGCTCGACGATGGCCAGCCCCTCGCCGTGTCCAACGCGGGCCGCCAGCTGGCCGATATCGGACGTAATCGGGAAGGGAAAATCGGCGAGAGCCCTTTTGCAGGCCAGCGCGATATCCCGCGTATTGGCCCCAGGCCCGACCATAGAGACGGCCATATGCGTGACCTCGTTTGCGAAGCGCTGGGCCTCCAACTGCCGTGGACTTGGGCCGCCGGCCACGCCGGTGCGGTCGAAATCCGACCAGTACCCCTCGATGGCGCAGCCCGCGTCGATGTAGACCATGTCGCCAGGCTCCACCGTGCGGGACGAGGGGCCGCGCGATACCATATCGTAGTTGCCGACACCGGCGGTCAGCAGGAGCCAGGTGTCGGTCGCTCCCAGTTCTATCATCGTGTCCGTCAGCATCCGGGCGATCTCGCGTTCAGCCATACCTGCCCGGAATTCAGGGCAGCAGCGCTCGAAGGCGCTGCTGCTGATGTGGCAGGCCCGGCGCAGGCGAGCGATTTCAGCGGGGGACTTCCTCATCCGGGCGCCCCAGAGGGTTGGCGCCGAATCCACGAAATCGGTCTCCGGCAGCCGCTGCTGCAGGGCGATGAAGTCGGAGAAGGGGATATTCATACACTGTTCGGTGCCGATCTCGACACCGACCCGTGCGCCGTCAAGCCCACAGTCGCGCAGGGCAACGGCGATGGTCTCGACCGGTGCGCGCGAGAGCCGGTAGTACGTGCGGATGTCCTGGGCCCACGAGAGGGTTTGGGCCTCGGCCTCGCGGCCTGAGTGGACGATGAAGACGGGGTCGTGGTCGATGGGCAAGATGAAGATGAACGGCCGCGGCCCGCTGCGTGCTGGCGATGGGTAGCCGCTGACGTAACGCAGATTGTCGCCGGTTGTCAACAATAGCGCATCAAGTTGCGCATCAGCCATCCGAGAGCGCAGATGATCTGCTCGTTCAACGAGCTCCTGACGGGTGAGCGAAAGGTCGGGTGGTGTCATAATCCTGCCTTCATACAAACGCTGTGGTACGGGCATTCGGATTAGAGTGAGTTGATTCCCAGGATCTTCGCGGCATTCTTCCACCAGAACAGCTCGCGTGTACAGGTAGGAATGTGGAGATAGGCCAGTATCTCGATCGACGATTCGATCCATATCGCTGCGGGTGGGTTGTCCGTCCCGAACACGGTTTTCTCAAACAGCCCAAGCGAGAGATTCTCTCCAGGGTTGTCCCAGTCGGCGCCTGGAAATGGCGCCAGGGCGCGTTTGAGGCGCGAAAGGTGCGGTAGTTTGCCCGATCCACCGCAGATATCGAAGTACACATTTGCGTGGCTCAACGCCATCGTCTGAGCGATATCGCTGAACGGTAGTCCCAGGTGTGCCCCGATCAGTGTCAGGTCGGGAAAGGCTCGAGCGATGCGGTCGAAGTGTCCTGGGTGCATCCGCAGGCTGTCGATATCCAGGCCGCGTCCGCCTTGCGGGGGGTTAGAGACGTATCCCGTGTGAAAAACAATCGGCATGCCCAGTTGCTCGGCGGCTTCGTAGATGTGGAAGTACCGTTCGTCGTTGTAGGGATAGGCCGGCAGGATGAACTTCAGCCCCGTGAAACCCTGGTTCTTCCGTTTCTTTATCTCCCAGACCGGGCTTGGCTCCTTGCTCACGTTGACGTCCGCGAATCCGACGATGATATCGGGATACTTCATCAGCCACGGAAGCAATTCGTCAGCGCCAAAATACTCGCCACCGCGATCGACCCCAAAAGGGCCGCCGATACACAGGCAGCAGAACCTGCGCACGTTATGGGTATCCCAGTCACGCACCAATTCGTCGATATCGTCGGACTTATGCAAGTGTCCATGGATGTTGATGATATGATCAGGCAATTCTGTCATTCAGTACGTCCTTGCGCCACCGGCGCATCACGAGGCCCACGGTCTCAGCACTCTCCCGATACAACGTGTATAGCTGTTCATACTGTTCCGCTAACTCCGGCTGCGGTTCGATAATGCGCTCGATGTGCGTCGCGGCCTCCACAGCCTCAGATAGGGTCCCGTACATCCCGGTTCCCACGGCGCCCACGATCATAGCGCCGAGCGCTGTGGGCTCAGACGTCCGGAGCAGCGCCAGAGGCCGGTTGTAGATGGTGGCGCGCAGGCTGAGCCATTGCTCGTCCTTTTCCTCGCGGCCGCTCACCGTGATTCTGGATTGCGGGCCGACCAGGTTTTCGATGCGCTCCAGCACCTGTTTAAGAGAGAACACGATACCCTCGAGCACGGCGTGCCGCAGATGATCGGTTGTGTGCGTCGCGGACAATCCAACCCAGCTTCCGCGTGCGTGAGGTTCCCAGGTCGGGCAGCGCTCGCCTGAGAGATGCGGCACGAAGACCAGCGGACTGTCGAGGTCAGGCGCCCAGGCCTGATCGGGATGTTTGACGCCATCGGGCGTCCAGGGGCGCAGAATCTCCTCAGCCCAGGCCATAGCCGATCCGGCAGCCGTCACGGAGCCGCCCAGGACCCAGAGTCCTGCTAAGGTGTGCGGGTATAGCTCGACCGCCATCTCGGGATCGTAGATGGGCTGTCCGGCGCACGTCAGGATAGAGCCCGTGGTGCCCAGGTGTTCGAGTGACGTTCCGGCGCTGAGCAGGCTGTTGCCCAGGACCTCCACGTCATCTCCCGCCCCCACAACGACTGGCGTGCCGGCCTGCAAATCGGTGAGTGCAGCGGCGGATTGGGTGAGTCGCCCGGCAATCGCGCAGGGGTCCGCCACATTCGGCAGCTGTGCGGGGCGTATGCCGGCCATGGCGACCAATTCTGGCGCCCAGCTGGCCCTCTGGATGTCATAGAGCGAGGTGCCGCAGGCGTCAACCGGATCGGTCAGGACGTCCCCCGTCAGGCGGTGGCGCACCCAGTCCTTGCAGGACAGGAACGCCCGGGCCGTGGAATGGATGCCCGGTGTGTGTTTGCGCAACCAGCATATCTTCGCCAGAGGCATCGACGCGTCCATACGGGCTCCCGTGAGCTCGTAGATGCGCTGGAGACCGATCGCGTCCGCTATCTCGGCAGCCTCTTTCAAGCTGCGTTGATCGCCCAGCACCAGCGCTGGCCCGAGTGACGTCCCATCCGCACCGAGGCAGACGAGTGCGTGCATGTGCCCGGTCACGCTGATGGCGGCAATCTGAGACATCGCTGCGGGTGCGGTTTCTCTGAGCTGTGCCAGGCCAGCCAGTATCGCACGCCACCAATCCTCTGGGTCCTGTTCCACCCAGCCCGGGTGTTGGCGCTGGGTTGCGTAGGGCACCGAGGCGCGCGCCAGCAGACCGCCGCGACTGTTGAAGATGACGGTCTTGCAGTTCGTCAGGCCGATGTCGATGGTAAGGAGTGTGTCTGGCATTGTCGTCCTTGGACATTCACTTCTGCTTCACATCCACGGATAGCTGAACACGCCCTTCTCCTCAGGATCTTTGAGCCGCTCCAGGCTGACCTCGTATCCAAGGGACTCGAAGACTCCCTGGGCGATGGTGTAGGCGTCCTCGCCATACTTCGCCGCGATGGCCTGTACCAAGGGGATGAACCCCGTGATCCCGTTGGCTTCCATCTCGGCGACTCGTTTGGCCAGCTGCTCCTTAGGCTGCAGGGGCAGGTCGAGACCGGTGTTTACGATCGATTCTTTCTTCATGCGCGGTTCTCCCCTAATATCCTTCGTACTCATCGTCTGCTGAACCGATGCGCGGCACGTTCTTCATACTGCGCCAGCCGTACTCCTCCGAGCGTAGATGGACGTCCTGCGGCTCATCGAGCACCTCCCGGATCTGGAAACACACGGGATCGCCCCAATGCATGTTCTGAGTCCAGTGCATGCGGATTCGCGGGCTGCAGCCTTCGGCGATGCCGCAGTCGATGGCGCAGTACGCGAGGCCGATCTTCTCTGCCTTCAGTTTGTGAAACGTGTGCCCATAGATACAGCGCAGGGCGCGCGTCTCAAACCGCCCCCGGTCGGTTACGGGGTACTCGCAGATGCAGAACCGGGACCAGGCGGCGTTCTGAGTCCACGCCTTGGTGAAGTGCTGATCCAGCCCTGCAGCCGGGTCTTCCTCGAAATCCTTGGCCATACGCTGCCCCATGCGGATGCCCGACTCCCAGCGCATGCGCTCGGCAATGTCCAGCGTCTCCTCGCCGAATGCTTCGATGAAGGCCTGCATCAGGCGGGTGAAGATGATCGCGCTCTGGGCCTCCAGACGGTCGATCTCATAGAGACAGTCGATCTTCTCCAGCTCCTCGAGCTCCTGGGCCTCCTTCTCGGTCATGCCTTGTCTGACTTCTTCTGACATAGGTGGATACCTCCTTGGGTTACAACTATCTAGTTTCCTCGTACCCGAATGACTCGTTTCAGCGGCCCGCCGCGCTGGCGCGGGCCGTTCAGCAGCGCCGGCACTTCTTCCAGCTCGATGACGCCGCCGACCATAACGTCAGTCTGCAGCTGTCCGCGCCCAACCAGGTCCAATGCAGCCTGCCACAGCCAGGGCGCCGAGGTGTGGCCGTAGAGCGTCAGGTTGCGGAAGATCGTGTCGCCGATTGGGAAGCGATCCACGTGGGCGCTACGCAGGCCGTAGAGCAGCACCCGTCCGCCTCGGCGCGCGAGGCCGAGTGTGGTCAGTGTCGTCTCCATCGTACCGACCGCGTCGATTGTGATATCGAACCCATCGTCGGCCGCGATGCGCCCTGCGGTCCGCAGGACGCCGGTCTCATCCGGCGTCACGATCTGATCCGCCCCGAACTGTCGCGCGAGCGCCATCCGATCGGCGTAATCCCGCATGACCACGGCAACGTGGCCAGCCCCCCGCAGGCGGAGCAGCTGGACGAACGTCAGTGCAGCCAAACCGCTGCCGACGATAACGGCGCTCTCACCGAACCCCACGTTGAGCGCCTCGACGCCGCCCATCTGGCACGTCAGGGCCTCAATCGTCGTCCCTGCCAGGTCGCCGATCGTGTCTGGCAGGACGTGTAGATTGGCGGCAGGAAGGACCGCGAAGTCCGACCAGTTGCCATCCACGCTGAATCCGATCTCATCGGAGTGGGCGCATAGCTCAGTATGGCCCTCCTGGCAGAACCGGCACGTTCCGCAGGCGATCATCGTGTCCAGGATGACACGGTCGCCGATCTGCGGGTGGCTCACACCCTTTCCCAGTGCAATCACCCGGGCAACCGGCTCGTGTCCCAGGATCATCCCCGGCCAGGAACCGGCCACCTGTCCGGCCACGATGGGGTAATCGGTTGAACATAGGCCGTTGGTGAGAACCTCCACGAGGACCTCTCCATCGCCCGGCGTTGGGACCGGCCTCTGCTGCAGGCTCACGTGCCCCGGTGCGTCCCAGATGACCGTGCGCATATCGTCGCTCATGCCTGCTCCCTGGTTGGTGCGGGCTGTTCGATAAAGGCCAAAACGCGGGCCGGGTTATACATTGTGATTGTCGTGATCTGTTTGGGCGCAAAGCGCTCCCGGGTCATCATGGGTATGACGTTCCTGAGGATGTGCGCGTAACCCCAGCCGCCGTAGCGCGCTAGCAGCATCTTGCGGTCGATTCCCTGCGAGATGAGCAGCTGCCGGAGGTAGCCCGCGTCGACGAGCTCCTTGAGTGCGCGCAGTCGTTCGGGATCGCGCGGGATGCGACACTCCCCGCCGCGTAGGTACCACTCCTTGCCAAACCCGTCGAACATCAGGTAGTAGCCCAGTTCAGCAGGCCGGGCGCGCGTTTCTCGTGGCATATCCCGGTCCATACCGCAGAGCAGGACCTTGGCGGGCGAGACGCCGCCGTCTTGAAGGTGACTGTGCACGCGTTCGAAGGTTTGGCCAACTGGGCACGCGATAGCGATGGGTGCGCCGGTGCGCCGGGATGCGCTGGCCGCGGCTTTCAGAACCCGCGCCTGAAGCTTGTCATCCGGGTCGTCGATCTCCAGCTTGCCGATGAGGCCCGCCTGGTGGGCGGGGCCCTCTTCGATGTCGTGGACAAACTCCTCCGCCAGGTCCTCGGCTGCTTTGCCCGCCAGCTCTTCCGCATAGAAGCGCGGGCTGAAGATGCCGGTGGCGCTGATCATCTGCAGGCCCGTTCGCTGTGCGATGGCGGCAATCGCACTGGTTGCTGCTGCCCGATCGCTCTGAGGGCCGCGACACGTCAAGTCGACCAGCGTCATTCCGCCGGCCTGTTTGAACGCCGCCAGCTCGTCCGCCATGAGCTCAGGATCGTCCAGGATCAGATTGTCGAGGCACGTCGTTGGATGGCGCCTCAGGCGGCCCAGCATGCCCAGCTCCACCGGGCGGTCGCTGAGCTGTGGGTAGAACGGTTCGTGGTACGTTCTCAGGTCGAGCAGGATGTGCTCGTGGGGCAGGACGACGCCCAACTTGTCCTGGCGAACGGGCCCGGTTACTGTCTGGGCGTAACGCAGGGCCGGTCTGCGCGCTTCGACCAACGCTGTATGGGTCATGTGGACCTCTTGATCCATCGATAGTCTCCTTGTTCCGGTTAGCGTCTGCTGCTAGAAGGGGAGGTAGCGGGCCGGGTTTTCCACCGTCATCGTGTGGAACTGTTTCTCTGTGATGCCCGCACGCATCAGCATGGGCTTGATGTTCTCCAGAAGGTGCGCGTAGCCGTAGGCGCCGTAGCGCCGCAGCTGCATCTTGACGCAGATGTCGTGTGAGAGGAGCAGCTGCTCGGTATAGCCGGCCTCGACCATAGCGGCCAATCCGGCCACGCGATCCGTGTCGCTGCCGAAGTTCCAGGGCCAGTCGGTATCATAGGCGCCATTGTCGCAGTAGAACTCGTGCCCGAAGCAGTCAAACTCGATGATGATACCGAGATCGGCCATGGGCTTGGCGCGCTCGGGTGTGGTGCCATCCTGGTGGCAGGCCACCACACGGGTCAGGTCCGCCCCCTCCTCCTGCATGATCGCCACGACATCCATGCTGATGCCGTGGACGCAGATCGCCGCGCCCGTCTCTTTGTGGGCCTGCACGGCCGCCCGGATAGCGCGTTCTTCCGCTGGCTTGAACGGGTTGTTGAGCGCTATCTCGCCGATAACGCCCGCTTTCACTCCCGTACCGGGGAAACCCTCTACGATATCGCGTATCATGTGCTGGCGCATCCCTGTGATATCCAGCGCAGCCTCTTCTGCTGAGAGGGTCTCCTCGGTGTAGAACCCCGTGCCGGCGATGATGTGCACCCCCGTCCGCTCGCTGATCTCCCGCAAGCCCACCGGGTCCGGCGCCAGTCCCAGCGTCGTCATCTCGGCGATCGCGCCGCCCCCGGCATCGCGGAAGTGCTGTACCTCAGCGCTCATCTCGGCGACGTCGTCGAGGATCGCGTTGTCACGCACGGCCATGTAGTTGCGCCGGATTGCGCCAAGATTGGTGATATCGAAGGGTTCCCAGACCAGGTCGGGCCGGTCGGATACATCAGGCCACAGCCCCGGCCAGTCCATATCGAGCAGCACATGTTCGTGGGGCAGGGTGATGCCCAGGTCGTCTGGCGAGATCGGTCCGGTTACGGTCATCACGTGCATAATATCTATCCTCCAACTAACGGAACCTGAGCGCCCTCAGGCCCCAGGCCGGCACTGGGATGGCGACGCGGCCGGCGTCCACAGCGAGCGGCTGCAGCGACCGTTCCAGCAAATCGCATACCCAAACCTCGGTCGCGACTAGCGCCTCCACGTCTATCGTCACATCCGCCGCGGCGCCACCGCACTCCCACAGGCGCAATATCCATCCATGGCCATCCTCGGCTACCTTGAGACCCGTTGCGACGACATGGTCAGGCGAGACGCTTATGAACTGTCCCCGGTCCCTGGCGAGCAGGGCCTGGGTATCACCGGTGACCCACGCCCGCGGAAGATCCTGAACCAGCTGCTTTGCGAAGCGGAGCGATTCCGGAGCGTCGAAGAACGGGGTCTGGTGCGTGCGCAGGCTGTAGCGGAAGGTAAAGTGGGCCTGTCCGCCCTGGTTAACGGCGTCGTCGTTGCGGGTCAGGTTGTGCATCACCCACGAGAGCACCAGCGGGCTCGACGCGTCAGAGTCGGCCGCTGGATCGGCGAGTACCTGCGGGCCAAACTGGAACAGGTGGGCATCGCCGCTGGCCAGCGTCACAGCCAGGTCTGCGTCGACGACCGCCAGGAAGGTCTGCGCGGACACGCCGGTGCGCCCGGCTCCCGGCAGCAGGTCTCCACCGTCATCCTGCGGTCTGGGCCGGACGATGGCCGCGGGTGTGTCGATGACGTATTCGTGATCTGCGACAGCGAAGGGGAAGGCGAACCAGCTGCTCTGCGGCTCAGCGGTCGGGGTCTTGGTGAGCTCGTTGATGATGTCGACCTGCCCGCGTTCTCCGTAGAGCTGGTAGGTGGAGCGCAGCGTCGCCCGCAGACTTTTGATCTCGGCGATCAAACGTGTGCTGACGGCGCCCTCCTGGATTGCGAGTGAGACCAGATGCGGTTTGTGCAGAGTTCCATCGGACAGGTGCAGGTACTCGTTGAGCTGGTAGGCGCCCCCTGCCTGCACTAGTTCCTGGTTTGCTGTCCTGTCGAAGAGCGACTTCAGCCCGCCCGTCGCGCCGTCCACCTCCAGCCTGAAGAACTCGTTTTCCAGGACGGGATCTGCCGCTACGGGATCGGATACCTGGAGCGAGCCGCTGCCGTCTCGTATGGCGAAGCAGCGGTAGCCGAAGGCCGGAACGTTAGCCGCGAGGAACGAGAGATAGTGTTCGGGCCACTTG
>Ga0180436_10003122_pt1 | contig 15359 bp, 16 predicted proteins | sample SS_ome_2_FD_132434 | JGI IMG/M metagenome (GOLD analysis project Ga0180436, IMG submission 132434) | Hypersaline lake sediment archaeal communities from the Salton Sea, California, USA - SS_3_S_2 metaG | ecosystem: Environmental > Aquatic > Non-marine Saline and Alkaline > Hypersaline >...
ACAATCCCGCCCAAAAGCTGGCCACCCTTCCCGTCACGGGATCCAATCGCCTCACAGCCTATGACTGGTGTGACACCGCCGTGGCGATCGCCTTCGCGGACGGTGCCAGCAACCGGATTCAAGTGTGGCGTGACGATGGCTCCGAGCGAGTGACAACAATGGAGTCGCAGGGGCGGAGCGTGACCGATGTCGCCTTCGGTGTGAACGACGAGTCGATCGAGGTCGCCTTCGGTCTCCTGCCGGACGGGGTGGCCAACCTCGACCACCGCGGACTCACCCACGTCTTCGACTTCAGCGAACTCGTCCTGCGACCGGTTCAGGACGATGACCGGTTTCGCCACTCGTTCCGGGAGGATCAGAAGGAAGCTACGGTCCGCTCGGGAAGCGGCGGAAACCAACTCACGCTGCCGGATGGGAGCCAGTTCGAGGTAGCCGCGCCCAATGTCGTCCGCGATTGGGCGGTCACCGAGGGCGGGAATCTTGTGGTCGGACATGATGCCGGCCTCACGGTCCGCTCTTCGAACGGTGAGGAGCGCCTCTTGACGGGTCACACCGCACCCGTGCGCCGGGTGTCACCGTCACCCGGCGAGAAATACGTCGTTTCCGGTTCCGAGGACAGGACGATCCGGCTCTGGGATCTGGAAACCGGCAACTTGTTGGTCTCCCTCTTCGTAGCCGATCCGAACAACGACGAATGGGTCTGCTGGGCGCCGAACGGCTACTTCGCGGCGTCCCGGGATGGCGGAAAATACTTCGGATGGCATTTCAACAAGGGACCCGACCGCCTCGCCTCTTTCCTGCCGGCGGACCAGCTCTTCGATCACTACAACCGGCCGGACATCATCAAGAAGTCGATCATCGACCGCAAGCCGGCCGACGAAATCGTGCAACTGCTGGAGCTGGAGGAGCTTGATCTCAAGAAGGCGGAAGCCGAGGTTCCGGAAGTTCAGTTCGTCAACCTGGAATCCGAGGGGCAGGCCACGACGAAGCTCCAGCTTTTCCAGGTCCAGTCGACGGTAAAGAGCGGTAATCCGCCCGAGATCCGGGTCTTCCACCAGGGAAAGCGGGTGAACGCCGACGGAGGAGGCACGATCCGGGGGGACGACCAGGCTTTCGTGATGCCCTACCAGCTGGAGCTGGTGTCGGGAGCAAACGAGATCAAGGCAGTTGCTGTGAACGCCGACGGTGTCGAATCTCCTCCCGCGGTCGTCGTTCTCAATTACGAGGGCGAGGTTGCGACAGCCAAGATCTTCATCCTCTCGGTGGGTTTGAACGAATACTACAACGAAATCTACAGACTGGGCTACTGCCGGGCGGACGCCGAGGAAGTCGCTTCCCGGTTAGTCAGGAATTCGGAGGGTTTGTTCGTCGAGGCTCCGGTCGTCGAAATCTACGACGCCAAGGCGACGAAGCCGGCCGTGATGGGTGCACTGGATCAGATTTCGAAAATCGCGCGGAAAGAGGATGTCTTCGTGTTCTTCTACGCGGGACATGGCGTCATGGGAAGTCGGCCCGGCTCGAGCGAAGAACTCTTTCACCTCATTCTCCACGACGTTCCGCAAATGTATGGAGACCCGGAGGGACTGGAGGAGAAAGCGATTTCCGCTCCGGAGCTGAAGCAGTATTTCGACAAGATCCAGGCCTACAAGCAGCTCTGGATCCTCGATGCCTGCCAGTCGGGTGGCTTCCTCGAGACCCAGAAATTCGCGATGCGAGGTGCCCATGTCCAGCATGCCATCTCCCGCCTCGCCCGGAGCACCGGACTCGCCATCTGCACCGCAACCGCCAGTGACCGCTTTGCTCGCGAGGCGACCGAGCTGCAGCACGGGATCCTGAGTTTCTCCGTCATCCAGGCCCTCGACGGGGCGGCCGCCGTCAACGGAATGATCACCGTCGACAGTCTGAAGGGATACCTGCAGAGAGAGGTGCCGAAGATCAGCAAGCAGCACACCGACCTGCGCCAGGTGCCCTTTTTCTCTTACATGGGGACGGACTTCCCGATCGGTGTCGTTCAGTAGGCCGGAGCGAGCCGGTAGCCTTGGTGAATCCGGGTTTCGCGAGACGTTTCGCCGCGACATACCGCGATCCCACCGTCGCAAAATGGACCGGTTCGTGATATCGAACCTATCGTTCGCCTTATCGTCATGATCACTCGTGTGCTCGCCACCCTCTCGCTTGTCTCCTTCCTGATCGCCGGAACCGCCGTCACCCTCGATGCCGCGGATCGACCGCCCAACGTCATCATCATTTTCACGGACGACCAGGGCTACCAGGACGTCGGATCGTTCGGGGCGGAGGGCTTCGACACACCCCATCTCGACCGCATGGCCGAGGAGGGACGAATCTTCACCCACTGGTATGCCGCCCAACCCGTCTGTTCCGCATCACGAACCGCCCTGCTGACGGGATGTTATCCGAATCGCATCGGAATTCACGGTGCCCTCGGCCCCGGGAGCCGCCACGGCATCGCCGCCTCCGAACTCACTCTCGCCGAGATGTTTCGCGAAGAAGGCTACGCCACGGCGGCCTTCGGCAAGTGGCATCTCGGTGATCACGAGAAGTTCCTGCCCACGAACCACGGTTTCGACGAGTATTTCGGCATTCCCTACTCCAACGACATGTGGCCCTTTCACCCCACGGCGGGGGATCGCTTCCCTCCCCTGCCCCTGCTCGAAGGCACCGAGCGTCTTCGTTTCGCCGACGAGCACGATCAGAGAATGCTGACGACCTGGTTGACGACACGCTCGGTCGATTTCATCAACCGCAACCGCGAGCGCCCCTTCTTCCTCTACGTGCCCCACCCGCAGCCTCACGTGCCCCTTTTCGTGAGCGATCGCTTCGCGGGAAGCACCCAGCGGGGACTCTACGGCGACGTGATCGCCGAGATCGACTGGTCCGTTGGCGAAATCCTGAACGCGGTGCGGACGAACGGGCTGGCCGAGGACACCTTCGTCCTGTTCACGAGCGACAATGGGCCCTGGCTCAGCTACGGAACCCACAGCGGATCCGCCCTTCCCCTGCGAGAGGGCAAGGGCACGGCCTGGGAGGGCGGAGTGCGAGAGCCTTGTGTCATGTGGTGGCCCGGGACGATTCCTGCCGGTACGACCTGCGACGTGGCGGCGATGAACATCGACATTTTGCCCACCTTTTCCGCCCGGATCGGTGCGGAGCTCCCGGATCATGCGATCGACGGAAAGGACATCTGGCCGTTGATCACGGGCGAGGTGGGAGCGACGAGTCCCCACGAGGCCTACTGGTTCTACTACAAGCAGAACGAACTCCACGCGGTCACAGACGGAACGTGGAAACTCTACCTCCCTCACCAGTATCGCACGCTGAACGGTGAACCCGGTGGCGACGGCGGTACGCCGGTTCCCTACGCGTCGGCTCGCACGGAGACGGAACTCTACCACCTCGAGCGAGACATCTCGGAGACCGACAACGTGGCGGACGAGAACCCCGACGTCGTCGCGCGGCTCCTGGCCGAAGCCGAGAAGGCACGGGACGAACTCGGTGACCGCCTCACGAAGCGCGAGGGTTCGGGATCGCGCGAGCCCGGCCGTCTCTCGGATGACGAGCACACCGCCCTGATGGATCTCCATTGGCCCGACGGAAAGCCGGAAAGGAAGAAGCGGTAAGGGACCCGGGAAGTCCACGGGCAAGGCGTTTCGAGCGGCTTAACCTGGATTCGCTCCAACGCGACTGCGCGGGTCAGGCCCCAGAGCCCCGGTGGGAAAGGAAAATCAGTTCAGACCGAAGCGCGCGGGAACCGGCCCGGAGACCGGGGCAGCCGAAGCGGTATGGGACCGGGAGAGGCGCAGGAGAAGGCTGTGATCTTTCCGGCTGATTCGTGAGAAGAGCAAGGTCACGCGCACGGTCACCTCGCCGTCGCGGACCAATTCGGGACGCGAGTCCACGACGATGGAATCAGCACTGACGAACCACGATTGATCTCCCTCCTCGCTCGTTACGTGGAAACCGAGAGTGATGGCCGAACCGACCTCGAACGCACGCCGGGACTCCACCACCATTCCGTTTTCACATACGGAAAGAACATGACGAAAGGGACAATCGTCGGAGAAGGAAAGGGATCGGCCGTTGCGATTTCCGGACAGCTCGTCGTTGCTCCAATCCATGAATCTTTTCCCTCGGACCAAGAGACCGTAATTCACAAAATCCGGAGTGTCAAAAGACCGGCGGCCGGAAAAATCACTATCGAGCAGGACGAATCGGGTATCCCTTGTCGCGCTCCGGTTGACGGCTCTTTCACACGCGCATGAAGCGATTTCCCTGGCGTGCCCTCCTCTACGCTCTCGTCGTGCTCTATCTTCTCCTCGACCTGAAATGGTGTCATGGACCGCTGTGGAAGAGCATCGACAAGCGGCGGACCGATGCGGTCCACCGTGCCGCGAGCGAGGGATGGGTCGCTATCGTCAACGGAGAGACGATCACCGGGCCGCAACTCGAGACTGCCGTGGCACGCCATCTCTATCAACGCGGTCAACTCGAGGCGGTCATTCCTGACACGACCATGCTCATGATTCGCCGGGCCGTGCTTCAGCGCCTCATCGACGACACGCTCGTTCGCCAACATGCCGACGGCGTCCACTTTGCCGCGCCCCCCGAAGAGATCGATGCTTTTGTCGCGGCATGGGAGGCCCAGTTCGAGGACGAGGCCGAGATGCGGGAACGGATGCGGCGACAGGGGGTCACTCCCGAACTCGCCCGTGCCGAACTGGCGCGGATCTGGTCGCGAAAGCGCTGGCTCGAGCAACGCATCGAACCCGGAGTCGACGTGACCGAGGAAGATGTCCGCCGGTGGTTCGACACACATCGCGGGTCGGGAGAGGGTTTCACCGAACCCGAGAAGATGCGAGCCCGTCACATTTTCGTCAGCACGGTCGAAACAGACGACTCCTCCCGCGAGGAACAGATCCGAGAGGCCCATCGCCGGGTGACCGAGGGTGGGGAATCCTTCTCCCGTGTCGCCCGTGAGGTCTCCGGTGATCCGCGTTCGGCGCAACGGGGAGGCGATCTCGGCTGGTTCGCCCGCGGCCGGGTTGCGGACGATTTCGCCGCCGAAGTGTTCGCACTCTCACCGGGCGAGGTGAGCTCGCCGTTCCGCACCCGGATCGGATGGCACGTGGTCGAGGTATTGGAACGCAAACCGGAACGCTCCCGATCTTTCGAAGAGATGCGAGAGGAGATCGCCGCCCACCTGCGAAGCGAGCGCCGGAGCGAAATGACCGGAATTCTCCTGAAGAAGCTTCGCACCGTCGCCCGTATCCAGGTGTTTCCCGAGAATCTCTGAGACGAACACCATCCCCGTCATTCATCGCTGCCTACCTGCGCTTCCGGTTACTCGATCGATAGCCAGGCGGGCGCTTCTTCACCCATCCTACGAATCGCCGAATCTCGTCGTGAGTGAGCAGCTTTTCGATCGTGTCGTAGTGGCGGGCCAACTCCACTTCGCGAAAGAGACTGTGGATCTTTCCATGGCAGATCGGGTGGAGAATCGCGACGGGACCGTGCTTCCCTCCTTTCAGCTTCGGGACGAGGTGATGACGGCTCTCGTGCCCGGGGGGAATCGGGCGTCCACACAGGGGACAGATCTTCCCCTCACCCGTCGTTGAATTCTCGACTTGCTCCGGCATCGTGTGTCGTTCTACTCTCCCCGTGCCATGATTTCCCGCCACCCCAATCTGCTCCTGGTCGCCTCACTCCTTCTCGCCGCTTCCTTCGCGGGGTGTTGCTGCCCGCGAGGCCCGGAGATTGCCTCCCTCGACGCCGATCCCATCGAGAGCGATTCGAGTCCCGACGCGGGCTGATCACCCACCCTTTCCGGACCGGGAGAGCGCTCAATTCAGCGCGACGTAGGGTGCGAGACCCTGCCGACCGCCTTCCCGTCCGAATCCGCTCTCGCGATACCCACCGAACGGGCTCGCCGGGTCAAACCGGTTGTAGGTGTTGGCCCAGATCACGCCGGCCGCGAGCCTGTCGGCAAGGTGGAAGATCCTGCTGCCCTTGTCGGTCCAGACCCCCGCGCTCAGCCCGTAGCAGGTGTTGTTCGCGCGATCGATCGCCTCTTCGGTCGTGCGGAACGTGAGCACGCTCAGGACCGGGCCAAAAATCTCCTCGCGCGCGATCCGGTGGCTCGCCGTGACACCGGTGAAGAAGGCGGGCCGGTGCCAGTATCCCTTCTCCGGCAGGGGGCAGGAGGATTCGTGGTAGGTTGCTCCCTCCTCGTGCCCGGATGCCACCAGTTCCCGGATGCGCTCCAGCTGACCGGGAGAATTCACCGCACCGACATCGGTGTTCTTGTCGAGCGGATCCCCGACGCGCAGGGTTTCGAGACGCCGGGCCAGCTTCTCCACGAATCGATCGTGAATGCTCTCCTGGAGAAAGAGGCGGCTTCCGGCGCAACACACGTGCCCCTGGTTGAAGTAGATCCCGTTGACCACCCCCTCGACCGCCTCGTCGAGAGGCGCGTCGTCGAACACGATATGGGCCGCCTTCCCGCCCAGTTCCAGGGTGAGTCTCTTCCCGGAGCCGGACACCGCCGCCGCGATCCGCTTTCCCACCCCGGTCGATCCGGTGAAGGCGATCTTGTCGATGCCGGCATGGTTCACCAGCATTTCCCCCGTATCGCCCGCTCCCGTGACGACGTTCACCACACCGGCGGGAAGACCGGCATCCCGAAAAATCTCGGCGAGATGCAGGGCGGTGACGGAGGTGGTTTCCGCCGGTTTGAGGACCACCGTGTTCCCGCACGCCAGAGCGGGAGCAATCTTCCACGCCGCCATGAGGAGGGGAAAATTCCACGGGATGATCTGGCCGGCGACTCCCACGGGCCGGGGCGTCCGGCCCGGGAACGCGTATGTCAGCTTGTCGGCCCACCCCCCGTGATGAAAAAAGTGCGCGGCGGCGAGGGGCAGGTCGAAATCGCGGCTCTCCTTGATCGGCTTGCCCCCATCCATCGTCTCGAGCACGGCCAGTTCGCGCGCCTTCTCCTGGATCATGCGGGCGATGCGAAAGAGGACCTTCCCCCGCTCGATCGCCGGCATCCGCCCCCAATCCCCTTCGAGGGCGGTCCGTGCGCTCGCGACAGCGCGATCGACATCCCCGGAGTTCGCCCGGGAAACGCGCGCCAGAACTTCGCCAGTCGCCGGATTGATGCTCTCGAACGTCTCCCCCGTAGTGGACTCGACGAATTCCCCACCGATGAAAAGCGGATAGGTCTCCCGGACATGCACCGGCATGGTCTCCGGGGCGGGGGCGTAATCCCAGGTGCCGCCGCCGCGTGCAGGGCGATTCGTGTGTTCTTCGCTCATCCCTTCGAGAAGTCCCTCGCGCTCTGGTAGTTTCCGTCCTCCAGCTTCGCTATCTGCCGTTCGACGTCGGCGAGCAGCGAACTGGCACCGAAGCGGAACAGTGCCGGAGTCAGCCACTCCTCCCCCACGGTCTCCTTCACCATCACGAGATACTGTAACGCCTCCTTCGCCTTGCGGATTCCACCAGCGGGCTTCACGCCAACCCTCCGCCCGGTGGCGGCATGGAAGTCACGGACCGCCTGCAGCATGACGAGCGTGACGGGGAGGGTTGCGGCCGGCGAGACCTTGCCGGTCGAGGTCTTGATAAAGTCCGCACCCGCCTCCATCGCGATCTGGCTCGCGAGGCGCACCGCATCGAGGGACCCCAGTTCGCCTGTCTCGAAAATCACTTTCAGATGCGCTTCGCCGCAGGCGGCCTTCGTCTCCGCCACTTCGTTGGCCACCACATCATATTTCCCTGCGAGAAAGGCACCCCGGCTGATGACCATGTCGATCTCGTCCGCACCCGCCTCGACAGCGGCACGCACATCGGCCAGACGCACGTCGAGCGGAAACTGGCCACTGGGAAACCCGGTGGCGACCGCCGCAACACCGAGGGAAGAGCCCTCCAGTTCCCGTTTCGCGTGTGCGACCAGGGTCGGATACACGCAGACCGCCGCACAGGGAGGGCAGTTGAACCGGACCGCCATCGGCTGCCGTGCCTTCCGGCAGAGGTGGGTCACCTTTCCCTCGGTGTCCGCGCCTTCCAGCGTCGTCAGGTCCATCAGGGAGACGGCGAGCCGTAGGCCTTCGCCCTTGGATTCTCGCTTGATCGATCGCTTGGTGAACGAACCCGCCCGCTCGGCGGCGCCGGTCGCATCGACGGGAGGAACGGAAAAACGCGTCGCAAAGCCCATGACATCGATTCACGTCCAACGGGTCAGACAAGGCGAACCATGTCCTTGACCGATTGCATGTAGAGAAAAAACAGGCCGCGCCACGAATAGCGAAAGAGTTCCTCGTCCTCGGCACGGGCGATCAGACCCGCCTCGAGATTGTGCCGGACCTGTCGCTTGGTCTCCTCTTCGATCAGGGAGGGAACCTCTTCGGGCACCTCTTCAACCAGGTCATCCGTGGTCAGACCCCTCGCGTCCAGTCTCTGTCGGTGCGCGGCGAGAAGATCGCCGAATTCGTCCAGGTTGGGGAAGCGCCGCAACTCCATCTCGGGCGTTGACCGCATCGGATTTCCGAATGGGAGGTTGGAAGTCCGAAGAACCTCTCCGGTCTTGCTGCGAGACGTGATGTTGACGCAGGCCCAGGCGATTCCCTCCTGCTCGGTGAAGCAGATCGCCACGTGGGTGCGTGCCTCCTCGTGGTAAAACACGCGAAAGAACTGACGGATACCGTCCCAATCCCAGCCCTTGTCCGCCACGTATTCGTAGCCCTTCGCCTCGATCTCGTCGGTGTATGCGCCCAGCCCCGGAAACCGCCCCGTCCCGGGAGGTGGTCGATTCTCCAGAACCTTTTCCACGGGAAGGCGAAGGTGGCGAATTCGGGTCAACAGGTCGATCCAGGGCAACAGGAACCAGCCGAGCGCCATCGCGATTCCGGCCGACACGCTCCCGGTGGGAAAGTAGACCGCGAGAAAACTGGCGACGAGTATGCCGGCCGCCCCCACCTTGCGAAAAACGGGCGCACGGAGCGTCCGTAGCGCAAACGAAAGGACCAAAACGCCCAGGACGACAAAGAACTCGGTCATTTCGAAATGAATACGATCACGAAGCGCGAATCGCCAGTGTAGACGATGACCCGGGTCGCGAAAGGAAAAATCTCGCGCCATCCGGAATCACGCGCGCCACTCCCATCGAACGATTCACTCCACTACGTGAATCGTCGCCGAATCACGGCGACATGACGATCGACCGATTTGCCGGGAGTCGGCAGGTCGCGTGTCTCGGAATGGAATTCGCTCCGGACGACCTCGCCTCCGAGCCGGCGGAACGCTTCGAGGGCGAGTTCGTGTTCCCGGTCGAAATAGCTCGTGATTACGATCCTGCCCTCGGATCCCGTCTTTTCGAGAGCACGCTCGAAAATTGCATCCCATGTCCGTCGATCATTCCAATAATTTTGGTGCCGGAGAAAAACGAGATCGAAATCGTCATCCAGTTCACCGTGGCCATCGAGACGCGCGGCATCGTCCGCGAAGAACTCTCTTTCGGTCTCGATCACCTGCCCCCCGGGTCTCTCGACCTGTTCCCGGCCCGCAAACCGGCGCCGGGCATCGGCGATCTCCCTCTCGCGCAAGTCCACACCCGTCAACCGCACGCGTCCCCCGGCTCCTCGCCCCGCGCGAAGATCGGCAAGAAATGCGGTCAGGGTCTCGGCTTCGTGACAGGATCCGCACGCAATATCCAGGATCCGGCTCTCTTCTCCGGGAGTAACCACCATCCCCTCGCCGCCCGGTTCCTCAGCGGGAAGGACGCGCTCGAGCACGACGCGCAACCGGCGCATGTCCTCGTCGATGCGCTGCGCAATTTCGTTGGACATCGATCGGTTCCCCTATTCCACCACGCCCGCGTGGTGATTCCGGTAGTGCTCCTTGAGGATGTCCCGGCCGAAATCCCCTTCGAAGTCACGCCAGACCGCGTGAACATGATTCGCCCCGTTCTGGGTGTTGGCGTACTCGAGAAGAAAGGTCGGCCCCTGGACGCGGTAGTAGTGCGGCTCATTCTTCTCGATACCGCCAGCCCACGCGAAGATGATTCCGTCCCGGCCGGCCTTGTCGATCTTCGCGAGGTCGGCGTCGGCGAGATCGGGACGAAGACGGCGCACATAGGTCTCGATCAGAGCGTCGAGGGTCTCGCGCTGCCCCTTGTCGAACTCGGCATGAGGGAGTCCGGCATCACCCAGCGATTCCACGACCGGCTTCGCCGAGGTCAGGATGTCGCGCGGCGCCTTCTCTTCGACGATGGCTTTCTCCCGTTGCTCACCGGAAAGGGATTGGACGAGCGCGCGCGCGATGTCTTCCTCGTAGGCCAGGACGCGAAGTCCCTTGCGTGGCCCGTCGCGAACCTCGGCGGGATTGGTGGCATAGAAGTTCGGCGTTCCGGAGACCACCTTGCCCTCGGCGATGGTGAAGTTCACCGAGAGATGATGGCCCTCCACCCGCCATCCCCATCCGTCGGAACCCGGTTCGCCGAACACGCTGACATAATACATTTCCGCCTTGCGCTTCGGATCGTTCTCCATTTCCCAGAGGATCTGTTCCAGGCTCATGATCTGGAGAGCCTGGATGTAACCGCGATGACTCAATCCCGAACTGAGCAAGGCATGGGCGAGATGCTGTTGGTCGGGTCGCATCTCGGAGAGGGGCAGTCCTCCCCGCTTCTTTGCGCCCTCGAAGGGCTTGGGTATGAAGTGCCAATTGATCCGCTCGGCATCCGTGATCTCGTAGGTCGCCTTCTCTCGCTGTTCCGGCGTCAGGGCACCGAGGAAGTCGGACGCTGCCTCGGCCATCGCGGTTACGGAATCGTGGCCACGAACCCCGGAGGCACCCAGGACGAACAGGGCACCGGCTGCGGCCAAACATGTGTAGCTCTTCATGACCGGCTATCTAGAACGGTCTTTCCCGGCAGGGCAAGAGTTCATTCGGACCCGTTCGCGCGGTGCCGTGTAACCGATCTCCGGTCTCGACCGTCTCAAGCGACGAGGCCATCTTCAAACCGACGCGATGTTCTTCCTCGCTACCAACAGGGACCACGATCTCGTGGAGAACGAGCTTCCAGAATCCGAATGGGTCCGCCGTGCCGCCGCCGGCGACGAGGACGCGTTCGTCCTGCTCGCGTCCCGCTATCGCGACCGGGTCTGGAACACGGCCTCGCGGTTCGCCCGGGGCCGTGCCGAACTCGAGGACCTGACCCAGGATCTCTTCCTCAAGATCTGGAAGGGGCTGCCGGGCTACCGCGACGATGCGCCCTTCGAACACTGGGTGATGCGCGTGGCGGTCCGCGGTTGCTACGATTTTCTCCGGAAGAACCGGAAGCGCCGCGAGCGCGAGATCCTGCACGATGGCTCGGCCGACCATTCCGCCGGCGATCCGTCCTCGCATCGGAAACGGGAGCAACGAGAGGCCTGGGAAATCGTCCACTGCCTGCTCTCCCGACTCGATGCGAAGGACCGGACCGTGGTCACGCTCCTCGACCTGGAGGAGCGATCCGTCCGCGAAGTGGCCGAATTGACGGGGTGGAGCGAATCGAACGTGAAGGTGAGGGCCCACCGCGCCCGAAAAAAAATGCGTCGCATCTACGACTCGTTGGAACCCGATATCGAAGCTTCATGAACGATCCACTCGACTGGGATGAACTCTGGATCCGGGCCCGGACCTCACGGCCTCACGGCGAACCGCGATCCACCGGTTTCGCAACACGCCTGCACGCCTCCCTACGCAGCGAGGACTCCTCGTTCTGCGATGCGATTGCGAACTGGTCGCTCGGTTTCTCCTGCGCCAGCATTCCCCTCCTCGTCGCTCTTGCCGCCGTGCTCTACGTCCAGCACGGTGCGGGCGTGCCGGCCGGATTCGATGACCTCGTCTGGCACTGGTCCGAGTTCCTTCCTTCCCACCACTGAACCCTGTGCCATGTCCGACCGTCCCTCCCAGACGAAGACGCGCCTCAAGGCCGGTTGCGGACTGCTTCTCGTGTTCGCGGCGGGGTTTCTTTGCGGTATCATCGCCCTGTTCGTACTCCTCGTCCGTGTCATTCCCCTGAGCGAAGGCTGGAAAGCCGACGATTCCAAGCAGTTCATTGCGAATCACATCGCGAAACGCCTCGACCTCAGTGAAGCACAGGAAGCGACGATCCGCCCCCTGATCCACGAGGGACTCGACGAACGGTGGCGGATGCGACGGGAGTACATTCTCCGCGACCGGGATTTCGTGGAGAACCAGATGGTCGAAATCGAGACACATCTCGACGACGCGCAAAAGAAGAAGATCCGGCGGATCTTCGCGAACTGGTGGAACGGCAAGAAGAACCTTGTCCTGCCGGCGGAGCAGGAGGAGTGACGCGATTCAGGCATTCCCCCGACGCGCCATGAGAATCGCCCGCGCGACGACAATATCCCCGGGCACCGTGATCTTGGTATTCACCTCGCGATTCTCGACCAACCGCACCGGGTGACCGGCCGCCTGCACCGCCGAGACCTCGTCCGTCACCAGTTGCCCGGACGCCAGGATGGCGGCGTAGGCCTCGCGCAGCAGGGATGCGGAGAAGATCTGTGGCGTCTCCATGCCCCACAGGTTTTCCCGGGAAACGCTCTCCGCGGCCTCGAGCCGCTCGTTGCCGCGCTTCAGCGTATCGGCGACACGATGTGCGAGGGCCGCGGCACCGGTCTCCGACGCCGCCCGTGCACATACCGCAATCGAATCCGGGGAAACGAGGGGGCGGGCCCCATCGTGCACGGCAATCCACCCGGCCTCCTTCTCGATCGCGGCCAGTCCCTTCGCCACCGACAAATGCCGTTCCGCTCCCCCCTCGACGCATTCCACGAACTTTTCGCCCGCATGCTCGGCTCCGAGACGGTCGACCATCGCAAACTTGTCACGAGAGGTAACCACCCGGATCGTCCCGATCTCATCACACGCCGAAAGCGCGGCGATCGACCAGGCCAGGACGGATCGTCCGGCCAAGTCAGCCTCGAGCTTGTCGAATCCCATCCGCCGGCTGCTGCCGGCGGCGACGATCAACGCAGCGATGCGCATGAGCGGCGGGAATCACGTGTCAGGAAAGCCTTTCCTGCACCGCCCGGGAGAGCGTCTTGCCGTCGGCTCGGCCCGCCGTCTTCTCCTGGAGCAGTTTCATCACCTGCCCCATCTCTTTCTTTGATGTCGCACCCGTTTCGGCGATGGCCTCGTCGACTAGCGCGGTGACCTCTTCCTCGCTCAAGGGGGCGGGGAGATACCCCTCGAGCACGGCGATTTCCTCCTTTTCCTTCTCCGCCAGTTCGTCGCGGCCCGCGGACTCGTACTGCTCGATGGAATCCTGTCGCTTCTTGACCTCCTTGCGAATCACCGAGATGATCCCGGCGTCATCCAGTTCGGCGTTGGCACCACCCTTTTCGATAGCGGCATTCTTGACCGCCGATTTCAACATGCGGATCGTGTTCAGCCGAAGGCTGTCCTTTTCCCGCATCGCGGTCTTCATGTCCTCCGTAAGCAGTTGGGAAAGCTCGCTCATGGCGATACAGTAGCGAGCATCTGTCATTTGGCGACGTGAAAACATCTCCCCATCCCGGTGGCCGCATCTGGCTCGCAGTGGTCGGTCTCTTCCTCATCTCGATCGGGTCCCTTTTCGTGTCCTACCTCTGGGGAGCCTACCAACGGGCCGCACTCATGGATGCCTGGGAGCCCGTGCCCTGCCGCATCGAATCGGTCGTGATCGGCGACGATCTCGTCACGCAGCATTACGCGCCGAAGTTTCGCCTCGACATCACGTATCGCTATGAGATCGATGGATCCAGCCACGAGGGGAACCGTTACAAGCGACTTCCCAGCAAGAGCGCATCCCGCGCCAAACTCGAGCGCATCGCCGACCGCTACCCGGTCGGCAGCTCAGCGACCTGTTTCGTCGACCCGGAAAACCCGGGCATTGCGGTCCTGCGCAAGGACTCGAAGGGCGCCCTCTATTCAATCTGGTTTCCGGGCTTGTTCGTCGCGGGAGGAATTGGCATTCTCCTGACGGCTTTACGACCGCATCGCCGCCCATGAAAACCGGACTTCTCCTGGACTCGTTCTACGCCCGCCACGATCCGGGCCATATCCACCCCGAGTCTCCCGGTCGCATCGAGGCGATCGCCGCCCGGCTCGAAGCCGAGGGAATCATAAAGAATTGTGAGCCCGTCCAGCGACGAGACGCAACCGACGACGAGATCCTGCTCGTCCACACGGCCCCGTATCTCAAGACGGTGCTTCGTGAAATCGACGGCACCGCCGCGGGAATGCTGAGCACGGGAGACACGAGTTTCGGACCCGAATCACTCGCCGTGGCCCGTGCCGCCGCCGGAGGCGTTCTCGCCGCTGTCGATGCCGTCGTCGAGGGCCGTCTCGCAAATGCCTTCTGCGCGGTGCGTCCTCCCGGACACCATGCCACCCCCGACCGGGGCATGGGATTCTGTATTTTCAACAGCATCGCGATCGCGACGCGCTACGCCCAACGCATCCATGGCATCGAACGTGTTGCCATCATCGACTGGGACGTCCATCACGGAAACGGCACCCAGGACATCTTCTACGAGGACGGTAGCGTCCACTTTTTCAGCACCCACCAGCATCCCTGGTATCCGGGAACCGGTGCGCAGAGCGAAACAGGTTCCGGTGGCGGCAGGAACACGACCCTGAACGTGCCCCTTCCGGCAGGAACCGGGATGAAGGAGATCGAAGCCGCATTCCGAGGCAACTTCGCGGGGCGGATGAAGCTGTTTCAACCCGACCTTGTCCTGATTTCCGCAGGGTTTGACTCCCGTCTCGGAGATCCCCTGGGGGACTTCCGACTATCCGACGAGGATTTCGCCCGCCTGACGCGATTCCTTCGAGAGTTGGCGGGAGAATTCGCCGGATCGCGCCTCGTCTCCGTGCTGGAAGGTGGCTACAACCTCGAGGGCCTCGCCAGCGCCGTAACGACACACGTGAAGGCCCTGGCTGAAGAATTCTGACCCGGTTTTGCGGAATCGCTCGAACGTCGAACGTTTGATATTCGAGTCGGTTCCGTCGCTCCGCGAGAGCTCACCCGGAACGGGCCTACTCGAACCCCGGAAGAGCCGGGTCGGAAACAGGGACCGGTCCCCGGTGTCCAACCGGATCCCGCAGCGGGTTGGCACAGGAGAAGATTCGCAATTCGCCCTGCCACGGCCGGATCAAGTCAACCGGATCATCGGCGTCGAGGTACACCCTCCCGGCCTCGGCATCGAGGATCGCAGGCATGCGGTCATGGATCGGAGCCACCTGCTCGGATGCGTCGCAGGTGACCATGGTGAAACAGTTCCCGATCTCCGGGT
>Ga0180436_10003123_pt1 | contig 15358 bp, 11 predicted proteins | sample SS_ome_2_FD_132434 | JGI IMG/M metagenome (GOLD analysis project Ga0180436, IMG submission 132434) | Hypersaline lake sediment archaeal communities from the Salton Sea, California, USA - SS_3_S_2 metaG | ecosystem: Environmental > Aquatic > Non-marine Saline and Alkaline > Hypersaline >...
CGCGGCTCCCACAAGATCTACATCATCGATGAAGTCCACATGCTCACCCGCGAGGCCTTCAACGCCCTGCTGAAAACGCTCGAGGAGCCGCCGGCCCACGTGAAGTTCGTGCTCTGCACGACGGAGCCGGAAAAGCTGCCGATCACGATCCTCTCGCGGTGCCAGCGGTTCGATTTCCTCAACGTCGACACCGCCGCGATCGAGGGGAGGCTTGCCGAGATCGCGGCGGCGGAAGGGGTCGCCATCGATCCGCAGGCTGTGCGGCTGATCGCCGCGCGGGCGGCGGGCAGCATGCGGGACAGCCAGTCGCTCCTCGAGCAGCTTCTCGCGGTGTCCGCCGAGCGGATCGGGGTCGATGACGTGCATGCGATCCTCGGCACCGGTCGGGACGAGGGGATCGCGGCGTTGGTCGAGGCGATCCTCGGCGGGAATCCAGGCCGGGCCGTGGAAGCGGTCGCGGCGGCCACCGCCGGCGGGGCCGATGCGGGCGGGCTGCTCGAGCAGCTTCTCGGCGTGCTGCGGGATGCGATGCTCGCCAGCGTGGGCTGCGAGCCGCGTGGCAGCGGCGGCATCGATGCGTCGGCCATCGGCCGTGAACTCGGCACGGAAACGATCCTCGCGATGATGCAAATCATCGACCACACCCTTGGCCGGATGCGACTGGCCGGCCATGCTGAGGTGCTTGCCGAAATGGCCGTGGTGCGGCTGGCGAGCCTGGAGAACCTGGAGTCGATCGCCGCCGTGGTGCGGAGGCTCGAGGGGACCGGCGGCGGGTCGCCTGCGGATCGCGGCGGGAAGACGGCCCGCGGCGAGCAAAAAAAAAAGCCTGACCACCGCGGCTCCGACCAGCCAGAGGAGGTCGCGGCCGTCGGCACGTCGGTCGGCCGCATGCCGGAGAAGGCGGGAGCGGCCTCGCAGATCGCTCCCGAGCCGCTCGAACTCTGGCGGCAGGTCGGGCAGTCGGTGGGCGGCATCGTGGAGGGCTTTGTCGCTGAGGCTGCCTCTGCATGCTGGCGGGAGGATGTGCTCGAGGTGACCTTCCCGGCCGCGGCGGAGCCGGCCTGTTCTTTTCTGCGTCGGCCTGAGGTGGCAGCGAGCATCGCCGCGGCAGTGGAGTCGCTGGCGGGCCGGTCGCGGCACAAGCTGTTTGTCCAGGCCGCAGCCGAGTCGAACGGATCCGACCCTGGCAGACCGCCGATCCCGCCGGCGGGCGGGGCATCGCGGTCGCAGGCGGCCCTCGTACGGGAAGCCCGGGAGCATCCGTTTGTGGAGCAGGCGACCCGCCTGTTCGATGCCGCGATTCGCCGGGTCGATGCCCCGGCGGAGGAGCCGGCGGGGACGACTCCTGCCGCTGACAGGTAGACTGCGATCGCCCTGCGGATGCGGTTTCCGGGGGCTCGCCGTTCCCGTTTCCAGCTCCGCAGTGCCAGACCCGACGCCAGACCCGACGCCAGACCCCACGCCCGACCGCCAGCCTGCCAGCCAGCCCGACAGCGGGCGGGGGGGCCAACGCCGTGGCGTGATCGCGACCCTTGTCGAGCGGTTCGCCGATCTGCCCGGGATCGGTCGCAAGACCGCCGAGCGGCTGGCCTACCACATGGTGCGAATGCCCCCGCAGGAGGTTGCGGCCTTCGCCGACGCGGTGCGGGCGGTCACCGAGCGGCTGCGGCCCTGCCAAATCTGCTTCAATCTGGCCGAGGAGGCAACCTGCACCATCTGTCAAAGCCCGAGACGCGACCGTACCCTGCTGCTGGTGGTGGAGCAGGTCCGCGACCTGCTGGCGATCGAGGAGGCGGGGAGTTTTCAAGGGCTGTATCATGTGCTGCAGGGACGGCTCGCGCCGTTGGAGGGGATCGGGCCGGAGCAGCTCACGCTTGCGGGTCTTGTCGCTCGCGTTGACGAGGGTGTGATTCGCGAGGTGATCATGGGAACCAGCCCCACCGTCGAGGGCGATGCGACGGCGATGGAGGTCGCGAGGCGGCTCGAGGGCCGGTCGGTCTCGATGACGCGACTCGCCCGCGGGCTCGTCGTGGGTAGTCCCCTGGAGCAGGCCAACCGCCAGATGCTCACCGACGCGATCAGCGGAAGGCACCGGCTTTGACCGTGGCGGGGAATGTGTGGCCGGCATGAGCGTCGGCTGATTGTGAGAAGCTGGGGAACTTTGTTTTTGTTTCCGGCGACGACGGACGCCGCGGGCAGGGGGTATCCTTGGGAGGCGGAGTCGGGCGGCATCCTCGCGGCATGCCGTCGTCGTCGTGAAATTTTCATCTTTCGGAGTCGGATGTCGTGAAGCTCTCCTTCGGCCAGGAAATGCGGATGGCGCAGAAGCAGGTGCTCGCGCCACGCATGATCCAGTCGATGGAGATCCTGCAGTTGCCGCTGATGGCCCTCGAGGAGCGGATCGAGCAGGAGATCCAGAACAACGAGACCCTCGAAGTGGACGAGCCGGAGCCGTCGGTGCTCGACGAGCAGGCCGACCCCTCGGAATCGCAAACGACGCTCGAAGAGCGGCCCCTGGTGGTCGACCAGGAGCACGACAACCAAGCCGATTTCGAGCGGTCCTACGACTGGTCGGCCGAGTATCCAGACACCGATGATGAGCGGCCGCGGGCTTCGGCCTCCCGCATGGAAGAGGCGTCTGATCGCTACCTCGACGTGATGGCCAACATGCAGGAGCGGCCCGAGACGCTCTGCGACCATCTTCACGACCAGCTCTCGCTCTACGAGCTGACCGAGGCGGAGCGGGCCGCGGCGGACAAGGTGATCTACAACCTCGATGCCAACGGCTACCTGCCGATGCCGCTGGAGGAGCTGGTTGATTCCGATGGTCCCGCGGGCCAGCTCGAGCTGCTGTCGAAGGCGCTCGAGGTCGTGCAGGGCCTCGAGCCGGCGGGTGTGGCCGCCCGGGACCTGCGGGAATGCCTGCTGCTGCAGATTCGCAGCGACATGCCCGACGCGGCGAGGATGCGGCGAATCGTCAGCGACCACCTCGAGGATCTCGCCGCCAACCGGCTGCCACTGATCGAGCGGCGAACCGGCTACACGATCGAGCAGATCGAGGAGGTCCGCGAAGCCCTGCACCGGCTGCGGCCAAAACCGGGGGCGGAGTATGTGGAGGCGGTGGTGCCCACGGTGAAGCCGGATGTCTATGTCGAGCAGGCCTCCGACGGCAGTTGGAAGGTCCGGCTCGACGAGATCGACATGCCGAACCTGCGGATCAGCCCCTACTACCGCGGCCTGCTCGCCTCGAGGGAGATCGACCCCGAGACCCGCGACTACATCAAACGGAAGATCAATTCAGCCCAGTGGCTGATCGAGTCGATCGAGCAGCGGAGGAGCACCCTGCTGAAGACGGCCCAGGCAATCGTCGATCACCAGACACGGTTTCTCTCGGAGGGCCCGGAGGCGATTGAGCCGTTGAAGATGCAGCAGATTGCCGACCGGATCGGGATGCATGTCACGACTGTCAGTCGTGCGGTCGACGACAAGTGGCTCCAGACTCCCCGCGGACTGCTCCCGCTGCGGCGTTTCTTCGTGGGCGGGACGGTCAGCGCCGATGGCGAGGAGGTCGCCTGGGACACCGTGCGGATGCGGCTGCAGGAGATTATCGACGCCGAGCCGAAGGACCGACCCTTCAGCGATGACGACCTGGTCGAGCAGCTCGGCAAGCGGGGGATTACCCTGGCCCGTCGCACGGTCACCAAATACCGTAAAGCGATGAGCATTCCCAGTTCGCGGCAGCGTCGGGACTGGAAATTGGCGGGCCGTCGAAAGATTCCGACGGCCGGCCGGCAGGATTCGGTGGAGGCCGATGGTCATGCCGCGGAATCCTGAGCGATCTGCCTTGCGGGGTCCGGGGGGAATCGGCATCCCGGCTTGTCGATTCTCAATTTCCTGGCCTACGATCCTGGACAGGGATCTCCCCTTGACCTTCCTTTTTTGAAAACAGAGCTGAAACGCATGCGATGTCCCTTTTGTCGTGAAGACAACGACCGGGTGATCGATTCGCGGGCTGGTGACGACGGCCACTCGATCCGCCGCCGCCGCGAATGCCTCGGCTGTCGGAGGCGGTTCACGACCTACGAGCGTGTCGAACGGCAGTTGATCACGGTGGTCAAGAAGGGGGGCGAGCGGGAGTCGTTCGACCGCGACAAGGTCAAGCGGGGGCTGGCCAAGGCCTGCTGGAAGCGTCCGCTCACCGACGACGATCTCGAGGAAATCATCTGTTCACTCGAGGCCGAACTCTACGGAGGCCTCGAGAGCGAGGTCTCCAGCGAGATCATCGGCGAGCGGCTGATGGAACTGCTACGGGACCGCGACCAAATCGCCTATGTCCGCTTTGCCAGCGTCTATCGGGAATTCAAGGATATCCGCGATTTCCTCGAGGAGCTCGAGCCGATCCTCGCCCAGGTGACCAGCGCCGCGACCGCCGAACTCGTGGGCAGCGAACTCTCCTCGGCCAAGCCCAGGCCCGCGGTGTTGCCGCCCAAGGGCTGAGAGCCTCGGCTTTCAGCCGCGGAGGTAATCCCCCCGCACCCCGCCGGTCTTCTCCATGAGGTGAATCTGCTCGAGGCTCATGGCAGGGTCGATCGACTTGGCCATGTCGTAGATCGTGAGGCCCGCGGCGGCAACCGCCAGCAGAGCCTCCATCTCCACGCCGGTGCGGGCGGTTGCCCGCACGACCGCCGTGATCCCCACGGTGGATTCGTCGGGAAAAGAGAATGCCAACTCAACCGCGTCGAGCGGCAGCGGGTGGCACAGGGGGATCAGGTCCCCGGTCCGCTTGGCGGCCATGATTCCCGCGAGGCGGGCGGCGGCGAGCGGATCGCCTTTGTCGAGGCGGCCCTCTCGGATCCGGGCCACCGTTTCGCAGGCGGCCCGCAGGGTTCCCGATGCCCGGGCCGTACGCAGGGAAACCGGCTTGTCGCCGACGTCGATCATTCTCGGGCCCTGGCCGGCCGGCTCCTGGTAGCTCATGGGCCGGAGAATACCAGAAACGACCGCGGGCCGGTGTGCCCCCCTTCGACACACCGGCCCACGGGAAATGGAGTCGGGATCGCTCCGCGATGCTCAGACCAGTTCCTTGCGGGAGCCGATCAGCGTCCGCAGCCGTTCCGCGAGCAGGGCCACGTCGAAGGGCTTCTTGAAGCTCTCGTTGACGTGGGCCCGGTCGACGGTGATCGTCGAGCCGTCGTCGGGAAGCAGGGCGATCACGATCGTCTCCGCATATTCCTGGTTGCGGCGGAGATTCTGGCAGATCTGCTGGGCGTCGATCCGACCGATCGAGTAGTCAACCACGATACAGTCGGGGTGGAAGCTCTCAGCCTGGATGCCGGCTTCAAAACCACTCGCGGCGACCTGAATCTTGAAGGAACTCTCAGCGGGCAGGTGCCGCTTGAGATTCTCGATCAGCACCTGGTCTTGGCCGACGACCAGCACCTTGGCCATCGCCTCGTCCTCCAGGTCGCCCAGCGGCATGCCGTGCTCCTTGAGGAACTTGATCAGATACTCGCGGGGGATCCGGCGATCCTGCGAGCCCGGAATGCGGTAGCCCTTGAGGCGACCGGAATCGAACCATTTGCTCACCGTGCGGGGAGCGACTTTACAGATCTTGGCGACCTGCCCTGTCGTGAAGACCTTCATCGGTTTGGACTCCATTTGCTTCTCGAACATCAAACCACGACGTCTCCATCCGAGATGAATCAAGACGATGATTCACCCCGGCGAGGAGTGCCGCGGCGGACGAGCCACGTATCGACGCGATGTTTGTTCGTGGAACGACCGCGTCGTCGTGCCCCCACGAAGGCCGGCCATGAAAGCGGCGGGGGCTGAGATGGCCGCCGGCCGCACGGGCTTTCGGCCCATACAGTCGACGACACGACTCGCAGGTATCCCCCCCTGCTTTCATCCGCGGAACACCCTTGGGGCTTGTTCGTGCCCCGGGCGGCCGCGTGATGTCCGTCCACTAGGCGATATCGAAAGATCACGTCGTGCAACTTGAGCCGTTCTGCACGAAGACGCCGGTGGAGCGGGCTCTCCCGAGGAAACCGGACGGCCGGTGGTGCCGGAAATCGGGCTTCGCACCGGTTGTCAGGCGGCCCGGCTGGCCTGTGAGGCGGCCGCCTCGAAGAGCACGCTGACCCGTTTGGAAACCCCCGATTCCTCCATCGTGATTCCATAGAGGGTGGTCGCGGCGGCCATTGTCTTCTTCGAATGCGTGACCACGATGAACTGGGTCGAGGAGAGAAAGTCCCGCAGCACGCCCGTAAAGCGATCGACATTCGCTTCGTCGAGTGCCGCATCGACCTCGTCGAGCACGCAGAAAGGGCTGGGGCGGGATTTGAAGATCGCCAATAGCAGGGCCACGCAGGTCATCGTCTTTTCACCGCCCGAGAGCAGGGAGATGTTTCGCGGCTCCTTGCCCGGGGGGCGGGCCACGATCTCGACCGATGTCTCGAGAAGATCGGCGTCGGGGTCGAGCACGATGTCGGCCTGGCCGCCTGCGAAGAGTCGCTCGAAGAGTTCGCGGAAATATCCTCGCACGGTCTCGATCGTCTCGCCGAGCAGACGTCGGCTTTCCTCGTCGATGCGGCTGATCAGTTCTTCGATCGATGCCTTGGCGGTGGTCACGTCGGCGAGCTGTGCCACGAGGCCGGCATGCCTCGTCTCGAGTTCCTCCGCCTCGGCGAGCGCCTCGAGATTGACCGATGAGATCCCGGCGAGCCGCTTGCGGAGAGCTTCGATCTCGACTTCAAGCTCCCCGCGGTCTTCGGGTATCGGCTCATCGGAGGACTCTGCTGCCTCCGCTGCCTCCCCGTGGGCCTCGGATCGGGAGGCCTCGAGGGTGATCGAGTCGACGTCGATGCCGTAGTCTTCGCGGATGCGTTCGGTGATCCGAGCCCGTTGGTGGCCTATTTCACCACGTTCGAGTTCGATAGCGTGCTGCCGGCGCTCGATGCGGCTGGTGGTCTCGCGGGCGGTGGCCGCGCGGGCGGTGGCGGCGCGGGCGTCGGCGATCACCCCGTTTTTCTCATCGAGCAGTTCGCGGCGGACCGCGGCGGAGTTCTCGAGGGCCACGGCAGCCTCGGCAAGACAACCCCCCGCCTGCAGCAGTTCAAGTTCGAGGCGACCGAGCCTCGCCCGGGCGGCAACAAGACGCTCCGCCTCGACGGAAGCCTCGGTCTGCCGCGACTCGTGGGCCTCCTCGAAGCGACGGCGGTCCGCCGCGGCGGCGGCCGCCCGTTGGCCGGCCTTCGCCTCCTCGACGGCGAGGCCACGGATTTGTTCGACCAACTCGTCACGGCTGCGGTCGATCGACTCGATCGCAGCCCGGGCCGCCCGCAGCGAATCGGCCAGCCGGTCACGTTCAGCCTCGTGCGTGTCGCATTCGGCGACCGCGGCGGCCGCTGTCTGCTCCGACTCGGCCCGCAGACGTTCCTCGCGGCGACATGCTTCATCGGCCAGTTCAATGGCCCGGGCAGCCGCGGCCTGCTCGCGAATGATCCGCTCCCGTTCCGCGCGGGAGGTGGCTCGCTCGGCAAGGCCCGACTCGAGGCGGGCACGCAGATCGTGGATCTGTTCCCGGAGGCGATGCTGCCTGGCCTGCTGCTTTTCGATGGCCTGCTCGGCGGTGCGGATCGTGGCAGTCAACGAATCGTGGTCACCCGCCATCTGGGCAAGTTCGCTGCGACGGGCCACGAGGCCGGTGGCATCGGCCGGGCCACCAAGCACGAGCAGGCCCTCCGACGAGAGGAGAGCGGCGGTGGGCGTCACGAACCGGGTCTCCGGCTCGGCCGCGGGGAGCAGCCTGGCCGCATCGGCGAGCGTCTCGACAACCCACACCCCGCCGAGGAGTCGGCGGACGAGATCCGCCCGCTGGGGTGCCGCCGTGACAAGGCGGTCGAGCCGACCGATCACGCCCGGCAGCCCCGTGAAGTCGGCCCGCTGGAGAGGAGAAACGCTCGTCGTTTCAGCGTCGGCCATCAGAGAGAGGCGGCCGCCACCTTGGCGGGAGGCGGCCCAGGCGACGGCATCGTCAATCGAGGCGACGACGAGGCTCGATCCCCTTTCGCCGAGAACCTGGTCGACCAATGCCGCAATTTCCGGGTCGGCGGAGATGAGGTCGGCCACCAGGCCTTGCAGCCCGGGTGGCCCCTGCTTCGCATCGGCGAGAATCTCCGCGGCGGCCTTGGGAATGCCTTCCTGTCGATCGGTGAGTTCCTCCAACACCCGCCGCCGTTCCCGCAAGGCTTCCAGCTGTGATCGCTGATGGGCGATCGATTGCCAGGCGGCGGTGATCTGGCCGGCCAGGGCCTGCTCGGCGGTCTCCAGTTTCTCGAGTTCGGCAGCCTGCTCGGCCATTCGTCGCGTGAGGGCCTCGAGATTTCCCTCGGCCGAGGCCCTCGCCTCGGCGAGCTTCACCCGGGCCCCCTGGGCGTCGGCCAGGGACTGGCGAGCGGCGGCGGCCGCCGCCTCGGCCCTGGAGAGTTCGCCGGCGGTTCGTACGGCCGCGAGCCGGGCCGCGTCGAAATGGGCCTGTGCATCGCCGAGAGCATGCTCCAGGTTGGCGATGCGATCCCGTGCCGATTCGGCATCGCTTGCCGACCCCTGCACCGCCTCGCTGTGCTGGTGGAGCTGTTGCCTGAGCCGCTCAGCCTCGGCCTCGGCCTCCCCGGCCTCGCGGCTCGCCGCGGACGCCTCGGCAGCAGCGGTGCGGGCTTCGGCAGCTCGCGCGGAGGCCCGCGCTGCGGTGGCCTCGAGGTCACGCTGCAATTCGTCTCGGCGACTTCGTAGCTGGCCGAGCGTGGCCTCCGCGGCGGCCACCTGCTGGCGACTGCCGAGGATCGACTGTTCGGTCTTCTCGAGCTGCTCGGAAATTCGTGTTTCGTCCGCGGCACGCCGATCCAGGGTCTGCTCCGCGGCGGTGAGTTCGGACGCGGCTTCCGCGGCCTCGGCGGCAAGGGCCGTTCTCTCCCGGTCGAGGTCTGCGAGGGCCTCCGAGCTGCCGGCGAGGTCACGGGCGGCCGCAGCGACCCGCAGCCGCCGCAGCCGGTCGGAGAGCAGCCGCCACCTGCGGGCCCTGCGGGCCTGGCGGTGCACCGTCTCGAGCCTCGACTCGACCTCCCCAACGATGTCGGCGAGACGCTGGCGGTTCTGGTCGGCTCGCTCGAGTCGTCGCAGGGCCTCGCTGCGGCGTGCACGAAAGCGGGTGATGCCGGCGGCTTCCTCGAAGACCGCCCGCCGATCGCGCCCGCTGGCCACAAGCAGCGCGTCGACGCGACCCTGCTCGATGACGCTGTAGGCCTCGGTGGCCGCCCCGGTACCGGAAAAAAGCTCACGAATGTCGCGGAGCCGGGAGACCTCGCCGTTGATCAGGTATTCGCTTTCACCGCTGCGGTAGACCCTGCGGCCGATGCGGACCTCCTCGGCGGCGACCGGCAGTCCGCCGGCGGAATTGTCGAAGACGAGCGTGGTCTCTGCGGCGTTCATCGGCTTGCGGGCGGTCGATCCGGCGAAGATCACGTCGGCCATCTCGCGTCCGCGGAGGCTGCGGACCGACTGTTCGCCGAGCACCCACTTGATCGCGTCGACGACGTTCGACTTGCCAGAGCCGTTTGGCCCGACGATCACGGTGATCCCGTCGGGAAACTCGAAACGGGTTCTGTCCGCGAAGCTTTTGAAGCCGAAGAGTTCGAGCGCCTTGAGCCGGGTCATGATGCGGCGTCTTCGTCGGCGATGATCGGCAGGCCGAACAACGTGAGGCCGTCGTTCGACCCCTCGTTTTCGTCGTCTGCCTGCCGGTCGGCCGAGACCTCCTCGTGGATGGTCGTCCTGCCGTCATTCGCACGCGGAACGGCGTCAAAGACGAGGCGGCTCTCGAGGGCCCGCATGGTGTGGGCCTGCTGCAGGAACTGCACCACGTCGGGATAGCCGCCCCCGCTTTCGGTGATGCCACGGATCACTTCGTCGAGAGATGCCGGGCATTCGACGCAGCGGTCGTCCTCGCCGGGAGCGAAGCGGCTGATCCGTGCCGTGCCACCCTTCACCACGACCACGATCTCGCGTCCTGCCTCGGCCCGCAGGCCGTCGGCAAGGGGGTGCTCGACGCCGAAGAGCACGATCTCGGGCCGCACGCGTCTGGTCGCATGCACCAAAGGAGGCCCGTTCACGTCGAGTATGTGGAGGTGGAATCCGTCGGCCAGCCGCTCACCCCGCAGCAGCGGCAGGGAAGGGTCCATCTTCCAGAGCGTTCGAAAGGCACCATACCGCGTCTCGGCACTGCGGCTCGCCAGCAGACCCTCGAGCGCTTCGATCCCGTTGGCATCGTCGAGCACTCCCAGTGCCGCGAGGGCTGCAGGCCGGCCGCTGCGAAGGTTGGCCGCCGCCTGTGCAAGCTCTTCGGCCACGATCGATTCGCCCAGGTAGGCCAAGGCCTCGGCGGCATAAAAACGGACCTCGGCGTCGTCGGACTTCAGGGCCCGTCGGAGCGTGGAAACCGAATCGCGGCCGATCGCCTCGAGGCGAACTGCCGCGGCAGGGGCGGTGACCGGATCCTCGAGCTGTCGCGAGAGCAGCTCCAGCCTTGCCATCCGCCCACCGGGAGGCTCGTTGACTGCCAGGCACCGGACGACCCGCAGGTAACGCTCGAGGTTGTCGCGATACAGCGGAGGAATCTCCAGTTCGATGAAGCGATCGGTCTTGGGATTGGCCACGCCCCGCTTCGAGCCGCGAATCACGGCGTGGAAGCGGTCGTTGATGCAGTCGCCCAGACGCTTGGAGATGGCGACGGAGCGGTGCTCAGGCTTGAGCACCAGTCCGAGCGAGCGATTTTGCAGGGCCACGCCACCGCCGGGCACGATGCCGCGAACCCGCGATACCGAGTCGAAAGTGCCCTTGGCAACCGGGTCGACGAGCACCGGGCCCTCGGCGACACCCAGCAGGTGGCCGTCGCGAATCCGATTGCCCATCACGGCCATCTCTGCCAACCTCGTCTCCATGAGCCAGCCTGAGGCGAGGCTTTCGGTTTCGTTGCCGGCGGGAACCTCGACCTCGATGTCGAAGCGATCACCGCGTCGCACGCCGGGTGGCAGGTAGCCATGCACCCACACCAGCGATGTCGAGGGGGAGGCGAGCAGCCGGTTGGGTTCGACGACACCGCGGGCCTGGATGTCGGCGATCAGTGTGGCCCGCTGCGGCGAGAGCGGAGGGTCGCTGCCGGTGTCGGGCAGGCCCGTGACGAGGGCCGCGGCCTCCACCCGCTGCGGCAGCACGCCCCAGGAATCGGCGTAGTCGCCGACGAGTTTCGTGTCGGCGTCCATCTCCACGAGCGCCTTGACCTCCGGCGACTGGCTGCGAATTGACGGACCGGCGCAGCCGGCCACGATGGCCAGGCAGACGGCCGCCGCGATCACGGCCCGTGGCCGGAAACGCAGGCCGGTGGCAGCTTGTGAAGGGTGCATCGGCGAGCCGTCAGGCGACAAAGGTCAGGCGAGCTCCGGAAAAAGGTCGGCGGACGGTAGGTTTCCACGGAATCGGCGTCAAGGTGGTCTCCCGGCCGCCGCCGGCACCCGCGGGGGAAACAGGGGAGCGAACCCGTCTTGGCCGCTCGAGGGGGTGCTGCTACGGTTCGCCCGTCCCGAGCACAGGCGGCGGTGTCGAAGCCGGCGGGACGACAGTCCGCAGGAGTTCATGATCCGTGGCAGGCATCACCCCCCATCCCGAATCACTGCAGGTTCACGTGCGGTGGATGATTCGTCGCGACATGCCGGAGGTACTCGCGATCGAGGAGGAGGCATTCGAGTTTCCCTGGTCAGAGGAGGACTTCACCCGTTGCCTTCGCCAGCGGAACTGCATCGGAATGGTTGCCGAGATGGCCGAATCGGTGGTGGCCTTCATGATCTACGAACTCCACCGCTCACGGCTGCACGTGCTCAACTTTGCGGTGCTCCGCAGCCATCGGCGGCTTGGCATCGGCTCGCAGATGCTGCAGAAGCTCGTCGGCAAGCTCTCACCTGAGCGGCGGAACCGCATTCTGCTCGAGGTTCGGGAGCGGAATCTTCCCGCTCAGCTCTTTTTCAGGTCCAACGGCTTTCTGGCGATCTCCGTGCTCAAGGACTTCTATCAGGACAGCACCGAGGATGCCTATCAGATGCAGTTCCTGCAGGAAGCCGAGACGCCCTCAGTCAGGCGACGGGCCGGCTGAGGCAGGCCGCTTCGATTTCACCCAGCCTGCCAAGCAGCCTGGCGGTTGCGGCCGCGGGCGTGCCACCAACGGCAAGCACGCTCACCACCGGCCTGCCAGCCTGCACGGCGGTGCCCAGGGGAGGCAGGTCGGCGATCGCCTCGGAGCCGCCGTCGTCCTCTCGCCAGGCCGCCCGGCGGCAATCGATTTCCGCGATTGCACGCTCGTCGATTCGCAGCGGTTCGCGGGCGAAGAGGATCGCCTTCGCATGATGGATCGGCGGGGATGCTGTCGATGCAGGCGGTCGCGGGACGACAAATCCGCAGGCCGCGAGGTGGTCGCAGAGAATCGGTCCGCCCCGCTGCCGTTCGAGCAGTTCCATTGAGGCAGTCGGCCGGGGATTGAGCTCGATCAGCCAGGGTCGGCCGGCCGGGTCGAGCACCGCGTCGATTCCCACCGCGCCCAGAAGGCCGTGCCGTCTGGCAAGGATCCCACAGAGCCTCACGAAAGGATCGGCCCATGCTGGCTGTGAAGCAAGCGTGACCGATCCGGCGTAGGCGAAAGGACCGGCGTGGGTGGCGGGATGGCCCACGAACTGGCCGGTCACGCCGAGCAGTTCGCAGCGGCCCTCGTGATCGATCACCAGCGAGACCGAGTGCGGCTCACCGGTCACCCGCCGCTGCCAGATTGACCGTGGTGGCGATCGGCCGCCGTGCCATGGACGGATTCCCCTGCCGCCTGCCGAGGCCTGCGGTTTGACCAGGAATGAACCATCGGTGGGAACCCCTCGTGATGAGGCCAGGCTGGCGGGCATGCCGAGGCCGGCCTCACGAGCCGCCATGGCCAGCGGTTCGAGGCTGCGAACGGCCAAGAGGGCCTCCGGCGGCGTGCCGGCGAGCGGCGAGATTGCGGCCATCTCCGCAAGGAGTGGAGGATGGTTCTCGAGTCCGCCACCGTAGAGCCAGAGCGTTGGGGCCAGTTCGGCGAGCCAGGCCGGGAAGCCATCTGGATAGTTGTCGATTCTGTCGACCCGATCGGCAGCTTCGACGAGGTCGCGGTCGGCGAAGAGATCGGCCGCGGCGACCTCGACGCCGCCGGTGGCCAGGCTCGAGGCCATCCATCTCGCCGACGCCGCCACCACGCCGACCCGCATCGATCGCGATCGACTTCCTGCATCAGGGTGATGTCCATCATTCATGCGCGGGTCTCAGACGCGAGAAGAAGCGGCGGGTTGCGGAGGTGGAGGGAGGTGGTATCCTGCCCCCCGGTAACGACGACGCGGCTGCGGAGGCTGGCTGCGAGGAGTTGAAGGATATTTCTCAGGAGAAAAAAAACGATGTCGATGTTCATTGGTGAAGCGCTGGCTGGTGACGGCAACGAGGTGGCTCACATCGATCTGCTCGTCGGAAGCAAGGATGGCCCCGTCGGGGTGGCCTTCGCCAATGCCCTGGCCCGCCAGAGCGAGGGCCATTCGAATCTGCTCGCGGTGCTGGCGCCGAATCTCGCGATCAAGCCGGCGACCGTGATGATCACCAAGGTCACCATCAAGGGGGCCAAGCAGGCCGTGCAGATGTTCGGTCCGGCCCAGGCCGCGGTGGCCAAGGCCGTGGCCGATTGCGTGGCTGATGACGTCATTCCCAAGAGCGAGGCGGAAAATCTCGTGATTGTCTGCGGCGTATTCATCCACTGGCTCGCCGAGGACAGCAAGAAGATCTACGACTACAACTACGAGGCGACCGTCGAGGCGATCAAGAATGCCATGACTGGAAAGCCCTCCGCCGAGGAGATGATCGCCGGCAAGGATACGGCCGAGCATCCCTTCAAGAACGCCTGACGGCGGGCGGCATGGCATCACGTGTGCTGATCCAGCTCGACCCCGATCCCCAGCCGAGCACGTTCGATGCGATCGTGGCGATCGACTCAGGAGTCGACACGCTGCTGCGGCATGGAAGCGTGACTCCGGAGGCGTCGGTGCCTTTGGTGCACGGAGCGATGTTTACCCGGGGCGGCGGCGAACTCGCTTCGACTGCGATCTTTGTCGGCGGCTCCGATGTGGCGGCCGCCGAGGCGGTGTTCCGCAAAGTGCGGGAGACCTTTTTCGGGCCGGTGCGGGTTGGCGTGATGCTCGATCCTTCCGGCGCCAACACGACGGCCGCGGCGGCCGTCGTGACCGCGGCGAGGCACGCGGTGCTCGCCGAGAGCCACGCGGTGGTGCTCGGAGCGACCGGACCGGTGGGCCGCCGGGTGGCGGGCCTGCTGGCAGGACGAGCCGGGAGCCTGACGGTCTGCTCTCGGTCGCTGGAGCGGGCCGAAGCCCTGGCCGGGGAGATTGCGGCTCGACGTTCGGCGGCCGTGCAAGCGGTCTCGCTCGGCGGCAGCCTCGCCGAATCTCTGGCTGAGGCGGCGGTGGTGATTTCCGCGGGGGCAGCGGGTGTGACGCTGCTCGACGCCGCCGGGGTCAAGGGCTGCCGCAAGGCCCGGGTCTTGATCGATCTCAACGCGGTGCCGCCGGTTGGCATCGAGGGAATCCTGCCCTCCGACAAGGCGCGGGTTCTCGAGGGAATCCGAGAGGATCTCCCGCCGGTCGCCTACGGCCCACTGGGGGTCGGGGGCACGAAGATGAAGATCCACCGGGCGGCGATCGACGAGCTGTTCGTCTCCACGGAGGCAGCCCTCGACGCCGAGGAGATCCTGGCAATCGCCTGGCGACTCGAGGGCGACTCGACGGATCGCGGGTGACTCGCCGCGGCAGCCGTCACGGTCGACCAAGCACGACGACGATCGCCATCAGGATCAGCAGGCCGACCAGGAGCATCACAAGGTTGCGGCGAAGTCGGCGGCGGCTGCGTTCTTCGCGGGTCAGCCGTCGCACAGTGACCTCGCCGTGATCGGTGGCGATGGTGCGATCCGCTTCGTGGACCGCAAGCGCCGGGTCGATTGGGGCGGGGCCCTCCTCGGGAAGCTCGAGCCTGTCGAGGAAGTCAGCGGGCTCCGCAGAGAGGCCCGCCGGAGGCGGCGGCTCGGCGATGCCGGCTGGCGTGTGCTGTGCGGCTGCCGAGGTGGCCGGCTGGGGCTGGGGTTCTGGTTGAGGCTGAGGCTGGGGCTGGGGCTCGGGATCGGGCTGGGGCTGGGGTTCCGGCTGGGGCGGGGGCTGGGGGTGCGGTTGGGGGTGGGGGA
>Ga0180436_10003124_pt1 | contig 15357 bp, 8 predicted proteins | sample SS_ome_2_FD_132434 | JGI IMG/M metagenome (GOLD analysis project Ga0180436, IMG submission 132434) | Hypersaline lake sediment archaeal communities from the Salton Sea, California, USA - SS_3_S_2 metaG | ecosystem: Environmental > Aquatic > Non-marine Saline and Alkaline > Hypersaline > Sediment...
CAGCCGGATCACATTAAATCCCCAATCTCGTATTTGCTTAAATTCCTCCTCACTCATTCCACACAGGTAGCCCCTTTCAGCGTCCTTGATGATCAGGTTGATCCCGTTGAGCAGCAGCTCCCGTTGATGCTGATCCCTGAAGAGGTTTCCATCCACTGTAACAAAGCCGGATGAAGCTTTGCCGCTTTCTGCTTTTTTAAGTCCGTCCCCACCGCAGGATGAAAGGAGTAATATACTGATTATTAAAAAGGTAATCGATTTCATCAGGTGCATAGGTCCAGTAATATTTATCATTTGAAACTGCCGTAAGATAACAATTATTTTAAGTATTTTTAGAGGATTGCATGTCTCTTCCCCGGGGCTGGTAGTTATGTCATAAAACACAATAAAACATGAGGATAAAGCTCACTTTCACCATTCTTTTTTTTATGAGTCTGATCTCCTCCTGTGATCGCAGCTACCGCAGCACTTCGCTTACGGTGGAAGAAACAATGGATGCCATTGTTACCAGGCTCTATGAAGACTTGTTGCCGGAGCAATTGGATACCATTGGAAACAGCTGGATCATTTCTCAGCTTGACCCGGAGGAAAAACAGGCACTGGCCACCAAATACCTCTACTTCAAGGTCAATACGCCTGTACGTGTTTCATTGATGAGGGATCAAAAGCAGAAGGACCTTCCATTCTGGTTGGAATCCAGTGGCTTTGCTCTTACGGATATGGTAGTCCGAAATGCACACTCGAGCTATGAAGTGTGGCAGAAAGATTTTGAAACCGGACTGGTGGAACTGGGCATCAATGGCTTTGATAAGCACCGTCCAGTTTATTTCATCAGCGTGGGAGCACTGGATCCTGACAGGAAACTGGAAATCACCAGTGTATTTCCCGAAGGTCAGCATTTTGAGCGTATGGCTCCGGGAGCTTTTACCTACCATGACTGGGATGAGCTTACTCTGGAGGAGGTACCCGATGAACTGGTGGGCCAGGTTCTTTTTACAACCATCAGGGGGCGGGCCCGGGAGGCTCATTTAATGGGTGCCTTTCGCACCACGCCCTTCCCGTCGGGGGCCGAACCCGATCAGATCATGCTTAGCTGGACAGGCGATCCTTCCACAAGCATGGATATCCGGTGGCGATGCAATAGCTCTGTTTCGGAGGGCAGGGTTAAATACTGGGAAAGTGGGACAGAAGATACGCTGCTTGCTGTGGCAAAAATGGATCTGATGGAGGATCGCCTTTTGCAAAACGATCGCTACGTGTACTGTTTTGCAGCTCACCTGGATCAGCTCCGGGTGGGTACATCCTATTCCTACCGGGTAGGATCGGAGCAGGGACCCTGGTCGGCTACCGCAAGTTTTCAGACAGAATCAGAAGGAGATGATAACTTCTCTTTTATCTGGTTTGGGGATACCCATAAGTCAAAGCACTGGGGTGATTTGCTCCTGCATGCTTATGAGAAGTTTCCGGATGTGGCATTCTATTCCATAGCGGGCGATCTGGTAAGCACCGGCCTGCACAGGGATGACTGGGATCAGTTCATACATGTATCAGGCGCTGTCTTCCAGTACAAGCCATTGATGCCTGTGCCCGGAAATCATGATAGTCAGGATGGATTGGGAGCCTGGATGTACCAGGATATTTTCTCTCTGCCAGAGAATGGTCCGGAAGAACTATCCCCCGAATTAAGCTATTCATTCAGGTATAAAAATGCGCTCTTTCTGATGATCGATGTCACATCGCCCATTGAATCGCAGAGCAGATGGATTGAAGAGCAGCTGCGTAGCACTGATGCACGTTGGAAATTTGCCATGTTTCATTTCCCACCCTATAATTTTGAAGAAGACTATTCCGGAATCAGGAAGGAGTGGGGCAGGCTGTTTGATACCTACCATCTGGATATGGCGATGAGTGGACATACCCACTATTATATGCGCTCTTTACCCATATATAATGAAGAGGTGCTTGAACATCATTCGCAGGGCACTGTTTATGTGATATCTGTCGGGATCCCCGGCAATCATAAAAACATGCCGGAGGAGGAATATGCCGGGGCAAGGGATGGGCAGGGCTGGCTGTATCAGCATATGGAGATCGACGGAGACAGGCTTATTTATAAAAGTCTGGACATCAAGGGAAACCTCAGAGATGAATTTGTAATAGAGAAATAACAAGACCTATGAATAGACGATTTATCATAATTGCATTTTTGTTTGCATCTGCCGGCCTCTGTGCGCAGAACACGGAATTCTTTCAATCGGATGTGGAAACACAGCTTAAGCCCTGGACTCATCTGGAGTTTTACAACGATCCGGATAATTTTCAGTTTGCCATCGTGAGCGACCGTACCGGTGGCAATCGTCCGGGCATGTTTGAGGATGCAGTAAGTAAGATCAATATACTCTATCCCGAATTCGTATTAAGTGTGGGCGACCTGATTAATGGGTATACCAGAGATACGGCCCTTATAAAATATCAATGGAGCAAGGTAAATGAGATCATTGATGACCTGAAAATGCCCTTCTTTTATCTGCCTGGAAATCATGACATCACCAATCAAATAATGGCTGAGGAGTGGGAGAAGCGTTATGGGCGGCGTTATTATGATTTTACCTATAAGAACACCCTGTTTATCATTATGGACAGCAACGATGATGATGACCATAGTCTGACCAGGGAACAAACAGATTTTGCTCTTGAATCGATTCGCCGGCATCCGGATGTTCGCTGGACCTTTGTCTTGATGCATCACCCCATATGGACCTATGATACCCATGGGAGGTTTGAAGAAATTGAGACAGCCCTGTCAGACCGGGATTATACAGTTATTGCGGGTCATACCCATCATTATACCCATGAAAACAGAAAAGGTCAGAATTATTATATCCTGGCTACCTCGGGCGGAGGAAGCAACTTACGTGGCAATTATTTTGGAGAATTCGATCATATCACCTGGGTCACCATGACAGATGGGGGGCCTTCTCTGGCCAATCTGCGCCTCGATGGCATCCTGCCTCACGATATTGCCAGCAGGGAGACACAGCTCCTGGCCGGTGAGCTGGCAAAAAACGCTTCCTTTGAACATGTCCTTCTCTGTAACCCGGGTGAGAAGTTCACCGATGGCACGCTTTATTTGAGTTTTGAAAACAGCGGAACCGAAGCCATAAACATCCGGCTTCAGTTTTATCATCAGCACCAGCTGCTTATTCCGGAACCCCTTTATGAACTTACGCTGGCCCCCCGTGGCAAGCAGCTTATTGAGATTCCATTCAGCACGCCGGAGCCTCTTGCCTATGATGAACTTGAGGCTCTTCAATTTGACTGGCAGATGAGCTATGATTTGCCTGAGTATCCGAATTTTCAACTTTCCGGCAGGTATAAGCTGGAAGTGGCCCCTACCCGTACATCATTTCTTGCTCCGCAAATACCCAAATTCCTGGATAGCCTGACAGTAAGCGCGGTGAATCCCTATGACAGGCTCAGAACAGTATTTAATATGCAGGACCTGGAAGAACTTAAAATTGAAGAAAGTGGTGAAGTGTGTGTAAAACTGATGAATGATAAGAATCAGTCCACTTCGCCGGAATGCAGAAACTATGAGCTTATCACCAGGCTGCATAAAGCAGTGAAAGTAAGAAAACCGGCTGAAGGCCTTCTTTATTCTTACTATGAGGGCAAGTGGGATAAACTACCTGATTTCGATCAGTTGAAAGCTTTATCCAATGGGGTGGCCAGAGATTTCTGGGTCTCAGACTATGCACTGCGTGAAGATCATTTCGGATATGTATTTACTGGTTTTTTACTTGTAGAGGAGGATGGACTGTATGTGTTCAGATCTAATGCTGATGATGCAAGCAAGTTGTTTATACACGAAGAGCTGGTGGTTAATCAGGACAAGGTCAAAGAAGGCTTTAGAGATGTGGGGGCCATTGCCCTGAAAAAGGGAATGCATCCGGTCATCATTCATTTTATGGAAGAAACGGGAGGGGAAAGACTGAGAGTGTATCTTAAAAAAACCTACGATCTTGAATGGGAACAGCTGCAGGTGAAAGGCAGGTTCTTTCATTGACCTGCAGTGATCTTCTTCGCGTTCATTGGCTGAAGAAGGACAGGCCCAAGCAGTCCCGAATCCATCACAGGCCATAGGGATGCATCAAAATCCTTATAGAAGATATTTACGAAAAAGTACTTCTGCCAGTCCACTGATCGCTTATCAAGATCTCTCAGACGGTTTGCACTCAGGTTGGTAACTTCTATTTCCAGGGTGTTATTTCCTATTTTCAGTTTATCATCAAGCTGCAGAGTGTATGGAATACTCCACAGGCAACCCAGTTCCTTGCCATTAAGCCTGATGCTGGCACTTTCCCGGACCTCTCCCAGCTCAAGCTGCCAGTACTGAGCCCTCAGACTGTCGGGCATATCAAAGGAAATCGTGTACCTGGCTGTACCGGCAAAGCGTAAGGCTTCCTGATCGCCACTCCGGGTCCAGGAAGCAAGTTCTTCGGTTATAAATGCAGCTGGCAAAGCCGGACCACCTTCGATAAATTCGACTTTCCATTCACCCCTGATCTCCACAGGTAAGCCATCTTTTTGCAGGTAGGTCCATGGCGTGCCGCTTGCGTCCCGGTTGAGGAAGGTTCTGACGATGCAGGATTCCCCGGGCTGCAGTTGCAGATAGATTTCCGACCGGTCCTCATGCTGACGGCTGGCCGCCAGGCCACTCTTCTCTGAGGATCGCGGATCCATAATAACTGCAGATTGAAAGGGTGTGGCCATGGGAACCCAGTTATTCAGTACCTGATCCGACAGGTTGGAAATAAAATAGTGGTAGCCTTCTGCATGGGAGCGGCGTATGTAGTTTACACCCATTGAAACCATGGCTTCGGGAATTATTCCGGCTGTGCTCAGCATGGCTTCCATCCTGGAGCCGGTTAGAATTTGTCCGTCTGCAAGCTCTGCTTTCAGCATTTCATCTTCCACAGATTCAAATAGCAAGGTTCTTTGAGAGCTTTGCAGGGCATTCCTTCGTTCATTCAGATCGAACCATCCGGGTACATCTTTCGGGAGACCATCCTCAAAAATGATGGTGGCTCCCTCCGCGGCCAGCCTTAAGAGTCTTTCCCAGGTGGACAGGCTCATATGGGCTGTCACAGGTATGACAATAGTTTTATAGCTCACCCCTCCGGTTTCCAGTCCGTCATTCCTGTATGCGATATTCTCCAGCTGTTGATCGGACAGGTAATCAAAGGCATAACCCTGCTCTTTCAGCCAGGCTGCCAGCCTTCCGAAGGATGAATCGGTGAGCCAGTCTGTTGAATGCACATTCAGAGTCTTGATCATTTCATTGCTGTACTTATGCCAGATGTCTGCCAGAGGCCAGTAAAGTAATATATCATTGGCCGGCTTCCCCGCTTGCAGGATGGACTGGCACCTTCCCACATACTGATTCAGTGCGGAAAAATCCCGCCAGAAGGCATTTTTTTGTTCAAAATGGGTGGAAGCATAAAACATCCAACCCGGCCATTGGGCCTCTCTGGGGGAATAAGCATTTCCATGATAAAAAACGTGATTGATCCCTGCAAGGAACATCTGGTCGATTTCAGGCTTGATCTGGGCAAGAGAGGTCTTGAAATGCTCCCTTAACCAGGTGCATGTTTCTGCGGCAACCAGGTTTGTACCGCTTACATGAGCTGCAGAGGATGAAAAGAGCAGGATCAGTGGATCGGGAGGTGCACTGGTGGATATGTCCTCTTTTTTCCGGGATAGTCCCGGGATCTCAAAACTGCTGGCACCAAAGGTTTCCGTTTCCGGGATGTCGGCAGCAGCGTAAAGATCAAGCAGGTTTGCAGGTGCTCCATGGGCCTCATTGCGTGTCATCCAGCCATGACTGTGGGCCCAGCTGGTCCATTCCTCAATGTATTCCAGGTGCAATTCTGCAAGTGTGAACCGGTAGTCGGCTTTAATGCGTGCTATCTTTTCTGCCCTTCCCTTTCCCATAAGCGCCGGGAGATGAAGTCTCAGGTCGTATCCTCTGCGAGCCTGGAATTGATTCAGGAGATCCTCCGTCCAGTTGGCATGGTAGTATTCATATGAATCGTGGTACTGGGCTCTTAAACGAGATCCTTCCAACCGGCTGAAGGCCCTGTCGTAACGCTCCAGATAGGTGTTCAGGGAAGAGACTGAAAAGGGATCCAGAACCAGACCTTCATTACCGGGTGCGGCGCGTTTTACCTGTTGCCCGGTTCCTTCTTCCCACAGGGCATAAAGCTGCCATTCCCCGGGGGGGGCTGTCCAGCCGGATATCCGGTTTTCGAGATATACATCGCTCAGATCAATACTCTGGCCCCTTGCAGAATAGGCCATCAGGCATTGCAGATCCCTGCCTGTAATTTCCTCGCTTAATGACTCTCCCTGGGACAAGCTGAAGATTTGGTATTGAATCCGGCTGGCTGCATCACGGGGGCTTACATGGGAACCTCCAAAGGGCCAGCCGGTGGTGGTGCTCATATCCACATTCAAATCCAGGCGCTCTGCCTCGTCCAGGGTATGGGACAGCATAGTCATCCAGTCGGCACTCAGAAAATCAATGTATTTCTCCTCCAGTCCCCTGACGCCATAAATGGGGATGATATGTACATTTCCAATTCCCGCAGCATGCAGACTTTCCAGATTATAGCTCAGGTTCTCCCTGTCCACAGCGCTCCCCATCCACCACCAGTAGGTTCCGGGCTTATGCTCTTTTTTTGGCGTGGGCCAGCTCAGATCTCCCCTGGATTGGGATGCGGCAAAATTCGCTGCAGCGAAACAGACTGCACAAGCCAGTATGATCGGTTTCCAATAGTTGTACATAGTGTGTTTCTTAAAAATAGACATTTATTGAAGCCCCTGCGTGAATGTCTCACTTTTTATCCGCTTTTCGATCTTCTCGACCTTTTGAATTAAAGAGTCAGCAAGATCCGCATGCATATCGTCAAAGGGGACCCTGGCTTGCCTGCATTCAGGACCTGGATAAATGCCCTGTTTCCAGAGAAGCCTTTTAAAGAATTGAATGGAAATATCCAGGTTTTGATTTGAAAATGCCAGAACGGGCCCTATTTCATTGAAAAGAGCAGAGGCCTCCTGAAAATTTCCGTCCTGAAAATCCCTGAAGATTTTTGTATAGATCCAGTGCATCCCGGTGGGCATAAAGGAATGGACCCCCCTTGTGAGCCCATCTATCATTTGAGTAACTGCCCATCCGCCGCTCACATGGAGCCTGCCCCCGGAAAGCTCAAGCATCCTGGTGTACTTGCTCCCTGCTGTTTTTGTCTCAATTTTCAGGCAGCGAAAGGAAGGTACAGCTTCAAATAAGGCCATGAGCAGGTGATCGGGCAGGCCATCGCCCTCAGCATCCCAATCCTGCAGCATGATGACTTCGGGACCACGTTCGGCAAGTTGCAGGAACTCCCGGGTGAATTGTTTCTCATTGGAGAAGGGCAACTGAAATAAGACATGTGTGCAACCCAGCTCCAGGCAAGACAGGAGCATATCCTTAGTTTCATCAAAGTTTGAGCTGGCCGTTCCCGCAAAAACCGGCACCCTGCCTTCTGAAGCCTGAATGACACAAGCAATCATGTCCAGGCGTTCCTCTTTGCTAAGCTGCTGTACTTCCGAAGCCATGGCAGGAGCCAGGAATCCTGCAACTCCTGCATCCAGTGCCAGGCGGACATTTCTTTCCAATGCAGGGAAATCAATCTGATCCGTGAGCGTGAAAGGTGTATTTAACACAGTGACAATTCCCCGGAGCGGATATAACTCTTTCATCTCATTGTGGGATTAACCATAGATCGGTCACTTTGGAGTACTGTCTCCAGTTGAGGTGTGCTTCATCGGGCCGGTCAAAGGTAATTTTCAGCTGCCCTTCGCTTATCAGCTCTTTGGGGAGCTTGAATTCCTTAAAGGTTTCCAGCTCTTTGTTGTAGAGACTTGCCTCAAGCCTGGTGCCATTTGCCCTGATCAGGGCTTCCCCGAACCCGGCCACACGAATCAGATAATCGCTTTCAGTGTCCAATCCGCTGTATTCCAGGACGGGGGAAAATTGAAATAGTTGAGTCGACAATCGTTTCCGGCTCAATCCATTGTCCCACCATGCATAATCAATGGCATCATTTGTTCGTGAACTAACATTCAATCCTTCAGAAACACTTGAGATATTATCATAGTACTGTCCCGGACCCGCCTGACTCCAGGTCCTGATTAGCTCGAGCCGCCTGATTTTTTCCGCTTCAGTCCCCATTTCCCGGATTTTCTCAAACTCATCCTCGAGCCACCAGCGGTTGTTAAGCGGATAATCAATAAAGTCGAGTATACATCCGCGTTCGTATCCACTGGCCTGGTACAGGGGTACACTGGTTTGCAATCCAACGGATTGAAAGAGCGCCTCACAATAGCTTACAACTTTTTCCCGTAAACCGGGAGCTGCAGGATTCCTATCCGCTTTTTGTAATTCAGCAAGGGCCCATGACATGGCTGAATCCGCACTCGCTTCCCCGGCACGACTGAGAATGGAATTAGCTTCCGTTTCAAGATCCTGTTCATAAATCAGGCGGGCCCTGATATAGGCATCATAATAGGCCCTCATGACCAGTTGTTGCCATCTCCAGTTTGCTGCCAGCTGCGGATGTGAGGATTCCAGCTCCCTCCAGAGCGCCAGCGTTTCCTCTACAGCTTCGTTCTCACGTAAGGATCCATTCCAGTTTTGTTCCAGTGCCAGTATTCCATCCGCCGCTTGCTGAGCCACATCAGAACCAAAGAAGAACTGACAGTATTCGACTACCGTCTCTCTTACATCCTTATCCGGGTTCCAGGCCACCTGGTTCCATATTACTTTGTTAACATCATCGTTGATCCCGTCGGAGTAGCTTAGAAAACCATCAGAGTAGGGGATATCCCTTCGCAGAATTTTTGCGTAATACGCTGGCTGGGGATTGGTGGGTTCCCGTCCCAGGGTTAGCGCAAAGGCCTGGTCCCAGTTCTCAACAGGGTACTGGCATCTTATGGTATGGGTGATGTCGCCGTAGAGGCGATGCAGGTATTTTTCGGGTAAGTTATCCCTTTCCAGATCGGGGGGTGGACTGCTCGGTCCGTTAACCACCCCGGTCAGCCAGTCAGCGCTATACTTGTTCAGATAGTCAAGGAAATAATTGATCTTTTCCAGGTTAAAACCCTGCAGGGAGATCCATACACCTGCATCGGGGTGATATCTTTTCAGCAGTTCGGACAGCTCTTTCAAATGTGGCAAGACATGCTCCGGGTGATTATGTCCGGGATCCCCTCCGGGGAAGAAGATGGCATCCAGCCTGGGAATGGATTTGTAAAATTCCTCATGCTTCTTCAGGGCTGCCTCTCTCACACTTTCTTCCGCCAGGTCTCCCCCTGCCGGAGTCCATACCCAGTAATCCACATCGTATTTTTTGCAAATCCCACTTATTTCGATGTGCATTTCCCGGTGAGGCATAAGCATATGAACGCTTTGGGAATCAGATTGGAAGGGGATGTCCTCTATGCAATTGGATCCCAGCAGCACCAGTTCCCTGATATACCGGTCATATTGTTCTACAGTCCATGCGTCCCACGAATTTGCAGTGTTTCTGTAACCCAGCTGATGCCCCCGAATGGGGTAAGCAGGAGAAGTTGTAATATCTAAGCTGGCAGGGAGGGTGATCCGGTTTTCGGATATACGTATTACCTTGAAAAGATGGCCGATTCCATATAGGAGTCCCCGCTTATCAGCTCCGGTGATCCACAGGGTATTCTTCCCTTTTTTACTGTCCAGAAAAATCCTGTACCCTTCCGGCGGATATGCATCAGCTGTGTCCAGGGCAAGTATAATTTGTGCCTGCTTAGTGTTCCGGCGATCCGCCATCTCCCAAGTAACTGATGATCTCTGACTGATTTCTTCATCCATTATCTGAATCAGGGTAGATCTGAAACTGCTGTCCATATCAGACTGTATCAGGACTGAGGCCTTTGTAAAATCATAATTCCTGGAGCAGGCACTGCTAAGCATTATTGACAGGGATAAGGCTAAAAACAGCTGGCAAAAAATTCTCATGGTGTATGTCTTGGCAGGTAATAAAAAAATCCATCCTCCGCACCCATCAGCAGGTCCGGGATCCCATCTGTATTCCAGTCAACAGTGGTGGGACTTGTACTGTGTCCCCCCAGCAGAACGGATGAAAGGTCGCCCTCCAGCTGAAATATGAATTCTCCTTCTTCTCCGATGTTTCTGAACAGTTCCGTATTCTTGCTGTTGGCCAGCAGGTCCAGGTCCCCGTCCCCGTCCCAATCCACCAGGTCAATTTTCCTCCGGCCGCTTCCACCGGCTTCCTTCGCATTAAGCTGCAGGGGCTTGCCCTTGTGGTCATGGAAGATTCGTTTTCCGGGCAGGAGAACGGGCCCCTTTTCACTCATCTTTCGTTGAAAAAAACTCAGATAACCCTCGTGGTCGATAACTACCAGATCATTGAGTCCATCCTGATTTAAGTCAAGCACCAGAGGCCTGGTACGCCATTGTACCACCAGCTCATGGACTTCCGGATCCCACCAGTTCCAGGCGGGCTTGGGCGCAGGTCCCTGCCACTCAACGTGTACTGTCTGAGGAGCGGCCAGTATAGCCCGAGTCCTGGTACCCACATTGGGCAGATAGATGATTCGGCCCACAATGCTGTTCAGAACGATATCGGGAAGACCATCCATGTTCCAGTCAGCCACAAAGGGCACCGTATATCCCCATTTTGCCTCCGCCGGCCCCTGGATGGAGAGATTCTGTCCCGCCATGATCCGGAACACCTCACCATCAGCTTCCAGTCTCTGAGGTGCTGCCCATTTGGGCTGTTCCCCTCCACCCAGATTTTCGATGTATTCCACAAAGCCGGCCGTATTTCCTGAAATAATATCTTCATCACCGTCTCCGTCCCAGTCATAACTGCAGGGAGTGGACAGGGCTCCACATTTGAGATAGTCTGCCTTTTGCTTAAAATAGACCGGTTCAGCAAGAAGCGGCAGGCCCTGGCTGTCCGGCCCATTGTTTTTTATAAGAACCACGCGGCCGTCTTCCTTGCCCACAATGATATCCGGATCCTTGTCCTGGTCCCAGTCGTATACCACAACTTCGGGCATTTCCAGCTCCAGGTGCAGCGTTTCACCCCCTACCTTAAGGAATTCTCCGGACTTATAGACCGGTTCTGTCCGGGAGCCTGTATTTTCAAAAAAAGTGATCCGGTCAAGGAATTCACCGCAGATCAGATCAAGATCACCATCTCCATCCCAATCTACAAGGTTGGGGGAGGGCTTGCCGTACACATCGAGCACCTGGCCACCGGCCAGAATCTTAGCAGCTTTCCCATATTCCGGGTGTGCATTGCTTCCGTGATTTATGACATGGTAGACATAGCCATGCAGGGGACCATTGGTCCAGCTTCCTTCCGCATCATAGGCATCATCCCATCCATATTCGCGCCAGTCGCTTACGCCGATAATAAGGTCCAGAATGCCATCCCCATTGTAATCGGCATATTTCCACTGGTTGGCCCTTCCGCTGTGAAATTCTTGTTTGAAAGGGATATGGACGGGTTTGCTGTACAGATCATTCCTGAAATCCCGATAGATGCTTCCGGGAGTACAGATGACCATGGATCCTTTGGGCCAGGATACCGTCATTTTTCTCTTGCCCTCGGCTATCCGGGTGCCCGGACTAAAAATGTCGTCTCCCTGGTTTTCAAATAGATAAATCCCATTGGAAGGTTTGTCAGGGGTGGAAACCAGCAGATCCGTATCCCCGTCCTGGTCCCAGTCAATGGGGACCGGGTTGGCCCAGAGCCCCACCCCCAGATCAACAAGCAGCCCGGGATTGTGATGATTTACACGTACCGATTCGGGAGTAAGAATATGCTCCTGTTCACCGGAGCCGGATAGAAGCCCCGCTAGTAGTATGAAATAGTAAAGACTCATTTACTAAAAGTTTTTAAGCCGCCAGTGGGTACACATCAGGCAGGTTTTTTCCCCTTCTTTATCGATCTGGTAATAGACTGTCAGGATGGATCCGTCTTCAAGCTGGACCGAGGCCGGATATCCCAGATCTCCATTCCTGGCCGGGTTTATCATTATTTCGCTGTCCGTTTCCCATGTTTTTCCTCCATCCCTGCTGATGCAGGCCTTTTCTCCAAAGGGTTCCCGGCGCACTCCATAGGAGACCAGCAGCAGGCCATTTTGCAATTCCAGGAGGTGTGGCGGGTAGCCCCAGATACCGGTGGGGTGACTGGTGGTCCAGGTTCTGCCCCCGTCGTAACTTTCAGATTGCCGGAGATAGGACTGGCTATGGTCCCGTGGATTGTAACGGAACATGGCCACAAGTTTGCCATCGGAGAGCTCCACCACATGAGGCTCAAAGGCATGAGCCACATTGTCATCAGCATTCATCGGGATGCTGGAGATAAGCTGCCAGCTCCGGCCATCGTCTGTGGATTGTTCCACTCCTATGATTTTCTTATCCTCCACATAGGCAGTACCCACATACAGCAGTCTTCCATCGGCTAGTTCAATGGCTTCGTGGGGAGCGGAAACAAGCTGTTTTACGGGCTCTTCCCAGGAAAGTCCGCCGTCCAGGGACCTTCGGGTCCAGTTGCCCAGCCAGTATTTTCTCGTTTCTTCTCCCAGTTTATCGGCATGTCGCCTCCAGCCCGGATTCCTCTCATAGTTTTTTTCTGTATCAAAGGCCAGGGAGGTAAACCAGTTGACCAGCAGCGTGCCCTTGCTGGTTTCAAGAATTCCCGCATCGCGGTCATCCAATGGGGTATTGTTTATGGTAACAGGATCGGTCCAGGTAAGACCAAGATCGGAACTTCGTATCATCTGGGTAATCCCAAAGGGGCACACATGTTCCTCACGCATTCCGGAGAAAACCACCAGCAACTCGCCCGACCGGGTCTGGGTAATACTTGGCCAGCCAATGTATTTCCCGGGCTGTTTGCAAATCACCCTGGTGGAGATGATATCCGCATGAGGATCAGTCCCGGCAGCACAGAGAGCAGGCGCTGAAGTTAATATAAGGAGGCAGGTGACAGTGTTCAAATATTTCTTAATCAGTGGCATATATCTATTTTTTTAAGAGGGTGTACACTTACAGATAAAGCTTGTCTTTTTGAAGCGGCCGGATATGCTCCACGATCCATTTTCTCATTTCTTTTCCTTCCCTGCTTTGTTGCGGGTAGGAGATAAAATCCAGTTTAAGATCCAGCTTTTGTTCCAGTAAACAGGCTATAATTGGCCAGATAATACCTATGTCGCCAACAATGGGGATGCTGTTTTTAAGGCGGGCGAATCCTGACATTTCCATTCGAAAGGGGATGTCCATGACTTTTGTCTTTGGCAATCCCTGGTCGATGGCCTTCTGAACCGTTCCGCTTGTTTTTTCAAAATCGCAGGCTTTTTTCAGATTTGGATCCAGATCAATGCGTATCAGGGTCTTTTCTTCCAGGCTGTAGGCCGGGAATCCTTCCCACTTTGACCAGATCCCATGACCGGTATGGGTTTCAAAGGGACCATCATGGATTTCCTGGGTCAGCGCTATAGCCGACTCAATAATCACATCCGCACTACTCATCATGGCTGCAATTCTGGAGCTTCTCTCCATGATTGAAATCGAATCGGCCACCGCAATTCCGACCATTCCACCTCCGATCAGCTGGGGGACTGTTACCAGGTAGGGGATATTTCTCTTTCGGGCAGCACCCAGCATGGTGCGCTCATCGGCCCCGGCTCCTGCAATATGTTCGAAGGGAAGCCCCAGTGATTTTGCAATAAACTGAATCTCTTTGGCCAGCAGCTCGGTCCTCAGACCCATGGGGTAGGCCATGTTCCCCGCCGCTTTGATAATCACCTTTCCTTCAAGCTGCAATGCCCTGTCAATTAAGTCATTATCAATGATCATCTCCTTTTTAAGTTGATCAAGCAATTCCTCAGACATCAATGTGACTTCGAAAATATCCCCATTTGGGAGCATGGTCCCTGGCAATCCCAGTTTTTTTCCATCAACCCGGTGAACCTCATCCAACACGCCCGCCATTTCATGTGCCACAACTGCGGAACTCGTGCTCACACCGTCAATCAGGCCTTTATTTATAAGCTCGGCGATCAGGCATGTTACTCCTTCATGCAGATTGGGTCCGCTCCCCGTAACCACCACTACTTTGCCGTTGTTCTTTTTTGCATCAACGATGCCTTCCACCGCGCTGTCAACCGCAGCCCTGAGGCCAGGCTCCAGATCCTGGTACAATTGTTTGAAAAAGTCTCTGTTCAAGTTCATATGGAGATTTCTTTAACCCCTCCTAAAAGATGCTGTCTTTAAAGCTTATTTACTTTTTTCTTTATGCTGCCCCAGTCCATTTCCATGTAGAATATCTGCCTGAAATCATTTCCGAGGGCATCTTTCACCAGGGCTCCGTATGCATCCCTTGTGGGTACCGGAATGATATATGCAAGCAGATTCCCATCCTGCGATATAACCAGCTGATCCCTTGACAGCCGGTCATGACTAAGTTGAATGCTTCTGCCGGATCCGGTATCGCCTCCCAGGTAAGTTACAAATACATTTCCATCGCTTAAACAAAAAACCCACTCACCTGAAGGATGCCAGCGAATGGAGGAAGCTGATGAGGCAAGACTGGTAAGCTGCCTGGCTTCTTTGTCCGAGCCATGGGCAGAGATAACAAATACCTGGTCAATGCCCTGACTATCCGGGGCAGCAAAGGCAATCATGCTCCCATCGGACGAACCACGTACAATTCCTTTGACATCCATGTCAAAGGTAAGTCTCCGGATGCTAATGCCCTCAGGTGGCTCCGGATATTGATCCTGTGTGCCCGGGTGGGAAGTGTTCAGTTTGATGTCCAGGGGGATGTCCGCCACAAAGAGGTCATATTGGTATTCTATCCCCGACGGTGCCCTTACCTTTCCAATGAAGGCTCGCATGGATCCTGCCGCATCAAGCCAGGAGTCCCCATAGGCTTTTTCTATTTCTCCGGCTGTGGATTCCCCGGATTTTGCAGGTTTCAGGATCACTGAAAAATAGTGGGTGCACCCTTCAGGGGAATTTGCATCAGGCTGCATAAAACCAATGGTCCTGTCGTATTCCTGCACCAGAAAATCATCATAGGTAAAACCAATGCGTTTTCCGTTCCGGCAGTATTCATGCCGGTGGGTGCCCCCCCGGTGTGCACCGGCAATAGTATGTTCGGAGGAAATGTCCCGATGATCAATCCTAACAGCCTTAAACTTCCCTGCTCCATCCACCTGAAGTGCCGTACGGTTACGAATGCTGTA
>Ga0180436_10003125_pt1 | contig 15357 bp, 12 predicted proteins | sample SS_ome_2_FD_132434 | JGI IMG/M metagenome (GOLD analysis project Ga0180436, IMG submission 132434) | Hypersaline lake sediment archaeal communities from the Salton Sea, California, USA - SS_3_S_2 metaG | ecosystem: Environmental > Aquatic > Non-marine Saline and Alkaline > Hypersaline >...
GAGCTGAACAAGGACAAACCCAGGGAGATCTGCAATACCCTGCAGCCCCATGCCTGGGGATATAACAAACAACACGATGGGAATCATAAGACTGCAGATGAGATCCTGGAAATGCTGGAAGATGCAGCTACCATAGATGCCAATTTATTGCTGAATGTGGGGCCCAGAGGGGATGGTTCCTTCCCGGAGGAGGATATCAGGGCCCTGGAAGAGGCGGGTCAGATCCTGAGCTCAGATCATCCGGCAATGCTATAGTCGATGAGCCCCTGCTCTTCCTTCGTGACAAGCATGATGTCCTGGAGTTTCAATAGAAGATCGTTTACCCTGAAGGCGCCATTGACTACCTCATTAATGTGTTCAATCCGGTAATTATTCTGAGCATAGTGCTGATACCAATCATATAACATGGATTCCATGTATTCAACTACTTTCTCGGAGTCATCCTTGAAAAAGGATTCAAGGGCTTCCATAATCTCTTGTACTTGTGTTTCCATCGGTCTATGGGTTTAAAACCTTTTAAGAGCAAGATAGCTGCCCACCCCACAAAAATCAAGGACTTAATAGAAACATAATCAATTCTTAACACCTTGGTTTTCTTTGACTTATATTAACAATAAATTGTTAATAACCCCGGGGGTTATTAACAATTTCTGCGGATAGAAAGCGGGACCGGACTGATCGGGAATTCCTGATTGACAAGTATCTTATTTGGTGCTATATTGCATATGCCCCATGAGAATCTAACCCAAACCTAAAATAGCTATGAAACTACACATCGACAACACCCGCAGAGAATTCTTAAGAAAATTGATTGCCGGTACATCGGCCATGGGTTTGGCCCCATTGGTGGGAAGCCTGCAATCCTGCTCCACCACAGGAAGCGATCCCGGTGCAGTACTTAAAATTCCCCAACGTATCTTCGGTGCCACCGGAGAGAGTGTGGGCATCTACAGCCTGGGGGCCCAGGCCACCGTGGAACAGGTGGGAATGAAGGATCAGGCCATTGCCATTGTGAATAAATGCATCGATATGGGCATCAACTATATTGATACCTCAGCCTGGTATGGCATGGATGGGAACAGCAGTGAAGGGGATCATTTGCGCGGGACCAGCGAAAGACATGTGGGCGAAGTGATGAAAACCCGCCGCAGCGAGGTCTTCCTGGCTACCAAAACCCACGACAGAAGTTATGATGGGGCCATGCGTCACCTGGAGAGCTCACTGAAGAACCTGCAGACCGATGTAATTGACCTCTGGCAGATCCACAACATCAAGCCCGGTCAGGAAGAGGATATTGATTTCATCTTTTCCGACGAAGGCTGCATGAAAGCACTAATACAGGCACAGGATGAGGGTGTGGTTCGTTTTCTTGGAATTACCGGTCATGCCGATCCCGATCCCATGAAGGAGCTGGTGGACCGTTATCCCTTCGATGCGGTACTGATGGCCCTGAATGCTGCCGATAAGCATTATAATCCCTATATCGAGAAGCTCCTTCCCACAGCAGTGGAAAAGAACATGGGGATCATAGGCATGAAGATTCCTGCCCGCGACCGGATCTTCTCCTATGGCGGAATCATCACCATGAAGGAAGCCATGAGCTATACCATGTCGCTTCCCATAAGCACGATTATTGTTGGAATCGATAAAATTGCCGAGCTGGAGGAGAACGTTAAGATCGCCAGTGAATTTGAACCCCTGACAGCCGAAGAGATGCTGGCAATTGAAGCCAAGGTCAAACCCCACCACGAGCATCTCCTGTTTTACAAGGGTCTTTCGGACTGGCCTGAGGAGTGGTCGGGCAACAATGTATAGCATATGGGATAAGTAACTTTTGATTTCAAAATAATCTCCATTACTTTTATTCCTCAACGAAGGAACAAAGAAGATGGCGCAAAAGAGTATCCCCAAATTTTACGGGCTGAGGATATACATGTCCTCCATCATTCTGTATTTCTTCCTGGTATTCCCTTTTATCGGGTTTATCATATTCCAGAACGTACCCAAGTTTATTGAAAACCGGGGTGGAGCGGAACAGGTCGCAGCTAAGGTCGATTCTGTAGAAGCATCCCTGGATTCCATTGCTGAACTGAGAATGGGCGAAATTGATACCATGATGAACCTTGCCTTTCAGGGCGAGATTGACAGTATGCTTAACAAAGCTATGGAATTGGAGGAAGGTCGTGAGGATACTCTTTCCGAATCTGCTGGTGACAGGATCCTGATCGGTCCGCATCCTGAAGAGGATGAAGGGGTGAACATGTTTGAAGAAAAGGGCCCCTTCTCGCGCTATTTCATGCTTCTCTTTTTGCTGCTGGCCGTGAGCCTGCTGGTCGGGTGGATCTATAACAGTTCCTTCAAGCGCTTTTTCCGGCTTCTTCGAAGGAAAAAGGAGATCCCTGAGAAGCTGCAGACCAGGTGTAGAAAACAACTTTTTAGCATGCCCCTGGTCAACAGCCTGATTGTCACCATGCCCAATATTGTGGTCATTCTCTACTCCTGGATCTTCCTGGTAGCAAAAGTGAATCCGGAAGCCGAGGTGGAGCGGAGCATGTTTATCCAGCTGCATTACCTGACCATTGTGGCCACACTCCTGGAGTTTCTCTTTGTCTATTACTGGCAAAAGCACCGGGTTCATATCAGGTATATCGATCATATATATTCTGCAGAACAACTCCGCAGGCAGGTATTCCGAAGAAAGGGAGGCAAAATCAGGAACCGATTTATGGTAGCAAGCGGGATGACCACCTTCCTGCCCCTGGTGGTTGTCATGGTCTACCTGGTGCTGAGCATCACTTCCATCAAAGAACTGAAGGTGGAAGAGTACTCAGATGATCATAAGGAGATCCTGTTCGGGCCCTGGACCGAAATTATCGGAATCGGAAAGAACCTTGCATCAGAAGCCGGGATCGAGGACGCTTCCAAAAAAAGCGATGATAGGTTTTTCTATGTCAATGCTATAGATTCCATCGTCATGCTTGTGGGAATCGGCAATGGAATACTGGTCTCTTTTGTATATCTTTTGCTCTTTATCCGGTGGACCAGCAGGGACATTACCTGGCCCTTGAAAGAACTGCTTATCAACATCCGGAATACAAGGGGAGGTAAAAAAGAACAATACTCCATTGTCCGTACCAATGATGAGCTGGGAGAGCTTGCCGAAGGATACAATGAGATGACCGAACAGATCCATAACTATGTGGAGAGCATATCGGCCATGAACCGGGACCTGGAGGAGAAGGTAAAAGAGCGCACCCGGGAGGTGGTGGAACAGAAAGAAGAGATAGAAACCCAGAAGGAGGAGATTGAGGCACAGCTGGACCTGGCCACTATGCAGAGAGATACGATTACAAAACAGAAAGATTTGATTCTGGACAGCATCCACTATGCCGAACGAATACAGTCAGCCATATTACCACCGGTCCAAATTTTAGAAGAATACCTGACCGACCATTTTATCCTGTTCAAACCCAGGGATATTGTAAGTGGGGACTACTACTGGTCACGGGAAAAGGATGAAAAGCTTTTGATAGCAGTGGCTGACTGTACAGGTCATGGCGTGCCCGGCGGATTCCTGAGTATGCTGGGGATCTCCTCCATGAATGAGATTGTTAACAGGAGCAAGGAGTTGGATCCCGGCAAGATCCTGGAGCAGTTAAGGGAAGTGGTGATTGCCTCCATGCACCAGACCGGGTCCAGGGATGAAGCCCAGGATGGCATTGAGATCGCTCTTTGCATTATCGATCTGAAGCGCAAGTCCATGGTTTACGCAGGGGCTAACCGGCCCCTGTACCTGGTAAGGGATGGTGCTGTTCAACATTATCGTCCCGACAGGATGCCCATTGGAATCTATGAACAGGAAGCTGTCCCGTTTAACAACCATACCATTAAACTGGAGAAGGGAGATTCCATTTATCTCTTCTCAGATGGATATGTGGACCAGCTGGGAGGACCCCATCGTAAAACTTTCCGTGCCATCAATTTCAGGAAGTTGCTGCTTGAGATTCAGGATCAACCAATGGAAAAACAGGAAGCAATCCTGGTGGAAAAAATGGCCCTCTGGCAGGGAAAAGTAGAACAGATTGATGATGTCCTGGTTATGGGTATTAAAATTTAATGATAACCTGTTCAGGCATCACTTTTAATATATTCAAAAGAGAGCTTTGACATTCTCGACATTTCCTGTCCCACCTCCAGCATATCTTCATCATCCTCCTCGTAAAGCCATTTGATCTCAAGACCTATGCCCAGGGCATTGATGGCATTCAATGATTTGAATATGTCAAGAATATACTTGGCAGAAGTTGAGTTAAAGTACTCAAAATTAAACTGACACTGCAATTTGAAACCCCGTTCAGCATCAGTGAGTTTCCCCTGTTCAGCTGTATATGCTTCCAGCCACTCCAGTATGGGCAGATAAAACTTACGAACATTCTCCAGACGTGATTCACCCGAGAATTCAAAATTCTTTGATTCCGGATCGAGTGCAATACGAGGTGAGTTTGCCGTTGATTCGATAATTAACTTTTCCATTGGTTATTCTTTTATAGTGATTTGCATGGTAAAATATGAATGCACCGGACCCGCTGGGTCGAAACGGTAGCGAATGTCTTCATCTGTTCGCATGGCCATTGTAATCAGTCCAAGTCCGGCGCCTCTGTCTTCTTCTTTGGTCTCTTTATTGATCACTTCCTCATAAAGCCTTTTCAACTCGGAATCGTCCATCGCATTGATGAGATTCAGCTTATATTTGAGGTCGTTTACCTGATCATTGCCAATAAGGTTTCCTGCAGAGACAATGAATTTGCCATTCTGCTCTTTTACCTTTATCTGCGGGGGCCTATCCAGTGAAGGACCCTTATTTTTATATGGTGTGGCATACTTGAAAATATTATCGATCGATTCGACCACCGTGCCATATACCCGTTTCCTGACAGGTTTCCTGAGCGAATTGAACTGGTTGGCCGATTTAAGCTGGTTCAGCAGTTTCTCCATGGTCTCAAAGGAGATGGAACCCTCAAAATCGATAATTGCATTCTTATTCTCCATCGGCAAGTCAAAATAAGAAAAAAAAAGCACAATGTGAGAGTAAGCACTTTAAATTGAATATATTCGTGTAGACACTTTAGATCATGAGTGAAGCTATTTTAAAAGCAATGATGCAGCTCTTTGCATTGATTGTGGACATAGATGAGATTCAGGAGATTTCGGAGAAGGAAAGGGATATTATCCGTGCCTTCCTTTCCAGGCAGTTGAACACTGAACTGACTGCGAAGTACATGTCCATTTTTGAGAATTACCTCTATCACTACCATCATGATGCCATCGACAAGCAAAGTGTAAAACGAAAAAAGCGCACTTCGCTTACTGCTGTGAGAATCCTTTCCATTTGTGAGCAGATTAATGAGGAACTGGAGCAGCGGCAAAAGATCTATGTGATCATTCAGCTGGTTGAATATATTGCCTACGGGATTGAAATCCGGGAAACAGAACTGGAGTTTCTTCAAACCGTTGCCACCGCATTTAATATAGACGAAGAAGAGTACCAGGAAATCCTGCACTTCGTGGTCTACCCCCTTAAGGATATACCAGTTAAAGAGTCCGTGCTGCTGATTAACAGTGGTCAGGAAGCAGGTGTGAAGGGAGTTCATCATATTCACAATCATCACCTGGAGGGAAATATATACTTTCTGAACATAAGTAGTGTAAATACCTATGTACTCCGTTACCAGGGGAAAGAGGACCTCTTTCTGAACGGTCAGTTGATTCTGGCCGGGATCACCTATACCTTCGATCACGGCTCTTCGGTCAGGGGACAAAAGATTGATACCATCTATTATACAGATGTGGCTGGAGTATTTTCCGTTGCCTCATTCAGCACACGAATTAGCTTTGAAGCAAGGAACGTTGAGTTTCGTTTCAAAAACAGCACAAACGGACTGCATGGATTTAACCTCAGTGAAGAATCGGGCCGACTGATTGGGATCATGGGCGGAAGCGGAGTAGGTAAATCAACCCTGCTCAATGTTTTAAACGGTAACCTGAAGCCACGGGAGGGGGAAATCCTGATAAATGGCTACAATCTCTATGATGAGAAAGAGCGGCAACAACTGAAAGGTGTCATAGGTTTTATTCCACAGGACGATCTGCTGCTGGAGGACCTGACTGTCAGACAAAATCTCTATTACAACGCAAAACTTTGCCTGGATAACCTGGATGAAACCCGGCTCAACGAGGTGGTCGACCAGGTGCTGCACGATCTGGACCTTTACGAAATTAGCGATTTCAAAGTAGGCAAACCTCTTAACAAGGTGATAAGCGGGGGCCAGCGGAAAAGAGTGAATATTGGATTGGAACTGATCCGGGAACCTTCTGTCCTATTTGTGGATGAGCCAACATCGGGACTTTCGTCGGTGGACTCAGAAATGGTAATGAACCTTCTTCGGGAACAGGTTTTTAAAGGGAAACTGGTAATAGTTAATATTCACCAGCCATCATCCACCCTTTATAAGATGTTCGACCGTATCATTTTCATGGATAAAGGAGGGTATCAGATCTATTGCGGGAACCCGGGGGAAGCTGTGGTCTACTTCAAAACCAAAAGCAACCATGCCAATGCCAATGAGGATCAATGCAGCCGCTGTGGCAATGTGGATCCTGACCAGGTGCTTCAGATCATAGAAGCAAAGATTGTGAATGAACATGGAAAGCTTTCCAGAACCCGCAAAACAAGCCCAAAGGAGTGGTCCGATCTCTTTCAGAAAACCAGAGGGGAAATACCAGAGAAAGAAACCAAAAAAGAGGAGCTTCCCGAAAACCAATACAGTATTCCCAGTCTGCTTAAGCAAACAAGAATTTTCTTTACCAGGGACCTCTATACCAAGCTCACCAATAAGCAGTATATTCTGATCACCCTGCTGGAGGCACCCCTCCTGGCAGTGATCATGGGATTCTTTACCAAATACTTCAGTGGCACCCCGGACAATCCTGCTGCCTATGTGTTCCGGAATAACGAAAACCTGCCGGCCTACCTGCTGATGAGTGTGATCGTTTTCCTTTTTCTGGGCCTGACCATCAGTTCTGAGGAGATAATAAAGGACCGCAAGATTATTCAGCGTGAGTCCTTTTTGAATTTGAGCAGGGGGAGTTATCTCCACTCCAAAATCCTGATCATGTTTGCCATTTCTGCCTTTCAGTCACTTTCTTATGTGCTGATCGGGAACCTGATATTTGAGATCAAGGGGATGTTATTCTCCTACTGGCTGATCCTTTTCACCACCTCCTGTTTTGCAAACCTCCTGGGCTTAAATATTTCGGCCGGACTGAACTCGGTGATTACTATTTATATTCTGGTTCCATTCCTGTTGATACCACAGATCCTCTTCTGCGGCGTGCTGGTAAAGTATGATAAACTACACCCGAGCCTTACCAATTACGAATATGTACCTCTGATTGGGAACCTTATGACTTCCCGCTGGGCCTATGAGGCCCTGGCTGTGGATCAGTTTAAAAACAATAAATTCGAAAAAGTATTCTTCGATATAGAGCAGCAGTTCAGCGCTGCCGACTACCTGAATGCCTACCTGGTTCCTCAGATTAAAATTGAACTGGATGAGCTTAAGCAAAGCTACCTGGACGGAGATAATCCCCAAAGCATCCGCTCGGATCTGCAAACCCTGAATATTCAGCTTGCTGAAATGGGTAAACTTATTCCCCAGCTACCTGCTTATCAGCCACCACAGGCTGGTGGGGAAGCCTTCAGTGACTCAACTGAGCAAGCCATTCTTTCCTATCTTAAAAGTGTTAGCGACCTGACACGTACTATCAGAGGCAATGCACAAAAAGAGAAAAACCTGATAAACAATGCCTTAATTGAAGAGCTGGGCGGTGTGCAGGCCTACACAGCCTTCCGGAACAAGTATCACAATGAGAGTCTTGCCGACCTGGTACTTAACCAGAATGTGCTCGATAAAGTAGTTGAAAAAGATGGACGTATGATCAGAAAGGACCGGCCGGCATACATGAAGCCCACCTCCAGAATGGGAAAAGCCCATTTATATGCTCCCAACAAGCAGATTGGCAGGTTCGAATATGACACCCTGTGGTACAATACCTTTGTCATCTGGCTCTATACCCTGCTGCTGTACCTGACACTGCGTACCGATCTTCTTCGAAAAGTGATTAATATCTCCGAAACAAGGAGGCTGATAAAGCTTAGTCGGAAACAAAATACCTGATCCCCAGAGTGAGTGAGATCATGTGATTATTCACCAGCAGGGGATCTACGCCGCATACAGGGTAAAAATCACCCTGGTACTGCAGCTCTGTGAACAGGGCCATTTTCTGTAAGCTGTACTCAAGGCCGGCACCCAGGGTCAATCCCAGAATAATCGCATTCTGGTCCTCCAGAGGATAATCGGAATCAGAATTGTATTTTAACAGAATATCCATTCTTGGTCCCAGCAAAAAATACCCTCGCACGGATCCCTGGCCAGGCCTGTACCTGGCCATGGGTGAAAGGGACAGATAGTTAAAGGCCGATGTTGTGGTCTCCCCTTCAGTAACACTGACCCTGTCATTATCCAGGTGATTAACTGTGATTGATTCAACACTTGTACTACTCCCCTTACGGGCAAAGGAAAGATCTGCCTGGAAACTGAAATGTTTACCCCTGAAGGCCTCCATAAAAATTGATACCGCCGGTCCCCAGACTGGTTCTGTCGCCATGGTATAGTCAATGGGAGTGAACTTGTAGCTCTGGTTGGCTACCGAGATACCGGCCTTCACCCCGGCACTGGCAGGAAACTGACTGCACACAGTGTTGGAAGCAGCCAGCAGAATGGATGCTATTATAAGCAGTCTTCTTTTCATTCCACAAGGATTTTATGGACCTCTACACGGCCCATGTAAGAGAACCTGACAAAATATATGCCCCGGACAGGGTTATTCAGTTCCACCTTAAAATCCATAAACGGGAAACCAGGTTCATACAGGCTGCTCATAATAATTTTCCCTGTCACATCCAGGACCTCCATACTTAGCAGTTCACTCCATTCTTGATTGCCCTGCTCATTCATGCTAAATTGAAAAGCACCACGAGTGGGATTGGGAGCGATGGAAAACAGGGGTGATTCATCTCTTGCTTCAGTTTGCTTTCTATCCTGGTTCTGTCCATCCAGGACATGGTTTTCCGGATCAACAATAATTTCATTAACCGCATAGGGTATCCGGAACTCAAAGATCTCTTCATTCACATCATGAAAAAGCCTGACAGTAGTATCCCCTCCATCATATTCTATTTTATACTCTATGGACATCCTGAAGAGTGGGGTCTGTCCCGAAGAGGTGGACTGGGTGGAATAGAGAAAAAGCTGGTCTCCCTGCTGGTCCCATGTCACTTCATAGATGGGATATCCCTCCCCGAAATACCACTGGTCGAAGAAATCTGTAAAGTCCTTCCCTGAAGTCTCTTCCAGTACCTCCTTAAAGTCCATCCCCGTTGCCACCCCATTGGCGTAGCGATCAATGAAATTTCTCAGGCTTAGATGGAACAGCTCATTATCCTGCAATTCAAAACGGATCATATACAGCAGAGCCATACCTTTGTTGTAGGAAAGATTACCGCTAAAAATACGGGATGCATCATCTGCATCTTCTTCAGGAACATATACACTGCCATCGGGTTCAAGCAGAGCCCTGTTGAAACGATATTCCCGTTCTCCATCGGCATATTCAGGTGCCAGGATCTCTGTAGCCAGGTAACCCGCATAGGTGGCAAATCCTTCATTGATCCAGATGTCCTGCCAGGTAGCACATGTCACATAATTACCAAACCAGGAGTGCCCAAGCTCATGGGCCACCAGGTAGAACTCGAAATTTCCCATTCCGGTCATGGTTTGATGCTCCATTCCTCCTCCCCTGGGCCAGAGGTAATGCCCGTATTTCTCCTCCCGGAAGGGGTATGGGCCAAAGGTTTCACAAAAAAGCTCCATGATGGGGAGAGTTACATTGATCTGATCCCTGTAGGTATCCAGGCAGCCCGGGACGTCGTAAACAAAATTCTGTATAAAAATAGGAGCGTTTACCCCATCGACCTGCGCCTCCAGGTTGTATTCAATGTAATTGGCAACAGCAAAAGAAATCAGGTAGAAATCAATGGGGTAGCCGGACTTCCATTCGAAGCGGACCTTCCCGTTGGGAAAATAAGTGGTTCCCGTATGCAGTCCGTTCGAAACTCCCATCAGTCCAAATTCAGTGGTGATAAACACATGTACTGAGTCGGCCTTATCGCTCAGATTCTCCTTGCAGGGAAACCAGTCTTTGGAATAAAAGGGCTCTGAACTGGTATAGCTAACCGCGATCCCCCATTCTTCATCGATTTCATTGACCATACCCTCGCCTGTTTGTCCTCCATAGAAAATCTCAGCAGTAAGCAATGTTCCTGAATCCCTGGAAGTTTCCAGGTCAATATATAGTTCGTCCTGGTCATGAGTGAAAGGCATATCCGTTCCATCCACAAGCACCCGCTCAACATCCAGGCTATGATAGAGTTCAAACACCAACTGGTCAAAGGCCGGACTTATGACCTCCACCAGAATGGTGGTACTGCCCCTGATTATGTCGGATCTGTTGTCCGCCTCCACATCCAAACCATAAAACTTTACATCATAATCCTCAAGTAAAGAATTGGAATTTAAAGCGTTGACCAAAGGGGGATTTATGGCCTGCGCCCGGGTCTCCATGCCAGAAGCTACGACCAGCAAAAGAAACAGGCTGCAAAGCCAGAAGGATCCTATTTTTTTCAGGCCTATCACCGAACAGAAGTTACAAAAAAAAAGAACACTTGTTCAACGAGCCCGCATATGCCTTCTCATAAATGCCCAGGTCCCTGTTGAAAAATAAAACAAAGTAAGCACCACCAGGGCAATCATTTCAGGGATGGTATCTTTTACTTCCAGGCCCCTGATAAGCACTTTGTTGAGGGCCTCAATGGCAAATTTGGGAGCAAGTATATCATTCAGCATCACCTGGTAATCTCCAATAGTAAACAGTTGCCCTCCGCTCACCGGGAAAGCGGCCCCGGTAAAAAACATCAACAGGAACAAGGGAAAAGTCCCAATGATAGCCACCTCTTTTACCGATCGACACATTGCAGCCACCAGCAAGCTGAAACTGATCATGGAAAAAGCCGTTAGGACAGTAATCAGCAGGATGAACCAGAACGTGCCGGGGATAAGGGTGTAACCCAATGCCATGGCGGTTAACAGGGCCAGGAGCAATGAAAGGATTGCAACAATGAGTTGAACCATCGATATTCCCGTAAGAAACTCCAAAGCAGAAAGCCTTGATATCCTGAGCCGCTCCAGGGTACGCGATTCGGGTTCACGAACAATGGCCGCCGAAGCAGAAAATATGATCATAATTATGGACAGTATCAGAAGTCCGGGCACATATAATTCAAAATTACTGCGTTTGCCGGAAAAGCCAAGGGTGGTCTCGTACCAGCTCACCGGCATCCTGATTCCTGCAACTTCTTGTATATAACTATTAATCAGCTCCTCCGACCAGATTGCTCCTACTATATATTCCATCTGCGTGACATCCCCAATCAGTTCGATCCGGGAAATCAGACCCGACGTATCCGGGTATGCTGCCACAGAGGCTGAAAGATTCTCGGGCAGCACAAGGACCACATCGGCCTTTCTGTTACGAAGACTTTCAATAGCCTCTTCCCTGCTCTCCATGCTGTAGGTTTTTATCATTCCGTAGGCCGGTTCCATGGATAACATTCTGGCATAGGTGACAATGGAATCTCCCAGGTGAAAGTTCCGGGCCCTGAATTCAGTGGCGATGTCACGGTTCACCAGGATTACATCGTAAGCCGGATCTTCCGTTTCTGCCATCAGGAAGTAGATGGTTATAAACAATGGGGCCATCAAAACGGTCAGCACCAGGATCCAATATTCCCGCAGCTGCTCCTTTATTCCCTTGATAAAAACATCATAACATCTCATCCTCTCAGACTTTTCCCGGTAAGATGTATAAACACATCTTCCAGGGTATTTTCTCGGATTTTCATTTCCTGGACCCTGATCTTCTCCTTCTCCAGCACCTGGTAAATTTCATGAATCCTGGATACCAGGTTCATGGCCCTGATCTCCTTCAGTTCTTTGTCCCAACCCAGGGCATAGCCCGATGCTTCCAGTTGCCTGGCAACCCTGTCCAGACTTCCGGGACCGCCAGGATGGAGTTTGATCTCCATAACATCTCCCTCACCAACAGATTTCTTCAAATTGTCCGGTGTATCCAGCTGAAGCAATCGGCCCGAATCAATAATGGCCACCCTGTGGGCAAGCCTTTCAGCTTCGTCCATATTATGGGTGGTCACGATCACAGTCTTATTCCTGGCTGTTTCCCTGATAAAATCTCTTACCAGGATCCGGCTCTGAGGATCCAGTCCGGCTTCGGGTTCATCAAAGACCATGATTTCGGGCTCATGCATGATGGCCATAATAACATTCATGCGACGTTTCATGCCTCCTGAAAGGGTCCCGGCCAGTTTGTTTCGCTTTAAACCCAGCCCCATTTCGTTCAGCAGTTTATCGGCCCGCGAGCGTGCCACACTGCGGGGAATACCATACATTCTGGCACTGAAGACCAACTGCTCCATACAGGTGAGCTTGTTCCACAGGATATTTTCCTGGGGACAGATGCCCACCTTAGATCTTGCCAGATCGTTTCCACCCGGGTAAACCTTTTGTCCGCGTATAAACACCTCTCCTGAATCAGGCCTGAGCAGGCCGCACATCATACGGATGGAAGTGGTCTTGCCTGCTCCGTTGGGACCTAAGAGGCCAAACACTTCTCCCCGTTTTACCTTCAGTGACAGGTGGTCCACCGCGGTTAGATTATCGTATTTCCGCACCAGGTCCTTAACCTCAAGTGCATATTGATTGGTATGTGACTCCCGGGACATATCAAAATGTAAGTTCGTAAAATAATCACTACAGATCAATCAATACTTCTGATCATTCCATTCTTTGTTATCTTTGACATAGAACCAAAAATAACAATTCCATGCCCCGTATTTTTAATCCGGTCGACATTTCCAGGGAGGAAAAAGAAGTACGAAAAGATTATTTTGATCGCCATACCCCTGTGATTATTTGCGATAATTATGCAACACAAGGTGAGAAATTCAAGGTCAAGATCCGATTGGGAACGGAATATACACATCCCGACGATCCGGATCACTTTATTAACTATGTGCAGCTTTGGAACCGGGAGACCTTTATTGCTGAAGCACATTTTGCGCCGGGAAGCCTGGGCAATAAATCAGAACACGTGGAAGTGGACTTTTACATTGTACCCGGAGCCGTCACCATGAACCTGTCGGCCATGTCGGTCTGCACCAAGCATGGCTTGTGGCAGAGTGAATCCAAAGAAGTGGCCATCAGAAAGACCTGAGCTTTCAGTGCTTATGGATCCTGGTTGCGAAGTTTGTTGAGCTGCCCTCAGTCGTACAACTGCTCAGTCTCATAATCCATATAACCATCTGTCCCAATGAAGGATACGAAGGATATCTTCCATTCCCCGTCGATCTTTTCCAGAAAGCGGACCTGAATGCTGTTCATCTCAACCACATCATCATCATACTGTGTAATCCACTTCTGATCGCAGACCACAAAGGCAGTGATGGGGTAGATTTTCATCCGGAAATTGGATTTTTCAACCGTAATGTGCAAGTCAGGACCCAGATCGTCTTCTGTCTGATCTCCGGTCATGTGTCTTGAAACATCATCCCAACCTTCTGCAAATACATAATTATCGGCACCTGCTGTTAACCTCATATTCAGGGAATCCTGCACGTGGGTTGAAAACATGCCTTCAAAATCACGATCAATGTATGTCTGGGTTTCCTTTTCCATGACCGCAATAATGGCCGCTTTTTCTTTTTCGTAATCAATGGCCTTCTCACAGCCGGTAACTGCAAATGCAGCAATTATCAGAGCAGATAGAATTGTGTATCTCATGGTAAAATAATTTGGTTTATGTTTTAGGTAGCTTGTATAGCCTGTCATCCCTATCATGCAAAATACAACAATGCACTGTGAAAGTCAATTTATTATTACATTTGCTTACTATGAAAAGAAACATTTTCATACTTAGCCTCTTGCTAACTTTCGGATTTACAATACTCTCCGCAAATGATAGAATGCCTGAACCGGAGAAGGGAATTCTTGATCTCAGGACGTGTGTATTAAACGAGCAGAGTATCTTCAATCTGGATGGAGAATGGATCTTTCACTGGGAGCAGCTGCTGTTTCCCGAGAATTATAAACTAGTTGCTAAAGACGGGATTCCCGCAAAGGTCCCCTCCTACTGGCAAAACTATAAAATTGATGGCCGGTCCCTCCCCGGATGGGGTTATGGCACCTACAGCCTGAAGATTATCCTGCCTGAGGATTACCAGTCGGCTATCTGCATTGATATACCTGTGTTCGATGTGGCTTATAAATTTTACCTCAACGAACGCCTGATCGGTGAAAACGGAGAGCCCGGGACCAGTGCAGAAGAGGAGAAACCCTGGTATAAGCCTGATAACTTTTGTTACATTCCCGATTCCGATACATTGCACCTGCTCATCCAGGTCTCAAATTTTCATCATCGCAGGGGTGGATTCTGGCAATCAATTGTGATGGGAGGAGCAGACAAGGTTCAGGACAGGATGGAGAGGCAGAGGATTTTTAACTACTCGACCATCGGGGTTCTGTTTTTCTTCATGGTATTTTTCCTGATTTTCTGGTTCTTTACGCGGAAGGATATTTTGATGTTGTTGTTTGCCCTGACCACCATGGGCATCCTCATGAGATCGGTCAATACGGGACTCTATTTCTCCAACTCTTTTATCGATACCTCCTGGTCCTGGCAAATCAGAATGGAATACCTGGGCTCCTACCTGGCACAGTTATTCGGGATGATCTTCCTCCATGAGCTCTTCCCCCGCAGATACATGAAGCGGATCATCCAGGCAAATAGCATTCTGATATCACTGGCAGGGATCTCCCTGTTTATCCTGCCGGTGCACCTGTTTACTTTTGAGATGCTTGTCTTTCAGCCCCTGCTGGTTCTCTTCCTGGCTCATTACCTCATGGTCAGCTTTATCGGAGCTCTCAAAAGAAGAATAATCGATTTGGTCTTTTTTGCATCGCTCTCTTTTTTTATTTTCACACTGATCAACGATATCCTTCTGGCCAACTCAGCCGGTTCCCCTTCAGGCAGTTATCTGACCCAGCTCTCCTTTCAACTCTTTATTTTTGCCATGGCCGTAATGATTGTCATGCAATGGGTCCGAAA
>Ga0180436_10003127_pt1 | contig 15354 bp, 18 predicted proteins | sample SS_ome_2_FD_132434 | JGI IMG/M metagenome (GOLD analysis project Ga0180436, IMG submission 132434) | Hypersaline lake sediment archaeal communities from the Salton Sea, California, USA - SS_3_S_2 metaG | ecosystem: Environmental > Aquatic > Non-marine Saline and Alkaline > Hypersaline >...
AGGAGTTCCAGGCGGAGAACGAAGGAACCCCGTGACCGACCCCAAGCCCGACCCCAAGCCCAAGCCCCTCACCATCCATGTCTGCGGGCCGTCACGACCGACGTGCAAGTGTCAGTGCCCCGACGGCCCGTGTGAACACGAGTGGGGCGGTTGGGAGGAGTACGAAGCCCCAGGAGGGGGCCAGATCGGGACGCAGGTGTGCTCGAAGTGCGGTATGGCCCGCATCGATCACGACATGTGGGTGATGCCGTGAGCACCCCCCGCGAACTCGTCCTCCAGGTGGCAGAAGATACGATGGTGTCCTCCAACCCCAACGACATCTTGCGTCACCCGTCCTTCCAGCAGCTTGTAGACATGGAGTGCGAGGAAGTGACCGAGGCGTTGCTCACCTTCCTTCAAGAGGACCGACACGAGTACGGGTGGGTGCCTCTCCTGGGCCTCCACAAGCTCTGGGGGGATGAAGGTCCCTCGATCCCGGAGGATGACGCGGGTCGTTACGACCGCCTTCGGGAGCACTGGCTGAACTGGAGCCTTGCCAGAACCTCTCCGTAGATGGTACTTCCCCCCTAGCTGACCGGACGGCGGGGGTCTCAGCCGTCCGGCTCCCAAATCAGATCACATCGGTAGCGTAAGCGAGGTGGCGTTGTGCCATCTCGGCCCGCGTTCTGCCATGGAGGTGAACCATGACGATGACACCCACCGAGGTGGCTGCTCTCCTTGATGTCTCGGAGAGCACCCTCAACGAGTTCGAGACCCGCGACCCGGCCAACAACGGCAATCGGTTCAAGGGATACCTTTGCCGGCAATCGGACCACCGCTACGGGGCCCTCGTCATCGTCCAGGTGAACAATGAGGACACCGACCCCCAGGTGATCTACTGCACCCCCAAGCTCCACTACCCCTTCGAGCGGTCGAGCAAGGGTGAGGCAGCCGAGGACCGCAAGTACCGCTTCCCCACGAAGATCGTGCGAGGGACGGTGTATGAGAAGCTCGACGGGACCAACGTGTTTGCGTACAGCTACGCGAACGCGGCCGGCGAGCGGTTCATCACCTTCAAGACTCGACTGACGCCGATCCTCAACGATGACAGCAAGTGGGGCTCGTTCTACTCGCTGTGGTCCGAGTTGATGGAGGCCAACGCCGAGCTACGGGAGATGGTCGAGCATGTCCGTGAGGGTGTTGTCGGCCTGTCGTTCGAGCTATATGGCTACCGCAACCAGCACCTGATCGTCTACGAGGAGGCACTGGCGACCAAGCTGCTGTTCGTGGTGCAGCAGAACAACGCTCGTGTGTTGCCGCCCGAGGCGTGGACCCCGGCCCGCGGCAACTTGTTCGCGTTGGTTCCCGAGGCGAACCTGCAGGACCCCTCCGACCTCATCCACTTCTACAACGAGAAGCGGGATGAGGCCGACGCCCAGAACGTCAAGCTGCAGGACGGCGACGAGGAGGTGATCAAGGGGACGGAGGGCTACATCTTCTACCTGCTGGACGAGACCGGCGAGTGGTCGATGTGGAAGTGCAAGCCGGACAGCGTAGAGGTCCTCCACTGGACGACGGACTACCTCCCCGAGGCGGTCATCCTGCCGACGGTGTGGAACTCGCTGGAGTCGTGCCCTGGTGGGTTGACGGTCGAGTACGTCCGTGAACTGCTGCTGGAGGAGTTCTCCGACAGCCAGGTGAACAAGAGCGACTACCGCATCCGGAAGTGCGTCGATCAGGTCAAGGCCACCCTCGCCTGGCGCGAGAAGGTCATGATCGAGTACCGCAGCACGGGGCTGTCGTGGGAGAAGGACGGCAAGGGCGCCGTCATGCGGGCTCTGAGCGGGCGGCTCCCCCGTGAGAAGATGCGGGCAGCGTTCTCTGCGTTGAAGCAGATGGGCATCGCAAACTGACATCGGCCTCCGCTCAGTAGAGTAGAAACTACTGAGCGGAGGTAACCGATGGGAGTCCATGGCAGCGCAACCGTCCTCTACGGCATCCTCGACGACGAGAAGCTCCGCACCCTCCAGGAGCCACGGAGCTACCGGGCCTGCCCCAACGGGCACGGCCGCTCAGCCAGCGACTTCTGTGGGAAGTGCGGAGCCCCCATGGAACTCCAGACGGAGATGGTGACCGAGGTGGTCCCTGCGATGGAGTTCTACGGCGAGGAGTGGATTCACCACAGCGGGGGCTACGGCGGCGACCTCCTGGTGGGGAAGACCCTCGCCCATGTGGGTGACATCACAGGGTCCGGGGGTGGTCATGTCGACGTGAACATCGAGGACGAAGATCGCTGGGAGGTCAATGATTTCCTAGCTGACCACGGCATCGAGACCGAGCCGCAACTGTGGCTTGTGACCTACGCGGGGTAAGAAAAATCGTTAGAGGGCGTCTTCAACGGGTAGAGACAGTACAACCCATAGGAGACAGCCCATGCCTCGTGTGATCTTCCTCAACCGCTTCTCCCCACCGACGGCCCGGGACATCCTCCACACGACCCACGCCGCCGCCACCCTCCCCGAGGTCGAGATCGACCGGGAGGCAACCCCCGACGACAAGGATCTGGAGTTCCTCGGAGCGGAGTACGAAGGCCGCTTCCGCAAGGACTACGAGCGTGGGCTGTCCTACGTCCACGAGATGGCCGAACGCCGGAAGCTGGTCAACCAGGTCTTCCTGGGGGGTTCCTGCGACCCGACGACGTGGCGGAAGGACATCGCCATCCCCGCCCTGGAGGAGGCCGGCTGCCGCTACTACGACCCGCAGGTGGACGACTGGTATCCCGAACTCATGGAGATCGAAGCCAAGGCGAAGCTGGAGAGCTACGTCCTGATCTTCGTCTTCGACGACCAGACGCGGGCCATCGCCAGCATCAACGAGGCCGTCGAGTTCATGACCTCCGGGGCGCAGCGTGTCGTCATCGCGATGAAGATGGTGCAGCCGGGGCTGGAGATCGCCGGCCAGACGCTGACCGTCGAGCAGGCGATGGACATCAACATGGCCCGAGCCGAACTCATGGGCCTGGCCAAGGGCTACGGCGTGCCGGTCTTCGAGGGCGACGACGCCATCGAGCGGGCCGTCACCTGTGTCGTCAACCTCCTCCAGGACGCCGAGACGGACATCCAGGTGGGCACTGGCTGACATGACCTCCCTGCAAGCCATCGGGTTCCTGCTGGGGTTCACCCTGCTCGGGTGTGCCCTAGCGTTCCTGATCTGGCGTTTCAGCGACAAACTGTTCGAGCCACGCGAGGAGCAGCGCCATGGTGGCGACCGCGATGAAGCCGAGTGATATCCCGAGGAACCCCGATTGCACGGGCTGCGGGGGCTCGACGGATGGCCACTACAGCTACACCTTCAACTCGAAGACGGAGGAGGTGAGTGAGATCCTCTGCCGCGAGTGTGATGCGAAGAAGCAGAAGGAGGCGTACCAGCGCACGCACGTCCTGACATCGAAGCTGATGACGCTGGCCACCTTCTACCAGTGCGACTTCCCGCAGCGCTTCGACCCCTACTACGAGCAGGCGTTGAGGGAGATCACGGACCTCATGGAGGCCCTGGGGAAGAAGATCGAGGGCTTCGGCTGGACCTACCGGAACACCATGAACGACGGCCACACGAGCCGGATAGGGCACCACACCGTGACGGCCCTCTCTGCCCTGGGTCTCGTCAATCGCAGTATCGCCGAGGCCATGCGGCACGGGGGGAGGCTTTACGCCGAGGGGCGCGACCCCGTCCTCGAAGAGGTCCACGAGTCCCTCGATCGCCTCCACCACCTGATGAAGGTGTGGGAGCGCGAGGTGTGGTTCGGCGGTCTGCACGAGATCGTCCGCAACGCCAAGCTGAAGGGTCACGGCGCCTCGATGCCTGGTGGGGATGTTCTGTCGTGGGCCTGTGCTGGCCGTGTCGTGTTCACGTTGCGAGACCCGGCGGGCTACTACATCAGCTTCATCACGGCGGAGGACGAGGACACGAACCGCATGGGCATCCAGGGCATCTTGGCGAAGGAGGGGCTGGCCCGCCAACTGATCTTGACGAGCATCGCCGAGTGGCGTGCGGGCCGGCTGAACTTCGACGAGAACCCCAACATCGGGATCATCTGACATGTGCCGCATCAACAACCGACATGACGATGCCTACCGGCGACCCCCTCTCTACGATCAGATCGTGCGTGAGGCCCAGGCCGAGGGGCGCCTTGGGGACGAGCCGTGGGACGACGAGGTTCACGCGATCTTCGAGGCGTACCGAGCCGAAGGCAAGCTCGACGGCAATGTACCGGACTGGATCGGCGACGATCTCGACGACGAGGACCTCGACAACCTGTGGGAGCACTTGTCGGGGGGTGACCCCGCCGAGGACAGCACGATGCCAGGATGGTGGGACGACAAGCCCCACCAGATCGCCTACCGGTTGTTGCTGCGCCTCACCCGAGCGGAAGGAAAGCTTCGTGAGCTTCAAGAAGAAGAATAGCCCCCTCCTCAAAGGGCTCCTCGCCGGTCACCGATCGAAGCAAGGCTACGCTGTCGGTCGCAGCATGGCGGCCTTCGTCGTCCTGGTGGATCAACTGCTGGAGGCCAAGGGCTGGCAGCGGAAGGACCTCGCCGTGCGTCTCGGCGTCACGGAGAGTGCTCTCAGCCAGAAGCTCCAGGAGACGAGCAACATCACCTTCGAGTCGATGGTCAAGATCCTGTGGGAGCTTGACGTGCCCCTCTACGACGTCTTCGACGAGCTTGGAAAGGGCTTGGAAGGTGAGGCGAACACCGACTGAGTGGGAGGAGCGCCTCCACGAGTTTTTGAACATGGAGCCGTTGGTGACGGGAGAGAACCTCGACTTCTGTGAAACCGAGATGCTCGGCATGGTCGCGGATCTCAAAGAGCTTCAAGCGAAGCTCGATCGGGTTGCTTCGGAGCTTGGGCAGCTTCGCCACAAGCACCTGTTGCTCATGGAGAGTCAGGAGATCGGGAAACCTACGCAGGCGATCCTCCAAGAAGTCTGGCGCCTCCAAGCGAAGCTCAAAGCTCATGAAGAGGTGGTCCCCCGGTGTCCAAGTTGTGGGGGTTCGGTGCGCCCGGTAATTAGCTTGACGACGGGCAAGTACATCCTGGCCTGCAACCGCAAGGCGTGTGCTTGGACGTCCGAACAGATGGGTAAAGGACTCATTTAGAGAAAAATCCGTCGAGGGTGGGAAGCCACCTGAGTAATAGAAGGAAAGCAACACCCCTTTGAGGGAGGATTTCAGCACCATGCCCGACGCACGATTCGCTCTGCGGAGCTTCACCGGCAAGCCCGTGGCGTACTACGCCGTCTCCACCGAAACCCTGGAGGCTGCGAAGCCGACGGAGGTCAAGACCCCGGCACACCACATCGCGATCGTGGACCGCTCGGGTTCGATGTACTACGACCTCGGCAACCTCAAAGAGATGCTCGAAAAGGTCATGACCTTGGACGAGTATCGCCAGAGCGAGCTTCGCTACTCGCTGATCAGCTACAGCAGCCATGGAGACGTGACGCTGCACTTCTGCCACGTCCCCGTCGCCGACGTGATGAACCCCTCGAACCCGTATCTGGAGCGCATCCGTTCCATCCGGGTGACCGGCCTCACCTGCATCTCGCAGGCGGTTCAGATGGCCCTCGACGAGGTGCGGGACGAGGAGATGACCTGCATCTCGCTGCACTCCGACGGCTACGCCAACGACCGTTCGCCGTCGTCGGAGTACCGTGAGATCGATCGCCTGGTGGCCCTGCTGGCGAAGAAGCCCAACGTCTTCATGAACACCATCGCCTACCGCGACTGGTGCGATTTCAAGCTCCTGTCGGCGATGGCCAACAGCCTCTCGGGGACCTGCCTCCAGGCGTACAACATCAAGCAGGTCTACGACGCCATGTACGACACGTCGGCTCTCCTCGCCGGCCAGGTGTCCCCGGCCCTGGAGGTGCCTCTCTCCGGCAACGCCACCTACCAGGTCTTCTACTCCTCGGGCAACCGCAAGGTCGTGGGCTCCAGCGGGGATCTCCTGGTACGTGGTCTGGGCTCCGACGACGACCGCACGGTGTACCGCTACCGTGAGATCAGCGAGATGGAGTTCAAGACGCGCTCCGAGCCCGAGTGCCACCGGGATGGAGACATCAAGCCGGTCCTGGCCTTCGCCCGCGCCCAACTCGCCGAGGGCAACGTCAACCGGGCCAAGTACGCCCTCGTCTCGACGCAGAACATGACCCTGCTGGACCGCCACGCCAAGGCGCTGATCAGCACGGACATCGCCGCGTTCAGCGGGGACCTCGACAAGGCCCTGTTCGACGAGGTGGGGGAGAACCATCAGTACGCGACGGGCGACAACTACGGCATGGACACGTCGCAGGCGTCGGTGCTGTCCGTCCTGTCGATCCTCAACGAGTACAGCCGCGACCTGCGTCTCAACCTCGACGAGCTTCACACCGTCTACACGAAGCGCTCGGTCAAGCGGGTTCCCGGCATCCGCGGCGAGGATGGCAAGGTCGTGCCCCCCACCCTCGACACTCGGACGACGGACACGCCGCCCTGGGTCAAGGTCTCGGCCGTCGAGGTCAACCGCAACACGGCCACGGCCAACATCCGCATCGTGCGGCCCATCGAACTGATCAAGCGGGGCACCGACGAGGTGATCAAGGAGGTCGCTGGCATCGTCCTCGACCTCAGCGACTTCCGCAACTACACCGTCATCAGCGACGGGGCCCTCAACGTCCCCTACCTGGTCTTCAAGATCAGCAACCGCAAGGCCCACGCTGCCCTGGTCGAGATCGGCGCCCTGCCGAACGAGCCCTTCGATCACAAGGCCGAGTACACGGTGAAGTTCGAGGGGCGCCCGCTGGTGGCCTACGACCAGACCTTCCAGGCCCCCGACGGCGTGTTCGACAAGATCGCCAAGCTGAAGATCATGCAGAGCATCCTCTCGGCCCTGTTGAAGGACGAGGCGGCGGACCTCACTCGTGACCAGATCGACGAGTTGAAGGCCCACTACCTGTCTCCGGCCATGTACGTCAACTTCCCGACGACCACCGAGTACGCCGACCTGCAGGAAGCCCTCTCCACCGGCCAGGTGGACACCAAGCTCAGCTTCAAGGTGGATGTGGGGACGCCGGCCATCCTCAACGCTGGCAAGATGAAGTCGGCCAACGCCTTCCTCGACCGCATGTTCACCGTCACCATCGACGGCGAGAAGCAGAAGAAGCCGAAGTGGCCGCTGTGGTGGAACGAGAAGGCCGTCGTCGACTACAAGACCCTCTCGGCCCGCACCAAGATCGATGCCATCGACGACCTGATGAAGCCCATCTACGAGGACTTCCTGGGTCTCTCGTCCAACGAGTCCGTCGAGGGGATCCTCGCCCTGGCTGGTGTCGGGGACGAGGACACGACGGCGTTCCTGACGGCCATCAACCCCTCGGGAGGCCGCGGCGAGGAGACGGTCGAGGCGCTCACCACGGTCAAGAAGGCCATCGACCGTGCCCTGGACAAGGTGTACCAGGAGGAGGTCATCCCGCTGGCGTTCTACGTGGGAGCCACTGGTCTGGTGCCCGACGAGTTCGGCGCCAAGGCCATGACCGCCGACGACTTGAAGGCCAAGTACCCGGCCATCAAGGTCGCCAAGGCGGAACTCGACGGCAGCTTCTTCGAGGTCGGCGAGTCCATCATCACCGTCTTCGTGAAGGGCGAATACTTCTCGACGGGGAAGAAGCCCGCCGCGTAGACAACGACTGCTGGGTGGACAGCGGCTAGGGAGACGCAGGGCCGGGGACTCGAACGGGTCTCCGGCCCTGTTCGCTTGGAGGACTCATGGAGATCGAACAGGCCCGCCCCGAGCCCATCGTCGTCTACGACACCATCGACGGGCACCGGCAAGCACTTCACCGCTTCCATCCCCCGCTGGGGTGGAACCGCGAGGAGCCCACAAAGAAGGACCGCGAGGAGATGGGGATGTTCGGCTGGTCTGCCATCGAGCCGTGCTTCCATCAGGTGAGGCGCCTGCACCCCGAGTGGGAGCCCCAGCCGTGCTTCCTCTGGACCTGTCGACTCATCTCCCAAGCCCTCCGAGGGCGGGAGGTGCGGGGGCCTCGTGACGAGGCCCTGGAGGACGACCTGGCGAGTGGCTACCTTCGACACTACGGCGTCGGTCTTTTTCTGCGGTAGAAGGGCCAAGTTGTGTGTGGGAAGATCGAAGGAGGCGAAGGATGTCCACCCCTCCCCTTCCTTCCCCCTCTCCCCACTAGATATCCTATCGTTCCCCCTCCATAGAGAGATCGGAGCCCTGTCGTGAAGCGACTGAGCCTCATTCGCTACGGCGAACTCACCGTCACCCCGGATACCCGGGACGCCCTCTCCTCGCTCGTCGAGCGAGCCAAGGAAGTCGGCTGGCGCCTCGGCTTCGAGGTCCCGACGTTCGATGAGGAGGGGCTGTTCCCTCGGGAGCTTTCCCTCATCCCAGCAGGCCGTGAGGTCTGGCTACGGGCCGAGCACGACGAGTTCAAGGATCCGACGCACCGGGTAGCCGTCATGTGGTCCTTGGCCATCCCCCTCGGCTTCACGCCGTACAACCGCTACGCGGTGCCTGGACCTCACAGCATGGTCTTCCACTGGCTCGGGCCGTGGAAGACGTTGATGGATCGTGTACTGTCGGAGGGACGGGGACACCTTGCGTGGCCCTCCGTTTGTTGTGCGGCTCAGGTGGATGTTGGCGTGTGGGAGGGGGACCGGGAGATGGAGCGCTTCATCCAGGCGCAGCTACACCGCATCGGCCAGAACGTTGGCGGTATCGACGGGGTGGTAGGACCGCGGACAGCGAGAGCCTTCGAGACGATGGGATTGACAGGGCTCCCTCTGGAGGCGGTAGCACAGAACCTAGCGGCGAGGGACACCCGCCATCGGGTGAAGGGTGAGAGTACCAAGGGGCATCTCGTTGTCAGCGGGCGACAGACATCCGTCGCGGCGTATGGCGGGGTGCGAGCCACGGTCACGGAGACCGGAGCCGCTCTGGACATCGAGGGTCCGGGGCGCCTCGTGGTGGACGTTGGGGACGAGCTATGAAAATCATCAAACAACTCGTGGATCAGCTTTTCAAAAAGCCATTTACATCCGAAGAACTCACACAACAGGAGATCATCCGACGGGTGGGGATGGAGTTTTGGGGAGAACTCGTCGATTACGCCAAAGATCTGGTGAGAATGGTCGACTACGAGGCCGAAGAAGCAGGATTCGATCAAAACTCGAAGGATTACTTCGTCCACGCCCTCACAGAGGGCCAGCGGACGTGGCCGAACATGGACAAGGTCAACCGCACCAGCCTGCAGATGCTGCTGAGCATCGCAGCCCACGAGGGGTTGATGCCCCGCTACGGGAAGATCTCGTTGCCGTCCAGTGCCGTGGACTGGCAGGTGAACGAGGCCATCAAGAACCTCGGGAAGTGGGCGAACCTCCGTTTCCTTCAGTCGGCGGGGGATCTCGGGGACATCGCTGAGAAGTACACCCGCCGTATCATGGAGCTTGAACCCTTCCTGGAGAGCAAGGATGAGGCGGTGGGTTACCTCATGCACGCCGTCAAGCGCCAGGCGAGGAAGCACCCTGGCTTCTTCGAGGGTGGGGGCCCCGGAGACTTCCTCCGCGAGTACGCCCTCCACGTCGGCCTGTAGCCGAACCACAAAAAGCAGCTACGCTTCCCTGTGACACGGGTATACAAGATCGGACAGCAGGGAGAACTCGATGTCGGACGCGGACCCGAATCTCGGGCGGGTGTACGCCAAGCTGCGTGAGATCCGCAGCAAGAAGGACCTGACGCTCAAACCGAACCGGTACTTGAAGGACACCTTCACCGGATTCGATGGTGAGGAGCACCCCCTCAAAGTCCGCTACTACCAGATCCAGGCGGTCCTCCATCTCTACATGATGAAGCGGTTTCTCCTGGGGGACGATACGGGCGTCGGGAAGACCCTCTCTTCCATCGCCGCCCTCTGCACCCTGTGGGAGAAGGACCCTAACTTCAAGGCGGTCATCCTGACGAACAAGAGCGCTGTGGCGCAGTGGGCGAAGGAGTTTCGGAAGTTCACTCGGGGCATCACGGTGATCACCGTCAAGGGGACACCTGAGAAGCGAGAGGCAGCGTACCGGGCCTACGAGGAGGCCACGGGGCCCACCGCCATCATCATGGGCTACCGCTCCAGCGTGCAGGACTTCACCCGTCTCCAGAAGTGGAAGGGGCACACGCTGATCGCCGACGAGGCGACCGCCTTCAAGAACCACAAGACGCAGGTCCATCAGGTCATCCGCCACCTGGGGGCTCCAGACATCGCCGAGAGGGTATGGTGCCTGACGGCCACCCTGATCAAGAACAACCTCATGGAAGGCTACGGCATCTACAGGGTCCTCGTGCCGGGGCTGTTCGCGATGTCGCAAAACCAGTTCATGATCCACTACGCCATCATCCGGATGCAGCAGATTCGAGGTCGCCGGCAGATCCCCGTGGTGGTGGGCCACACGCCGGAGCAACTGGAGGAGTTCCGCAAGGTCGTCGAGCCGTACTACCTCGGGCGCCCGAAGCACGAGATCGCCGATGAGCTTCCGGTGCTAACGACCAAGCGCATCTTCGTGGGATTGACCGAGGAGCAGGAGGACAAGTACGACGAGGCGCTGGACGGGTTGTTGACCGTCGGCACCAGGGCTGGTGCCGAGACCGAGGACAAGGAAACAACGATCCTCACGGCCCTGATCTACTGCCAGCAGATCGTCAACCACCTCGACCTCATCGACTGCGAGGGAGACTCCGACAAGCTCGACAACCTCATCGACCTGCTGAAGAACGGCGAACTGGCCGATGAGAAGGTGATCCTGTTCACCCGCTTCAAGAAGATGGTCAACTACCTCGAACCGCTGTTGAAGAAGGAGGGGATCAAAGCCGTTCGTATCACGGGGGACGAGGACGGGGACCAGCGACAGGCGGCCCAGGATGCCTTCCAGGACCCCAACAACCCCACCCGGGTCGTTATGATCACGATGGCGGGGTCGGATGCCATCAACCTGCAGGCGGCCAAGGCCATCGTCTTCTACGACGCCCCGTGGAGCTTTGGGGATTATCTTCAGATTCTCGGTCGAATGCTTCGCATCGGCTCGACCCACGACCGCTGCTACGCCCTCCACCTGGTGAGCCGCCGGAAGGACGGCACTCCCACCATCGACGGTCGTGTGATGGAGGTGCTGCAACGGAAGCGGAAGATCGTCGAGGCCGTTCTGGGCAAGCGTCTGGTGGGGGAGGAAGAACATCCCGTCGAGGCGAGCGCGGGCACCGGCATGAAGGACCTGTTCAGCATCCTCCGAGGGGATGCCCAGGGCCGCAAGGGGCACAACCCGAAGCCCACGCCCCTCCCTCCGGTTCCCCGATCAATCAAGCCGCCGCCTGTCTCCACGCCTGAGACGAGTAGTGATCTAAAGGTCTTCGAGGAGGACCTCTCCGACCTGGACGACATGTTTGGAGACGACTAGGCGATGCCGAAGGTCCCCTACCCGAACGGGAACGGCCACCCCGACTGCCCTCTCTGCAAGGGGCGGGGTGGTACGGACGAGCCCCAGCCGGTAGGGCCACCGGCCTTTGTCCCTTGCAGGTGTACGTTCATCACGGAGCGCAACGCGAAGCTCGAAAACGTGTGGAAGGGGTTGAGCCGCGTCAAGCGTCTCGAAACGTCTCCCTTGACCAAATACCCCGCGACAAACCTCTGGGTTCATGGCCCCATCGAGGTTTTCAAACGGCACCTTCGCTACGTCATCAGCGAAAACCCAATGAAGTGGTTTGTTCGCTTGGAGACCGACGCTTCGGTGGTGGGGGCTTGGCTAAGTAACCTTGCTGTGAAGGGGCAAGAGATCTACGACCTCGATGCGATGGAGGAGAGCACCCGTTACTTCGCTATCCAGGATCTGGCGCTGCCCCCCGACCTGTTGATCTTCCGGGTGGGGGTGAAGCACACCCCGAACAAGGACGCCCACTCCGCCTTCCACGAGGCGTTGGCCGAACGAGACCACGAAGGGAAGCCGACGTGGATCGTGGACAGCCCGAGCGAACCGTGGGACCCAGACCTTGTGAGCTACAGCGAGTCCCTCAACGAGCTTTTCTGTAGCTGGCCGAAGATCACCTTGAAGGACGACTCGGCTCCCCCCAAGCCCAACATCCGGTTGCCCCAGGGGGGTTACCACATGTTGTCCCTGGCCGACGAGGGTAGTGGGGAGGATGAAACGGGTCCCCCCAAGGTTCGTGTCCCCGGGAGTCGCAAGAAAGCAAAAAAGGACCCGTTGGCGGAGCTTCAAGCTCGGGAACGTGAAAGCAAGCCTTACAAGAAGAAGGGAGGGCCCAAGCGATGATGCGGCTCCTCCGTTCTTGCTTCAAGGCGGACCCTGGCGACGACGAAGGGCTTCTGCTTCAAAATTACTTCGTCTTGGCGGGTTCCAAGATGGGGTTCGAGTCCCCCGAGGACAACGCCATCTGGACCTTCATCCAGGAGTTTGTCCAGAGCTTCAACCACGTCCCGGATCTCTCGATCATCAGTGAGCACTTCGGCCGCAAGCGCGAGAACGAGGTTGTCGATCGCCTCGATGTCTTCCGCTCGGTTGCTCCGATGTACCGCGGCAACTTCAAGAAGCACCTGGAAGAAAAGGCCGAAGCTCGCCGCACGCGGAACGTCATCACCATCCTCAAAGACGCCAACCAGATCAACCAGAAGGGGATGGAGGTTGGGGAGCACCGCGGCAAGAAGTTGATGAAGGGGCCGATCGATGCCATTCGGCACGTCATCGAGAAGGGCCACGATATCGTGGCTCCGACGGTGGGGACGCGCCTCTACGGCGAGGTGACGAAGGACGGCAAGGACTTCCTCGACGAGTACGACCTGGTGAAGGCCGACCCCCTCAGCGGCATCGGGCAGCACACCGGACTCAAACAGATTGATGATGCCCTGGGGGGTGCCAAGAAGCACGAGCTTTGGACCCATGCCGCCTTCACGGGAGGGTTGAAGTCCACCTTGATGCTGAATTGGGCCTACAACCAGGCGATCTACTACGGCCACTCGTCGATGGTGTTCAGCCTGGAGATGCCCTACAGCCAGTGTCGCCGCATCGTCGTGGCGATGCACAGCTACCACGAGAAGTTCCACGAGATCCGCGTGCAGCTAGGGTTGCAGGAGCCCGAGGCCAACCAGGGGCTCCCCTACAAGGGCATCCGCGATGGGGCTCTGGAGGCGGCCCAGGAGGAGTTCCTCCGCAACTACGTCGTGCCGGATCTCATGGACATGAGTCTCCTGGCGCCTCCCCCCGATAGCGAGGAGGAGCCGGAGGGGCCGGCGGGGGGTTACGGCAAGATCCACATCGAGGTCGCCGACCCGATGAAGGATGACTTCACGGTGCCGGATCTCCGCTCGAAGGCGGAGCTTATCTACTCCAAGGACCCGTTCTCGATGATTTTCGTCGATCACATGGGTCTGATGGCACCTCGCAAGTGGGTCCCGAAAACGACGGAGCGGCTAAACGAGGTCGTTCGCGACCTGAAGCGCATGGCGATGAACTTCAACCGAGGCTCGGGCATCGCCGTCGTCGGTCTGGCGCAGTTGTCTCGTGAGGGCTTCCGGGCGGCGGAGAAGAACGGCGGCTTCTACAACCTGACCCACCTCTCCTACTCGAACGAGATCGAGCGGTCCTCGGACGTCGTGACCAGCACCTTCGTCAACGACGAGTTGCGGAAGCACAACCGAGCCCGTGTCCAGAACCTGAAGGCTCGGGATGACAAGCCCTTCGAGCCCTTCTACGTTCGCATCGAGTGGGAGTGCCGTCGGATGCTGACCTGTTACGACGTGGACGAGATGATCGTCGGCAAGCCCGACAGTGAGATCGAGGTCAAGGCGGAAGAACTTGGCGACATCCTGGACAGCTAATCGAGTAACTAAAGGTAGCCATGATGAACAAGCCAATCCCCCAGGACCTGTTGGACTACCTGCACACGATGATCACCCCGACTCATGTCGGCGGTGTCACCCTCATCGCCTTGGACCTGGCGGAGGTGGATTGGACGCAGTACGCCGACGAGGAGCTTTCAGGTTTGATCGCCCAGGGGGACCCCTCTCTGTACATGGAGGAGGTCTGGCGAGTGTTGAAGCCGGGTGCCCACGTCATGCTGTTCGCCCCCGACAGCGAGCCGACAGGGCACACCGGGACGTGTGCCCTGGAGGACAAGGGCTTCGAGATCCGGGATGCCATCCTATGGGCACGCGAGGCGGGAGCCCTCCACTACGTGCCCAAGGCTTCTCGGTCAGAACGCAACGCCGGCTGCGTCGGTTCGGGGGCGTGGTTGTGGTTCCTTCGGTCGGGGCTCGACGAGGAAACGCTGGCCGAGGTGGCAGAGGTGTTGGCTGCCGAGGGGGTGGACGAGGACATCTTGAACGACCTGGAAAACATTGGCCTGGAGGAGATCCCCGAGGCCCTGCAGGGCTACTTCAAGCGCAGGCAGGACGAGAACACCAACCGCCATCCCACGGTCAAAGCGATCCGCATCATGGAGGAACTACTGGAGGACATCCCCAGAGATGAAGGTCCAGTGCTCGATCCTTTCGTAGGGTCAGGGACGACGGGTGTGGCAGGATTGAGGACAGGCCACGACATCATCGGCATCGAAAAGGACGAGGCCAGTTTGCGGACGGCCGACCAGCGGGTACGGCATTGGGACCGGGCTGAGACCGGGTGGATAGGCGCCGACATCCAGTCCGACATCGAGCAGAAGGACGACCTCCCGGAGAAGCAGGATCTGGCCGATCTGTTCGGCTTCGGCGACTAAAAAGCTGTCCGATCTCGAAGGTTACGGAGTAGTAGAAAGTATGCTGTCCATCCACACCTACCCGAGCGAAGCGCTCACACAGAAAGCGACGGAGGTCTCGGGCGTGTCTCCTGTCGTCCGGGAGATTGCCCGCGAGATGGCGGCCCTGATGTATGCCGCCGATGGCCTGGGCTTGGCGGCCCCCCAAGTGGGGCGTTTGCTGCGGATCGTGGTGGTGGACTGCCCCGACGAGTACGGAGCCCACGAACTCCTCTACCTCATCAACCCGGTCATCACCGAGCAGAGCGGTACGGTGGTCTCCAAGGAGGGGTGCCTGAGTTTCCCCGGGTTGCATCTAGCCATCAAGCGATCGGCCCGGGTTACCGTCGAGGCCAACGACCTGGAAGGGGAGCGGTATCGTATCGAGGCTGTGGGGAAGCTGGCCGTCTGTCTGCAGCACGAGATCGATCACCTCGACGGTAAAACGATGATCGACCGGGTGCCCCCCAAGGTGCGGGCCAAGGCGTTGAAGAAGTGGAAGCGCAACGGAGGTTGAAGGGCGTGAGTCAG
>Ga0180436_10003129_pt1 | contig 15352 bp, 17 predicted proteins | sample SS_ome_2_FD_132434 | JGI IMG/M metagenome (GOLD analysis project Ga0180436, IMG submission 132434) | Hypersaline lake sediment archaeal communities from the Salton Sea, California, USA - SS_3_S_2 metaG | ecosystem: Environmental > Aquatic > Non-marine Saline and Alkaline > Hypersaline >...
TAAGCTATTCCAATAAACTGTGGAATTATGAGTATTAAACTGATTGTGATTGCTATAAATCTTTTCATATTAAGCTGTATAGAATAATGATTGAACGAATGTCACTATAACTAGTGATAAAAAGGCTATTACAAGACCTAAAATTGCATATAGAATAATTCTTTTTCCTTTTTGTTGAAGTTGGGAATTCCCTGATGAAATCATTAAAACTACTCCACCGATAATCACCATTAATAATGCAAGTGCTCCAATTATTTTTGTTGCTACTTCTATTGCACTGATAATTAAAAATACCACTCCTTTTTTTAAACTTGGAGCTCCTTCAGCTGAATCTTGTTCTAAATATGATTGTCCTTCATCAATTTTTAAGAAGTCCGCTACCCTGAATACATCTTCTTTTTTACATTTATCATCACATCCGTCTCCTTTTGTTCTGTTTTTGTCATCACACTCTTCTCCCGGATCTACATCCCCGTTTCCACATTTAGATTTTTTACATGTATTTGTACATTCGTCATCATTGACTTCGTTTGCATCATCGCATTCTTCTCCTGGATCTACATTCCCATTTCCACAAATTGGTAAACATTCTTTTTTTGCTTGAGCAATAATGGGATCTATACAATCTTTGTCTTTTTTCAATAAAGTTTCTTTGTTTGTACAAATATCTATTGCAGATTTCATTTTCAAGCTTTCTAAATTAACACAATTTTTTGCGCTATCAATTACAGTACCTGTGCATTGACCATATATAGTTAATAAATAATTTTGATTCCTTTGTTTGCATGCAGTTACATCAGTTGCACTAGCACATAGTTCATCAATAAACGTTTCTTGTTGCTTTTCACATTCTTTCATTGCTCCTTCCTTTGTCTTATTACATTCTTCGGATGCTTTATTAAAAGCATCAGTTGCAGATTTAATACAATCATTGATAGTAGTTAAATCGTTGGTTTTACATTTATCTAGATCATCTGTCATTTCATCTTCAAAGCATTCATTAATTTCTTGAATATCTTTATCTTTGACAAGTCCGAATGTATTTATTGTTTCACTGACTAATTCGTCAATATATTCATCGAAATCTTTACATGCACCTTCAGCAGCAGCATCAAGTTTATCCATACATGCATCACAAGTATAATCTCCATCAATAACGCAAATATCGTAGTTTAGCTCGTATTCTTGATCAAATTCTTTTTTACAATCATCAACAAATTTTGTTGTATCAAATTTACTTTCACAGCTCTTTCTTGGAAGACCAGGTTCTTTACTTGCACAATCATTACATTCTGTTTTTTGCTTTCCGGATAATGTATCACAATACCTTGAAAGAGGATCACCTGTTTCACAGGCAAATTTGCCTTGATCTCTAGCAGGAGCATATTTTTCTTTACATTCAGTTTGAAGATTCGTATACGCTCTTTCCGGATTAGTTATACAAATAGGACATTTTTCACCCAAAGCTAAGTAATTATCTTCATTATTATAATATTCAAAATAACAATCTTCATCGATAGTTATTTCAGCCGCCCAAACCACACCAGCATTTAATAAAAAAACCACCACACTGGCGAGTGCGGCTGCGAGAATTCTCACTGTAGTTATTTTATTTTTCATTTTTGCGGATTATACATCTAATTCTTTTGGCATAAATGCCAATGCTTCTTCTTCATCTACAACATCGGCCTGCATCAGATCAGTTAATGACTTTTTCATGGTTTGCATGCCTTCCTGCGTACTTGTCTCTATCACACTATCAATCTGATGAGTGTTTCCTTTTCTTATCATGTTTGCAATTGCATGATTGTTGAACATTATTTCGTACGCTCCAACCCGGCCTTTCTTATCTTTTGTTTTCAAAAGATTCTGCCACACAACTGCTTTTAAACCCTCAGCAAGCTGAGTTCTTATTTGGTTCTGTTGTGTATGTGGGAAAGCATCAATAATACGATCAATAGACTTTGCTGCACCACTTGTATGTAATGTTCCAAGAACCAAGTGCCCTGTTTCAGCTGCTGTAATTGCCAGTTGAATCGTCTCAAGGTCACGCATTTCACCGATTAAAATAACATCAGGATCCTCACGCAAAGATGACTTAAGTGCCCGTTGAAAGCTTAAAGTATGCGTTCCAACTTCTCTTTGATCAACAACAGAATTCTGACTTTCATGAATAAACTCAATAGGATCCTCAATCGTAATAATATGTTTTGATTGATTTGTATTAATTTCATTCACAATAGCAGAAAGCGTAGTAGACTTACCTGAACTCGTAGGACCAGTCACAATCACAAGTCCATTAGGGAAGCCAGGAATCTTTTTTAATTGTTCCGGAAGATTTAATTCTTCCATTGTATAAATTTTATTTGGAATTACTCTGAAAATAGCTCCAATTCCTTTTCTTTGAACAAACATATTTACACGAAAACGTCCGATATCCTCCAAATCTATAGAGAAATCGAGATCTAATTTTTTGCTAAAGCTTCTTCTTTGCTCTTCAGTCATAATTTCAAGCAAAAGATCTTCTGCCATTTTTTTAGATAATGGTTCATGTTCCTGAATTCTTACCAAATCACCATTGATTCTTAAAACAGGTTTAGATCCAGTAGTAATATAAATGTCTGAAGCTTTATATTGCACTGCAGTTCGGAAGATTTTTGAGAGTTTTAGTTCCATTTCGTATTTTAGTTTTTATTTCATATTATTATAGCACAAAAAACTTCTATGATCAAGCCTGTGACCGCATATTATAGCGCTTTTTCCCTAATTTCTTCCAAAATACACAGAGCTTCTTTTTCAGTTTCAACTCTTACCAGTTTTGCACGATATTTTGCAGCTCCAGGGAAGCCTTTTATATATGCAGCCAAATGTTTTCGCATTTCAAGCATGCCTCGTTTTTCGCCTTTAACTTCAACAGAAAGGCGAATCTGTTTAGTCGCCACATCTATCCATGAAGGCATTTTTTTAAGCTCAGGAGAGTCAGGATATAGTGCCCGATAAATTTCGTACATTATTAAAGGATTTCCAAATGTTGCCCTGCCAACCATTATTCCATCTAAATTTTTCAATTTCTTAATTGCAATCTCAGGTGAAGTCACGTCTCCATTACCAATAACATTAATTCCGACTTTTTCTTTGATTTTATATATAGGATCCCAATTCGCTAAACCAGTGTAACCTTGCTTGGTTGTTCGGCCGTGAATTGTAAGATTTGTTGCTCCGGCTTTTTTTAAATTCAGACAGAAATCCGTAAAAGATTCCTCATCATATTCCCTGAATCCAATCCTCATTTTTACTGAAACTGGCAATTTAGTGCTTTTGGCTATAGAATGCGTAATCTCAGCTGCTAATTCTGGATTTTTAAGAAGCGCAGATCCATGTTGAGAAGCTACAACATTTCGAGCTGGACATCCCATATTTATATCAATTCCATCCGCACCGCTTTCTTCAACATATTTTATTGCTTCAACAAAATGATCAGGATGTTTTCCAAAAAGCTGAACAATTAAAGGTCGTTCACTTTGCTCAAATCCAATTTTTCCAATCGATTTCTTACTATTATATTTTAAAGCATCTGCGCTAGTAAATTCAGTGAAGCAAACTACTTCGGGTGCATATTCCTTTATTAGCTGACGAAAAGCAGAGTCTGTATAACCCTCCATAGGTGCAAGCGCAAGAATAGGCTTTTTAGCCTTCTTCCATGTAAACTTCATAGAATTAACCAATTAATCCAAATATCCAGTCAAATACAGGATTCAACCAACCGAATACTAGCGCAAGAATCAATAAAACCAAAATTAAAAATCCAGCAACTCCTGCAATTATTACTGTTGATTTGCTTTTGCGTTGAGGTAAAGGTGCTGGTGCAGCAGCCGGGGCAGGTTGTGCAGCAGGCGCTGGGGCTTGTGTAGTTGATTGAGCTGGTTGTTGAGGTGCGGGTGCTGGAGCAGCAGCTGGCTGAGGTTCAGCTTTTGGAGCGACTTCAGCTGCTTTATCAGCTACCATTTCTGCAGGTTTAACTGCCTCAGTTGGCCGCTCTGCTAAGCCTTTTTCAGCTTGTGCTAAAAAAGCTTTAACTTCTTCATTATTTGGATCAATTTCTAAGATTTCCAAAGCACCTTCTTTGGCTTTTTCCCAGTCCATTTCTTCAATCCAGCGTTTTACTTTATCAATCGCTTCGTCTTCAGTAACAACTTCTGGTGTAGGTGCATCATCCATGATTAAAATTTATTAAGATCTGCATCATCTTCATCTTCTGTTCTAGGAAGTACATTTTCAATTGCACCCCAATCACTGTCATCAGCTGCTGGAACAATTAATGTAACTTTATCTCCAACTTCTGCTCTAAAATAGGTTACAGAAGCCAATAATACCTTGTATGCTTTAGCGTCAGCCATTACTTTAAACTGTCCGTCTTCCTGAGTTAAAATTCCAACTACAGTTTTTCTTTCTGCTGGACCAATTTGTTTATAAATAAATGATCCATCATCTAAAATTGTCAGCTTTAGAACATCGCCAGGAACTAATTTTGATTTTGAAGCATAGTTTGCTGGAACAGGGTAGTTTTTCTTATCCGGACCAATCATATCCTGACCATTAAACACACCTTCAATGATTTTACCTTCAGGAGAATCAGCTGTAGTTAAATCTTTTGCTGATTTTTCATATTTTTCGCTTAAATCAGTCTTTTTTGCGCCTAAATCTATAAGAACTTGTTTTGCAGATTTAATACTGCTTTCAGCACTTTCTAACATTTCTTGTAATAACGCGAGTTTGGAAGCTTTTGCCATGTTTATTTTTGTTAAACAGATATGTGTTCACCCATTCGGGTTCACGGTTTCGCTCGCGATAAGTTTTCGCTCGCGGGAGACTCATTTTCATTCGTCTCTGGTATAGGTATTATATCAAATTTTGGTCTTATTTAAAATGCTTTTTTCTGTTTTCTCTTTGCTAAAAAGTTTTGTAGAACAGCTCTTCTTGTAATACCAACATTTGTGAAAATTCTAAATGTAAATACTACTGTAGCTGCCAAGTATAAATCTAATCCTAATTTGTCTCCTAAATATGTAATTGCAATTGCTAAAACTACATTAAAAAATAATCCTGTTAAAAAGATCACAGCATCATAATTATCTTTAGTGACTTCAGCTCTAATTGCTCCAAAAATGGCATCCAGAATACCAATACTTACTACTGCGGTATAACGTGTAAGTTCAATCGGAATAGGGATATCTACTGCAAATCCCAAAATAATACCAACTAGTACTCCAATTAATGCCCAAATCATAATTTTTTTGTTAACGTCTTTTAAATATCACACGATCACCTTTTACGCTAGAGATTCTTAAATCAATATAAGCAATCGAGTCAGTATAAATGTTCAATTCAGGAAGGATTGCTTTAAGTTTACTATATTGTTCCTGCAATGTTAATCCTGTGTCTAACCAAATCTCAAATTCCCGCTCTGTCTTCAAGTGAACTTCTCTTTCTTTAGGAAGATATTCCGCATCCAGAATACCCATTCCAAAAAGCTCTTCATAACCATAAATTGCATCTAAAACATACTCTAGTTTTTCCCTTGGGATAGCATAATCTCCCAATTCCATCACTTTTTCAGTCCGTACTTTCAAATAAGGAAGATTTTGATTTTCAAAATCCTGCTGAACAAGAAGTCCTATCTTATTAATAATGAATTTTTTTTGATTTTCTTCAAAATAATTATAAATATTTGCAACTTCAGCAAAGTTCTCATACTCCATAATTATAGTATGAGGATATTGTTTTTTTATTCTCAGGTCTTCAATTTCAGGGTATTGGTCATGAATGTTTTTTTGTATTTCACCAGTATTTAATAAGAGTAGATTTTTGCCTTTGTGAACAGCTAAAAACTCTTCAAATTTTGAATTTTCCTGAATAATGTCATCACCATATACTTTCCATTCTTTAATTTCAAAAAAAGCAGTAAAAACCATTAAATATAAGAAAATAAGAACTGCAATTGAAGAAAATCCAATAATTAAAACTTTTTTTAGAGGAAAACTGTTTTTATATCTAACCTTCATCTCACCAGAATACCTCGATTTTTTAGCTTTTTTAGGTAGTTTTTTTGAACTGGCTACACGACGATGAGAATAAGGCGAGCGAATCTCCTGGATTTTACTCTTTTTAGAAGCTTTTACACGTCTTCGTCCTTTTTTTCGTTTTAAAAAAGCCATACATTTCAGTAAATTTATAGCTTTTTAATCTTAACGTTTACCTTTTAATTAATAAAGGTTATTTTTTTGCTTTTTCTTCCTGATATTTTTTTCTCCTTTCAGCAGCTTTAGCTTTGTTCCGACGTTTACGAAGCTTACTTTTAGGACGTTGTTCATGCACATTGTGCAGTCCATGTTGTTTTGAAGAGCTCTTGTTACTCATTTTACTTAAAAGTATTAAGGAATTTTTCAGTATCTTTCACATCGTTTAATTTAAATTCTAGATACCTGCGTTCAACTTTATATAGTGTTTTTAATAATTTTTCAAGCTCTTCAGCATTGAAATTTTGAATTCTTGATAATAATTCAGAACGTTCTTCGGGTGATATATAGTCAATTACCTTGAGTACATGCTCTATTTCTGAATGTAAGAATGTTTTTTTATCCATAATTAGTCGATTTGTTTAGGATTACGTTTTCTGTATTCTTTATGAATATCCGCTATGTCGTAACCAAGTCTGACAAGTTCTCCGATTACAGCTCTTCCAGCTTTTGCTCCAATTTTTAAACCTTTGCCAGCAAGCTTAAGTGCACTTTTGCCAAGAAATAATCCTGCTTCACCTGCACCTTTTCCTACTGTTGATATAACTGAGCCTGTACCTTCTCCCAATTTTGTTAAGATAGATTTTGATCCATCTGAAACAACATCAGTATAACCTTGTAGACGTTTTTGATTGTATTTTGAAACCGCTTCCAAATCTTCTAAATGTTCTGCTTTTAGTTTATTTTTAGCTAGTTTGCCTTGTGCTTCTGCTTGAGAAATCTGAATTTGAGTGAGTTTTTTTCCGATTTTTTCATGATCAATTGCAGCTTCAGGGACTTCTCCATTATTTAACATTTTTTGTACTTCTTGTTGTTGTTTTAGTAGTTTTCCATATTGTTCGTCCATATAAGCAATATCACCCTGTCTGTCTGCAGACCAAATAACTTCACCTGCTTTTTCACTTGTATTTGTTGAAGTTTTAGTGATTTCTTCAGGCATCATAATAGATCCCGGAAGCTTTGGAGCCGGCTTCTCAGGAGTTCTATCTTTATCATTTTCTGGTATAGTTGGATTCATTAATTTTTATTTATATTTCACAATATAATAACATATTTAAGCTAAAATTTCAACACTTTCGCTTGCATTTTTAAACAGTTTAAGTAAAATACAGAGGCACTTAATAAACACGAGATGTCAAAAGTATGCCAAATCACAGGAAAACGGCCTTCTGCTGGGAATAATGTAAGTCACTCAAATCGCAAAACTAAGCGAAGATTTCTTCCAAATATTCAAAAGAAGCGTGTTTTCAATCCAGAAACAGGTAAGTGGGAAAAGATGAAAATTTCAGCTCACGGATTAAGAATTCTAAAGAAAAAGATGAAATAGCCTTCTATATAGTATCCGCTTTTTTAGGCTTGAATGCTTTTAATTTAGATAGGTATATAAATGGAGTATCTATTATTGCTACCAGGATTTTTATTAAATAAGTAAACAAAATTATTGCCCAAACATTTTCTGCATTTGCAATTGTTCCCCAAAGTCCGACAAATGTGAAAATTAAAGTATCAACTAATTGCGAAACTAATGTTGATGCATTGTTTCTTAACCATAAATGTTTGGAGTTTGTAAGTTTTTTAATCCAATTAAATATAAGGATGTCCAAATGTTGAGAAACCAAGAATGCTAGCATTGATGCAAATACAATTCGTGGAGCCAAAGTAAATATGCCAACTAAGTTTTGCTGCATTGCAATGCTTTCAGGGAATGCGCTTGGAGCATAAAGAATTATAAATTGTGACATCACTAAAAAGAAGAGTGAGGCAAAAAATCCGAGCCAAACTGCCTGCCTGGCTTTTTTAGATCCCAAATGTTCACAAATTATATCAGTACCTAAAAAGATAGAAGCATATAAAACATTACCTCCGGTAACTGCTTCTAAACTAAAGAGATCCATAGTTTTTAAAACAAAAATATTCATCAAAACAGCCTGCACTGCAATAAGCGCCAATAGCCAGTGAAAGCCAATTCTGAAAGCAATCAGAATGAAAGTTAATCCTGCCAATATCTGCAGAATAAAAATAATATCGTTATTCATATTTGTAGTTTTAGAGAGCTAATTTTTCAAATTAAAATTATCACATCATTGTAATTACAGAAAGCCTAAGTTAAAATTAAACTTGAATTCGGCCATTAAACATGGCCTCATGCTTGGCTCGCGATAGGTTTTCGCTCGCAAGAGATTCGCGTTAAGCTCATCTCTGTTGATTAATCTAATTTTTAATACTATGAATAAATTTGATGTGACTGGAATAGGTGGTGCAACTGTTGATCATTTAAATGTTGTTGATAAATTTCCTGAAAAAGATCTTAAAACAATTCCCATAAGATCCTCGTTGCAGGGCGGTGGTCAGGCTGCAAATGCAATAGCATGTCTGGCTAGGCTAGGTGCAAAAACAGCTATGATTGGCACAGTTGGAGAAGGTCCTATAGGTCAATTTGCAATCGATACATTGAAAGATGAAGGTGTTGAAACCGGCTGCATGGTTGTTCAAGAAGACAAAGCTCCAGCACTATCATCAATAATTGTTGAAGAACATACTGGATCTCGAACAATAATTGCAGATAGGGGAGAGGTTAAAGATTTTGCTATTAATGATGACATGTATGAATTACTTGATAATACTAGAATGATTCACTCTGATGCACATTTCCCTGATCAAAATGTAGAATTATTAAAGTATGCTAGAGAGAAAGGAGTTAAAATTTGTGTTGATGCAGAGCCGCATACTCCACATTCAGAAAAATTTGTTGAATATGCTGACTATTTGATTGTTTCGAGAAAATTTGTTGAAGATAAGTTCAATAAAGATTATGAAAAAGCACTATATGAATATGTAGATTTAGGAGCTGAAATTGCAGTTGTAACATTAGGCAAATACGGAGCAATTGGAATGACTAAAGATGATAAAACATGTCTTTCGATTCCTATATTTGATGTTGAACCAGTTGTAGACACAACAGGAGCAGGGGATGCATTTCATGGTGCATTTTTGTATGGCATGTTACAGGGATGGGATTTAAAGAAAAATATGATGTTTTCAAACGTAGTTTCTGGCTTAAAATGCAAAAAAATCGGGGGTCGTCTTGGGCTGCCTACTTTGCAGGAAGCACTTGATGCTCTTGAAACCTGGAAAATCTAGGAGGGGGGGTTGCATAAACGTTCAAAATGTGATATAATTTTATGAAATAAAAATAAAAAATCAAAGTTTTGGCGCTAAAACAAAAAATAATCTTATTGGTATTTATATTAGTTATATGTGCAAGTCATGTATTAGCTTCAGAAAGCTCATCTTTTCAGATTAATGATGAGTCTTTGAATTTTGGCTATAATGCTGGCTTTTTAGAAAGCACAACTTATGCAATGGATCTTGGGGGAATTACATGGGTTGATAGAAATTCTGAATCAGGATCTTATAAATTAATTGACGGAAATAGTATAATTGATGGAGATCCTTTTGTTCCACCTACACCCCCACCATCAGGTGGAAGTACAGGTGGCGGAGGAGGTTCTGCTTTGCAAATCCCTGATTATGAAGATGACTCACCAATTATTGCTCAGGCTGATATCCCTGAAGAGCGTCCATTAAAAGAGTTGCCAGAAGAAGAAGAGGAAGAGTTGCACGAGGCTCCTGAAGAGCCTGAGGTGTCAGAAGAAGTTGATTTTCCTGAAGAACCTGAAGTTCCTGAAGTAATTGAAGAACCGCTTCCAGTTGTTGAAGAAGAGCCAACCTTTATCTTCACTGAGGAGGAAGGATTTTTGTATTATGAGACTGAAGATGGTTTAGATGATTACGACTTTGTTACTGATTTAGATTACGAAGTTGCACCTTTAAAAATTGAAATACCAACCGAAGACAAATTAGAGAGTGAAGATGGAGAAGTTACAATTGATGGAAATACAGGTGAAAATTATGAAATTACTGCAATTTGGATAGGCGAAGATTATGTTTCAAAATCTTTTGCTACAGCAAATGAAGATGGTGACTTTATAGTTAGAACACCAGGGAAATTAAATGATGGTGAATATTTGGTTTTACTATATGGATTAGAAAAAGAGGGTAATAAAATTATTCAAACCAAGTATTCTACAGTAAATTTTGAAGTTGTAGATGGTAAAGCCTATGTAAAAGAAATTACAGGAGAAGTTAAAATTACGTGTGTTCGTTGGGACTTCATAGTAATTTATGCAATAATAATATTAATAACTTGTTATTTAATTTGGCGAAAATTAAAAAAATAACATTATTGGTTGTATCAATATTTTTATTAAGCGCTACTGCTAGTGCAGCTACTTCGGTACCTGAAAAACTTATATATGAAGCGCGTTTATTGGATTCTGGAACAAATGATCCATTAACAACTGCACATGAGTTTAGATTTAGTTTTTGGCTAGCTAGTCCTGTTAATGCAGGTGATGTTGTAGGAGGTGTTATCGATCCTTTTGCTCTAAACTATGGTGGATGGGAAGAGGAACAAACTGTCACACCGAATGATTTGGGATTTGTATCTTTTGAATTAGGAACAGTTAGCCCTTTACCAGAGATTGATTATACAGAACACTTATATTTACAGGTAGAGGTTAAAGCTGCAGGAGATCCCATTACTGCATACGAAATCCTAGATAGAGATCCAGCAGATCCTTTAAATGATAGAGCTCCGGTAGGTAGTGTTCCTTATGCTTTAAATGCAGATATGATTGATAATGCAGAAATTGGTACAAGTGATGGTGATATAGTTTTACTTGGTCCAGGAGGTGTTTTTCCTAGTTCTGTTATGCCAGGTGGGACTGATCAGGATACTTTTATTTTAGATGAAAATGATAGTTCTGTGACTTCAATTGGTTTACAGTTTGGAAGTGCATTAGGTAAATTATTAACCTATGATATTGGAAGTGGTTATTTTAATTTTAATGATAGTGTAAATATTGAAGGAAATTTAACTTTAACAGGAACTGTTGATGGTTATGATGTTTCTGATTTAGGTGACGATGTTACTGCTCATCTGGATGGAGGAGCTTCAAAACATGATGCTTCTGAAATTGATGTAGAAGCTGTGGATGGACATTTTTATAGTACTGGAGATTTAGAAACTGTTATTGATGATTTGGATGAAGCAATTTTTGGAGCTACTACTGCTCTAATGGATAGAATCATAGTTTTGAATTCTCAATTTGAGGGTGCAAGTTATGTTGGTGATGGTTCGGATAATATTGGACGATTGTATTTAGATAATGACAATACTGCAAAGGAGAACTATTACGAATGGACTTCAACTCAAAGTGATCTTCAGGATTATGATATAATTTTACAAATAACTGTTCCAAAAACTTTTGATTCATGGGATGCAATTTCACCATGGACAGTTAATTATAGATCTTCAACTGCTGATCCGCTAAGTACTAAAGCTGATATTTTTATGTGGGATACTGCAGGAAATCCAGTGACTTTAACAGGTATGAGTACAAATTTGGTTAGTACATCCTGGTCACAAACCGGTCTTGGATTCAGTGGCTCACCTGCTTTTACACAAGGTGAAAGCTTTATAATTGCGATTCGGTTATATGCAAAAGATAATGAAACTATGAATATTGGAGAGATTCAATTAAATTATACAGGCTAATTTGACATATTTTACTTTTTAATATATAATATTATGAAAACTTTAAAAAAAAATACAATGAAAAAACAAATATTATCTCTTGTTGCGATAGTTGTTGGACTATTTGGATTCACAGCAACTGCTTACGCACAAGCAGATGATCTGGTTAACACTGAGTCTTTCTTAACTATTGGTGATGGTGACGGGACTACAGATGTTGAATTACGATTTGGTAATTCGTTAAATGGAATCCTATTATATGATCCATCTCTTGGTACTGAGCACTTTGAATTTATGGATGATCTTTATATCAATGGAACACTGGAGACCACTGGTGATGCTACTATTGGCGGTAATATCATTACTTCAGGAACTGTTGATGGTGTAGATGTTTCAGATTTGGATGCTACAGTTACAACTAACACTGGAAATATTGCGACTAATACAGGTGATATAGCTACAAATACAGGAGATATAGCAACGAATACAGGAGATATAGCTACAAACGCAGGAGATATAGCAACAAATACAGGAGATATAGCTACAAACACAGCAGATATAGCTACAAACGCTGGTGATATTGCAACTCTTCAGGGACAGGCACATGATCAAAATACAGACACAGGTTCAACAACTAATACATTTGTTTTAGATAATGATGGAACTGGTGGAGATGTAACTTTACAATTTGGTACTGCAGTTGGAGAAGTGATTCAGTGGGATAATACAAATTCAAGATTTAATATTTCAACTGATTTATATGTTGATGGAGCTTTAGAACTTAATGGGAATTTAGATTTTAATCAAAATCAAGCTGTTGAAATGGTAATTGATCAGGGAGGAAGTTTTCCTGGTTCAGCAGTTGAAGGTCAAACTTTTTATAGAACTGATTTGTATACTTTCTACATCTATGCTAATGGAAGTTGGACAGCTTTAGATGCTGCTGCAGGTGCAAATTCAATTTTCTTATCTCCATTATATCCGCATGCTACTTATTTTGAAGATACTACAAATAATGTTGGTAGATTGACTTATTATTTTGATGATACAAATATTGAAAATGCATATAGATGGGAAACTACTCGTCCAACAGATCAGGATTATGATGTTAAGGTAAGAGTACAGGTTCCTGATGATTTTGCAGGTTGGGATTCAGATCATCCTATTGAATTTAAATATAGAACTGATACTACAGCTACAGCTGATAATCAAATAGATTTTACAATGCAGGATACAGCAAAAGCTGCGGTTTCATTAACAAACAATACAGGATTGGCTAGTACAGGTGTTGGTGGAACCTGGATGGATCCACAAGATCCAAATGATATTACAGTTACAGGAGGAACTTGGACACCTGGAGAATGGTTTACGATTACAATTAAGCTTACAGCCGACAACGGTGGTGGTGCAGAAGCAGGAAGTATTGTTTTAAACTATGATACAAACTAAAAAAATTGATTTATAATAAAAGCCGCTCAGAATTTGGGCGGCTTTTTATTTATATGTTTAATTATTACATATTTGCTCTGGCATCTTCTGCCATGTCATGAGCAATACTTTGAATTGTTTCAGCTAGAGTCCTTACTGACTCATCAAGACTAATTGCTTCGCTGGCTAGATTCCAAGCAAGACCAGCATGTGATTCTGCTGCTGCAAAATCCAAATTCAATCCAGCTCTGTAAGCTTCAACTAATTCATTAAATGATCCAGCAATTTTATCAGCTGCTAGTACAATATTTACATCAGGAGACAAAGAAACAGCATTGTTTGAATATTGAACTGCTTTTGCAACTGCAACTTCTGCATTATCAATATCATTATTATCAAGGTATTGAAGGACTTTAATCATTTCAGCTTCAGCCATACTTAAATAAAGCTGCACATCACCACCCTGAACATTAATTATCAATCTAAAAGTAATTTCAGCTACTTCAGCACGGGTTAAATCTTTACCTGGCTGAATATTATTTGATGGATCTGCATGTATTAAATTTGTTGCTGTAGCATAATATAAATATGGGATATACCATTGATTCAAATCCTGAACATCATTATAAATAACTTCAGTTGGATTTTGATATTCACTTAAGTCAACTTTATAGGCTAAAGTAATGATTTTCAAAAATTCAGCTAAGTTTACATTTCTTGCTCCTTCAAAATTACCTGTATTACCGTCACCTGAAATTACACCTTCATCTTTTGCTTTTTTAACATAACCTGAAAACCACTGATCTGGTGGGACATCCGGGAAAGGATTTTCAGAAACTGCATCAAAATTTTCATATAAAGGAGCCATTATTATTTTAACAGCTTCCGCTCTAACAACATTCTGCTCAGGCCTAAAATTTCCATCTGAATAACCTTCAATTATACCTGTTCTTTCAAGATAATTAATTGCCTGATAATTCTCATGTGCAGGTGGGACATCATTAAATGCAGCCATAGCAGTTTGCGCAAAAAGACTGATTAAAAGAAGTGGAAAAAGTAATTTTGTAATTTTCTTCATAAGGAAATATTAATTGTACAAACTATCCAATTAATAATTTTAACTTATTTTAAAGGTATTAGCCAATAGAATTTATTTTTTTTCAAGTGCCTTATCTAAAGTTTTCTTAGGCATATGAGTAATTTCGTAATTAAGGAAAAATGCCAATAAAGTTCTTAAAAACACTAACGCACCTAATATAATTATATCGTTTATACTTGGACTTAAAAATGTCTCAATAATGTCACGTCCAATTATCACTTCCAGGCTTAAAATCAGGTAATTACTAAGGTCTATTCGAATTTCTGTCATTACAGTAGATATTCGTATTCTTTTAATTAAACACCATCCAAACATATAGATGGTTTTCAAAACACCTATAATAATTATAGCAACGCCTATAACTTCTAATGCAATTACAATGTAATTTAGACCTGTTTCTAACATTTATTTTTTATTTTTATAGATAGAGCTCGCTTCGTTCTTTGAGCTCGTATTTCTAATAATTATATCACTTTTTTCGTATTTTAACAACCTTTACGGTTCCTCCAGGGGCTCCTTTTGCAGGAACTTCATAAGGTTCACCTATTGCTTCTAGCTTTTTACCACCTTTTGCTTCATACTTTTCAAAAGTCTCTAATGGCATTAAGAATTCATCACCATCAGCATTGGCAAGTACTCTTGCTATTAAGTTCATTTCAGGGCTTATACTTGTATAGTCAACACCCGCACCTTTGGTATACAGATCACCATAAATTCCAACTGGAGATTTTACTAGTAGTCCTGCCCCGGATGCAAATCTTAATGGTCTTGGTAGTTCGATTTTTAGTTTCGTTTCGATTTCCTTAGAGATTTCATCTAGTAGTTTTTGAAGTTTCATGGCAACTGCATAACTTGTTTCCATGTATTTAACAAAGTCAGGTTCAAAATTTCCAAATGCATCCTTGCCTTCTTTATCAAAAGGTGCACCAA
>Ga0180436_10003130_pt1 | contig 15351 bp, 15 predicted proteins | sample SS_ome_2_FD_132434 | JGI IMG/M metagenome (GOLD analysis project Ga0180436, IMG submission 132434) | Hypersaline lake sediment archaeal communities from the Salton Sea, California, USA - SS_3_S_2 metaG | ecosystem: Environmental > Aquatic > Non-marine Saline and Alkaline > Hypersaline >...
GGTGTTACGATGCTGTCACATCTTTCAATGAACTATGCAATCCCGAAACTGAACGTTGCGATTGTTGCTATTTTTGCAAACCTATCGCCTGTTATAGCGGTTATTGCGGGTGCTGTTTTCTTAAAAGAAGCATTATATTGGTATCATATCGTTGGAGGCATAGTGATTATCGGTGGTGTCCTTGGTGCATCATTATTGGGTAAGCGGGACGAAAAAGAGATTTTTGTAGCGGAACAGTTATAAAAAGTCCTGTGAGAATGCCGCAAGACTTCATAGAACTCTTCATACTTATATCAATCCAACATCTCGCAATATCTCCAAACTCGAAGAATGCTTATTCATAGTATAAAGATGCAACCCATCCACACCATTTTCCAGCAGTCTCGAGACTTGAGTTTTTGCATACTCCAAACCATGCTTTCGAAACTCATCTTCATCTGCGCCATAAAGAGCAAACAGCTTAGCGAGACGTGAAGGTATTGAACACCCGGAAAGGGAAACCATACGAAGAATTTGAGTCGGATTCAGTATCGGCATAATGCCGATGCTTATCGGTACTGATATATCCGCATTCTTTGCTTCATCCAAGAACCTTAGAATCGTATCCGTTTCAAAACAGAGCTGTGTATTAAACCTTTCTGCTCCTTTATCCTGTTTAAGCTTTAAGAAATCCAAATCCTCTTTCTTGGTTTTGCTCTGCGGGTGTCCTTCCGGATACGCAGCAGCACAGGAATAAAACCCCTTCTTTTCTCTTATAAAATCGAGCAAGTCAGTCGCATGACGAAAATGTAGGAAAGCCTTTTCCCTATCCATGCCTTTCGGAATATCACCGCGAAGTGCCAGTATATTGTCGATGCCGCTTTTCTTCATACTGTCCAAGATATCAGAAACATTGGATTTGCTCGCTCCGACACACGTCAAATGAGCCAAGGGTTCTATGCCGAATTCGGTCTTTATTCTTGAGGCGATCTCGACCGTTTTGTCCCTTTCGCTTCCTCCTGCACCATAAGTTACGCTGATAAAAGCAGGATCAGCTTCCTTAAGAGCAGAAATTGTCTCGAACAATTCTTCGATATTATTTGACTTCTTTGGAGGGAAGACCTCAAAAGAAAGAGTTGTTTTCGGTCCTTTTTTGATATCATTGATATTCAATCTACAGTACTCCGTTCTTACGTTTTAAACATTAAAACACACTTTCTTAAGCTAATGCAAGAAAATAGTGGTGAACTCGTTGAAAAGCCCACTGATTTAGTATATATTATAGCATAATAGTGGTTTAATGCGCAGCTGTATGCAAGTGTTTACAGAATTGTGTATATGCATGGGTTTAGATAATCCCATTGGAGAAATTATGGAAACTATAAATTATCCATATGTTCCGAACAGACCGAGCGAAAGCAGTGTTTTGAGGCGACTTGGGTATAATAAGAACACCATAATAGATGTATCAGACATGATGCGAATGGATAATATGATATTGCGTGCAGCGGATTTTTGCAGACCGAAGGCGAAATCCTGTGTCATATCGATTAAGAAGAAGAAAGAAAAAAGCGTCATATTGGATAATGGGCTTATAATCGAATCCTTAAAGCTCGCAAAGCTTCTTATGAACAGTAAGAAAATCCTGATAATGGGTGCAACTTTGGGCGAAGATATCGTTCAAAAAATCAATCATGAGATAGGTTTCGGGGATGCGGAATTCGGCGTTGTTTTGGATGCATACGCCTCTGAATGTGTGGATGACACCCTTTCGTATATTATGAAATCTGAATCGCTGAAAGATTTTCGGCTTGGCGGGAAAGTGACGAAACACAGATTCAGCGCAGGTTATGGGGACTTGGATATATCATATCAGAAGAATTTCTATGATATTTTGAAAATGGATGAAATCGGGGTGGAGATAAACGACAGCTTTATGCTGATCCCCGAAAAGAGCGTAATTGCTCTTGCCGGATTGGAGAGACGATGAAGGGTATTCTTGAATTTATTAAAAATGAATATTTGGTTTTGGACGGAGCTACGGGGACTTTTCTTCAGGAAAATGGTCTTGAGACCGGGATGTGTCCGGAACAGTTCGTAATCGATAATCCTGCAGTTTTGGAAAAACTCCAAGATGAGTATATTAAAGCCGGCTCAAAAGCGGTATATTCCTGTACATTTGGTGCAAACAGAAAAAAACTCGCAAGTTATGGGCTTGAAGATAAAGCATATGAGATGAACAAAAAACTCACAGAAATAACTGCGAAAGTCTGCAAAGGGAGGGCATATGTCGGGGCAGATGTCGGTGTTACGGGCATGTTCTTGGAACCGCTGGGTGAACTTGAGTTTGAAGAAGCGGTTGATATATATAAAGAGCAGATAAGAGGCTTGGTGGACGGCGGTGCGGATTTTATTGCGCTGGAAACCATGATAGATATAAACGAAACAAGAGCAGCGATTATCGCAGCGAAAGAGATATGCGACCTGCCGGTCTTTGCAACGATGACCTTTGATGAGACTGGAAGAACGCTCACGGGCACATCACCAAAAGCTGCGGCTGTGATATTACAAGCAGTAGGAGCAGATGCCGTTGGACTTAATTGCTCTACGGGACCAAAGGAGATGAAACCGTTTGTAAAAGTGATGAAAGAGGTATTGAATGTTCCGCTCATAGTGAAACCGAATGCCGGAATACCTCAGTTGGTTGATGGAAAGACGATTTTTGACTTGAATTCGGATGATTTTTGCACTGATATGCTTGATTTAGTCGATATAGGTGCGGATATCGTGGGAGGATGCTGCGGTACGGACCCTGTATATATAGGAAAGCTTTCTAAATCACTTAAAGGCAGAAAACCAAAGCCTATCGAAGAAAAAGCGAAAAGCATACTCGCTTCGAACTTTGAAACAAAAGAGATTGTTAAGAATGGTAAACTCTTCGTTATAGGCGAAAGAATCAACCCTACAGGGAAGAAAGACTTAAAAGAAGCATTTAAAACTAATGATATATCACCCGCATTGGATTTTGCCAATGAGCAAAAAACAGCAGGAGCTGATGCATTGGATATTAACGTCGGTGTGCCCGGCATTGACGAAAATGAGATAATGAGAAAGCTGATAATTGAGCTTGGGGCGAGAATGAGTCTGCCGCTATGTATAGATTCTTCATATCCGGAAGTTATAGAAAATGCATTGCGAATTTATCCGGGAAGAGCTTTGATAAATTCGATTTCTGCGGAAAAGGGAAAAGCGGAAAACCTTTTACCGGTTATGAAAAAATATGGGGCGATGGCGATATTGCTTCCGATTGGTGAAAAAGGAATCCCCAAGACAGGCGAGGAAAGAATTGAAATCATTCGAAGTCTCTTTGATAAAGGGCTTGAAGCAGGCTTGAAAAAAGAGGATTTTCTGATCGATGGCTTGGCATTTGCGATCTCATCATCCGAATCTGCAGCTAGTGAGACTTTTAAGGTTTTAAGATGGTGCAGTGAAAACGGATTTAAAACAGTGCTTGGAATATCCAACAGCTCATTCGGCTTGCCGCAGAGAAGATGGATTAATTCCAGCTACTTATCGGCGGCTATGCAAAACGGACTCAATGGTGCGATTATAAATCCAAATGAAGAATTGCTGATGAACACTGCTCTTGCAACAGCCGCAGTACTCGGCAGAGATAATGATTTTTCTGCATATATATCGTCTATCACCGAAGGACAGATTGCTGGCAGAAATGAGGAACCGGCAAGTATTCGCGATGCGGTGCTTTTGGGTAAAGATGCGATAAATATAGTGAAAAAAGAAATCGAAGAGAAAACCCCGTCGGAGATAATAGATAAAGACGTTATTCCGGCGTTAAATAAAGTAGGAGACCTTTTTGCAGAAAAGAAGTATTTTCTTCCACAGCTGCTTGCAAGTGCCAGAACCGCAAAGTCGATATTCGATTTTTTAGAGCCGCATATTCTAAAGAGCGGTGCGGATATAAAGGAAAAGACCAAAATCGTTATCGCGACCGTTAAAGGGGATATCCACGATATAGGGAAAAATCTCGTAGGATTGATGCTTAAAAACCATGGATTTGAGGTAATTGATCTTGGGAAGGATGTGGACAAAGAGGATATAGTAAAAGCTGTAGAGGATAATGGAATAGAGCTTGTCGGGCTATCCGCATTGATGACGACAACAGCAAAAGAGATGGAAAAAACTTTGGTTGAATTGAAGAACAGAGTTCCAGACTGCAAAGTGATGATCGGAGGGGCAGTGGTTACAAAGGATTTCGCTGATGAGATTGGTGCGGATGCATATGCGAAGGATGCTGCTGACGCTGTCGGGAAGGCGAAGGATCTGGTCTGAATTGTGTCTTTACAGCAGGGAGAAAATAGTTCTTAAACCCTTGTTAACAAAGGGTAAAAATAAAACTATTGCCTATTGCATTTATAATCTCAATGTGTTAAAATGCTCATGCTGTTTAGTTTTAGGAGGAAATAATTGTGGAAATGGCGTCACTTATAATTAGAATAGTACTTGTAGTATTTTCTGTGTTTTTGATCGCTGTGGTTCTCTTGCAACAGGGCAAGAGTGCAGGGCTTTCGGGAAGCATAGCTGGAGGTGCCGAAACGTTTTTCGGCAAGAACAAAGCTAAAAGTTATGAAGGTAAGCTTGAAACGCTGACAAAGATTGTTGCGATTGCGTTTATGCTGCTTTCCGTCACTTTGGTCATTTTAGCGAAGTTCTCATAAGAGTTTTTTAAAAAACAAATTATGACACCTCTTTATTACAAGGGGTGTTTTTTAATTCTGAAAAACAGGTAATAATATATAATATGGAGAATGAATTGACGATAAAAGAAAAAATGCTTGATATAGTCAAAAACGACGATATCAACTATACAAAAAAAGAGATGTTCGAGCTTATCGACATCAAGAAAACTGAAGACTTTGAAAAGGCTCTGAAAAGTCTAATCGACGAGGGTGAGGTTACTCTTACTTCGAAAAAGAAGATTGTTCTGCCTGAGCTGCTTGGACTGTATGTGAGCGAAATTGATGTGAAACGCGGGGGATTTGGATTCCTTCGTATGCCGGATAATGATATTTTTGTTCCCAGGGACAGTCTTAACGGTGCTATGAATAAAGACCGAGTTATGGTTCGTCAAACGAGAAGAGCAAACGGCGGAAAAACAAGAGAAGGCGAAGTCGTAAAGATATTTGAGTCTGAACCAAAGACCATTATCGGTACATTCGAAAAGTCAAGGGACTTTTCATTTGTTCTGCCCGACGAAGCAGGAATGGATGATATATACGTTTCGAATTCGAAAACCAACCGAGCAAAGGACGGACAAAAAGTACTTGTTGAAATAACCAAGAGAGCTACAAAGAGTAGAAATCCGGAAGGGAAAATCATTGAGGTTTTAGGATATCCTGGAGAAAAAGGCGTTGATGTGCTCTCTGCAATAAAACGATTCGGTATTAAGACTGAGTTTGGGGAAGCGGCGCTTTCGCAAGCGGAATCCTCATCAAAAAAGGATATCGAGAAACAGGAGATTTCGAGGCGAAAGGATTTCAGAGGCGATATCGTTTTCACCATTGATGGTGCTGATGCGAAGGACTTGGATGATGCCGTTTCAATAAAGGTTCTAAAGAACGGAAACTATCTTTTAGGTGTCCACATTGCAGATGTTACGCATTATGTCAAAAAAGGATCTGCACTTGATAATGAAGCTTTCAGCAGAGCCACAAGCGTATACTTGGTTGATAAGGTTGTGCCTATGCTGCCGGCCTGTCTTTCTAACGGTGTATGTTCGCTAAATGAAAAAGTAGATAGGCTGACGCTGACTTGTGAGATGCAGATTGATAAAACAGGGAAGCTTATATCGCATGAGATCGGTGAGTCCGTAATCAATTCTGTACATAGGATGACATATAGTGATGTAAACAAGATCTTGGAGGATAAGGACAGTAAGCTTATCCAAAAACATAAGGATATATATGAAAGTCTATTGAATATGCAGGAGCTTTCCAAGACTCTTCGAAAGAGGAGGGAAGAAAAGGGAAGCATTGATTTTGATATCGAGGAAGCGCATATCAAGGTGGATGATAAAGGCAAAGTTACGGAGATCGTACCTAGAGAGAGGGGAACAGCGGAAAAGCTGATCGAAGAATTCATGCTGATGGCGAATAAGACCGTTGCTGAGGATTTCTTTTGGAGAGAGCTGCCTTTTGTATATCGGGTTCACGAGCCGCCGGAAAGTGACAGACTGAATGAGCTTAATTATTTTCTTTCAAATTTCGGATTCAGGTTAAAGGGTGTGAACTCGGATTTCCATCCAAAGTCCCTACAAGGAGTTTTGGAAAGCATTAAGGGCAAACCTCATGAGAATATCGTAAATCAAGTTATGCTGCGTTCGCTGAAAAAAGCGGAATACCGACCGGAAAATCTAGGGCATTTTGGATTGGCGTTTGAGCACTACTGCCATTTTACTTCGCCGATTAGAAGATATCCGGACTTTACGATACATAGGATTATAAAGGATACCATAACGGGCAGGATTGCAGAGAAAAGCATGAAGGATATTTCTGATGAGACTATGGATGTATCGGTTCAGTCCAGCCTTATGGAAAGACGTGCGATGGAAGCGGAGCGAGCTGTTGAGGATATCAAGAAGTGCGAGTTTATGAAGGATAAAGTCGGCGAAAGCTTTGTGGGTATTGTTTCCGGTGTGATGAATTCTGCAATTTTCGTAGAACTCGACAATACTATAGAGGGTGTTTTGCCGCTCTCGAATTTGACGGACGATTACTATAATTATGTCGAAAAAATGTTTTGTGTTATCGGGGAGAGAACAAGAAAGCAAATCAGTCTGGGGGATGAGATTAAAATCGTATTAAAGAATGTCAATTTGCGGGAAGTCAGGATTGAATTTGATATTGATGAAGGATAATGTGGTATGATATAATTATCTTCCCTTTATAAGAGGAGATAAAAAAAACGGGGTTAGAGCGAAATGGCTGAGGGCATAAAAATTCTTGCGACGAACAAAAAGGCAAGACATGAATATATAATAGAAGACAGCTTCGAAGCCGGAATTGCGCTTAAAGGCACAGAGGTTAAGTCGATACGACTCGGGAAAGTGAGTTTTGTGGATTCTTTTGTGATTGTGAAAAACGGCGAATGTTTGTTGTATAATATGCATATAAGTCCTTATGAAAAAGGAAATGTGCATAATGCCGATCCTGTAAGGACAAGAAAACTGCTTTTGCATAAGAGAGAGATTTTTAAGCTCGGTGATAAGACAAACCAAAAGGGATATGCTGTTATACCGCTTAAGATCTACCTTAAGCGTGGGCTGGTGAAGATTGAGATTGGTATTGGTAAGGGCAAAAAGCTGTATGATAAGAGATACAGCGACAAAGAGCGTGATGTGAAGCGCAAAATGGACAAAGCTCTTAGGCAGTATTGATATAAAACAATTTAATATTTGGGGGCGTACTTGGATTTCGACGGGGATTTTGTCGGATTGGATAAGCGGGCCACAGTTCCGGAGGCTGTGTAAAAAAGCCGGACCTAATTTTAAGTGCAGATAATTCTGAACTTACTCTAGCAGCTGCGTAAGCTGACTGCTTCGTCTCTTTTGCTGAATCCCACAGCAGCAGATTAGGCGTCAATTATTGTGGGGAACGTATTCGCCAAAGCTTTGAAGCGGATAACGACTTTATGAAGCTACAAGTCTAGTTAGTCGGTATATGGACGAATAAGACTTGGAAACTTAAAGCATATACTACGCTCGTAGAAAGTCCTCTTCGGAGATTTTCGGACAGGGGTTCGACTCCCCTCGCCTCCACCAAATCTTAGAAGCCACCCCTCGGTGGCTTTTGTTTTACTGAATGATTATACCATGCAGAGTTTACATTCAATATTCTAGCCATTTTTTTGTATCGGAAAAGTGGTTATTGATTCAGAGTTTACACAGATAGTATATCCGGTTTTTTTGGAACCCTCAAAGAAAATAATTCAGAACATTTGGATTTGACAGCTTTTCGGGAGAAGGTCAATACATACTATCAAATTTTTAATAAAAATAGAACTTAAATCAAAAATACTAGAATTTATATACAGTAAATATTATTTTTTCGGAAAAAATATTGCTTTTGTATTAACATAGTGTTTATAATAAAAGTATTGGATTATTAAGGAGGAAGGGTTTTGACATCTTTATATAGTAAAATTGCTGATGAAATTCAAATGAAAATAGATACTGGGGAATTTAGCGAAGGGGATATGCTGCCCAAAGAGACGGAATTGTGTGAACAATATAATGTGAGCCGTCCAACTGTGCGAGCTGCGCTTATGCAGCTGGTGAATTTGGGTATGCTGAAAAGAATAAAAGGCAAGGGTACTTTTGTTAAAAAAACACAGATTGTATTAGAAAATTCATCCTTATTCATAGAGAGCTTCAACGAGGAGCATATGAAAAGAATGAAGACGGAAGTGCTGGAGTTTCGAACAGTTCCATCTGAAGAGACCATAGCAGACAAACTGCAAATTGAGTGTGGCGAGCCTGTTACTAAACTTGTTAGGTTGCGCTATCTAAAAGAAGAATTTGATTCTGGACCAATAGTATTCACAACTTCGCATTTTATAAATGATGTTTCTTTTATACAGCAGTATAATTTGGAAGATGAAACAGTGGATATGGTTTTTAAGCACCATGGGGTGCACAGAGATATTGTCGAAAAGGAGATTAAAACTGAATATCTTGATGCAAAAAAGAGCAGAATGTTAGGGGTTGAGGAAGGAACACTAGCGCTGTTGATTATTGCAATCGTTTGGGATAAGGATGGCCGAATCACTGAGTATGCTGAGAGTAGTTATCCGGCTGATCGCAATAGATTTCTTATAAGAGTAAAGCTTTGAGCAATGGTAGGAATTATTGCGTCCTGCACTAATTGTACATAAGCGCTTATTCGTAAAATAATAAACTGTACACGATACTTTATGATTTTGCTATAAAGTATCGTGTTTTTGATATAAAACAATCCAAAGTGAAAATTGTATACGATTAATGTAGTAAAAAGCAAGAAAACAGCAATATATGTATATAACATAAGGCTAACATGATAAATATGTCCCTTAATATGTAATACATAATATTTATATAAAGTACTTATTGACACTATAAGTGTGACATGATAAAATAAATCAACGTAAAACGTAACATAATTATATGAAAAGCCCATATGTTATAATTTAGAAAAAATATTTATCAATTCAGGGGTTCTTAATAATAGGTCCTATATATCAGAAAAGAGGTTCAAATGTCAGTACATAAGGAGTGCAAAAATTACGATACTATTGTTGTTGGAGGTGGTTTATCCGGTGTATGTGCAGCTATTGCATCTGCGCGTCATGGAGCGAAAACAGCTATCATACAAAACAGAGCGATGTTTGGGGGGAACGCAAGCTCAGAAATACGCATGCATATCGTAGGGGCAAGCTGCCATATGGAAAAAATGAATTTGAATGAAGCTGGAATACTATTAGAAATTCTATTGGCAAACAAGGCTAGGAATACGAACCATAATTACTCAGTATGGGATACAGTAATATGGGAAAAAGTCAGGTATCAAGATAACTTGGACATGTATTTGAATACTAATATGGACAATGCCATTAAAAAAGGTAATGAAATTAAAAACATCATATGCCATCAGAGCACAACGGAAATAGAATATGAAATGACGGCAAAAATCTTTATAGACGCAACTGGGCATGGGACATTAGGTGTTCTTGCAGGAGCTGAATTTAGAATCGGTAGCGAAGGAAAATCAGAGTTTAAGGAACCAAACGCACCTGATGAAGCAAATGGTGTTACTATGGGCAATACGTTATTATTCCGTTCTGTGGACAAAGGAAAACCGATTAAATTTATAAAACCATTCTGGGCTTATACGTTTAGCGAGGATGATTTAAAGCACAGACCTCATGTCGATAATATGGAATTTCAAATTGATGGTGGTGCATTTTCAAAATCGAGGCAAGGCATTGAAGTGGCATTGCCGCACTTTTCAACAGCTGACTCCGGCTACTGGTGGATAGAGCTTGGAGGACAGTATGATGATATTATAAAATCTGGAGAAGAAATCCGCGATGAACTGCTGAAGTGCGTTTATGGTGTATGGGATCACCTTAAGAACTGTGGGGACCATGGTGTGGCTAATTATGATTTAGATTGGGTTGGTATAGTCCCTGGATATCGAGAAAGCAGAAGATTAGTAGGGGATTACATACTAACTGAAAATGATATTAGAGATAATCGCATCTTTGACGATGCAGTTGCTTATGGTGGCTGGCCAATGGATGAGCACACTAAAAATGGTATTATGGACTTTGATAAACTACCGGCAAGAATTCTAAACTTTGAGGGCAGCTATACTATTCCGTATCGCTGTTACTACAGCAAAGACATTACAAATCTTATGATGGCTGGACGTAATATAAGTACGTCTAAAATGTCGTTCGGCTCTACGAGAGTTATGGGAACCTGTGCCATTGGCGGACAAGCTTGCGGTACAGCAGCGGCTATGGCTATTAAATATAAATGTACTCCAAAAGATATTAATCAGCGTATAAGTGAATTGCAGCAAACGCTTTTAAGAGATGATTGTTTTATACCTGGTTTTAAAAACGAAGATGCAAATGACGTGGCACTGAAAGCTATTGTTTCTGCCAGCAGTTATGTTAATGGATGTGAACCGAAGAATATTGTTAACGGAATATCTCGCAGCGTTGAATCTGACACCAATGTATGGGAATCTTCACCGATGGATAAAAACGGAGAAAGCATTAGTTTAAAATGGGAAGAGGAAAGAAAAGTCAGCGAGGTTAGAATAGTTTTTGATTCGAATCTTTCAAGAGAGATAATGCCCTCTATCACAAAGACAGTCTATGGAAGCCAAGTAGAAGAACTGCCGATAGAGCTGGTTTGTGACTATAATGTGGAGTTTATCTGCGGGGATGATGTAGTACTATGTAAAGAGTATAAAAACAATACTCAGCGATTGAATATATTACCAATACAAAATGGAATAACATGCGATAAAGTAACTATAACAATATTATCGACTCATGGGTATCCTGCAGCACGAATATTTGAAATTCGGGTTTATTGATAAAGACTTGAGCCTGCTAAGAAAAAAAATATTTTAAAGGTGATGGGAAGAAAAGATGAATGTAGATAATACCTTAATCAGTAATAATGATTCTGCAAACTTTGCGTTTAGCTGGAAAAAGTATTTTTCCGGCATATGGCAGGAACTCTTTCTGCTTATGCGATATAACCTGCTCTTTTGTCTTTGCTGCATACCGATTATCACTATTCCGGCTTCTATTACTGCGATGCACAACGTATCCGTTTGCATAATTCGCGGCGATAAGCCTTCATTAAAAAAGGATGCTATTCCGGTATTCAAAAGAGAATTTGGCAGATCATTGTTGCTGGGCAGTATAGTTCTGGCGATAGAAGCTATGACGGTTACTGGATTTATATTTTATATCAATCTAGCAAAAGAAACTACGGTATTTATTCTATTAGCCGTTACGGTTGGAGCAATAGCACTGTTAGTATTATTGATGAGTTTTTATATGTTTACTATGTTAGCTCTTCTGGACTTATCCATAAAAAACGTTATAAAAAATGCATTTTTACTAACAATGCTAAACTTTAAATACAGTATATGCGCAGGTGTGTATGTGTTGATTTTAATTGCCATATCCGTGTTTTTATTTCCTTTGACAATACCACTAACAGTAACCATACTGCTTGCGCTTATATTTTTTACTGCAACATACTTTTCTTACTACGGAATTAACAAGTTTATATTGAGCAGAAAAAGTTTTGATGAGTAAATGGTGATAAAAAAGTTGAATATCTTTAGTTTTGCAAAACATGAGATAAACGAAAGGAGGGATTTTAATCAATATTGTATCAAGTTTGAATTAAACAAGAGAATAAAAATTTATGGAGGAAATTAGAAATGAAAAAATTAGTTAGTCTTTTAGTAATTTCGCTTTTACTCTTTAGCTTGTGCGTTGCATGTACACCGGCAGAAGCTCCTGAAGCTAAAGAAGAGGCTACCAAAGAATCAGCTGAAAGCAAATCGGCAGAACCGGTTGAGCTTACAATTGCTATATGGGGCAATGAGGATAGACAGGCCACATTTGAAGAACTGTTCACAGCTTTTGAAGAGCAAAACAACTGCAGTGTTACTGTAAACTTAGTCGCCTATGCAGATTATGCTACGAAGCTAGCGACTCAACTGGCTGCCGGAAATGCACCCGATGTTGTATGGCTGGCAGATGGCATGGAAGCACAGTTTATGCAAAGTGGTAATCTACTGGATATAGCTTCCTATGTTGTGGATGATGCAGATTATGCTTTTGAAGATCTTTATCCATCAGCTATGGCAGCAATCAGCGACGGCGATGCTGTATATGGTATTCCATTCTCATTTGGTCCTCGCGTAATATATTGCAACAATACACTATTTAAGGAAGCAGGAGTAAAGACACCCGCTGAATATGTTGCAGAGGGAAACTGGACATATGAAACGATGTATGATTTGGCATCTCAAATGACCGATTTAGATAATGGTAAATACGGTCTAAAATTATGGGATACTAGTTCTGTGTCGAATTATGTTTATGCATTCTATGACCTTATTCTTGCATATGGTGCAGACTACTTCAATACGGATACTTCAAAATTCACACTTAATACACCAGAAGGTATTGCAGCAATTCAGGCGATTCATGACCTGATTTATAAAGATGAAAGTCACTTAAAACCTGGAGATGCAACTGAATTTACTGCAGGAACTATTGCTATGGCACGTAGCACTTTCAGTTATGCAAAAACTATAAAGGGCGCAGACCTTGATTTTGAATGGGAAATGGTTTCAGAGCCGAAAGGCCCTGATGCTGATGCCAGTGTTATAACCGGTTTCGCATACTATTCAGCTAATGCGGATTCAGATAATCCCGAATTGGCAGCTGAAATGATCAAGTTTATGACAAATGCTGAGATGATGACCAGTGTTGTCGGAACTTTTGTCGCTCCTCGTGGTTCTGTACTTAACTCCACTGAGTTTTTACAACAAGCGGACGGAATTCCAACAGAGGAAAACATATTAGAAGCATTTGTAGGCGTTATTGAAGAGCGTGGGCTGAGGTCTTATCCGGCACATAAAAACTTCTCACTAGTGCAGGATCAAGTAACCATGGACTTCGATAATTGGTTTGCAGGTATTTATAAATCTGCCGAAGAAACTGTTGCTGCAATGGAAACAAACGTTAATGCACTTTTAGCTGAATAGTTCAGCATAAACGAATTTGCTTTGACGAAGTAATGAATTATGTGGTGCCTGTGCTATTTTAAGCAGGCACCACGAAATAATGAGGAATGACATCGTATGAAAAGAAAAGATAATTCTTTAAACAAGGATTCGAAATGGGGATACTATTTTATTTCTCCTATGTTCATAGGATTTATTATTATCAGTCTTTTGCCAGTACTTGCGACCTTTGTAATCGGTATGACAGACTGGTCTTTATTGAATAGTGATATAAACTTTTTAGGGTTTGGTAACTTCACAAAGCTTTTTACAGATAAGCTGTTTTACCAAGTGGCAAGAAACTCGCTTTACTTTACAGTTTTGCTTATCCCATCAAATTTGGTTATCTGTCTTGCATTGGCTGCGTTGCTAAAAAATAATTTTAAAGGTGTAGGTTTCTTTCGTACTGCAATATTTACACCCGTTGTTACAACTGTCGTCGTTTGGGGAATATTATGGAAATACATTTTTCAAACCGATAATGGACTTATAAATACTATTCTAGGCATGATAAATATAGCAGGACCGCAGTGGCTTTATAATGCGAAATTAGCCATTCCTGTGGCGGTATTTGTCACACTTATCAAAGGTCTGGGTTTGAATATGGTTCTTTTTATCAGTGCAATGAAAGATGTACCGGAGGTATACTATGAAGCGGCGAGAATAGACGGAGCATCAAAGCTGAGACAGTTTTTTAGCATTACACTCCCATGTATAGCTCCAAGTGTATTCTTGGTCACGATAATAACGGTAATTGGATCCTTGAAAGTGTTTGCGCAGATTGATACTTTGACGGCCGGGGGACCGGGTACGAGCTCGTTTGTATTCGTATATTATATATATCAACAAGCTTTTAAATACTATAAATTTGGATACGCATCTGCAATATCTGTTGTATTGTTCATTATAATTGTAATTTTAACTTTGGTGCAATGGAAAATGAGAAAGAGGTGGGTATACCATGAAAACTAACTCTGAGAAAGCAAGACAAAAAAATATCATTAAAAGAATAGTTAGGTATATTGGCTGCACTTTGATTGCGCTGGTAATGCTGTTCCCGTTTTATTGGATGGCCAGCACGTCTGTAAAGACATATACTAATGTGATGAAGTTTCCGCCGCAATGGTGGCCAAACCCGTTTACAATAGATAATTTTGTAGATCTTTTTACGAACCAGCCATTTCTAAAATATATGTGGAATAGTGTATATATTGCAGCCTTGGTTGCGTTTGGTGTGATTATCGTTTCCTCTTTGGCTGGATATGCATTTGCAAAAATTAAATTCAAAGGCAGCAATATCCTTTTTCTGATTATACTGAGCGGTATGATGATGCCGATTGAAGTTACCGTAATCCCGCTGTTTGTTGCTCTTTCAAAATTGAATCTGGTGAACTCTCATTTTGGTTTGATCATACAACCAATATTTGGATATTGTGGTGCGTTCGGCACATTTTTGATGCGACAGTTTTTTATCACTGTACCAGATGAGCTGCTGGAGGCAGGGAAAATTGATGGAGCAAGTCATATTAGAATCTTCACAAAAATCATGCTTCCACTAGCGAGTTCAACAATCGCAACACTGATAATATTTAGTTTTTTACAGAGCTGGAATGATTATCTGTTGCCGCTTGTGCTTTTATCTGAGAGCACAACATATACTTTGCCTCTAGGGTTAAAACTCTTTGCATCAGAGATGGGAGTTGAGTGGAACTTGGTTATGGCAGGTGCGACCTTCTCGACATTACCTATGCTCATTGTGTTTTTCTTCTCCCAAAGGAAGTTTATGGAGAGTTTATCCATGGCAGGATTGAAAGGATAGAACATTTGTTATTTATGAGAGGAAGGGTGACATCGATTGAAACAAGCAGTAATGGCAGCACCTGGGCAAGTAGATATAGTTGATGTGGATTTGCCTAAGATAGGAGCAAATCAAATACTTGTAAAGGTGAAAAACATAGGCGTTTGCGGATCCGATATACATGTTTGGCAC
>Ga0180436_10003131_pt1 | contig 15341 bp, 13 predicted proteins | sample SS_ome_2_FD_132434 | JGI IMG/M metagenome (GOLD analysis project Ga0180436, IMG submission 132434) | Hypersaline lake sediment archaeal communities from the Salton Sea, California, USA - SS_3_S_2 metaG | ecosystem: Environmental > Aquatic > Non-marine Saline and Alkaline > Hypersaline >...
ACGCGAGGCGGGACCCTACGCGATTCACGTGGCCGGCGGGGAAAGCCAGCAGCGGCGTCAGCTCGAGCAGCTGGTCGCGTATGCGAACAAGGCGCTGGACCGGGGCGTGCTCACCTTGCATGGTCAGCGCGTGCGGAGTCTCGCCGACGACGAGGTATTGCCGGCGCTGCACATCGTCGTCGGCGCAGTCGATCGCAGCGACAGGCTCATCCCCTCCCACTTGTTCGCGCCTGCGCTGGCGCGCTCGAACGCCGCGTCACGTATCGATCTGTGGGCGTTCGAGCAGACGCTGGCCTGGCTCGTCGACAACGAGGCCGCGCTCGACGACTACGCCCTGTTCATCGTGCCGCTATCGTCGATGTCGCTGCGCGACGAGGATCTGGCGAGTCACCTCATGGGGCACTTCATGCAGGTAGCGGTGCCACCGGGGCGGATCTGTTTCGAGCTGCCGGACCGCGACGTGGTCGAGAACGTGGTCGGTGCCGGTGAACTGATCAGCACGCTCAAGGAATTCGGCTGCCGCTTCGTGCTCGACGAGTTCGGCAGCGGCCATGCCAATTACGACTACATCAAGGAAGTCGACATGGATTTCGTCTCGATCAAAAGCAGCTTCATCAGCGATGCCGGCAACAATCCCAAGGACTTCGCGATGGCGAAATCGATCAACGAGCTGGTGCACTTCATGGGCAAGAAGACCATCGGCAAGCAGGCCGCGGGTACGGATCTCCTGCAAACGATGAGCGAGATCGGTATCGATTTCGTGCATGATCTGGCCGACAGCATCCATATCGCCGGCAAGACGTCATGAACACGCTCGAACAGCAGCCCGCCAAGATCGGCAAGTACGATGTCATCGACGTGCTTGGCAAGGGCGCCATGGGCGTCGTCTACAAGGGCCATGATGCCTACGTCGATCGCCCGGTCGCGATCAAGGTCGCGACCAATACCGACGCCGACGGCGAGGCGGAGAGCATGGCCCGGCGCATGTTCATCAACGAAGCGCGCTCGGCCGGCCGGCTCGATCATCCCAACATCCTCAAGGTCTACGAGGCCGGTGAGGAGCAGGGCATGCCCTACATGGTGATGGAGTTCATCAACGGGGGCGACACCCTGCGCTCCTACTGCAAGCCCGACACCTTGCTGCCGATCAAACGCGTGTGCGAACTCATTCGTCAGTCCGCCGACGCGCTCGATTACGCGCATACCCAGGGCGTACTGCATCGTGACATCAAGCCGGCGAACATCATGCTGACCGAGAGCGGCGTGGCCAAGCTGGGCGATTTCGGCATCGCCCGGCGCATGGGCGTGGACCAGACGCAGATCATCGGCTGGTTCGGTTCGCCCTTGTACATGTCACCGGAGCAGGCACAGGACAAGGATCTCACGCCGCAGTCCGACCTCTACTCGCTGGGTTCGGTTTTCTACGAGATGCTTGCGGGTACGCCGCCGTTCGCGGCGAAAGGCCTGTCTAGCCTGATCCAGAAGGTGGTCAACGAGGATCCGCGCGCCCTGCCCGAGGTACGCCCGGAAGTCTCCGAGCCGATCTGGCGCGTGGTCAGGAAGATGCTGACGAAGGACCTTGCCGGGCGTTACAAGAGCGGCGCGGAAATCGTCGCCGACCTCGACCGGATCATCGAGGCGCTCGAGCGCTCGCCGGTGATGCTGAGCGAGGAACAGAAGATCGAGAAGATGAAGGAGCTGGCCTTCTTCGCACGGTTTTCGAAAAACGAGCTGAAGGAAGTTGCCCGTGTCGCCGACTGGCGCGATTACGGCGCCGGCGAACCGGTATTCAGCGAGGGCCTGAAGGAGAAGGCGTTCTACGTCGTCGCCGAGGGCTCGGTCGCGGTGACCATCAACGGCACCCGTATCCGCGACCTCGAGGCAGGTGATTGCTTTGGCGAGATGGAGTACCTGTCCGATACCGGTCGCACGGCGACCGTGCTGACCAACCGCGACTCGACCATCGTCAAGGTCGAGCGCGACTTCAAGGAATGGGCGTCCCTGCCGACGCAGGTGCGTCTCAACCGCAGCTTCCAGGAAGTGCTCATCGAGCGCCTGCAGGCAACCAGCAAGGAACTCGCGCGCGCGCTCGGCAAGTAGCGTCGGCCTTCAGGCCGGCGCGAAGCGCAGCCAGGCGATCGTTCCCCACACCAGCGCGACCAGCACCAGGGCGAGGAACACCGCGGCCGAGGCAAGATCCTTGGCGCGCCCCGAAAGCTCGTGGTGCTCCACGCCGACGCGGTCGGTGAGCGCCTCGATGGCCGAGTTGAACAGCTCGGTGATGAGAAGCAGGGCGAGGGTCGTGACGAGCAGCAGGTAGTCGAGCGGGCCGCGTCCGATCCAGAAGGTCAGCGGCAGCAGCGCCAGGCTGAGGAGCACTTCCTGGCGGAACGCTTCCTCGTGCCGCCAGCCGGCGACGAAGCCTTTCATGGAGTAGCCGAAAGCGCGGACCAGGCGTTCGAGGCCGCGCGCGGAGTTGGCCATGGAAGTGTCCGCTCAGAGTTGGGCGATGACGGCGTCGGCAAACGCCCGCGTGCCGAGCGGTCCGCCGAGGTCACCGGTACGGGTAGCGGGATTGCCGATGGTGGCGAGGATGGCGTTGCGCATGCGGTTACCGGCCTCGTGGAGATCGCAGTGCTCGAGCATCAGCGCGGCAGAGAGCATCAGCGCCGTGGGGTTGGCCTTGTCCTGGCCGGCGATGTCGGGTGCAGAGCCGTGCACGGCCTCGAAGATGGCCGCGTCCTTGCCGATGTTCGCCGCCGGCGCGAGACCGAGACCGCCGATCAGCCCGGCAACCTCGTCGGACAGGATGTCGCCGAACATGTTGGTGGTGAGGATCATGTCGAACTGCGCCGGATTGATGACGAGCTGCATGGCGCAGTTGTCGACGATGCGATCCTCGAGCAGCACGCGCCCTTCGTAGGCGCGTCCGACATTCTGCACGGTCTCGAGGAACAGGCCGGTGAGCGACTTGAGGATGTTGGCCTTGTGCACCACGGTGACCTTGCGACGGCCGTGCTTGAGTGCGTACTGGAAGGTGAATTCGGCGATGCGGAGGCAGTTTTCGCGGGTAAGGATGCCGGTGGCTTCGGCGACTGCATGCGGATCGTCGCCGATCGGGATGAAGTGCTCCACGCCGACGTAGAAACCGCCGAGGTTCTCACGGACCAGGATCAGGTCGACATCGGGGAACTTGCCATCGGGCAGCAGCGAGCGTCCCGGGCGCACGTTGGCGTAGAGCTGAAAAGCCTCGCGCAGGCGCACGTTGACCGAGCGGTAGCCGGAGCCGACCGGGGTGGTCAGCGGCCCCTTGAGCGCCAGGCGGGTCTGGCGGATGTCCTCGATCGCGGCGTCCGGCAGGGGATCGCCGAGCTGCTCGGCGGCGCCGGCGCCGGCGGCCTGTTCACGCCAGTCGAACGGCGCGCCCAGCGCGTCGAGCACGCGCAGCGTGGCGTCGGTGATTTCGGGGCCGATACCGTCGCCGGGAAACAGGGTGCAGGGGATGCGTGCGGACGTATTGCTCATCGATTCGTGGTGCCGGAATGGGGCAAGGCCGGGGGACGGGGAGGCCGGCCCGGCGCAGCCGCGGGTTGCTGCGGAGGCGCAGTAATGCGCCGTGAATCGGGCCGAGTATACCGGATTGGTTCGCCGTCTCCGTGACAGCGCCGCGGCGTGCGGAGATGGTCTCGACGCGCTTGAGATCGTGCAAAGACTGTATATACTGACAGCTGTATTTATATACAGGTTCTGTCATGGTTTCCGGATTGACTTCGCGCCAGGCCGAGATCCTCGCGCTGATTCGCGCCACCATCCGGCGTACGGGCATGCCGCCGACCCGCGCCGAGATCGCCGGCGCGCTGGGTTTCCGTTCGGCCAATGCCGCCGAGGAACATCTGCGTGCGCTGGCGCGCAAGGGGGTCATCGAGCTGTTGCCGGGCGCTTCGCGTGGTATTCGGGTGGTCGAGGATGACGGCCTGGACACCCCGGGCCTGCCCGTGATCGGGCGTGTCGCCGCGGGTCAGCCACTGCTTGCCGTGGAGCATATCGAGGATTACCAGGCCATCGATCCGGCCGTGTTCAAGCCGCGCGCCGATTACCTGCTGCGCGTCAGTGGGGTGAGCATGCGTGATGCCGGCATCCTCGACGGCGACTTGCTTGCCGTGCATGCCACGCGGCACGCCAGTAACGGCCAGATCGTCGTCGCCCGGCTGGATGACGAGGTCACCGTGAAACGTTTCCGCCAGCGCGGCGCCAGGGTCCGGCTGCTACCGGAGAACCCGGATTTCGAACCCATCGAGATCGATCTCGCGACCCGCGATCTGGTCATCGAAGGACTCGCCGTCGGCGTATTGCGAACGCACGCCCGATGACGCTCCAGGAGCTCATGCAACGCGCCGGCATGTGGCGTGGCGGCGAGTTGCCGCCGCTGGCCACTCACCCGACCGGTTTCGCCGGCCTCGATGCGATCCTGCCCGGCGGTGGCTGGCCACAGGCCGGGCTGGTCGAAATCCTGACCGCGTCGAGCGGCATCGGCGCCTTGCGCCTGGTGTTGCCGATGCTGGCAGCGGCGAGCCGCGCTGGTGATTGGATCGTGTGGGTCGATCCGCCGCACATCCCTTATGCCCCCGCGCTCGATGCCGGCGGGGTGGCGCTGAGCCGGGTGTTGCTCGTCGACCTGCCAACGCGCTCCACGGCCAGCGGCGAGGACGACGAGATCCTGTGGGCCTGTGAGCAGGCGCTGCGCTTCGCCGACTGTGCAGTCGCGCTGATGTGGCTCGGGGCGACGACCCCGGCTCTGCCCATGCGGCGCCTGCAACTCGCTGCCGAGGCCGGTGCGACCACCGGCATCGTGTTCCGCCCCGCGACCTGCGCCGCACAGTCGTCGCCGGCCTTGCTGCGGCTCGCGCTCGAGACGCCGGCCGGCGAGGAGGGCTCCACGCCGCTGGCACTCGAGGTCAAGGTGATCAAGGCACGTGGCACGCATCACGGCGCCCGTTGCCGGCTCTAGCAGCCTGTCGGAGACAAATGTCATGGCCGCATCCCTACCCACCACCATCACCCGATCCGCGCGCCTCTCCGTCGATGCCGAGGCCGTGCCGTGCGCGCGCGGCGCGTCACCGACGCCGGCCCGACCCGCGGCGCGCACACGGGCGCCGTTGTGGCTGCACCTGCACCTGCCGCACCTGGCGCTCGACGTGCTGACCCGGGGGGGGGACGGTGAGCGTGCCTGCGTGCTCGTCGAGCCCGGTGTACGTCGGCCACAGGTGCTGTTGAGCAACCGGCATGCCGCCGCGCTCGGCATCCGGGCCGGCATGCCGCTCGCCGCAGCCCATGCGCTCGGTCAACTCGGTGTGCTCGAACGTGACGAACGGGCCGAGCAGGCCGCGCTGGTGCAGCTCTGCCAGTGGGCGTTGCAATTCACATCCGAGGTCAGTGCGGTGGCGCCGGATGGTCTCGTGCTCGAGGTTGATGGCAGCCTGAAGCTGTTCGGGGGGCTCGAGAGCCTGCTGCAACAGTTGCGTGGCGGCCTGCGGCGGCTCGGCTACCGGGCCGATTACGCGGTTGCGCCGACCCCGCTGGCCGCAGCCCTGCTGGCGCGCGCCCGGCCACGCGCGATCGTGCGCGACAAGAACCAGTTGCCGGACTGCCTGGCTCATCTGCCATTGACGGCCCTGCGTCTGGAGCCGGCCGTGCAGGCCGCGCTGGGTCAGCTCGGGGTGCGTACGCTGGGTGATTGCCGGCGCCTGCCGCGTAACGGATTGGCGCGGCGTTTCTCGCCGCTGCTGCTCGAGCACCTCGACCGCCTGTTCGGGCAGCGCGCTGACCCGCGCCCGGGCTTCGAGCCGCCACGACGCTTCGCCAGCGCCATCGAGCTGCCCTGGGAGGTGGACAGCGCGCGCGCCCTCCTCGTTGCCGGTGAACGGCTGCTGGGCGAACTCGGTGGGTATCTGCGCGGGAGCAGTGCGTTGACCCAACGCTTGCGCTGGCACCTCGTCGATCGCGACGGTGGCCGCGAGTGTTTCGATCTCGCCCTCGCCGAACCTTCGCGCGACGAACAGCACATGCTGCTGCTGCTGCGCGAGACACTCATGCGCAAGCGGCTCGCCGTACCCGTGCGAGCCATCGGGCTGGACGTCGCCGACCTGACCAGCCAACGAGCCCCGCACATGCAGGACCTGTTCACGCCGCGCCGGCAGGGTCATGCCGAGGGATACGCGGCTTTTGCCGATCGTCTGCGTGCGCGCTGCGGCGAGCGTGCGCTGCGCGGCCTGGGCGTGTTGCCCCAGCATCGCCCCGAGGCCGCATTCGGCTGGCGCCGGCCATTGCTGAATGCCGGTCGCATGACGACGCTTGCCGAGCAGGGAGCAGGGGGAAGGCAGGTAAGACGCCCCCTGTGGCTGCTCGAACGACCGTTACGACTCGCGGTGCGTGACAGCCAACCCTGGTTCGAGGGGCCGCTCGCGCTGGTGCCCGGACGCGAACGTATCCAGAGTTCCTGGTGGGAGGAGGAAAGCCTGGCCCGCGATTATTTCACCGCCATCACCGCGCGTGGCGGGCGCCTGTGGGTGTTTCGCGAGCTGGGCGGCGCGCGGCGCTGGTACCTGCACGGGATCTTCGAATGATCCGCCCGCTAGCAGCCCGTCGGACTTGGGCAATTGCAGCGAGCATGGCGGGAGGGCGAGTCCAGATGGACACGAATTCGAGGCGCATAATGGTCTTATGTAACGAGAAATCGGGTTGATTCGGGCCGCCCTCCCGCCAGCGCAGTAGATTGTTCCCAAGTCCGACGGGCTGCTAGCGCTCACCGGTCCCGGCTGACTGCGTCGGTCGCGCGCGTCGCAGGGCCGCCTCGACCGTCGAGGAAGCCCTGCACAAGTGGTTGCGCCGCTCGCTGGCGGGGTTGCACCGCATCCCGCGATGTTCGTTGTCTCGTGCATCAACGGCGCTTCTCGGACGCTGCGCGCTTTGCCCCGGGCCATACTCGCTCACTTGGGCGGCGCTTCCTTGAACTCTCCGCACGCCGACCGGTCCCACCCTGTCTGCCGGCGCGTCGACGATGCGCCGTAGGCCCGGCGCAGAAGCGCCCGCGATCAACAAGTTATTGCATATCAGCGCCGAGGCGACGAAAATCCGTCCCTAGTTTCAGATTCCGGCTCGTATGGTGTGGTCATTCCAATAATCACCCAGCCCGCACACCATCCCGGAATCTCGTTGTCAAAGCGCAAGTTAATTAAGTTAGCTCATTAATGTTGCGAAGCGGTTATAATCACGCCCGCTGTCTCAGGGGGGAACGGACGGTGCTCTCTACGTTCGTTGATTCAGTCCAGACCAACTCACGAATTCCACGATGAAAGCGACAAAAATCAACAACCTGTTGCCGCTGCGCAATGCCTCTTTCGAAACATTGATCGAAGCCCTGGAGTACGCCGCCCAGGGTGAGACGGGCTACAATTTCTACGACGGCAAGGGCGAATTGTTCGCCGTGCTGAGTTACGCCGAGTTGCGCGACGAGGCCCGCGTACTCGCGCGTCGGCTGCGCGGGCCTGGGTGCAAGCGCGGCGCCCGCGTCGCTATCGTCGCGGAGACGGAGCCGATGTTTCATCGCTTCTTCTTCGCCTGCCAGTACGCCGGTTACATTCCGGTGGCGCTACCCGCCGGGTTTCAGCTCGGGGGCCGCAAGGCCTACGTCGAGCAGCTCGAACGCATGCTCGACAGCTGCGGCGCCGATCTCGCCGTAGCGCCCGAATCCCACGTCGGCTTTCTGCGTCAGGCCGTGGAACGCTTGAATCTCGTCAAGGCCGGCACTCCCGAGGAGTTCGACGTGCTGCCGGAACTCGATTGTACGCTCGAACCCCTGCGTGCCGACGAAGTCGCCTACCTGCAGTACACCTCCGGCAGCACGCGCTTCCCGCGCGGCGTCGAAATCTCGCAGAAGACGGTGATGACGAACCTGCGCGACATCGCGCTGCACGGCCTGAAAATCACCGAAAAGGACCGCATGGTGGCCTGGCTGCCGCTCTACCACGACATGGGCCTGGTCGGTTTCGTGCTGTTGCCGCTTGGCAGCCAGCTCTCCGCTGACTACCTGAGCCCGCGTACCTTCGCCATGCGCCCGCGCCTGTGGCTCAAGCTGATTTCGCACAATCGCGGCACGATCTCCTCCAGCCCGCCGTTCGGTTACGCCCTGTGCGCCAAGCGCCTGCGCCTGACCGACCAGGATCGTTACGACCTGAGTTCCTGGCGCGTGGCATGTGTTGGCGCCGAGCGTATTCATCCGGAGCCCCTGCGCCAGTTCGCGCACGTGCTCAAGCCGGCCCGCTTCGATGCACGCGCGTTCGTCGCGTGTTACGGCATGGCCGAGTGCGCGCTCGCGATCAGCTTCGCGCCGCTCGACACCGGCATCGACGCTATCGCCGTCGACAAGGACGCCATGGCGACCTCAGGGCAGGTAGAAATCGTCGACGATCCCGATGTCGATCCGACCAAGACGCTGACTTTCGTCGACTGCGGCAAAATCCTGCCGAGCTTCGAACTCGCCATTCGTGACGATCATGGCAAGGACCTCCCTGATTACCAGTGCGGCCGCATCTGCCTGCGCGGACCGAGCGTCATGAGCGGCTATTTCCAGAACCCGACCGCGACGGCCGAAGCGCTGTCCGAGGATGGTTGGCTCGATACCGGAGACATCGGCTATCGCATTGGCGATCACGTGGTCGTGACCGCGCGGCGCAAGGACGTCATCATCGTCAACGGCCGCAATATCTGGCCGCACGACCTGGAGTTCCTCGCCGAGAGCCTGCCCGGCGTACGCTTCGGCAACGTGTCCGCATTTTCCTTCGCCGATGAGACCGGCACCGACCAGGTCGTGATGGTGGTCGAGTCGCGCGAAGCCAATCCGGCCAAGGCGCGTGCCCTGGTGGAGGAACTCGGTGGTCTGATCACGACCCATTTCGGCATCACCTGCCACATCGATCTGGTCCCGCCGCGCACCCTGCCGCGTACCTCCTCGGGCAAGCTGTCCCGCTCCAAGGCCAAGCAGGACTTCCTGGCGCGCATGGAAAACGACGCCGGTGATGTTGCCGGCGCGCATGGATGATCGGCGGGCGAGCGAACCTCCGAATATCCTGCTGACCGGCGCGACCGGTTTCATCGGTCGTCACCTGCAGCGCGTATTGTGTGGTGCCGGCTGCACGCTGACCGCGCTCGTACGGCCGGCCTCCCGTCACCGCGACGCTGTCGCTCCCGGCGTGCGCGTGCTCGAGGCCGAGCTCGATGATACCTCTCGCCTGGTCGACACCCTGGCGCAGTTCGACTTCGTCATCTACTGCGCGGGCGCCGTGCGTGGGCGCAGCGAAACCGATTTCCATCCGGCCAATGTCGATGGCGTGGCGGCACTGGCGAGCGTCGTCGGTCACATGCCGACTCCGCGCGTCGTGCTCGTTTCCTCCCTCGCCGCCAGCCGACCGGCCTTGTCCCCCTACGCGGCGAGCAAGCGCGCCGGCGAAGCGCTGCTCGCGGCGTCGGCGGCGCGCTGGGTGGTAGTGCGTCCGCCGGCTGTCTACGGGCCCGGCGACACCGAGATGCGGCCCCTGCTCGCTGCGATCCGCCGCGGGCTCGCGCCGATCATCGGACCGCGCGGCCAGCGCCTGTCGTTACTGCACGCAGACGACCTCGCACGTGCGGTGGTCGCCGTCGTCGAGAACTTCGATGCATGTGCCGGGCGCATCTTCGAACTCGACGACGGGCATCCGAATGGTTACGGCTGGGGTGAAATCGTCGCCGCCGTGCGCGGCTCCTCACGCTGCCTGCGCTTGCCCGTGCCGCGCGTGCTGCTCGCGCTCCTCGCGCGTGCCAACCTGCACGGCTCGAAGTGGTTCGGTTATGCGCCGATGCTGACCCCGGGGAAGGTTCGCGAGCTTTGCGAGCCCTACTGGCTTTGTAATAATCACGCGCTCACCGCGGCGACCGGATGGGCGCCGCACATCCAGCTGCGCGAAGGCGCGCGCGACACGCTCGCGCGTTCCTGAGCCGTCTCCGAACAGGAACCCGACTCGTGGCCAAGCCGGATCACCTCTCGATAGTCGCGGCACTCATTGAGCTGCTGCGCGACACGCTCGAGCAACCGCGCGACATTGCTGCCGACACCGCGTTGATCGCCGATCTCGGGCTGGAGTCGATCCAGGTCATCGAGTACCTGTGCGAAGTCGAAGATCGTTTCGACCTCGCGATCGACGAGGACAAGCTGGCTGACGTGCGCACCGTTGGCGACCTGGCCGAGGTCGTGCGACAGCTGTTGAAGGACTGACCCGCCATGGCATTGTTCGACAAGTTCGCCGCCGCGGCTGGTACGCGTGACCTGCTCGGCTCGCTTCCGGTCAACCCGACCGACGTCGTTATCGAGCGCGTGCTCTCGGCGAGCGAGGCCATCGTCGCCGGCCGGCCGACGATCATGGCCGGCACCAACAACTATCTCGGCCTGACCTTCGAGCCCGAATGCATCGACGCCGGCCAGCGCGCGCTCGCCGAGGCTGGCACGGGGACCACCGGCTCGCGTATGGCCAATGGCAGCTATCGTGCTCATCTCGAGCTGGAAGCCGAACTGGCGGCGTTCTACGGTATGCCGTACGCGATGGTCTTCTCCACCGGTTATTCCGCCAATCTTGGCAGCCTCGTCGCGCTGCTCGGGCCGGGTGACGCCGTGCTGCTCGACTCCGAGGCGCACGCCAGCCTGTTCGACGGTTGCCGCATGAGCGGTGCCGACATCTTCCGTTTCAAGCACAATGACCCGGATGGGCTGGCCAAGCGCATGCGGCGCCTCGGCGAACGCGCACGTGACGCGTTGATCGTCGTCGAGGGTCTGTACAGCATCCGTGGTGATTGCGCACCTTTGCAGGAGTTCGCAGCGGTCAAGGCCGAGTGCGGCGGTTACCTGTTCGTCGACGAGGCGCACTCCCTCGGCGTCTACGGTGAGAGAGGGCGCGGACTGGTCGAATCCGAGGGCGTCATCGACCAGGTCGATTTCGTGGTCGGTACGTTCAGCAAGAGTCTCGGCTCGATCGGCGGTTTCTGCGTAAGCCCGCACGACGTGCTGACCCTGTTCCGTTACGCGAGCCGGCCCTACATCTTCACCGCCTCGCCGTGCCCGTCGGTGATCGCGACGACGCGCGTGGCCCTGCGCCATATCGCGACGCGTCCCGCGCTGCGCGAGCAGGTGTGGCGCAACGCGCACCAGCTCTACGGTGCACTGGCCGAACTCGGCCTGTCCCTCGGCCCGGACGTGAGCCCGGTCATCGGCGTCGCTTTCCGTGAGCGGGAGGTCGCCCTGCGTTGCTGGCAGGGATTGCTCGACGCCGGCGTCTACACCAACCTGATCCTGCCGCCGGCAGCGCCCGAGGGAGGAAGCCTGATCCGGGTCAGCGTGACGGCCGCGCACAGCAGTGCCCAGATCGAGGCCATCGCCAGCGCGTTCCGCGACGTCGTCGCACGCCATGCGTCCGGCTGCGCGGCGTGAACGCGCCGGCGCGTGGCTAGCGCACCGGTGTCGTGACGAGCGCGCGGCGCACGACCAGTCCGTTGCCGACGAGTACGATGGCATACAGCATGGCCGTCGCGGCGCCCGGCCCGTGCAGCCCCCACAGCGGCGTCAGTGTCCAGAACATGAGCACGTAGATCACCGCACCCATGGCCTGCACGACAAGGCTCTCGCGTGCGCGTCCCAGCGTATAGCTCGCGGGCCGCAATGCGGCGCCGGCGAGTTCCAGCGTGGCCGCGGCGATCAGCCAGGTCAGCAGGGCGGCCGCCTGCTCGTACTCACTGCCGAGAGCGAAGCCCAACAGCGGCGCGCCGAACCACAGCGACAGGCCGGTTGCGGCCAGGGCCGGCAGGCCGAGCAGTGCGGCCGCGGCCAGGATCAGGCGGGCGAAGGCGGCATCGCCATGGTGCCGCAGGCGCGCGAGGTCCGGGTAGATCGCCTGGCGCGCGAGCAGCGCCGGCTTGGCCACGATGTTGGCGAACTCGCGCGCGATGCGGAACAAGGCGGCACCTTCGGCGCCGAGTGATGCGCCGGCGAGCAGGGTGCCGAGCGGCTTGGCGACGAGATCGAGCGAACTCTGCCAATAGACCACGTGCATGAATCGCCAGATGCCTGCATGTTCCTCGCCGACGCGGCGGAGACGGACACGTCCACGCAGGTGCGGACGCCCGATGCGCGCGAACGCAACCTGCCAGCCGAGTACCTGGACGGCGAGGTACTGGACGGCCTGGGAGATCGCCCACACGCCGGCGAACGCGGCGAGGCTGGGCTCGAGAACGAACCCGACCACGGCGACGCCGGTAAGGCGCAGGCCATTGCCGAGTACGAGCGCGATGCTGATAGCATCGAAGCGATCGAACAGGCGCAAGGCGCCGCTCGCGGTCGCCTGTCCCATGAACAGCAGTAGCAGGCAGTAGCCGGCTGCCACGGGTTCGAAGCTTGCCGGCCACAGGCCGGCGCGTGTCATCAGCGGCACGCCCAGTTCCGCGAGCGCGGTCGCCAGTAATGCACTTGCGCAGTCGATCGCCAGGCACGCGCGCATCAGCCGGCCGAGCGCGCCGCGGTCGTCGCGTTCGACCAGGGGGACACCATAACGGATGATCGCTTCGAACGGCTTGACGTTGACCAGGCCACGTACGATCAGCGTATAAGCATGTACCAACGCGAGCAGCCCGAAACCGTTCGGACCGAGCACGCGCGCACTGATCAGGGTCGCGCCGAGCGCCAGCGCGCCGCCGACCGCGCGGCCGCTCAGCAGCGAGACGAAGTTGCGCAGCGCGCGGCGCGATGCCCCGTTCCCATCGCCGGCGCGACTCACCGGAAGCCGCCGCGACGATAGAGTCTCCACAGCACGGGCCAGCCGAACAACAGCGGGTGACGACGCTGCAGGGGGGTGGGTTCGACGTGCACCCCGCTGTGTCGCGCGACCTTCCACACGATGTAATCGAGCGGGTCGTTGAAGGTGAACGCGGCCTTGAACAGGCGCACGATCGAAAGCAGCTTGCCGGCCAGGCGCCGCAGGCGCCACTCGCGTGCAGCGTGCGCACGGGCCGCGACCGGTACGGTCGCGTACCAGTAGCCGTCCTCACCACGTTCCAGGCCGGTGGCGTCGGCGAGCGCCTCGGTACGCTGCGCGAGATGTTCTGCATAAGTATCGGCGAGGGCGCTCGCACGCGCTGCGTCCTCACTGCGCAACTCGCAGCCGTAGGTCAGTGCGAAAGCGCGTGACCAGAGTTCGCTGGTCGTGAAGCGTGACGGCAGCACGGCGCAGGTCGCGCGGATCGTGCGCGCCGCGGCCTCCGCGAAGCTGCGCTGGAGGCGCGCCTCAACCGCCGCGTCGCGCGCATGGAGTACCCGCGCCGGCTGCGCGAAACGGGCCCAGAAGTAAGAATGGAAGTCATCGGCGATAGCGCGTTCGAACTGGCTCAGCGTGACGGTTGCGTACTTGGCCGCGCAACTGTCCCCGGCGCCCTCGAGCACGACATGGTAGACGTTCGGCGGCAACGCGCGGTTGGCCAGTGCCGGCAGCCACGCGCCGAGTGCACGGTAGTCGTCGAGCAGTACGTAGAAGTCGAGCACGGTATCGCGCTTGCCGCGCAGCCACGACCCGTAGAGCACGATGGCCTCGACATGGTCCGCGTAGCGTTCGAGCAGGTGGTGCGTGAATCGGGCCGGCCAGTCGTCCTGGGCGCACGGCGCGCGCGCAGCGGCCGCGGGACCTGTGGCGCCTTCACGCACCAAGGTCGGGATCCCTGGCGCCATGCGGCGCGGGGCGCGACGGCCGCGCGCGATGATGGCCTTCGGCAACGTCGCGCTCGCGCCGCTGCGCCACTGCTTGCGCGCGGCCACGGCGCTCTCCGACCCGGAGCGGCGAGGCCCTATTCATATGCACTGCGGGTGCCGGCGAACGTGCGGTAGGCGCGTGCATTGCGCGCCGCCGCGTCGGGCTCCTTCAGCCAGGAGTCGAGGGGTGGCCCACCCAGCCTGACCAGGCCGGCATGAACGAGACGTACGGCGAGCACGCCGGTCGTCAGCACGGTCCACGCGGCGACGCCCAGCAGGCCGAGATCGGGCCGCCCGAGCAGCGCCGCGGGCGTGAGGATCAGCAGGCACGGGTTGCGCCTGGCGGTGACGAGACGGAAGTAGGCATCGAACGGCCGCCATGCGAACAGGCCGCAGTGGCCGAGCGAATGAAACAACGCTTCGACCAGGCGCCCACCGACGTAGCCGCCGACGACGGCCCAATGCACCCAGGTAAGCGGAATTCCCGCGATCGCATCGGCACCCAGGCCCAGCCCCCAGTAAACGTACCAGATGGGGGGATGCACGATGTCCATGCCGTGGTCCAGCCAGTGACCGGCACGGCTGCTCATCACGGTCACCCGGGCGAGCTTGCCATCGACGGTGTCGAGCAGTGTCATGATCCAGCCACACGCGAGACCGGCGAGAAAGTGCCCGTGGTAGAACAGCAGTGTGGCGAGTACGACGAGGGCGAGGCCGGTCAGCGTGACCATGTTGGGGGTGATGCCGGCGTTCGCGCACCAGCCGACGATGCGCCGCGCCGGCCGCGGCCACCACCACTTGGTGACAAGGTCGGTTACTCCCTTGTAGGCGTTGCCATAGAGTTTCGATTCGAGTTCCCCTTGCCGCGCCGCGGTGAGCGGCTCGAGCAGGGGAGCGGCCGCCTTGCGCAATTGGCGATCGTACGCCTCGAGCCCGGCCGGTGTGAGCACCGTGGCCGTGGCCGGGCGCGGCGCGCCGGCGCCGTGCAGGCAGGCGAGGTAGGCGTCGAGCTCGCTACGCGGCGCGAGCGCCGCGGCGATACGACCGTTGGCCGGGCATTCGAGCAGGCTGGAGCCGCGTTCGAGCAACGCGGCGAACGTTCGCACCTCGAACAGGTAGGCCGCGTCGATGAGCAGCACGGCATCAATGTCCTCGGCAGCATCCCGCGGGTCGTCGAGAACACGCCTCACGCCACACGCGGCGAGCTGGCGGGCGATGCGTTCGCGCGAGTCGAGGCCCCACAGGCGGGTGTCGCCGCGGCCGAGGATGCAGGCTGCCAGGGGAATCGACAAGGTCATGCTATGCTACGCGGAACGTCAGGGAAAACCCATCAATTATAGAGGGTTACTCCTGATCGGCAAAATCCGCGCGAGTCCCGCGAAGGGCCGGAACGGGTGCCGGGAAGCCGCGTGTCCGCGGATAGATGGTGTGCCGGCGGAAACCCTGGACCAGCCCGCGCACTACCGTGCGCCGGTTCGCCGTGGCGCGGCCACCGAGTCAGAGCCTGTTCCGATGCGCCTCGTGC
>Ga0180436_10003132_pt1 | contig 15332 bp, 13 predicted proteins | sample SS_ome_2_FD_132434 | JGI IMG/M metagenome (GOLD analysis project Ga0180436, IMG submission 132434) | Hypersaline lake sediment archaeal communities from the Salton Sea, California, USA - SS_3_S_2 metaG | ecosystem: Environmental > Aquatic > Non-marine Saline and Alkaline > Hypersaline >...
AACGGCCAGTCTGCGGCTGTGACGAAGTAGCCGCCCACCACAACCGGGCCGAAACGCCACGGGCTGCGAAGCTCGATACGCGCTTCGTGGATAGACCCGGATGCCAGCGTCGGCACGGTCCAGACAATGTCCGCCACGTCACCAAGACTCGAGTCAACGTCAGGTGAGGTCGCGCCGTTCGCGAGCGACAGGTTCTCGAGCACCACACCCTCCGGAAGCGGAACCGTGACCGTGAGAGACGCCAGATCCTGATCGGTGCGGTTCTGCACAACAACATCCACAGCGAACGTGGAACCCGGCGCTACCGACTCGGGCGCCGTCGCACGGATCACGATCCGCTCCCGGGGCAGGGGCGTTGTCTCGCTCCCACTCCCCTGCGGCCAAGGAACGGCCCGCAGCGTAAAATCGGCCGCCCCGTCGCCCGTGTCGAGCCCGTTGCCCCCATCCCCACCTGGCTTCCGTTCAAGACTCGCGCCGTCTGAAGGGGTGGACGCAGCGGAGACCTCCGAGTAGCTGGGGATGATCTCCCCCCAGCTCGCCGCATCAACCACTTGACCGTCGCCATCCCTTAGCTGCAGCCCGCCCCACCGCTCGAAGAGGGGCACGCGAAACACAGCATCAGGGAACAGGTCGAAGTCGGCACCATCACGCACCAGGAGGTAATGCCCCAATCCTGGTACGGTTGCGCCCTGGGTCCATCGATAGAGCAGCTGCTCCTCTTGAGCATCGTTGAGCTTGTACCAGATCGACCAGCCACGCAGATCAAGCGGGTCCGCGCCTGCATTGTAGAGCTCGATGAACTCGTGGTTGTTGTCACCGGGGATACCTGGCAGTAGCTCGCTGATCACCACACGCGCAGTGGCGTCAATCAGGGCGGCATCAGTCGGAGCGTTGCCTGGAGCATCGGGGGTCGGCGTCGCCGTGGGAACAGCCTCAGAGGGTGCCCCTCCGCCACAACCCGCCGTGGCGACGGCAACCAGCAATAGCACCGCGAAGCGATGTCGTAGCGTCAATCTCACTCCCTAGCCTCCCGCGGTCACCAGCTGCCGCTCGCCCCCAGGCCACCCAACCCCGGCCCGGCCCTTACGCTGCGTTAGCATTATAGTCCGGATCGCCGTTGCCTAGTAGGCCAGCGCCGGCTTGATACGTTGACCAACTCACCTACAATCCAGCGGCGTGAGTCTCTCTGGCGCGTCGGCCATGAATGCCGACCGGCGCGACGAACGTCGGGCCTCGCGTTTCCAAACTCTGGAAAACAGCGAAAGGGATCATATCGACATGGACACGGTCCAACTTGGCGATCTTACCGTCAGCAGGCTGATACTGGGTGGAAACACCTTCAGTGGCTTCTCGCACCAGACTCCGGAGCTGGATCAGGAGATGGCTGCCTACTTCACTGCAGCCCGCATCAAGCAGACGATGCGCGAGGCCGAGGAGCTTGGCATCAACACGTTCCTGGGCCGTGCCGACAGACACGTGCGCCGCACCCTGATTGAATACTGGGGCGAGGGCGGCCGCATTCAGTGGTTCGCGCAGACCGCGCCCGAGTTCAGTAGCCTGCCCGGCAACGTGAGCGGCGCCGTCAGCACGGGTGCAAAGGCCGTCTATCTCCACGGTGGCCAGATGGACTTCCTGTACGCCCAGGGGCAGCTGAAGATGGTCGAGGACTTCGTCCGTCAAGTGAGAGAACTTGGCGTGGCGGCTGGCGTAGCGGGCCACAATCCTGCCGTCCACGTCTGGGCCAACGAACACCTGGAGCTGGACTTCCATATGTGCTGCTACTACAACCCCACCCCTCGTGATCAGAACGCCGAGCACGTCCACGGCGCGCGCGAGGTGTTCGACGACAAGGACCGCGCTGCAATGGTGGATGTGATCGGCACGCTGAGAGCGCCCGCCATCCACTACAAGATCTTCGCCGCCGGCCGCAAGGATCCCAGAGATGCCTTCGCCTACGCGGCCAAGCACCTGCGTCCGCAAGATGCCGTCTGCATCGGCGTCTACCCCAAGCACAAGCCGGATATGCTCGCCGAGGACGTGCGTCTTTTCGAGGAGGCGCTGGAGCACTAGCCGGCTCAGACGTTCTCGCGTTCTGACGCTACACAAGGAGACATACATTGGCAACGAAGCCCGTACCCATCCGCATCGGCTACATAGGCGGCGGCAGCCGCCTGTGGGCACGCATGGTCATGACCGACCTGGCGCTCTGCCCCGATCTCACCGGCGAGATCGCCCTATACGACATCGATTTCGACGCCGCCCAGGCCAACGTTGAGCGAGCCGGCCGCATCTTCGGCAGTCCTGAGGCCAGAACAGCCTTTGAGGTCAGGGCCTACCACACCGCTGAGGAGGTCCTCGAGGGAGCTGACTTCGTCATTCTCTCGATCCTGCCGGGCCCGATGCAGATGTTCGCCAACGACATCGACATCCCTGCCGGGTATGGGATCCTCCAGACCGTCGGCGACACCACGGGGCCGGGTGGCATCAGCCGTGCGCTGCGCACCGTGCCGACCTACGTAGACTACGCACACCAGATCATGGATTGCTGCCCCGACGCGTGGGTGATCAACTACACGAACCCGATGACCCTCTGTGTCGCGGCGCTCTACGCCGCCGAACCCGAGATCAAGGCCTTCGGCTGCTGCCACGAGGTCTTCGGTACCCAGCGTATGCTCGCCCGTCTGGTCCACGAGTACCTCGGTGTGCCGACACCCCAGCGGCAGGAGATCAACACCGACGTCGCCGGTGTCAATCACTTCACCTTCGTCCCGCGCGCCACTTGGCAGGGCCAAGACCTCTATCCGCTAATCCGCAAGCGCATGGCAACCGACGGCTTCTGGGAGGATCAGACCGCCTGGTCGATACAGGCCGAGGCCGCAGGCAACTGGTTCGGGTCGCAGGAGCGCATCGCCTTCGACTTCCTGCGCCGATTCGGCGTGCTGGGAGCAGCCGGCGACCGCCATCTGGCAGAGTTCGTGCCCTGGTACCTGACATCAGAGGAGAACCTCCACCGATGGGGTGTGGTCCTCACGCCGTCAAGCTGGCGCCTAGGCAGGTGGGAAGCGCCGCAGAACGCACCCGTCGTCGAGGCCCAGGCGTCGGCGCAGCCAGATGCCCAGCTCATCTTCTCGGGTGAGGAGGGCATCCCTCAGATGCTGGCACTGCTGGGCATCTCGCCCCTGGACACGAACGTCAACCTGCCCAACCGTGGGCAGATGCCGGACCTTCCCCTGGGCGCCGTGGTCGAGACCAATGCCCAGTTCCGTCGCGATAGCCTGGAGCCTGTTGTGCCGCAGCGTCTGCCGGAAGGCATACTGGCCCTCCAGCGTCGGATCGTCGATGTGCAGCGACTGACACTCCAGGCTGCGCTCGACAAGGAAAGGGACCTTGCTCTGCAGGCGCTGCTCAATGACCCACAGTGCCGGATACCAACCGACGCGGCAAGCGAGATGCTGGATGAACTACTGACTGCGAACCGTGCGATGCTGCCTGGATGGAGCATCTAGGGCTCGCGCCGCACAGCCGAGGAAGCCATGCAGACTGAACGACTGACCGCCGACATCGATGCCGCCCTGGACGAACAGGACTTCTCCGGTGTGATTCGGATCCGCCTGGGTGCCGACCCCGTCTACGAGCGCGCGTCAGGTTACGCAGACCGAGCCAACCGCTTGCCCAACACCCTCGAGACCCGGTTCGGCATCGCCTCCGGCACCAAGCTACTGACGGCGATTGCCATCGGCAGACTGATCGAGGCGGGGAAGCTCGCCCTGGATACCCGGCTCGCGGACGTCGTTGACCTCGGCTACCCGCAGTATTCTCAGGACATCACCATTCGCCATCTCCTCACGCACACATCGGGCATCCCCGACTACTATGATGAGGAGGAGGTGCACGAGTTCGAAGGCTTCAAAGTCGCCGTTCCTTGGTCTGAGCTCCTAGGCCCTCGCGACTACCTCGCGATTTTCCCCGAAGGTCCCATGAAGTTCGAGCCGGGAGAGCGATTCAGCTACTCCAACGGCGGCCATATCACCTTGGGCATCGTGATCGAGGAAGTCAGTGGGACGCCGTACCAGGAGTTCGTGATGCGCGAGGTGCTCCAGCGGGCAGGAATGGCTCGAAGCGGTTTCTTCGCGATGAACCGACTGCCTGAGAAGACCGCCTTCGGCTACATCGACGACGACGCAGGCTGGCGCACCAACGTCTTCGACCTTCCCCTCGTCGGAGCCTCGGACGGCGGCGCATTCACCACTGCCGGCGACATGACGAGGCTGTGGGACGCCTTCTGGTCCTTCGAACTGCTGTCAGAGGCCACCGTCGTGGAGTTTGTCGGCAACTACTCACGCGCCGAGGCCGAAGGGGATCACGTCTACTACGGACACGGCATCTGGCTATACGACGATGGGCCAGGCGTGCGCGAGGAGTACATCGTGGGGTGCGATGCCGGTGTGTCGTTCAGGTCTGGCCGGAACCGTTCGACGGGACTGGAAGTCACGGTGCTCGCGAACACCACCTACGGAGCCTGGCCCATTCTGCGCGCCATTGACGCCGTCACCAGGATGCCGGCGCACCAGGGTTGACGCCCGTCCAGGACTCCCGTCAGCCGTCCCTGCTCAATGGATCCCGCGCCTCATCCACAATGCTGACGACTCGCCTCGCGCGCGTCGCCGGTCTCTTGGCGGTTGCCAGCCAATGGATAAGCTGCTTCCGCCGGCTCGGAGAGAGAGCCAGGTAGCCGTCTACCGTGCCCAGAGCCGTCACCAGCGCGGCCTCGAGATCCGGGGGTATGACGTCCACCTTCTCCCGTGCCAACGCAGCGTCCCATTGGCCGCTCGCCTTCGCTGCCTTGATCGCCGCAAGTCCCGGCGACATCATCAGACCTTGCTCGATCAGCATCTCGACACGAGCGAGGTTTGATGCCGACCAAACGCTGTTGCGTCGGCGGATGCTGAACCGTAGCGCGTACACGCGGTCGTCGATCCGGTTGAGCGTGCCATCGATCCAGCCGAAGCACAGCGCCTCCAGCACCGCATCCTCGTAGCGCAGCCCTGGCGGTGGGGTGGCCTTCTTGTTAATCACAACCCAGACCGCCTCCGGCTGTCGGTGGTGCTCCGACAGCCAGGCTCGCCAAGCCACACGGTCTGGGAATCGCACATCCTTACTCGCGTCGCGCATCCTTCGCTTCCTCCTGTGTGCCAGGCCAGCACGTCTGTGCGAACGTCCTCCGCCAGACCAGGCTCGTGGCCGCCATCGGCGGAGGCAAAGCCGGTCGGCTCAACCCATCGAGCGAGGCCACGAAGTTGACCTACCCCCCGTCACGCCTTGGGCACGTAGGCAGCCGCGCCGCTCTGGCACAGTGGATCCGTAAGATACGCCGGCACGACGCTCATCGCGCGGGCCTTGTGTTCGCGACCCGGGTGCCCGCGTAGGTGAAGTACTCCCGCACAGCCGCTGCGTCCATCCCCTCGAAGATCGAGTTGCAGGTGGCGAGCATATAGCCGTCTCCCGCCCCACCATCCATCAGGCACCGGTCTACCTCGTCGCGGACAGCGGCCATGTCCGCGCTGCACAGCACGCGCACATCCACGTTGCCCACGAGCACCAGATCACTGCCAAAGTCGCGCTTCACGTCCGCCAGATTCAGGCCGGCGATGGGATCCAGGCCGTGCACTCCGACGAAACCTGCCTCCACAGCCATCGGCAGTAGCCGCCGGATGTCACCGTCGCTGTGCCAGATAATCGGCACATCCAGTGCCTCCACGATCCGCCGGTGACAGGGGAGCACCAGCTCGCGCCACAGGTCCGGTGTCACCATCGGCCCGGATGTGCTGGCAGCGTCGTCGCCCAACACGACTGCCTCGGCGCCGAGCTCGATCGCTCTACGGTAGACCGTGATGCACCAGTCAGTGCGCGTGTCCAGTAGACGCGCCACGAAGTCTCGGTCGTCCATCAGTCGAAGGAAGAAGCGCTCGAAGCCCATGGCCATGTAGGCCGCCGTGAAGGGGCCGTTGTGCGTCCCAAAGATCAAGCAGTGATCGGGCGCCGCCTCGCGCGCGAGCCGACAGCTCTCTGGATCGAAACGCTGCTCAGCCAGACAGAGCGAAGGCGAGTACCGGACCAGATCCGCGAACGTGTCGACCGCGCCGGCCACGTACGTACCCTCTCGCCAGACACGCCCCCACTCGTCGATGCCTGTCTTCCAGGCGTTGCCGCCCACTGGCATCTGAGAAGGAAGCATGGCGCAGTCCTGGCCGAGAGCGACGGCAGCGGCGACCGGATCACTGAACCCGAGCTCAGCCAGCAGGCCATCCATCCAGATCTCGAAGCGCGGGAGCTGATCGCAGCGGCGACGGTGCAGTGCCGCAAGTACGCGTTCCCTGGGCGTCACGGCCGGATCTCCACGCGTCTCAGCGGAACCGGTCCCGCATGCGCTTCAGAGTGAACACGAGCGCGACCGCCACAGCCACAGCAAGGGTCTGCGGCACCACGATCGCCACTGGGAACGGCGGCCCCGCCTGGATGACGTCCACGAAGATCTCGACAGAGGCATACAGATAGAAGCCCGCTACGAAGTACCCGACCGCATACCCCCAGCGTCGCATCCGCCAGAGGCCGACCCCTGCCAGGAGGGAAGCCGGGGCGTTCACCAGCAGATCGGCGACGGGGAACCGGTAGTCGACGCCCTCGGGGAAGCTGAACAGGAAGCCCTCCCCCCACATGAACAGCGATCCGAAAAACGCGAACAGACCGAACAGCAGCAGCAGAATCGAGAGGACCTTGATAGTGGGTGGTGCCATGGTCGCCTCCTTGCTCAGTGCAGCGATTATACGCCCAGGAGCACGTCCATCACAGCTAGCAGTTTCTTCGACCTGACGTAGACTGAGTGGTGCAGTCCATCACGCTAGGTGAAAGGAAACGCTCGTTGACCCTATCCATACCCGACAAGTGGCGATGGTTTCCCGAGAGCCGCTACGGCCTCTTCCTTCACTGGGGCCCTTATGCCGCGCACGGCCGCGGGGAGCAGGTGCTCTTCCGCGAGCACCTGGACCCACGCGAGTACGAGGCCGACGCGCGCCGATGGAATCCGTCTCACTACGACCCCGCCCTGTGGGCAGAGACAGCCAGGAAGGCCGGCTTCCGCTATTCTGTTCTCACGGCGCGACACCACGACGGCTACTGCCTGTGGGATACGGCAACCACGGACTACTCAAGTGCCCGACAGGCACCGCAGCGCGATTTCGTCCGAGAGTACGTCGAAGCCTTCCGTGCGGCGGGGCTTCGCGTGGGCCTCTACTACTCCCTCATCGACTGGCGGATACCAGCATGGTTCGAAGGCCCCGAGGGCAACCCTGACGGTTGGGGCGGCATGCGCGACTACGTGCACGCCCAGGTTGAGGAACTGTGCAGCAACTATGGCACTATCGACCTGGTCTGGTTCGACGGCGTCTGGCCGCGTACCCGGGAGGACCTGGACGGTGACCGCCTCGTCGCCCGCATCCGCCACTTGCAGCCCAACGTCCTCATCAACAACCGGCTGGGCGGCAAGGAAAGCGGCGACCTAGGCACCCCAGAACACCGCATCGCTGCGGAGGACCGCATATGGGAGTCGTGCCAGGTGAGCACCTGGCGACTGTGGGGTCACACGATCGGCGAGCGCTGGCGCTCGTCGGTCAAGCTCCTGGATATGCTCTGCGAGTGCGCCAGCAAGGGCGGGAACCTCCTCCTCAACGTTGGCCCGCAGGCCGACGGCCAACTCCCGCCCGAGTTCGTTACCCGGGCCCTGGATATCGGCGAGTGGCTCGATGTCCAGGGCGAGGCGGTCTACGGCACAGACGGTGGTGATGTCACGGAGTTCATCACCCGCGGCTGGCAGACCACCAAGGGCAACGCCCTGTATCTCCTCGTCCGCTTCTGGGACGGCCGACCCGCCCTGCGTCTGGCCGACCTCGTTACTAAGGTGAAGGAGGTCGAACTTCTGACCACAGGCCAGTCGCTGCCCTTCGAGCAGCGAGGCGAGGAGCTCTTCATCCACGACCTACCGCGTACGGCTCCCACCCCACTCTTCCCTGTCATCAAGATCACCTGTACCGACCGCCCAGCCGCCAACCAATGGGGGCGAGAGCGCCTCTGGGGTGGCGATCCCGCCCGCGTCGCCGCCTGGGCCCGCCGGAGAGGAGAGTCGGTGCAGGCCTATCGGACCAAACTTGAGCACACAGAGTCATCAGTGATGAGTCACAGGTCATGATTGGTTGTCGGACGTCACTCGTGACTCGAGACTCAAGACCCTAGAGACTCAGACACAGATCGCCATAGCCACAGGAGGCACCAATGACCCGCATTCCCATAGCACTCCAGCTCTATTCCATTCGTCACGCCTGCGAGGACGACTTCCCAGGCACACTCAAGGCCGTGGCCGAAATGGGCTACGAAGGCGTTGACTTCGCCGGCTACTACGGCTACGATGCGCCGACCATCCGCAGGATGCTCGATGACCTGGGCCTTGGCGTGGCCGGCTGCCATACAGGACTAGACACCTTGGTGGGCGACGAGCTTGCCAAGACCGTTGAGTTCAACCAGATCCTGGGCAACAGGTACCTCGTCGTACCGGGCCTCGCCGAGAAGCATCGTGACTCCGCCGAGGCCTGGCTGGCCACAGCCGGCATCTTCAACGGGATCGCAGGTGAGCTGGCCCCGCACGATATGGTCACGGGCTACCACAACCACTTCGTCGAGTTCGTGCCCTATGAGGACAGCAAGACCGGTTGGGACATCCTGTTCAGCAACACCGGACCGGGCGTCGTGATGCAGATCGACCTGGGCAACGCGCTCCACGGCGGAGCGGACCCTGTCGACATTCTCAAGCGCTACCCCAGACGGGCCATCACCGTGCACTTGAAGGAATACGCGCACGACAAGGACAAGGTCCTCATCGGCGATGGCGACGTGGACTGGCATGCAGTCTTCGACGTCGTCGATGAGCAGGGAGTCACCGACTGGTACATCGTCGAGCAGGAGAACTACCCCTACCCGCCGCTCGAGTCCGCAAAGCGCTCTCTCGATGCCCTCAAGGCGATGGGGAAGTAGAACACCCGGTAGCGTTGGGACGTCCAAACGCACGGACGTTCCAACGTGTCGTCAAGGAGGCTCGATGCCAAAGACATTCCGCAATCCCATCCTGCCGGGCTTCTACCCCGACCCTTCTGTCTGCCGGGTCGGGGATAACTACTTCCTCGTCAACTCCACCTTCGAGTTCTTTCCAGGACTGCCGATCCACCACAGCCGCGATCTGGTCCACTGGCGGCAGATCGGTCACGTCCTGGATCGGCCCGAGCAGCTGAACCTCGACGGTGTGCGTCCCTCGGGCGGGCTCTACGCGCCGACGATCCGCCATCACGAGGGTACCTTCTACGTGATCAACACGATGGTGGACGGTCCGGGGCGCGAGGGGCAGGAGGGACGCAGCAACTTCATCGTGACCGCCGCAGACCCCGCCGGGCCCTGGTCCAACCCAAACTGGTTGGACGACGCGCCGGGCATCGACCCCTCCCTGCTCTTCGATGACGACGGGCGTGCCTGGTACGTGGGAAATCGCCACGCCTTCGACGGACACTACAACGGCCACTGTGAGATATGGCTTCAGGAGCTGGACCTTGAGGCAATGCAGCTCACCGGCCCCAAGACCGTGCTGTGGGACGGCGCGGTCAAGGGTGCCGTGTATGCCGAGGGCCCCCATCTCTACAGGATCGACGGCCGCTACTACCTTATGATCGCCGAGGGCGGCACCGGTCACGACCACGCCGTCACCATTTCCCGGAGCGAGACCATCACGGGCCCCTACGAAGTCAATCCTCGGAACCCCATCCTCACACACCGCCATCTGGGGCAGGGCTATCCCATCGTGGGGACGGGACACGCCGACCTTGTGCAGACACAGTACGGCGAGTGGTGGCTGGTTGCCCTGGCCATGCGCCCCTACGACGGGTACTTCTACAACCTGGGCCGAGAGACGTTTATGGCACCCGTCCGGTGGGAGGAAGGCTGGCCCATCGTCAGCCCGGGCACCGGCAAGATCGAGGAGAGCTATCTCGTCCCCAACCTCCCGGAGCACCGCTGGCCCGCCGAACCGGTGACCGATCACTTCGAGACAGAATCTCTGGACCATCGATGGAACTACCTGCGGACCCCAAGGGAACCCATCCTGAGTCTCAGCGACCGCCCGGGCTTCTTGCGTCTCTATCTGCGACCGGCGACCGTCGCGGAACGCGCCAATCCGAGCTTCCTCGGTCGCCGCCAACAACACATCAACTTCGCGGCTATCGTCTCTCTGGAATTCACGCCGGCCAATCCCAGCGAGGAGGCGGGCCTTGTCTTGCTGCAGAACGACGACTACCACTTCCGCTTCGTCCTCGGACAGTCATCCTCTGGAATGACTGTCCGCCTCATCAAACGCTTCCGCGGCTCCGACACCGTCATCGCCGAGCACGCCCTGGATCGCGATGAAGACGCGAACAGCGACCGCCTGTATCTGCGGGTGGAGGCCCAGGGACAGGCATACAGCTTCTGCGTGGCACGCCGCCTCGGCGACTGGATCACGATCGCCAGGCAGGTTGACGGCCGCCTGTTGAGCACACCCGTCGCGGGCGGCTTCATCGGTGCGTACATCGGCCTCTACGCCAGCAGCAATGGGCAAGCCGGCACCAACCACGTCGACGTCGACTGGTTCGAGTACAAGGAGACCAATTGATGGACCGCTATCCCCCCATAAACCCCAAGGCACCCGCGCTTCTCCACGGCGGAGACTACAACCCCGACCAGTGGCCTGAGGAAGTCTGGAACGCCGACATGCGTCTGATGAAGCTCTCCCACTGCAACGCGATGACCGTTGGCATCTTCGCGTGGGCCGCTCTGGAACCGGCCGAGGGCCGGTACGAGTTTGGCTGGCTCGATCGTGTGATGGACATGCTGGCTGAGAACGGCGCCTACGCCGTGCTGGCCACGCCCAGCGGCGCTCGCCCAGCGTGGATGGCACGCAAGTACCCCGAGGTCCTTCGCGTACGGGCTGACCGCGGGCGCAACCTCTTCGGCCGACGCCACAACCATTGCCCGTCCTCGCCTGTCTATCGCGAGAAGGTCTGGGCCATCAACAGCCTCTTGGCGGAGCGGTACCGAGACCACCCAGCGCTTCTGGTCTGGCATCTCTCCAACGAGTACAACGGCGACTGCCACTGCGATCTCTGCCGAGCGCGATTCATCGAGTGGGTCAAGGCCAAGTACGGGACGCTGGACGCCGTCAACGCGGTCTGGTGGACGGCATTCTGGAGCCACACCTACACCGACTGGTCACAGATCGAGCCGCCAAGCGAGATCGGTGAGACCTCCGTGCATGGGCTCAACCTGGACTGGAATCGTTTCACCACGGACCAGACGCTCGACTTCATGAAGCACGAAATCGCGGCGGTGCGCCAGTACACACCCGACACGCCGGTGACCACCAACTTCATGGGCACCTTCCCTGGTCTCAACTACTGGAAGCTGGCAGAGCCACTGGATGTCGTCTCCTGGGATAGCTACCCACTCTGGCACAAGGGCGACGACGTCGCCTTGGCCTCGGAGATTGCCTTCGTACACGACCTAAACCGGTGTCTCAAGGGCGGCAAGCCATTCATGCTCATGGAGAGCGTGCCCAGCGCCACCAACTGGATGCCCGCCGCCAAGCGCAAGCGACCGGGCATGCACGCCCTCAGCTCGCTCCAGGCCGTGGCACACGGGTCCGATACGGTTCAGTACTTCCAGTGGCGCAAGAGTCGTGGTTCGGCGGAGAAGTTCCACGGCGCCGTCGTCGACCACGTAGGCCACGAGAACACCCGCGTCTTCGGCGATGTCACCGACGTGGGGAAGAAGCTCGAGAGGTTGAAGGACGTGGTCGGGACGACGGTCCGCCCCGACGTCGCCATCATCTACGACTGGGAGAACGCCTGGGCGATGAACGATGCCCAGGGCCCACGCCGCGGCGACAAGGGATACTTGGATCTCTGCAAGCGTCACTACCGCGCCTTCTGGGCGCAGGGCATCCCGGTTGACATCGTCGACATGGACCACGACTTCAGTCAGTACAAGTTCCTGGTCGCCCCGATGCTCTATCTGCTTCGCCCGGGTACAGACGAGCGCATCGCGGCGTTCGTGGAGGCCGGCGGCACGCTCGCGATCACCTACTGGTCGGGCATCGTGGACCAGACCGACCTGGTCTTCCCGGGCGGCTGGCCGGGCGGCAAGCTCCGCGAGGTCCAGGGCATCTGGGCCGAAGAGATCGACGCGCTCTATCCGAACGACAACAACACGTTGGTTCCGATCGGGGACAGTGGCCTTGAGCTCGCGGGCGAGTACACGGTCACTGAGTATTGCGACCTGGTCCATCTGGAAACCGCCACGGCGCTGGCGACATACAAGTCCGACTTCTACGCGGGGAGACCCGCGCTCTCAGTCAATGACTACGGCGCCGGCAAGGCCTATACTCTCTCGACCAACGCCGACGACCGCTTCCTGGCCGACTTCTACGGCGCCCTTGCCGGCGAGCTGAACCTGCTCCGCAGCGTCAGCGCCCACCTGCCCACCGGGGTCAGCGCCCAGCTCCGCACCGACGGCGAGCACCCCTACGTCTTTCTGATGAACTTCAACGACAGCCCCCGAGGCATCGACCTCGGTCACACCGTCTACACAGACCTGTTGACCGGGGACTCCCTCACCGGCGTCGTGACCCTCGCCGTCTACGACGTCAAGGTGTTGACACAGTAGCTTACAGCTTCCAAAAGGAGGTGCTATGACCAAGGCCGCACTCGTCACAGGCGCAGGCCGGGGCATTGGGCTCGGGATCGCGATGGCCCTGGCTCGGGAAAGCTTCGACATCGCCGTGATGGATATCCACCCGGACCAGGTGGTGATGCCCGCCCTCGCAGAGCTGCGTGCGCAGGGCGTCGACGTGCTCTACTGCCGGGCCGACGTCACCGACGCTGAGGCACGGGCCGCTGCACTGGACGCTGTCAAGCAGCGCTTCGGGGGCCTCAACGTGCTGGTCAACAACGCCGGTGTGGCGCCGAAGGTGCGTGCAGACATCCTAGACGCCACTGAGGAGTCCTACGAATGGGTGATGAGCATCAACCTTCGGGGTCCGTACTTCCTCACGCAAGCCGTGGCCAACTGGATGATCGAGCAGAGGGAGACAGACGACAGCTTCAAGGGCTGCATCATCAACATCTCGTCCATCTCCGCCACGGTGGCCTCGCCCAGCCGTGGCGAATACTGCATCTCAAAAGCCGGCGTGTCGATGGCGACACAGCTCTGGGCAGCCCGCCTCGGCGAGTTCGACATCCCCGTCTACGAGATACGCCCCGGCGTCATCAAGACCGACATGACCGCCACGGTTCAGGAGAAGTACGACCGGGTGATCGGCGAGGGTCTGATGGTGCAGGCGCGTTGGGGCTTTCCTGTCGACATCGGCAAGGCCGCTGCAGCCCTCGCCCGTGGCGACTTCGCCTACTCCACCGGCCAGGTCATCATGGTCGATGGGGGGATGACGATCCCGCGGCTGTGACCAAGGACCTGCACGCCCTGCCCAGGTGGGCACCACGCGTCGCGCCGGAGAGGATCCGGCGGCTCTACGAGCTGGACGCCCACGGCATCTACGACGAGGACCTGATCCTGGACGTCGGCTACGGCCTGCTCGCACGGTGCGAGAGCTTCATCACTGCCGTGGCCGCGTCCCAGGGCCGAGTCACCTGCCCTCTCTGTGGGGCCACCGTCCACCACGGCCACGACAAGGCTGAGGAGATGCGCTGCGCGTGCGGATGGTCTCTAGCCTGGGGCGACTACTTCGCCACCATCCAGCACAAACAGTTGAGCGGCGCTGAGCCGGTGCTGGCGCTCTTCGGCGACTTCGTAGACCGGTTCCCGAAGGCCAGGACACCGCAGCAGCGGATGATACTCATCGACACGCTGCTCCACGGCTTCCACATCTTCGCCAAGACCGGCAACCCCACACGCCCGGTCGCGGTCAACCTCATCGAGATGCGCCTTTGGCAGGTCATCGAGTTCCTCGACGAGCTGAGCTACGACGAAGCTAGCTCCCCGGGTGCCCGAGACCGCAAGGCCGTCTGGGACGAGGACATCCGCTACGCCCGCAGTTGGCGGGAGGAGAGCTGAGATCTACCACCGCGGCTGGTCTTGCTCGCGCATGAACGCGACAGCTTCGTCGTAGGTCACCAGCCCCAGCACCTTGTCAGTGTATCCCTGCTTGTCCAAGGAGTCCACGCCCACGTACTTCAGCGGTGGATAGTCACAGCCCACCGCGTACTCAGTTGGATCCGTGTCAGGCTTCTGCCCCACCCAGCAGACGGCCCCCGGCTCGCCCAGCTCAACCGAGTCAGCGATCTCGGTGATCTCGTCGAGTCGCCCCAGACCTTCTTCGCAGGCGGCGCCATAGCTGCCCCGAACAAACCCCGAACGCGCCGCGCCGCGGATCGTCGTAAGATGGTAACAGAAGACCTTGTCATCAGTCCTGGCGAACTCCGCTGCCATGCGCGAGGCAGGCTGCCCATTCACCTGGAGATCGAAAGGCTCGCTGACAATCGACCACTCGCCGGAGTCGCGTAGGCCTTCAACCAACCGCTCCTGATACAAGGCTTGCAGCGCATCGCGCGACGTCTCTCCAGTGGCTTGGTATGTCGGCATCGTGCGTAGCTCCACCCGCATCGACGGGAACGACGACTTCACAAACGCGTAGGCGTCGGGCTTGGCCACGCCTCCGGACATGTTCCCCACACTGTAGTACTCACGCGTCTTGAACGACAGGCCCAGTGCTTCCATCACAAAGAGCAGCGGGGCATCGTCCGGCTCTGGGTCAGGCACGGGCTGTGGCTGTGTGTCAGAGTCGTCCGGGACAGGAGTCGGCGTCCACGTGGCAGTGGGGGGTGGCGGCGTTGGCGTCCTGGTGGCCGTCGGCGTCGGCGTCCACGTGCTCGTGGGCTGCGGCGGTCCGCCACCGTCCAGCGTCGTCGCCGGATCGTCCCCCCCGAAGAAGTCGTCGACGACGTCGACAATGGAGTCGAGCTGCTTGACGATCTCCGACCGATCCCGCGCCTCGTCCCGAAGGCTTGAGACTGGGTAGCCCGCGAGCAGCAGTGCGATGACTGCAACTGCCGCGATCCCTAGGATCAACGCCATCGTCCCACACCCCTTGCGCCACCCGGCACCCCTGCCCGAAGCGGCTCGGTTGGACCTATCAGAACCCATCCAGTACCTCCTGTCGGCTCGGCCTGAATAGCTGGCGCAATTGTATGGGT